>Ga0209512_1000596_pt1 | contig 56575 bp, 50 predicted proteins | sample frozenSSSSmetaG_FD_184142 | JGI IMG/M metagenome (GOLD analysis project Ga0209512, IMG submission 184142) | Glacier valley bacterial and archeal communities from Borup Fiord, Nunavut, Canada, to study Microbial Dark Matter (Phase II) -... | ecosystem: Environmental > Aquatic > Freshwater > Ice >...
ATCATAGATATCAATGGAATTTAAAAAAGATGACTCCTGTACAATACAGAAATCATCTTACAGCTTAATAAACATTAATACTTTAAACACTTTTTTTATTAGTGTCCTTGACAAAGGGTACCATTTATTTATATCTTCTACTTTTAATTTTTCATATTTATTTTTTTATTTATATAGTTAGGCCGGCGAATACAATTGTTTTAATGGTTTAGTTAATATCCAGTTGTTTTCAGTAGAAAACCTTAAAGATATAAAAGTCGCTTTTAAAGCTAATTTAAGATTCTTTTCAAGATCATCAACAAAATTCTTATTGAATTCTATTCCCTGGTACATTTCTTGTAATTCTTTTGTTACATCAACAGCAATGTGCTGAGGCATTTCCATAATAACATCATCAACCTCAATTACTAGGCATATCCGTTTACTGTCCATCTTCATCGAAACAGAATCCAATGTTCCTGTTATATTAATACTCATCACATTCCCTCCTTATATAGCATTAGCTATTTAATATATTTTAAAACGTGCTAAATTATATCATAACTCTTAACGTAATTCAATACATATTAGTATAAAACTGACATAAAATGTAAATAATACGTATATTTAGTTGATTTTTATGTTAATTAGTCTAATCCGTATCTGATTTTATCTATTTCATAATTTTGTGTTATTTCAGCATTTGTTAATATTCTGTTATATACTCTTACTGCATATATTTCTCCAGCTAAACTTCCCCATCCCCGTTTCCAAAGTATAAAGTTAGTATAATCAGAAAAATCTCCTGAAACTCCTCCACCAGCATAGTATAAGTTTTTATCAATATTATTCTGGTATATTTTTCGGCTTAATATTGTACCATCAAAAGTCATTGTAAAGAGAGATGGTTTAGTATAATTTAATCCTGTCACAAGATAATTACTTCCACCCCCAATAGCAGTGTTATAAAATAGAAAATCCGTATAAGAACCACCAGGTGTTGAATAAGTTTTAGTCAAATTACTTGCAACACTAAACACACCATTATAACCGCTTCTTCTAGGCATTACAATAAATTCAACTGTATGTTTATTTGGTATGTTTAAATTGAAATTAACTAAGTTTGGTTTACTATCAAATTTTAATCCATTGCTAATCCAACCATTATTTGCATTATAGTCAAAACTTTGCAAAGTACCATCATTACCTATTCCACTTAAATCTTTCCATATACCTTTATTTGAACTTGTGTTATCGTTATGTGTTCCAAGACCACCATTATATATACCATCATACCATAAAACCATGCCACTTTTTACATATGGAATATTTAAAGAAATATTCATATCTTTAGACCATTTTATTTCATTTTCATCATATCCTATATATGATAATTTTCCTTGAACTATTTTAACTTTCTTAGCTTCTTCAGCACTAGCACTCTTAAATATATTTTGTACTTCTAAAATTGTTACAGCATTTAAATTATCTATATTAAAAGTAGTATCTGAAGTATATTGGTTTGTTGTATACAATAAAAGTTCATTGTTATATGCATCTATATTTGCTTTAAATGTTGCCTCTTTAGCTTGTGTTATTGGATTATTTGCAGATAAAGATAAAATTACTGCTCCTGCTAATATTATAATTACTATTATTGTTATAACTAAAACTATAAGCGATACTCCTTTATGTCTTTTCAATTTCAAATACCTCACTTTTCTACTTATTTATTCATACTTGCTTTAACAAACTCTCTAAATAACGGATGTGATCTATTAGGTCTAGATTTAAATTCAGGATGAAATTGTCCTGCTACAAACCATTTATGATTTTTAAGTTCTAGTATTTCTACTAAATTTCCATCTGGTGATTGCCCTGTAATTTCCATACCATTTTTTTCAAATATTTCTCTATATTCATTATTAAACTCAAATCTATGTCTATGTCTTTCAGATATCTCTTTAGTTGCATAAGCTTGTTTTGATATAGAGCCATCTTTAAGTATACATGGATATTTGCCAAGTCTCATAGTTCCACCTGTATTAGATAAACCTTTTTGTAACTCCATCAAGTGTATAACAGGATTTTTTGTTAATTCATCAAATTCAGATGAATTAGCATCTTTAAGTCCTAATACATTTTTTGCAAATTCAATTGCTGCCATTTGCATTCCTAAACATATACCAAAGAAAGGTATATTATTTTCTCTAGCATATTTTATAGCTACAATTTTTCCTTCTATTCCCCTATTTCCAAATCCACCTGGAACTAATATTCCATCTAAATCATACAATTGATCAATATCTGCTTCTGTTAAATTTTCAGAATTTATGTATTTAATATCCATTTTTACTTGATTTGATATAGCTGCATGTCTTAAACTTTCACTAACTGAAAGATATGCATCTCCATGATCAACATATTTTCCTACTATTCCTATTTTAACACTGCCAATAGTATTTCTTTCTTTTTCAAGCATTTCATTCCATTCTGTTAAATCACATTCTCTACTTTCTAATTTCAAATGATCACAAACAGATTTTGCTAAGCCCTCTTTTTCAAGTAGTATTGGTATTTCATATAGCGATCTTGCTGTTGTGTTGTTTATAACATCTTGTGGTCTAACATTACAATATAATGCTATCTTTTCTTTACTTTCTTTTGGAAGTGCATATTCTGTTCTACATACTAAAATATCTGCTTGTATACCATGAGATTGTAATTCTCTAACAGAATTTTGTGTTGGTTTAGTTTTTAATTCTTTTGAACATTCTATATATGGTACTAATGTAACATGTACAAATAATGAATTGTCTCTTCCTACTTCTAAAGATAATTGTCTTATTGCTTCAATAAAATGTATACTCTCAATGTCTCCAATAGTTCCACCAACTTCAATAATTACTACATCAGCATCACTTGCTTTTGCTAAGTTATATGTTTTTTCTTTTATTTGATTAGTTATATGTGGTATTACTTGAACTGTAGATCCTAAATAGTCTCCTCTACGTTCTTTTTGAATTACTTCCCAATATATTTTTCCTGTAGTAACACTACAAGTTTCAACTAAATTTTCATCAATAAATCTTTCATAATGCCCTAAATCCAAGTCGGTTTCTGCGCCATCTTCAGTTACAAATACTTCTCCATGTTGATATGGACTCATTGTTCCTGGGTCAACATTGATATATGGATCAAACTTCTGCATCATTACCTTGTATCCCATACTTTTTAGTAGTCGACCAATAGATGCTCCTGTTATACCTTTACCAAGTCCAGATACTACACCACCTGTTACAAAAATATATTTTGTTTTCATACAATTCCTCCTAATAAAATACACACTCTAATTATACCTGTTTTACTTTGTTTTTTAATCTATTTTTAGCAGTTGCTTTAACACAGTTTTTGCATTTATCATTTTCTGGATTATAGTCACATTCTAATTCACCAACATCTATAATAGATTGTATGTATAGTTCTAATTTGTTTATTGTATCTTCTGAAATTGAGTGTTTCATAGTTTTAGCTTCTTTTTCTGCTATATCTTTATCTACATCTAATACATTAGTTAAAAAAGCTTTTAATGTGTTATGCCTCTTTATTATATTTTTAGCTGTTTCAGTTCCTTCTGTTGTAAGTTCTATATTTCCATAGTTTTCATACTTAATTAATGCTTCAGCTTTCAATATTTTAAGTGCTCTGTTAACACTTGATTTTGTATAACATAAAAACTGTGCTATATCTGTTACTCTTGCAAATGAATGTTTTTGAATTAATATATATATTGCTTTTAAATATTCTTCTAATGATGCGCTCATATATTTTTCCCCTTCCTTTATGTTTGTCTTATAATGAATATTTTATTATATAATTAGAATGCTATATATAACAAATACAATGCCATTATTAATGTTATTACGCCAAATACTATTTTTAATATTTTACCAATTCTCTTGTATTTATCACTAACTGCAAGGTTATTTATAGCTTCTAAAGATGTTCCTGCTATTATGATAATAACACAGTGTCCTATAGAATATACTGCCATAAGTAAAGCACCTAATAGTATGTTTCCTTGATTTGCTGTATACGCAAGTATTACTACAAGGGCTGGAGTTGAACATGGTGAATTAAATATTCCACCAAGTATTCCTAAAAAGAAAGCTCCAAGTAAACCTTTTCGTAATTTTGGTGTGCTACAATATTCTTTATCTTTAGGTTTTATAACTTCAAAAAATTGTAATGAAACATATATAAGTATTGCTGCTAATATATAGTACCATAAACCTCCAAACACTTTAAGTTTCTCTCCAGCTATAACTGACATTATTCCAAGAAGAGTAAATGTCACCGCTATACCAACTGAAAAGAATATACTATATAACAAACCTTTTTTACTTGAACTATTTGTTCCAACATATCCAATGATTAGAGGTAATGTTGATAAGCTACATGGGCTAAATGATGATACTAACCCTGCTAGTAGTGCTATTATTATCCCTAAAAATATATTTTGGTTTAAAAGAGCTCCAAAATTATTTAATATATTCATTACTTATTACTCCATTTATCAACAAATTTTCTAAATTCAGTTTCTGATACAGCCCCCACTAATTTATCTACTTTAGTTCCAGTATCATCTACTACTATAAATGTAGGTGTATATTCAATTCCGTAAGTATAAGATAATTTAAAATCTTTATTAACATCTACATATTCAAATTCTAATAATGATTTGTATTCTTCTTTTATTTTTTCATATATTGGATCCATCTGTCTACATGCAGGACAAAGTGCTGAACCAAAGTTATATATCTTGTATGTTTTGTTTATAGTTATATTGTTATTAACTAAATTTTTATAATCATTGGAAACAATAGCTTTATTAGTTAATAATTGTTTACCTGTAAATACCAATATAACAAGAATTATAATTAATCCAATTATTATATATGATTTTTTATTTTTAATTTTTTCTATAATAATACACCCCTTTTTAACATAAATTTTCTTTTCTACATACACTGCTAAATTCACAATATTTACAGTGATCTGCTTTTTTATTTGGTTTTATTTTAACGTTTCCAGATAGTATATCACTACCTATATTTTTTAAAATATCTTTAATGTCTAAACATAATGTTTCAAATTCCTCTTTTTCAAGCAATTTATTACTTTTTTTAGGACTTGAAACTGTTTTAGAAGATACATCTATAAGTCTACCATCTTCAGATATTTTATTATCCATTAATTTAAGTATTTCAATATCTTTTAAAAATATGCCTTTCATTCTAAGACTTTCTATTATTTTTTTAGATATTACATCTTCATTTTTAGTATACTCTTTCATATTAATTAATTTATCAGATAATGTAAAGTACATCATACCAGCTGGTACAACTTTCTCATCACTTAAGTTATTTATAAATGAAGATAAATATGTAATAAGTTGAAGTGATAAACCTTCCTTTATATCATCTAGTTTTAAATCTTTAGTAGATGACTTGTAATCTATTATTCTAGCATATATTACATCATCTATTTTTAGTGTATCTATTCTATCTATTTTTCCAACAATGTACATTGTTGAACTCGCATTTAACTTTATTTCTATAGGAGCAAATATACCGCCATTTTTAAATTCTATTTCATATCCATATGGAACAAATTTACTTTGATTAAAGCTTTGTGCAATTGTCATTATAACTTTGTTCATTGTAGTTTTTAATTTTTGTTTTAGTATCATATATTTAACATTATCTTTGTGTTTAAAGAATGTTTTATCTAACTCATTAGTTATTACATCATCTAATATTTTAGTATATTTTTCTTTTTCTGATAAGATTTCATGCCAATTTATATTATTTTCAAATAGATATAAAGAAAATGTTTCTAATACATTATGTATGAAGCTTCCTGTATCCATACTAGTTATTGTAAATGTTTTTCTTTCATTTAGTTTCAAACCATATTTCATAAAATATGCAAATGGACATTTTTTAAACAGTTCCAACTTTGATACACTAGTAACAAAATCTTTTTTGTTTATTTCATTCATAGTTTCATTACTTAAATCATTATTATCTCTAAAGTATTTCAGTATATCTTCTAAATCTGAATATTGAAGTATATATCTATATAACGATAATATTTCATCAGTAATTCCTGTATCACTATTTACGAGTTTCATTAGTTTTTCAAATGCAGCTTTTTTTGAATATATACTGCCTTCTTCATCTAAAGTAATAACATTACCTAAAACATTTATATCTAATATTTTTTTCAAGTTTATTATTAAACTAGAAGGTCTTAAAGACTTACCAGCAGTGTCTGATGATATATATGAAAAATATAATTCATTCTCTGCATTGTTTATTGATTCATATATGTTGTATAATTGCATGTTCAATTTAAATAAACTTGTTTCTTTGAATTTTATATTGAAAGACTCAAGCTTTCCAAGTTCTGTATCATCAAATAACAAATCATCATCTATTTTTTTAGGTAACTTGTCCTCGTTTACTCCAACAAAAAACATTATCTTTTTAGTTTCACATTTTGATATGTTTACATCTAAAACTTGTACCTCATCCATAGTAGGTTCTATACTTTTTACTTTAATATCTTTTAGTGAATATTTTAATAACTTTTCAAAATCTGAAATACTTATTTCAGTTTGCTCATATATTTTTGTGATTGATGAAAATACCTCACATAAGTTATCCCACATTTGATTACCAACGTTACCATTATATTTGACAGTAGGATCACTACTGTTTTTCATTTTATTAATTATTAATGTATATTTATCCAATACTTTATGCTCTAATAAATGATCATATATTTTTTTAATGATATCTAAAGTTGTATGTTTAGTTTTTGAAAATTTTGATATATCTTCAAATATATTTAATACTTGCTTTCTTATATCATTTAATTTTTCTATTTCATATATTACTCCATTACTTGAATTGTTATATGAAAATTCTCTTTCAAATTTATACCTGTCACTGTTAAATTCTAAAGTATAGTTTTCTAAATATGAAATATCATCTATATTCATATCATTTAATCCAAATTTTAATATTTGAAATATGTTTTCGGCTTTACATCCAGTTTTACATATCTCAATTAATTTTTGTATATATTTAATTAATATATTACTTTGAATTGAAATCTTAGAATCAATATATACCGGTATGTTATATTCATAAAATATTTTATGAACAACATATGCATATTCATCTGTAGATGAAGTATATATAACAAAATCTTTATATCTGTAACCATCTCTTACTTTTTGAGAAATAATATTAGCTATTTTATCTACTTCTGTATATATATTTGTAGTTAAATTTATGTGTATATTTTCAGCTTTTAATTTATTATCTAAAGAAGTTGATGTAAATATATTGTTTGCTAAATACTCTATATCCTCTTTAGCATTTGAATAATTAACACGCATAAATTCTGATGAAATATTTAACTTTAGATTCTTAGCATATTTTAATAAAGTAAGTAATGTTAAATTTGATTGTGTAAATATATTTGTAATATCTCCTAAAGTCAAGTTTGATATTTCATTTATACTATAACTCGATAGATCTTCTAATTTATCTGCTACATCTGTTGTTATACTGAATGTAACGTCAAATTTAAGTTTGAGTAATAACTTTATAAATTTTAATTCATGATTTGTAAAATTGTTATATGAATCAAAATATATAGATATATTACTTACATCTTTATCTAAATATGTACTTTCAAATAACTTTAAAAATATATCTGTTTCATCAATAGAATCAATATATTTATTTTCAATATAATTAATATACTCTTTATACACATTAGTTATTTCTTTTAATTTATATTCTAATAGTTTATCTGGAAGTTCTATATTTTTTATATCATCTATATTTATATCTTCTTTTTTAAATATATCCATATATATATTTAAATTTTCTAGAAATCCTTCTTTGTTTTTAACTTTTTTAAACATATTGAATAGGTTTGGATTTTCAAGTATTATTTTAGTTAATATCAGTTTTCTATCTAATTTAGATATATATTTATCTTCATGATTCATATTATATTGATTTAAAAAGTCTTTAATGTATGAACTTATAGTTGTTAGGTTTACGTCAATAATACCAGGTTTATTCTGAAATTTAATATAGTTACCCTCTGCCAAAACTCTTGTTTGAGAGGGAACAAAATATATAACCTTTTTACCAGTTAATATATCTTCATCTATTTTATCAAATATATATTTAGATTTTCCAGTTTTACTTTTGCCAAGTATTAAATTCATTATTTCACCTTCAATTTTCTATATCGTTTATCATCATTTGTTCATCTTTAATTTTAAGCTCATTATAACTTGGAAGCTCAGATATTTCTTTTATATTGCAATTTTTCAAAAATTCTTTTGTTACTGAGTATATAGCTGGTCTTCCTGGTATACTAAGTCTTGCAATCTCTTCAACTAGGCCGCATTCTAACAATCTACCTACTGCAAAATCACTACTTACTCCTCTAATTCTTTCTATTTCTGATTTAGTTATTTTAGGATTGTACGCAATTATTGTTAGTGTTTCCATTGCTGACATAGATAAATTTTGTCTTTTGGTATTTTCAACAAATAATTTTATATCATCGTAATATATTTTATTTGTTATAAGTTGCATACTATCTTCAGTAATATAAAGAACTATTGTACCCGCTTCATTATATTTTAGTTTTAATTTATCTACAGCCTCATTTATATCACCTATATCAACTTTTAAAGTTTGTGATAGTTCATCAATAGTAACGTCTCTTCCTAAAGCAAATAGTACCGCTTCTATTCTATTATCTAAATTTTCCATTTAATGTCCTCCTACTTATCATTTTCTAAGATATTAGCACAATCAAAACATAAATAACGATATTTATCATGTCTACCAACATCATTTTTATAATTATGGCATCTTTCACATTTTTGTGCTTCAGATTTTTGAACAGTAGCACTGAATTTTTCAGAAAGTTCTATTTCAAGTTCTGATATATTTAATGCTCTTAAAATATCATTAATATTTTCACTAACAAAATCACTTACATCCTTTTTACATTTTACTATAACATGAGCTTGTAATGTATCTCCAATTATTTTTTTATTTTGTGCTTCTGTTATATACTTACTTAATTTATTTTTAAATTTAAAAATACTAATCCATTTTTCATATTCTTTTACAAAACTAAATGTATCTATATCTTTTTTCTCTCTTTGAAATAGTAAAGATTTAGAATTTTCCAAATATGAGCAACCTTCTAAAAACAAATATGGAACAATAGGTCCAAGGTAAATGATTAACATATTAAACAAATCATATAATGTTGACTGTGCTGATCTTCTTATACTACTTTTTGTATCTAATATATATAAATTATATTTTATAGCATTAAAGTATTCTTCACATAATGTTTCTAAACAAAAATCTTTTATTAAAGCATATGCTTTGTAAAAATCAAATTCATTATAACATTTTATAAGTTTTAAACGTAAGTCATTACTTTTAACATGAACATATTTATCTAAATCTGTTCTATCTTCAATACCAATATAATTTTTATCAAAGTCAAAATCTAATATATTTGTTATAATAAAACTAAGTGTTTTTCTTATATTAGTATATATTCTCTCTTCATATTTTAAATTAGTTTCATCTATTAATATAGTTTTGTTTTTAGACATGTGTAAAGCCCATAATCTTAATATATCTGGTCCATATTTATTTATTATATCATCAATATCTAAATTAGTAACTATAAATTCTTTATCATCTTTAAGATTATTAATATCTTCTTCAAGATAAAATTTAGGTACACCTAAAATATTTTTATTTTTAAGTATATTACCATATACAAAGAATTTATCTATTTTTTTCATTTCTTCATTAAATTTATCATAATATCTTATTATTTTTACACTTTTAACAAACTCATCAATATTTGAAATAAATATATTACTTGTTTTATCATAGTTTGTATCAGTACTTACTATATCTGATGCTAAAATTTCAAATGAATCATTAAACAAATTCTCGTTTTTGAAGAAGAAAGTGCCACCACATTCACAACCAATCGATCCATCTAAAAGTTCTTCTGGAGTCATTTTATATACCTTTTCTACTCCATGTTTTTCTATTTTTTCTTTATATTGCTGAATTAGTTTATCATTAATTATCTTTTTATTACAAAGAGCACATGTTATCATAGGAATGTTAACACCTTTATTTGTATTTTTTGATATTTTTAAATATTTTGATTTTTTAGCTGGTATATTAATTTGCATACTTGATTTTTTCATTATTTGTTTTATATCATTATCTATTGTTTCATTATTGCTTTCGTTTATATACCATTCAGAAAGATATCTATATACAAGTGGACTACCACAGTTATCACATTTTGACATATTAATTTTAGCAGTATTGATAAATAGCAACAACTCTGATTTTCTAAGTGTTTCAATTATTTTTAATTCTACCTCTTTATAATCTTTAAATTTGTAATCATTACCGAAAGCTCCTATTTTACCATCCATATCAATACAATTTCTTATTGGACTAGAATCATTTTCTGTAAATATTTTATATTCTAAATAGCTATGTGCAGGTGTAATAGTTATTCCACTTATACCAATTTCTGATAAATCAATTTTTGTAGTTATACATTTAATTTGATTAATATAGTCTATAGGATTCGCACATATTATTTTATTAAACATTTTTCCTTTTAAAGTTTTTTTAACTTTATATTCAAATACAAGTGCATTTGCCATATATTCTTCAACGTATTTACTTGCAATTATATAATGTACTGTTATTCCATAATCAGATTTAGTTTCTACTATACTATATTCTGCTTCACTTTGAATCGCAATATTACTGATTCCTATCAAAGTCCATGGTCTTATAGTTGATGCAATAACAAATGTATTTCTTAAATTATTGTATTCTGCTAAAATATAATCTGGATCTTCTTCAACTCTAAATAACATATTATAATTTTGTACATTTACTTTACTTTCAGCAACTATTACATTTTTACATTTTGTACAACATTTAGTAGGCCTGTCCTCACTATATATTTTCTCTGTGTTATATAATTCAAAGAACAAATCAATCATTTTTTTTGCAAATTCAGTATTAATAGTAGTTCTGTATGTTTTTGAAAAATCTATAATACTTCCTGATTTATTTATAGTATTAACTTCTTTTTTAATTACATCAGTCATATTTTTATATTCTTTATTTTCATTTGTCATACTATTTGTGTATGAAAACAGCAACTTTGCCTCGGTAACTTGTCCACTCATAAGAGAATATCTTATTATAATATCTTTTAAAATATTACCTAAAAGATCATTATTACTAAGTTTATAATCTAATTCAATTGGCATTTCTGATATATATGTTTTGTATTTTGAGTCGGAATTTTTTTCTAGTGATTTTTTATAGTTATCACTAGTTAAAAGCTTATTTGTAAAATATCCCGTTCTCAGTTCTAAACTTGCATATACATTTAAAACTTTTTTATGCAAATTTAATGTTTTTTCAAAGTTTTTATTATTTCTATCCATTTAATAACCCCTTTATTTTAATATATATCATCTTTTATTTTCTTTTAAATGTTAATATATGTTTAATGCCTACTGCATGAACTGGGCAATGCTCGCTACAACAAAAGCATCTTATGCATTTGCTTTTATCTTTTAAAATCACCTTATTATTTATTAATTTTAGTGCATTAACTGGGCATCTATCTATGCATAGTTTACATCTAATACATGTTTTACTATCAAATGTTGGATATGGTTTAATATATTTTGTTAAATTAAATACCCTTGCAAATGCTATTTTAATTAAAGTATCTGGAAGTTTAAAATCTTTTATTATTATATCTTCTAGTTTTTCTCCAATTATTTCAATGCTACTAGGATTAGTAAGTATACCTCTTTCAATACTGTTTTTAACTGTATATGCATCTTCTAATTCTAATTTTATTAGTTTAGATACTATGTAGTCAATTTCAAACTGATTACTTGATGCAAATACTAAACCAGTATGTCTAGGAGTTCCAGAATTAGGTCCATTACCTTCCATTGAATCAATAGCATCTACTATTGTTATCTGGTTTTTAACATAGCTTGAAATGTCTATAATGGCATTTGCAAAGTTATTATAATCTGGATACAATGAATGTATTTCAGCTTTTCTTTCTCCTGGTACTATTCCAAATAAGTTTTTAACTGAACATGTTAGATTCATCATTGCATGTGTTTTTAATTTTGGAAGATTTATAACTAAATCAGCATTTAATATTGGAGATATAATCTCAATATTTTTTATAAGTTTTCCATTTATATTTACTAATTTAGATGTAGTATCTAAATTTAAAATAGCCCCTATTTTTTCTACTTCTGCATATCCTAATTTTTCATATACTCTTGATAAACCTTTTGTTGTATATTTTCCTGGTGGGCTATCACAAATTGTACATTTAGCTCCAAGAGAAATAACCTTTTTTGCAATACATTTCACAAATAAATGATGAGTAGTTGTAGCAGTTTTTTCATCTCTTACAGCCAATAAATTAGGCTTTAATACTACATTCATACCTGCTAATATTTTATCATTTATTTTAAGTTCAGCAAATATTTTTTCTATTACATTATCAAGTGTTTTCTCATCATATAATTCACATTTATATATACCAACCATTATATTCCTCTTTCATTTTTTATTATATTTTGAATTTTATTTATTTTTTCTGAAATATTTGATATATCTTTAGTGATATAACTTCCAATAACAAAACTACTAATACCTAAATTATTTGGTTTAATTATTGTAATATCATTTATGCCTCCGTCTATTTGTACCATTTTTTTCATATCTACAGCCATTTCAATTTTCTTATTTACTTTATTTATATATGATTGCCCACCAAGTCCTGGTTCAACACTCATTAAAAGTATAACATCACACATATCAGAATAATTAAATATTTTCTTTATATCTGTACCTGGTTTGATAGAAATTCCAACAGATAGTTTTTTGTTTTTATTTTTCAATTTATTTAAATATTTTAAGTGTTCATATATATTATCTATCTCATAATGTATTGTTATATTATCTGCCCCAAGTTTAATAGCTTTATCAATATATTCCTTAGGATTACTGCACATTAAATGTACATCTACAAAAAAATTATATTCGTGAACAAGTTTAATTAAGTCTAAGTTTAATCCAATATTTGAAACAAAATTACCATCCATTACATCAAAATGAATTGCTATATTATCAAAGTTAAATTGTTTTCTAATTATATCTAAACTACTTAAAAAAGAATTCAAATCATCTATATTTAAAATAGATATTGAAATAGTTTTTTCAGTTAAAAAATTATTCATATACACCTCTTTATTTGTATTTAACATCTTCTTTTCCTTTTAATTCTGCAAAGATATACTTATATCTTTCATATCTTAATGTATCTATTTCATTATTATTTACAGCTTGTTTAATTTTGCATTCTGATGTGCCTTCATTTATGTGATTACAATCTAAATAATTACATTCATATGCCTTAAATTCATCATAATATTTTTTTAAATCTTCTGATTCAATATCATATAACTCATAACTTGAAAATCCAGGTGTATCTAATATATATGAATTTGTATCTATATTATATAGTCTAACATATTTTGTTGTATGTTTACCTTTATTTGTTTTAGATCCTATTTCACCAATTTCTATTTTAAGAGAAACATTATTTAATAACTTCTTTATTACAGAAGACTTTCCAACTCCAGAATTACCTGAGAAAGCCGATGTGTTATTTTTCAGTTTATCTCTTAAAATTTCTAAACCAATTTCGTTTTTACTACTAATTTGCAAAATTTCTATATTTAGTTTTGAATATGTATTTTTAATATATTCTAATTCTTCATCTAGCTTATCATTTAACAAATCAATTTTGTTAATACATATTATTGGAACAATATTTTTACTTCTACATAAAACTATTTGCTTATCTAATAATATATAATCTGGTTTAGGATTATCAATAGATATTAAAAGTATCATTTGGTTAATATTACTTACAGGTGGACGTATAACAAAATTCATACGTTTAACTATTTCTGTTATAAGATAAGTATCATAACTTTTTTTTAATATAACATTATCACCAACATATATTTTATGTTTTTTCATACTGCCAGGTAAAATAGCAGTATGAAGAGAATTACTCTCTTCATCTACAGTTATATATTTATCTAATAATATTTCGATTACTTTTGCTTTAATACAATCGTTATTCAAATTTTTCTCCTCTATTCAACAAATTTAATAGTTTGAGTCTTAACTTCTTTTCCATCTATATATATTTTTAAAGATGCTGATGTATATCCATTTAATGAAAATTCTGCTTTAGTAGCAGTAACTGCAAATGATTTATCAAACACTGTATTACCAGCTGAACCATCTATGCTTGCAATAACTTTTACATCAATATCCTTTTTATATTCAGTAGTTCCTTTGAGTTCAGTTAAATTTAAAGATACCACTTTAGTAATTAAAAGTTTATTAACTGTTATTTCAACTAAATCTCCCTCTTTTAATTCTTGATTTTGTGGATAATTTTGAGATGTAACTATGCCATTAGCTTTAGTATTATCTTCTGCATATTTAACTTTAGGTGTTAATTTTAAATCTGATAAAGTTTTAGTAGCAACTGCTTCTGTATTTCCTATAACTGAAGGCATTATGATACTAGCCTTACCGTCACCTTTACTTACTTTAACTTTAAAAGCACTTCCAAAAGCAAGTTGTGTATCTTTTACAGGCTCTTGTGAAATAACTATATTTGCTAGCACTTTAGTACTTACTACTTCTTCTATTTGAATTACAAATCCAAGTGTATCTTCAAGTTCATATTTAACTACTTTAATATCTTTTCCAGTAACATCCGGAACAACAACCATTTTTTGTCCTTTACTTACAACAACATAGATTTTTCTATCAGTTGCAGTTGTAGCTTTTTCAGGAGTTTGTGAAATTATCATACCTTCTGCTAAAACAAGATCATATTCAACTTTATCTTGAATAACTTCAATATTTTGATTTACATATTCTTTTTGAACTTCCAAAAAGTTTCTACCAATTAAGTTAGGAACTTCAAATGTAACAGCTGGCTTATTATCTGCATTTATCTTTCTAACAATTTTAACAGTAAAAAATATTAAAATTGAAAGAACAATAACAGCTACAATTGCACTAATTATAATAATCTTCTTTTTCTTTTTACTCATTTTTTTATTAGGATCTTTATCTGCACTAGCTTCATCTACTATATCTTTATTCTCTTGATTTAATTCATGTTTTAAACCTTTAGATGTTACTAAATTCATTCTACGTGCAGGATTTCTAGTTCTTAAATTTGGCACAACATTTTCTTCAATTATTTCTTCTGTTATAATTGGAATTACTTGTGTAGATCCAGCTTCTACTGATGAACTAGCTTTAATAAATTTACTGTTATCATTCAAAGCTTCATGAATGTCTAATAACATATCAGTAGCACTTTTGTATCTACTAGCTGTATTTTTTGCCATTGCTTTTAGTATTATCCTATTCAATGATTCTGATACATTACTATTAATATCTATAGGTTGTACTGGAACTTCTTGTATATGCTTTAATGCAACAGCAACAGCAGAATCACTATCAAAAGGTACTCTACCTGTAGCCATTTCATACATAACAACGCCTAATGAATATATGTCAGATTTCTCATCTGTATATCCACCTTTAGCATGTTCAGGTGAAAAGTAATGTACTGATCCCATTGTTGTTCCAAAATTAGTTATTGTTGAAGAAGTTGTAGCTTTAGCTATACCAAAATCTGTAACTTTTGCAACCATATTTCTATTTAAAACAATGTTTTGTGGTTTTATATCTCTATGAATAATATGTTCCTTATGAGCCGCTTCTAATGCTGAAGCTATTTGCATAGATATTTTTAATGTCTCTTCAGTAGAAAGTGCACCTTTTTTTTCTATATATTCTTTTAAAGTTCTGCTTTCTAAAAGTTCCATTACTATATAATTTATTCCGTTTTCTTCTCCAACATCATATACAGATACAATATTTGGATGTGTTAAGGAAGCAGCAGATTGTGCTTCAGTTTTAAATCTTTTAACAAATGTATCATCTTTAGCAAACTCTGGTTTTAAAACTTTAATAGCAACATTTCTATTTAACAGCCTACATTTAGCTTTATAAACAAATGCCATTCCGCCTACACCAATTTCTTCAATTATCTCATATCTATTAGATAATACCTTACCTATAAGTTCCATAATCTATACTCCTTTAATTTAAACTGAAATATCAATAACTAGAGCGGTAATATTATCTGTTCCACCTCTGTTATTTGATTCTTCAACTATTTTTTGCGCTAATATATCAAATTCATTGTTATTAAATATATTTAATATATCTTTTTTATTTATCATATTTGTTACACCATCAGTGCACATAAGCAAATATCCATTGAATTTTTCATCTATTTTACTGACATCAAATTCTAAATCTTTAAATACTCCCACAGCTTTTGTAAGAATATGTTTTTGAGGATGATTTTTTGATTCTGCATATGTTATTATGTTTGTTTTAACTAGTGTATTTACATAAGTATCATCATCTGTTAAACGTACAATTTCGCTTAAGTTTCTATCTATATAATATATTCGGCTATCACCTACAGATAAATAATATATGCTATCTAAATACCTAAATATTACTAATAATGTAGTACCCATACCTTTATATTTAACATCTGTTTTCTCCATATTATATATTTTACTATTCGTAGCTGAAATTATATTCTTTAACATGTTAAATATGTATTTATCTCTGTTTTTACTTTTAATAATATTATCATATTCAATTACAATACTATCATATATAGATTCTGCGCATATTTTACTTGCAACTTCACCACATTCATATCCACCAAGTCCGTCAGCTACAATATATACATCACACTCAGCACTAATTTTTTTAATTAGATAATAATCTTCGTTTATTTCTCGTTTTTTACCAACATCGCTTCTAACTACATACATGAATAAAAATCACCTACTTTCTTATCATATATTCTACTACATAATACATTATATTGCAATACTTGTCAAAAGATTTAATGCATTTTACTAGTAATTAATAAGATTAATTGAATTAGTAAACGCATTAACATTTCAATAGATAAATTAATTTAATAATTAGTTGTATATTATACATATTATTCTACATTATATAAAGTAGTATAATATAAATATACAAAAAATAATCAAGGTATAAGTCTTTTCAAACTTATACCTTAATATCAATCTTCAAACTAACATTTTAAAATTCTCACTATTAATTGTCATAATTGACAGTACTACAGTATATAAAGTGCCGTACGAAACGACTGCTTATATACGACGTTATACTCAAATGGGTTGAAATTTCGGTTAGAAGCAGGACTAGTAGAACCATTGTAGTCATAACTTCCCCCACGGAACAGTGAGTAGTTAGTATTTAATATTACTTCATTTGTCACTTCAGCTGCATTTCCTGCTAAATCATATATATTTTTTGATTTCCAAAAGTCACTAAATCCAGATATTTGTAAACTACCATTTCCTACATTTGCAGGTGCCATCGAATCACTATAATTACCCCATGTTCTACTATCTGTTGCTACATTTATAGTTGGACTTGAATTTTGTATCCATTTCATTGTTGTGTCCCACTGTGCTCCAGTTATTAGATTTGTTCCTACTTTTGATATATCATATCCATAACTTGTATCCATGTTTTCTGCATATGTTTTTGCATTGTTATAACTTATAAAATTCCATAAATATCCTGTATATGTTGCATTTCTTGTTGCTGACCAATCTGATTGAGTTTTATTTAAAGACTTTTTACTTGCGGCTCTTATACTTCCTCCGTTATAATCAAACATTGCTTCATATCTTGCTATATAGAATCCCTTATATGTTGTGGTTAAATTAACTACACTGAATCCTGATGGTAATGTATCATCAGATATATTAGAATCATTATATTCTATTCCTGATGTACACCACTTTGCATATGGCACATTTGTTCCATCTACTGGTACCCATACAAATTGGTTTCCACTTGCATCTTCTATTACTAGTCCTTTATCCCAATCTGTTGGCCATGCTGCTCCATCATTTATTGCTTTAAATCCTTTTGGCACAATTGGGTTGCTATATGAAGCTGCTTGTCCATTTACTGTTACATTTGCTGTTGTTATAACATTTGTTCCCAAACCTGAAGGTGTAGCAGTTCCATTTTCTATTCCTATTTGCGCTAGCCAGTTCTTTTCTGTTTCATCTGAACCTACATATAATAATTTACTATCTCTTATTTCAAATTTTTTAGCATCTGCTACTGTTATACTTGTTATATATTCTTTTATTGTTCCTGCACCATTTCCATTTCCATCCCATACACCCTTATCAAATGTACTTGGATCAAATGAAGGAGATAGTATATATTTACCTGATACAGTTAATGCAAGTTCTGAATTATATTCACCTACATTTGTTTTAAATGTTGCTTCTTTAGATTTATCTATTGGATTATTAGTTGATAAACTGAGTATTACTGATCCTGCTAAAATTATTATGACAATTATTGTTATAACTAATACTATTAATGATATACCTTTATTTCTACTCATTCTAAAATCCCCTTTTTATATGTTAAGCTATTTATAAAAGTATAATATATATTTACTTTTTTGTCAACATATTACAACGTATTTGATAAATAAAATTCATGCCAACTTATTGACATGAATTTTTTTATTTTATTGATTAATGTTTTCATCTATATGTTTTTGTCTTAATTGTCCACAAGCTGCATCTATGTCACTACCTAATTCTCTTCTTACTGTTGCAACAATACCAGCTGAATTTAGTGTATTCATAAATACTTCTATATTCTTTTCTTTAGATTTCAAATATACTGAATTTTTAACTTCATTTATTGGTATTAAGTTTACATGAGCAATCATTCCTCTTAAAAGTTTTATTAAACTAAGTGCCTCTTCTTTTGTATCATTAACACCGCTAATTAAAGCGTATTCAAAACTTATTCTTCTACCGGTTGTTTTTATATAATATCTACATGCTTCTAGTAATTCATTTATTGTATATCTATTTGCAATAGGCATCATTTTTCTTCTTTCAACATCTGTAGTGCTATGAAGAGAAATTGATAACGTAGATTGTATGTTTTCATCAGCTAATTTGTATATATTAGGAACTATTCCACATGTTGATAAACTTATATGCCTTGCACCTATATTTAGTCCTAATGGATAGTTAATTAATCTAATAGATTTAACTACATTATCGTAATTATCTAATGGTTCACCTATACCCATATATACAACATTAGAAATTCTCTCTCCTGTATATTTTTCTACAGCTATTACTTGTCCTTCAATTTCACTTGCAAGTAAATTACGTACATAACCATCTTTTATTGAAGCACAGAATTTACATCCCATTTTACATCCAACTTGTGATGATACACACATTGAATTTCCATAATTGTATTTCATAAATACAGATTCTATAGCGCAGTCATCTGCGAGTTTTATCAAGAATTTAATAGTACCATCTTTTTTAGAATTTTGTACACTAATAATTGATAATACAAGTATGAAAGTATTCTCTTTTAACTTATCTCTTAAACTTTTAGATATGTCAGTCATATCATCAAAGCTTTCTACTTTTTCTTTATGTAACCATTTAAATATTTGTTTTGCATGAAACTTCTTTTCACCTAGCTCTACAACATATTCTTCTAACTCTTCTAATGTATAATCATTTATATTTATCATTCAAACATTTCTCCTAATTCTATCTTATTACCATTTAAAAAAGGTAATATATCCATAACTTTACTGTTCAGTGGCTGGATTTTCTTTATTTCTACTGAACCATCTTTGCATTTTATAAGTAATCTACTTTTTGTAACTAAAACTACTGAGCCAAGATTACCTTCAATATTTTCAGCCTCTTTAACTTCTAATACTTTAAATTTTCTTCCATCACTGTGAACTATATAGCTTCCAATGTATGGAGAAAGTCCCCTTACAAAATTAAAAATTTCTCTACTACTTTTATTCCAATCTATTTTTGTCATTTCTTTTTGAATCATAGGTGCAATAGAAAAATCACCCTCTTGTTTAATTCTAACAACATCATTAATAATTATTTTATCTAAAGTTTTAACTAATAACGCTGATCCTATTTTCATAAGTTTAATTGTCATTGTTTCTAAATTATCATCATCATTAATTGTAATAGTTTCTGTAAGTAACATATCACCTGTATCCATACCAACATCCATATACATTGTTGTTATACCAGTTTCTGACTCTCCATTAATTATTGCATGATGTATTGGTGCAGCTCCCCTATACTTAGGTAAAAGTGAACCATGAACGTTTATACAACCGTATTTAGGAAAATCTAATATTTCTTTAGGTAGTATTTTTCCATATGCAGTTACTGCAATAATATCTGGATTTAAATCATTTAATATTTTAATTACTTCTTCATTTTTTCTTATCTTTTGTGGTTGAAATACAGGAATATTTTTACCAATTGCATATTCTTTTACTGGTGAAGATTTTAGTTTCATACCTCTACCGCTTAAAGTATCTGGATTTGTAAAAACTCCAACTATATTATATCCTGAATCATACAAGCCTTCTAACGAGCATTTAGCAAATTCCGGTGTTCCCATAAAAACAATCTTTACATCTTCTCTATTCATATATTTCCTCCGATTAATTCTATTAATTATACCACATATATGTATATTTAGCAATAGAATTATGTAAATACAAAAAAATAATACTGTAGATATTAACTACAGTGTTATTTTTTACATATTATAAAAGAATATTTACTCTTTAGTAATATTATCATGAATCTTGACTAAAAATTTAATATATGCATCTGAGGTTTCAGAGCAAAAAGTGAAGAAATCTTTTTTAGAAACAATCTTACTTGATTTATCTATTATTTTGTCATTCACAACTTTAACTTGTATTGCAGTTTTATCAATAGCCTGTTTAAATTCTTTGCTACTAATTGTGTGTCCTGTATATAAAACAAATATTATGAATAATAATAAAATTGTAATTAAGAAATTCTTCATCAGTATCACCTCCAATTAATTATAATTTAGAAATTACTATTACATAACAAAATTATTATATCACAAGTTTACATAAATTTCAATGGTAAAACAATTATCCTAACTTTATCAATAATATTTGAAGTAGATAAAAGACAGATAATCATTTGATTATCTGTCTTTTTTGTTTAGTGTTTTACCGTTGGTCTTTTATTAATTAAAGTGTCATTTGAAATGAAATATATTCCACCATGTACATTCTCACATTCTTTTCTTGTAAGTTCGATTGCACCTATTGGTATTATTAATAATGTTCTATTTTCCATTTTTATTCCTCCTAATTAATTATAATTTAGAAATCTATTACTCAATACCTATATTATACCATAAGTTTACATAAAAATCAACGACGATTTACTTATTTTCATAGTTAAGGTTGTATTTCATACATATATGAATATCCGTTAACTACAGCACTATACGAAATCCATTTAGTATTTAAAGGTATTATTATCATTTCGTTATAGTTTCCTGTATTATTGTATACACTTTTGCTTATTCTACTAATTTCTACTTTATTTTGATCCATGAAAATTATATATGCATTTGCAGAGATACCAGATGCTAAAACCCATTTAAATCTAACTGATTTACCTTGTAATGCGCTATCTACCTCTATATATGAAGTTGCAATTCCTGTTGTATAAGTAGCATCATTAGCATCATAAGCCTCTTTTTTTAACGCATCAGGTACATTTGCCGTATAGCTTGATATTACTCTAGTTTCAATTCCTAGTGAATCTATTCCTTTTGAATATATTGTTAATCCTTGATTTACTTTTACAGGTTGATTACTATAATTTATCCAACTTCCTGTTGTTCCTATTCTATATAATTTTTGTACACTTGTAGGAAAATAATTTATTGTAAGCATTTGATATGGTTCTCTTACTTGTTTTGCTATATCTAATGATACAAACATATATCCATCTGTTTTAGTAAATATTGGCTCATTACTTGGTGCAATTTCATACAAGCAATAAATATTAACAGCTTTTATAAATTTTGTATTTAATGGAATATTATATACTTCGTCATACATAATATTTTGATTATATATATTTTTATTAATCTGGCTTATTACTAACCTATTTTGATCTAAAAATACAATACTTTGAGTTGATGAAGCGTTAGCTGCAACATTCCATTTAACTCTAACATTTCTTCCTTGCATACTGCTATCTACTTCCATATATTTGTTTGTTACATTTGATATACCTGTAGCATCATTACCATCAAATACTTCTTTAGTTAATGCATCAGTTACGTTTGCTGTATAACTTGGTATTAATCTAGTTTCACTTCCATATTTATCTATTCCTTTTGCATATATTGTTTGACCTTTATCTACTTTTATTGGCTGATTTTGATAATTTAACCAATCTCCTGTTGTTCCTATTCTATATAACCTTTGTACACTTGTAGGAAAATATGAAATAGTTGCTGCTTGATAGGGATTCTTTATAGCTTTTGCAGGATCTGCAGTTAAAAGCATATATCCATCAGTAGCTGTAATTATTGGTTCATTACTTATACCTATTTCATAGAAACCATTATAATTACCAAGAACAGAATCGTATGTATACATTATCCATTTTGTGTTTGTTGGCACGGTGTATATATCATTATATGTACCAATACCCGCCCTACTTACTGTATTTAATACATTTTTATTTTCATCTAAGAATTTTAAGTATATTGAACCAGTATTACCAATTGCACCTCTATTCCATAAAATCCAGATTTGCTTTCCATACATACTACTATCAACTTTCATATATATATTATTATTAGATACATACGTCGTATTATTTCCGTCATATCCTTCTTTACCAATAGCATCAATTATATTAACTGTATAACTTGATACAATTCTAGTTTCAACTCCATTTTGATCTATTCCCTTTGTATATATTGTTTGACCTTGAAATGCTTTTATTGGTTGATCACTATAATTTAACCAATTTCCAGCTATTCCTATTCTATATAATCTTTGAACACTTGTTGGAAAATAATTTACTGTTACCATTTGATATGGTTCTCTAATTGATTTTGTTATATCTGCTGCTAGTAACATGTATTCACTAGTGCTACTAAATGTTGGTTCATTACCTATTCCAATTTCATATAATCCATATATATTAACAACTTTTATCCATTTTGTATTTAAAGGAATTGTATATATCTCATCATACATGATATTTTGATTATATATAGTTTTATTAACTCTGCCTATTTCTATCTTATTTACATCTAAATATATAATACTTTGAGTTGATGGACCATTAGCAGCAACATTCCATCTTACTCTAACATTTCTTCCTTGCATACTATTATCCACAGCCATATATTGATTATTTGCATTAGATATATATGTTGAAATGTTACCATCATATGCTTGTGGTTTCATTGCATCTGCTGGTGTAGTTACTGTTTTGCTAACTGATACTTCTAATCCACTACCTTTTTTTATACTTTTTGCTATTACAGTTCCACTTGAAACATTTATTGAAGTTGTATATGTTATCCATGTTACGCCATTATTTATGCTGTAGTAATTATCTATATCTGTTCTACTATCATATGTTATAGTTGTTGTATCATCAAATATTACTCCATATGATGCTAGTGTTGGATAACTAGCAACAGAATTTATTACTGGAATACTAGGTTTATCTAAATCCAAACTTACAACTTTCTTTTGAACAGTAATTTCATTGCCTGATGAATCTTTTCCTTTTGCATATATTGATACTGTACCATCTGAATTTTGCCAATTATTTGCAAGTATTGTATATGATGATAGAGCAAAAGCAGCTGTATAATTAGTCCAAACCGCATTGCTTGTTCCTATTTTATATTGCTTAATTGTTGAATCACCATAATTTATAGTTACATTTGCTGTTAATCCTACTACAATTTCTGGATTTACTTGTATATCAATTAATGGTGGTGTTAAGTCAACATTTGTTATGTTTAATGTATATACTTGTTTATTTCCAACTTTATCGTCTGCATAGAATGTATAATATCCATTACTTGTTATACTTACTACACTACTATTTGCTATTTCAGTTCCAGCGCTTGTGAAATAACTTTCGCCCTGAATACCTGATGCCCATTTTATTTTTCCTACTGCTATGTCATCTGTTACACTAACTTTTACTGCTACTTTTTGTCCAGCAGTATCTAAATCTGCTGTTAATTTTATAACTGGTTGTGTCTCATCTATATTTGTTATTTTATACATTCCCTCAATCGACCATACTTCACTCTCATCCATTCCTCTTGAATAAATTATTGTGTTATTTCTATCTATTGTTATTGGGCCTGTATAATCTTGCCAATCTCCAAGTACATCTCCTGGATTTAATACTCTATACTGTTTTTTCACTAATGATTCAGTATATATAATGGTTACTACAACTTGTATAGCTGGTTCAGTTGTATTTACTACAATCTGTGGAGCACCTGGAGTAACTCTATCCCATCTCATAAATATATTTTCAAACATTTGGTTTATTGGTACATTTATTAAGTAATAGTCTCCTGTAAATGTTACTAAATCACCATTTTCATCTTCTATTTTTACTAACGTTCCATTCTTTATTACTTGATCTTTAAATTGTGGCTTTATGAGCATTATTCCTGCATCTTTGTAACTATTCCATGCTCCTGCTAAAGTCCACTTATATTCTCTACCTGCTGAACCTTCAGGATAATTTAATTTCAATATATAATAGTTACCTTTATCTAGAGCAAGTACTGGTGGTGGTGGAACTATATTTTCTACAGTATATGTTGCATTTGAACTTTGTCCTTTTACATTTTGGCTATATGCATAGACATTAGTTCCATTTTTAGTTATTTCTAACACGCCTGTATAGTCTCTGAGAGTTCCTCCATCTATACTATATCTTTTAATTGTTGCATATTTATCAAAAGTAATATTTACATTAACTTTACTTGATTGTATTAATTTAGCTGGAGCCGCGATTATTACTGGATCTGATATTCCATCAATTATATTATCTATAGTTTTGGATGTTTGACCTAGTGAATTTGGCGCTTTTGCGTATGCATATACAGTGCAACTCTTATCAACTTCAAAACTTGCTGTATATTCTTTTAAATCACCATTAATACCAATTCTATAATATTTTTCTACTGATTTTGCATCATATTCTATACTTACAGTTGCCTTGTCTACTCTAACAGTTGATAAGGATGGTTCTGGATTTACGTTTATATTTATAGCTAATTTTTGTATTGTTTTAGGAGGCGTTAATTTTCCTATATTTGTTATATCTAAATATGTTTCTGACACTCCATTTACGTTAGTAGCTTTTGCATATATTCTCTTATTTTCAGTAACTTTGAAAGGTACTGTATATGAAGTATATATTATTCCATCTTCACTGTATTCTATTTTATCAGCATTGCTATATCTTACCGTTGTATTTACTTCAGTTTGCCCATATGCTCCATTCCATGGATACACTATAGCATCTATGTATACGTATGGTTTAGTAGCAACTGAGCTTCCTGTATCTCCTACCTTATTAATATTTGATATTCTAGCTCTTCCTTCTTGAGATTGTTTTCCATCAGTTGTTTTATAGTATGCATATATTTCTAAGTTATCTCTTACAACTATTGATGAACTATATTCTTGATAAGTTCCATATTTACCAATCTTTATATATGTCTTTTCTGCTTCAGAAGGTGCAGATACACTTACAGATACTTCTGTTACAATACTTGTACTTGGATTTATGTTTATTGTAGGTGCATTAGGTATAGATTCTAATGTCTCAGGTGGTGTATATGTACTTGGAGATGTTATAGTTTCATTTATTCTTATATATGATATTCTTGACTTATTTCCATCTACATCATAGTAATATGCCATTATGAATGTTCCCCAATTATTAACAATTAAGTCTTGTGAATAAGTTTGCTCTAATCCATAATTTACTGTATATATTTTGCTTGTTGCAACAGATGGATATGTTATTTGTACTCTTGCTTTTTCACTTCCTATTGCCGCTAATCTAGTTATTGTTGGTGCTGCTAAATCAATAGTAGTATTAGAGTCAAATAGCGGTGGAATAGCAGGATCATAAGGTGGCATTGGTTCATGCACAACAGGTACACTTGGTGATTCACCTGCTGTTGTATCATTAATCAATATAGCTGCTGATAATGATTTCTTTCCACTTGCATCAAAATAGTATGCTATTATATATGTGCCATAATTTTGCACATTTATTTCAGTTGTATAGTTTTCTTCTACACCATAATTCATTGTATATATCTTTTTATCTGCATTTGCGGGATATGTTACTTGTACTCTTGCTTTTTCGCTACCAACCGCTGGTAACCTCGTAATTGTAGGTGCAGCTAATATTGTTTCTAATGGAGCTATATTTCCTATGTATACCATATCACTTCCAGCTATATCTCTTGAAAGTAGCAATGAACCATCGGTGTTGTATACATTTTCTGTTTTTTTGCCCCTAGCTTCTATAATACAGTTTTCAGTTATACTAAAACCTCCATTATATGTAATCCAGCCGCTATCACCAACTCTATATTCTTTCAATGTAGCAGTTTCATCATAATTTATATTTACATTTACTTTTTGTACTTTGTTAGTTCCAGTACTATCTGGAACTATATCTACTAAAAGTATTCCAGCTGGTGGAATTATAACATCTTTATCATCAACTTTGTATTTTATCCATACATCTTGAGTTCTATCTAATGGAATTGTTATTGGCCCTGTATAATTTTGCCACATTAACATTGGATCAACTCTGAGTTCTCCAGCGCTTCCTAATCTCCATTGTTTATTAGTTGAACTTGCTGGATAAAACAAAGTTAATTTGATCCATCCACTCCACATTTCTTGAGTCTCTATAGGAGCTGTAATTAATCCAGTCTCAATTACGCCACCATCTAATGTATGCCACCTTTTTCCTTCAAAACTATCTCCTATATAATCATAAATTTGTTTTGTTGTTACATCTATTATATATCCTTTTTCTTGTTTATTACTTGCTAATTTATTTACTCCTGCTTCACTTTCATTTATATAGTAAAGATCTATATTATCAATAGTTTTACCAGGATTTAATTCTTCTATTTTAGTATTAAGAGTTTGCACATTTGATATTATATCTTGTTTATCAGCTAAACTTAATTTGCTTTCTAATGGTAACTTAAAATCAGCTGGATTTAATACATCTATTTTACTGATAGAGTAAAGATTTACACCTTCTTCTACACTTCTATAGTCACTCATAAATCTTGCTTTTTTAGAGTTATCTAAAATACCACCATTTTTTACTAAATTTATTACTATAACTGATGCTAATATAATCATAACAATAATTGTTATTACTAACATTATTAATGAAATACCTTTTTTATTGTAATTTTTCATAAGTACCTCCGTATATAAATTATTATACCCAAATAAACTAATATTAACATATTTTTACATAAAAAAGAGAGTATAACAATTTTTGTTATACTCTCTCTTTTATTTTTAATTATTCTTTAAATAACTTATATCTAAATTAGGTTTAATTAAATTCTTTGTTGTTATATATGTATCTCCACTATATGTTTTAAATAAAGGTAGTGAGATTTTTGTTGTTGTTACATTTGTTGTTTCATAATATACTGTAACTGGGTTTGCAGCAAGCCATAATTTAACTCCTGCAACATCCTGTGATACTAAACGTGACTTATTTATATACCATACAATATAATCTTTAAATTCTCCTGTACTACTTCGTATATGTTCAATATCAGATGATGAATTTGAACATATAAATTTGTCACACAATATATCAACAATATTATTATCCTTATGATTTGGTAATGCTGTAGGTAATAAAAATTCAAGTGTGTTTGTTCCAACAGTACGTAAAATCCAATTTTCACTTCCATTTAAAATAGTCTTTGCTACTTTTTGGCTGCATAATCCTGTATTATCTATTGTATCTGAAATGCCACTAGGTAATTTTGCTAAAAGAAAATTACTAGGTAATGCTGTAGTGTAATCTGAATATATATATGGTTCGTAATTTTGAATAACAGCACCTTGTGTTAATTGTATTTTAAATTTAATATTTCCAGTTCCGGTATTTCCATGCCAAAGCCAAATATCATATAATACATTTTTAAAATCTGCCTTTGTAGTAATTACGGTATTAATTTCCCCTGTCTGTCCAGCACTTATTGAAAAATTGGTATCAAATGCACATGTACCAGAATTTTGAGACGTTAATGGTAATGTAGCTGTATTTTCTGTTATTATCATTTTTAAATTATATTGTGTGTTTGCTAACAAGCCAAGCTGTCCTTTAAGTATTAAATGATCATATGAGTTAATAATGTTAAAATTTACTTGATCCAAGTTCACAGTTGAACCTGAAAACAAACTATAATTTAAAAAATTCTTAGCATGAGTAAGTAGTTTTATATTGCCAGCATCCCCAGCACTTAATATTGTAGCAGGACTTTCAGGACTTGGAGTACTATTTTGTATACTCTCACCAGTTATATTGTTTATATTCCCATAACTATCTGTAGCATTTGAAACGTAGATATTTTTTCCACTACTCAAGTCTGTTCTAGATAAATATACCTCATTTGCCCAATTACTTTCAAGTATATTTGTAGTATCAACATAAGTAAGTTTACCGCCAATAATTTTAAATTTCGTTAAATTATTACCCTTTAAAGTCTTAATTACATCTCCTATATTCATACCATTATATTTATTATCAGCATTGTCTATATTAACTATTTTGGGATCAAACACGCCTAAATTTGAAACGTATTGCGTCGATATCCACAGCTGAAGTTCACTATTATATTCACTGATATCTGCTTTAAATTGAGACTCTTTTGCTTTTAATATTGGATTATTAGTAGATAATGAAATTATAACTGCGCCAGCTAATATTATTATAACTATAATAGTTATTACTAGTACTATTAGTGAGATTCCTACTTTTTTTCTCTTGTAAATCATATATTTCCTCCGTATTTAGTATTAAATTTTTACTGTATAAATTAATTTTATCATATATAATTTTTATAATCAATAGTTTTGCTTAATTTTAGTTATAGATAAAATTAAAGAGCCTAAGCTTTGAAAACTTACACTCCATCATTTTACATTTAAATTACTTTTTATTATTATTTATATAATATAACTCTAAATCCAACTACTTCTGGTAAAAATTTATATAATTGATAAATCCTCATTGATGTTGGTGCATTTAAACCAGTAACCATTCCATTATAATATCCACCTCTTTCGGTTTCAACCATATTGTTTTTTTCTAAATCACCTTTTACTGCTATATTTCCATTTTGATCATATATATTTACTTTATATTGTTCTGATGTTATTTCTGCAACATTTCCTGCTAAATCATATATATTTTTTGTCTTATATGCTTCATTATTTCCTGTTTTCATCAACATACTTGTATAGTTACCCATATTAGTACTATCTTTAATATAAGATCTGTTTTTAAGTTCTACATTTTTTACATCACTTAACCATATACAAGTTGTGTCCCAAGCATAACTATTTATTAAATCACTATGCACTTCAAATGAATTAAATTCATACATTGACTTTGATAAGCTTAATGCATCTTCAGGAGATATTTTATTATATACATCAACATTTTTTTTAATCACTAATTTATTGTCTAATTTTCCTGATTCATATCTTCCAATATAGAAACCTTTATATTTTTTAACACTATTCAAAAAAACAATGTTTTCTTCATCTATAAAATCAGTAAAATTTAATACTCCAGATGTAAAAAAATCCACTCTTGCCATTTTTATAATATTATCATCAACTGGAACCCATACAAATTGATTTCCAATATTATCTTGTATTACATATCCAGTATTTATATATCCTTCAATATGTGTAAAATTATTTGGTATATATCCAGGCTCTAATATATTGTTAATAGTATTTGATTTTTTTAGAAACTTATCATATTCTAAAAATTTATATTTAGTTCCAAAATATCCAATTATAACAGACGTTATTGATAAAATAGATATGACTATCATTACAATATAATACCTATTTATTTTTATTTTATTTAGCATATATTGACCTCCAAAATTTATTTATTTTCTTTAAAAATATGTTCAATTATTTTTCCCGAATCTATAGTAAACACTTCATCGCATAAAATTTGTATGTCTTCTTTTATATGAGAAGATAATAGTATAATTTTACCTTGTTGTCTTTTAAGTGCAATTATATCTCTTACAATTTTAACTGATAATTCATCTAAACCACTAAATGGTTCGTCAAATATCATTATCAAAGGATCTTCCATTAACACTTGAGCTATACCTAATTTTTGTTTCATACCAAGTGAATATTTTTTTACGGGTTTATCTTTTACATCTAATAGCTCTAATTTTTCCAAAACTTCATTTATTTGAATATCTGATATAGTTCCTTGTATGCCAGCTAACATCTTCAAATTTTCGAATCCACTTTCATCTAATAAAAAATTAGGTCTCTCTATTAAAGCTCTAGTATCTGGCGGAAAAGTTTTTTCTTTAAATATATCTATACCATTTATTATAAAATTTCCTTTATTTGGTATTATTAGCCCACATATGCATTTAAATAACATGCTTTTGCCTGATCCGTTTCTACCCACAAAACCATATACATTACCTTCTTTTAATATAAGTGATATATCAGTCAAAATCATTTCGTTTTCTATTTTCTTATAAATATTATTTAATTCTATCATAAATTAATTACTCCTTTCAAAAAATATATCTATACATTTCATATTTATATAAAATGTTATTAATATAACAGCTAGTCCCACTGGAATTGCTATCAAATAATCAGTATAACTACTAGCATATAGAAAATTAAATACAGTTAAAATCTTATATTTTATAAATATAGGAATTAAATATGCTAGGTAAAATAATATTATACCAATATTGCTGAACAAACTGCATATTGATATTGATAAATACATTATACAAAGCCTAACTATAAGAATTATTCCAAAATAATATATGATATTACCAATATCTATATTATTTTTATAAATTAATTCTAAACATATGTATACAATTAAAAATATCATGTTAATTATAAAATTTATAATAAATATTGATATATATATACCTGTTAACCATTTAAATTTACTAATTCTTAAAAATATGTATTCTTTACTTCTTTTTATATCAAAACTGTACAAATAATATGCTAACATAATTATAATACCACTAATAATTAATATATATGATATATCTCCCATTGAAAGTTTAATATTTAAATTAGATGTAAAAAACGATAGAAATCTATCTTCAATAGATTCATCTTTATGCATATTAAATAATGTTGACATTATTAATAACAAAATTACAAATATATATATAGTTTTTCTATTTTTTAATGTATATATGTTTCGTTTTATTAAATTAATCATATTTTATTTTCTCCAATTATATCTACTTTATCGATATTTTTATTCATTATCTAATACCAATTTTTCTTTGAATCTATATCCACTATATACTAAAATTGAAGATAAAATAATATTTATTAAAGCAAATATCAAAATTAATGATAAGTAAGAGAAGTCTTCTAAATGATATATACCATATATATTTAAATGTCCAAAAATTTCTTTGCCTGTTATTCTTACTAAAATATTTCCTAATATATCTCTGACTAAATAATTATATATATTTACTATAATAAAAGTTAATACAATAGTAGTATAGAATCTTTTTACTTTTCTCATAATAAAAAGACTGATATTTACTATAAAAATTGTAAATAAAAATACTAATATACTATCAATAATTATATATAAAATTGGATTTACCGCTGCTATATTAGGAAATGTATTATAAACATATCCATCCAAATGTGAGATATCTTTTCCAAATGTCAAGGCTCCAAAAAAATATATGATAGCAGAATTTAAGGGAAATAGTAATAAACTTTTTAATAACATTTCTTTTATGTTATCAATGATATATTTGCTATATTTTTCTCTAACTAATATTTCTTTAATTATTCCACTATTTATCTGTTTATAAAAACCAAAGACTATACCTATTTGTATTAAAAATATACTTAATATTGTAAGTATATCGCCTAAATCCATAAATTTTACATAATACCAAAAAGAATATCTATTTATTTCATTAAATTGCATATTATAATAAGTATATTTGTAAAATAAGTCTATATTAATACATGTGAGTATTAATATCACAACAAAAGAAAATATAAAGTATCTATCTTTAAAAATTTTATTCATAAGTAACCTCCAAAATATTTAACAAGTAAATATTTTATATACAATTATATATATCATATATTTATGTTGTTTTATGTCGTAATTAGTCGATTATTAAATTAATATTTTTTAATAATCTGAATTTTCATGTTATTGATTGATTGATCTAAAATTTAATCTAATTTCATACAAACATTATATTATAGATTTTAAAAATGAAATAAAAAAGTCACCATTGTTATTAAATGGTGACTTTAAAATTATATTAACCTCTTTTGTGTAAATCTTTTAGAAAAATACTAAAAACAGGCAAATCATTTACAATTATATTGTACATATATTCACTAGTAATTTCGTCATAATTAAAAATCAGTTTATTTCTTATGCCTATCATGTTAGTATACATGTCCAAATTTTTAGAATCTAATTTACCGTTTTTACATAGTATTTGGAAAATTTCATAATAATTAGAAGCATTTTCATACTTAAATTTTTGGGTAGTATGCACAGCTAAAAATATAGCGGTCTGTATTGCACCATACATATATGTTTGTGATGCAGCCACATTTTTGGCATTCTCACAAAAACTTTTTTCATCTAGTTTTAAAAAATTTGACAATTCAATAACACATTTTTTAAAAAACTTTACTTTATCTGCTACCATAATATTATCCATACATTTACTCCTTCAAAATTAGTTTATATTTTTCCTTTTTTAACTTTCTTTTTATCCTTAGTATTTTCTTCCTTCTCTCCAATATAGGTATCGTATGCAATATCTACAAAAACTCTTCCATCTAAATGATCAAGTTCATGTTGAAGTACAACTGATTCTATATCTTTAGCATGTATTGTTATCTTATTTCCTTTTATATTAGTTGCTTCTACAGTTATTTTTTCATGTCTATCAACACATCCAAAAAGGTCTGGAAAACTTAAGCATCCCTCTTCTGTAGTTACCATTTGTTTTGATGATTTTGTAATAATTGGATTAATCAAGATTTTAGGAGCTCTAACCCCTTCATCTTTTATATAATCTATATCATATACTACAATTCTTTTTAAAACTCCAACTTGACACGCAGCAAGTCCAATACCATCATATTTATACATAGTTTCAATCATATCATCTGCTATTTCTTTTATTTTATCATCAATTTTATCTACTTCTCTTGACTTTTTGTACAGTAATTCGTCTTTTGATTTTCGTATTTCTCTAACTGCCATATCATATTTCCTTTCTATTATTTTATTTAATAATCTAAATTTTCTACTCTTCCATCATTATATAATTCTATTCCATTTGAAATTATATCATCATATTTTTCTTTATCTTTTATATCATTTAAATTTATTAGATTAACTTTATATGAAGAGTCAATATTTTGAGTAATTTGCTCTACGTTTTCTATTGACATTCCATCAATTGTCTTATAAACTAATGTAATTGTATCATTACTCACTACTTTATCATATCTAGCAACAATAGTTACATTCTCATTAGATTTTATTTTCGAAAGTAATTTATAAAAAAAATTATTTTTAGAAAGAACATATACGGCTATTCCTATATTATATATTCCCAAAATACTTTTAGCAAATATCTCCATACATAATATTGGATTATTAAACATTTGTATCAATACATCTTTATATGTTTTATCCGAAGGCATATCCATACCGATTAAACCAGTTAAAAGTTTTGATATAAATACCCCAATAGCTATCCTTATAAATGTTGTAAATATCATATAGACTAAATGACCTATACTTGTTTTCAAATAATTTGATCTAAGTATCAATATATCACTATTTAATAACAAAATACCCAAAAATGCAAACAAACCATAAGCAGAACTAGCTGAATAATTCAGCATAGAAATCAATATACAACAAGTAGATATAACTGCTAATATTCCATATAATATTATTCCTAACAATTGCAATTTTTTACCGTCCATATATTTTACTCCTATCTACCTTACTAACATTTAAAGCTGATATACTGTAAATAATTTTATTCTTGTTTAGCTGCTTGTTGCATACTAAATTTTAATTCTTGCCATTCTTCTTTAGATATTAATAATTGTCTTGGTTTACTTCCATCATAACCTGATATTAGTCCTCTTGCTTCCATCTGATCAACAATTCTACCTGCTCTTGAATAACCTATTTTAAATCTTCTTTGAAGCATAGAAGCAGAAGCTTGACCCATGTCAACCACCATATCTATTGCATCATTTAGTATTACATCTGACTCATCAGCATTTTCGCCGTGGTCACTATCTTTACCTTTAGTATTTGCTTTTTCTATACTTTCTATTATTTCATCACTATATACAGCTTCAGAATCTTTTTTAATACTAGTTACAATTGATTCAATTTCTTTTTCTGAAACCCAAGTGCCTTGTATTCTTTGTGGTTTATTAGCACCAACAGGGAAATATAACATGTCCCCTTTACCTAGTAATTTTTCAGCTCCAGCTGAATCTAGAATTGTTCTAGAATCAATTTGAGATGATACTGTAAATGCTATTCTAGATGGTATATTAGCTTTAATTATTCCTGTGATAACATCAACAGAAGGTCTTTGAGTTGCTACAACTAAATGCATTCCTGCTGCTCTAGCCATTTGTGCTAATCTACATATTGCATCTTCAACATCATTTGGAGCTACCATCATAAGATCTGCAAGCTCATCAATAATTATAACAATTTGAGGTAATTTTGCTGCATCTTTTTCTTTTTCTATTTCTGCATTGTATCCTTTAATTTCTTTTACGCCTTTTGAAGCAAATAGATTATATCTATTAACCATTTCTTGAACAGCCCAATTTAGTGCTCCTGCAGCTTTTTTAGGATCTGTTACAACAGGTATAAGTAAATGTGGTATTCCGTTGTACCCAGAAAGTTCTACCATTTTAGGATCTATTAATATCATTTTTACATCACTAGGTTTTGATTTATATAATATTGATATGATAAGTGAGTTGATACATACACTTTTACCAGAGCCTGTTGCTCCTGCAATAAGCATATGAGGCATTTTGCCTATATCTCCGACTACTATATCACCAGCTACATCTTTTCCTAGAGAATACGCAAGAGCAGAAGGATGATTTTTAAATTCTTTAGACTCAATTACTTCTCTTAAAAATACAGATTCTGGTTCTGGGTTTGGAACCTCAATACCAACTGCTGCTTTTCCTGGAATAGGAGCTTCAATTCTTATACTTTTTGCTGCTAAATTAAGTGCTATATCATCAGATAAGTTAACTATCTTACTTACTTTAACACCTGTGCTCGGAGATAATTCATATCTAGTTACTGTAGGGCCTTTAGTTATATTAGTAACCTTTGCATCAACACCAAAACTTGATAATGTTTTTTGAAGTTTTACAGCTGTACCATGTATTGCTTTTTTATCAACGTTTTTATCTGAACCAGGATTTACACCTAAAAGATTTATAGATGGAAATACATAGTTTTCTTCAAATGAAAGTTTAGCATGATCTAGTGTAAGAACTTCTTTAATACTTTTATCTTCTTTTTTCTCTATTTGTTTTTTGAAAAAATCATCTCTTTGTTGTCTAGCATTAGTTTGCTCATCACTAGATTTACCACCTAATTTATTAAAATCAAATTCAACTTGTTCAGTTTTATCTGTATTAATATTTTTAAGAGCGTCACTAGTACCTTTTTCTTTCATCTTATCATCTAATTTTTTCTGAGCCATTTCTTGTTGTTTAATCTGTCTTTTGCTTAGTCCTTTATTATCCTTTATGTCAAATTCATCTTTTCTAAATACTAAACTGAATATATTATATGTACCATTTGCTAAAAACGCTAACATATTATATATGATATATACAAGCTGCCTTAGTGACATATTCAAGAAATATAATGTAGCAATTATAGCTACAAATGTAAGTATAATTCTACTACCTATTATTCCAATTACTTTAACAGATGATGCGGCAATAAGTCCACCAAATGTTCCTGCAAGGCTTGTACCAGCTATACCGTTATTAAAAGTATCGCTGCAAAATTTAAATACATTATCAAATAAAGTATAATTTGATTCAGCAAATACATATATAACTGAAGATATAGTAATAGCACATATAAGTCCTTTTAATATTTCTTCAGTAGCTTTTACTTTTTTATCTGACATTATAGAATAAATTCCAACTACCATTAAAATAGCAGGAATAATGTACGAAGCTATACCTAAACAACCTTTTAACGTGTTACTTATTACTTCAGATAATACACCAATATTATCAAATGTCAAAAAAACAATAAAAACTAACGATAGTACTACAAGTATACCACCTAATAAGTCATTTTTTATTGTTTTTGTTTGTTTCTTCTTTTTTCTACCCATAGTATTGTATCAACCCACTTCCGTAGATATTATTTTAATTCTTTTCTATTATTATGTACAACTTGCATAGTCTCTCTTAAAACATCTTCTACTTTTTCTAGAATAGCATCCGCATAATCACGTGTACCACAAGATATTTCTTTAGAAATTTTATTAGCATTTTCAACTATTTCTTCTTTTTGCATAATAGCTTGTTTAGTTATAACATGCTCGTCTACCATTTGTATTATTTTGTTCTCTGCCTCTTTAAGTAATTCATCAGACTCTTTTTGGGCATCATTCAAGATATTAAGTCTTTCATCTTTAATTCTTTTCGCTTGTTTTAACTCATCTGGAAGTTTCAAACGAATTTCTTCTAGAATATCACCTAACTCTTCTTTGTCTACCATAACCTTAGAAGAAAAAGGAACCTTTGAGCTATTCTCTACTAGTTCTTCTAAATTCTCCAATAATGTAAAAATTTCCATAAAAATTTACCTCCATTTATATATTTTTATAACGACTCTACCATAAAATTTTGTATTAATACATTCTAAGTTTTCTATATTATCGTATTTATCATCTAGAAAACCTTTATCGGATTCGTATATTATTATACCATCATTCGTTAATACTTTACCTTGGTTGTTTGAAATATATTCTAAAGATTTTATAGCATAATCACTATTATAAGGAGGATCAATAAATATTACATCGAATAACATTTCATCCTGAGTTATCTTCTTTAAACATTTCAAATAATCTTTCATTGATATTTTAACATATTTTTCAGTATTAGTCAACTGTATATTAAATAATATTGTCGAAATAGCATTTTTTTCTATATCGTTAATAAGGCAAAAACTAGCTCCTCTACTTATCATCTCTAAAGCTAGACTTCCAGTACCTGAAAACAAGTCTAAAACTTTAGCATCTTCAGTATGCGCGGAAACCATTGAGAACACTGCTTCCTTTACTCTATCTAATGTAGGTCTAGTCTTATCTGTCGTAGGACTTTTTAACTTTTTACCTTTGAATTTACCTGCTATTATTCTCATTTTAGCTCCTAACTTATAATATCTAAAATTACTGGTTTTGATTTTAAAACATTTGACATTGATTGTTCTATGTTATCTATATATATTGCATTTGTTATATATTCAAAAGCATCTTTAAATTTTTGTTTATCGTTATATAATACAGTAAGTATTATATCACCTTTTTTTACTTTACTTCCCACTTTTTTAGAAAATTCAAATCCTACTGCATAATCAATTATATCATCTTTTTTATTTCTAGAACCACCTAAAGCTACCAGAGATTGACCTATTTTTTTACTGTCTATACTTACTATATATCCGTCTTTATCTGCATATATTTCTTTCATATATTTTACATCATCCAAAAGAACAGGCATATCTAAACTTAAATTTAACCAATCCATGTAAACTTTATGTATGTGCCCACCCTGTGCTTTAACAAGTTCAATGAACTTATCATATGCTTTTCTAGATGTTATGCATTTCATAATTTCAAGTTTACTTTTTTCAATATCATCTTCAAGACCAGCCATTTTAATCATTTGAGCTGCAAGCTCAAATACAACTTCTTTTAATTCTTTATTTTCATAAAGAGCAAGTGATGATTCATCAGCTAGTAAAAATGAAATTGCTTCTTTTATTTCTACAACATTACCTACACTCTTACCAAGTGGTTGTTCCATTGATGTTATTACTGCTTTAGTTTCTACGCCAGCTCGTCTACCGATATCTACCATAGTTTTAGCGAGAACTTTTGCACTTTTTAAATCTTGCATAAATGCTCCACTACCAACTGTTACATCAAGTACTATTTTATCAACACCAGATGCTAGTTTTTTACTCATTATAGAAGATGCAATTAAAGGAATTGATGATACAGTAGCAGTGACATCACGTAATGCATAAAGTTTTTTATCTGCAACTGCAATTTCATTACTTTGTGATATAAGACACACTCCAATATCTTGGACTTGTGCAATAGCTTCATCTAAAGGTTTATATAAATTATATCCTTTAATAGATTCTAATTTATCTGCTGTACCTCCAGTATATCCGAAGACCTTTACCTGACATCTTAACTACTTTAACACCTAATGCTGCTACAATAGGAAGAACAAGTAAAGTTACTTTATCTCCAACACCACCTGTAGAATGTTTATCTACTATTATACTACCGTCTTCTTTAAGGATTGATAAATCTAATATACTTGCAGAAGATGCCATAGCTTTAGTTAAATAAAACAATTCATCAGTTTCCATGCCATTAAGATAAACAGCCATAAGTAAAGCTGACATTTGATAGTCAGGAATTTTTTCATTTACATATTCAGCTATGAAAAAATCTATTTCTTCCTTACTTAAAACTTTCTTATCTCTCTTCTTTTCAATAATATCATACATTCTCATATATTACATCTCCTATACCTATACCATAACTTTAAACTTTTTTTACACAAAATGTTTACAAAAACTTGGTCTATGTATTTTGCAAAGTCCATATTTTTTTATAGCTTCAATATGCACTTTTGTTCCATATCCTTTATGTTTACCAAAGCTATATTCGGGATATTCTTTTTCATATTTGTACATCATTCTATCTCTAGTAACTTTTGCAATTATACTTGCAGCTGCTATTGATGCACTTTTACTATCACCAGAAACTAGAGTTTGACTTTGCATATCAATATCTATTTTTTGGTTACCATCAATTAATACAAAATCAGGTTTAATATTTAAACCCTTTACAGCTTGTATCATAGCGAGTTTAGTAGCATTTAATATGTTAACTTTTTCTATTACATCTACATCAGAGATTCCAATAGAAAAGAAAATATCTTTATTGTTTACTATTTGTTCATATATTTTTTCTCTTTTTTTCTCTGATAGTTTTTTAGAATCATTAATACCTTCAATATATAGATTTGCTGGTAATATAACTGCTGCAGCTACAACTGGCCCACATAACGGTCCTCTACCTGCTTCATCTACACCTGCAATATTTAAGTATCCTAAATTAGTTAGTTCTCCCTCATATATCAACATATCTTTTATTCTTTGCTCTTCAATAGGATTCATTATATACACATGCCCCCATCTATTGTTAATACTTGTCCTGTTATATATCTAGCATTATCACTTGCTAAAAATACAGCCATTCCTGATATATCACTAGGTTTGCCTATTCTATTTAAAGGTATTTCGTACTTTAATACATTTAAATCTACTTGCGATAAACTATTTAACATATCTGTTTCGATAACACCTGGAGCTATACTATTAACTGTTATATTTGATAGTCCAAGTTCCTTTGCAAGTGATTTAGTCATACCTATAACACCTGCTTTTGATGTACTATAATGTACCTCACATGAAGAACCTGTTATTCCCCAAATTGAAGAAATGTTTATTATACTAGCATTTTTTTCTTTTATCATAGTTTTTTTTAATACTGATTTTGTAATATTAAATACACTTGTTAAATTAGTATTTATCATATTCATAAATGAATCTTCTGATATATCAGTAAACAAAGAATAATCACAAATTCCAGCATTGTTTACTAAACAATCAATTTTTCCATATTTAGAAACTATTTGATCTATAACTAAATCTATATCACCACTTTTTGTTACATCTAACTCGTAGATATCTATATTTAAAGTATCTTTAATTTCTTTAGCTTCTTTTTCTGATTTATTATATGTTATACATACATTATAACCTGCTTTTTTAAAATCAATAGCTATTTGTTTTCCTATACCTTTTGCTGCTCCTGTAATTAATACTGTTTTATTCATTATACTCACCCTTTATACTGCAATTTTTTAATCATATTTTCAATACCAATTTGTAATTCTGGATAATTAATTAAAAAATCTTCTAAACTACCATTGTCTATTTTTTTAAATAAATAATTTCCTTGTATCTTATCAGCAGTACCATTTAATGCATATTTTAGTTCTTCTTCATTTTCAATACAAATAACTGTAGTCATATAATCTAAATCTTTACAAACATTTATTATATCATTTAAAATATTTTTATTAAAGCTAGAGTTATTAGAAATATATCCTCTATTTAATTTTATTTCATCTATTTTAAGTTCTCTAAATAGTTTTAAACTTTCATATTTTAGTTCAAGATTAGATATACAAATTAATGCTCCTGCATCTTTTAATTTATCAATTAAATATTTATAATTTTCAAGAAATTTAACATTAATTTTATTTGTAAATTCTATTTGAATATCTCCTCTATTTAATTTGTATTCATTTAAGATATCATATAATCTATCTCCAAATTCATGTCTTTTAGCATGGGTATTTGATAAATTAATAGACATTTTAACATTTTTATATCCATTTAAGTTTAAGTTATCTAATTTTTCACATGCTTTTCTTAAAACATATTCATCTAAAGCTATAACAATACTCATTTCTTCAGCCTGCTTTATGAAGTACTCTGAATTCAATTTTCCAAGTACAGGATGATTCCAAAAAATCATTGTTTCTAAACATATATCTTCTAAGTTATTTAAGTTAATTCTAGGCTGAAATTCAATATCAAATTCTCCATTTTTTAGAGCAGCTTTTAAATCTATTTCCATTTTCTTTTTGTTATTAAGCTGTGCTTTTAAAGCTTCATTATGAAAGTAGTAACTATTTTTTCCATTTGCTTTTATATGATACATAGCATCATCTGCATATATCATAAGTTCATCACGTGTTATTCCATCAGTAGGATAAATAGAAACTCCTAGACTATATTCAAGAACAATTTTAGTATTTTCAATTACTACTGGTACTTTTAATCCTTCTTTTAATACATCTAGTATTTTAGATATTTCTTCTATTGTATTAACTTTATCCATTATGATAGCAAATTCATCTCCACCTAATCTATATGGTATAGATGTAGCAGGTAAATTTTTCTCTAACATGTTACCAAGCTCAATTAATAGCAAATCTCCAGCATCATGACCTAATGTATCATTTACATGTTTAAAACCATCTAAATCCATAAAACACACTGCAAATTTATTCTTTTTAGCTATGTGTAAATCCATCTCAGTTAAAAATTTATGTCTATTTCCTTTTCCAGTAAGCGGATCTGTAAGTGCTTGTTTTTTGATTTGCTTATTCTCTTTAATTTTATACAAAACAGAATATCTGTATAGCACCATACCAATAAGTAGTACAGTTAAATATTCTATTAAACTAATCCAAATAGTTTTTACCAATTCTACATCCAAATTCATATTTTTCTCCTTTATTTAGTATTTAACTAATCTACATACGTGTCTTGTTTGTTGTACTTAGTATGTAACAACTCGTGTGCTCTTTTTCCATTAGGTTCACCCAAAAATTCTTTGTATATTTCTTTTACATTAGGATTCTCATGTGATTTTCTAAATTTTGCTTCTTTATCAGCGGTATATAATGCCTTAGTTCTTAAAGCTCTTACATCTATTTTACTAGCTTTGTATTCATTTACTAGTGGTTGACCTCCACCATTTACACATCCACCTGGACATGTCATAGCTTCTATAAAACTATATTTACTAGTTCCAGCTTTTATTTCATCCATAACTTTAGAAACACTTAATAGACCTTGAACAACAGCAATTTTATGAACTTTTCCAGCTATTTCTATATCTGCTTCTCTTATATTTTTAAAACCAGGTACTGATTTAAATTCAACATTCTTTATTTCTGTGCCATCTAATAAATATGATACACTTCGAAGTGCTGCTTCCATTACTCCGCCTGTAGCACCAAATATATGTCCTGCTCCAGTTGCAATACCTAGTGGATCATCAAACTCTTCATCATCACAAATTGATAAATCTATATTTGATTCCTTAAGCATTCTTGCCATTTCTCTTGTAGTTACTACGTTGTCTACTGCTTGAAGTCCGTTTTCAAGTTTTAACTGCTCACGTAATATTTCTGCTTTTTTTGCAGAACATGGCATAAGAGCTACTGAATATATATCTTTCGGATCTATTTTCATTTTATCAGCATAATATGTTTTTATTAAAGTTCCAAGTATCTCCATTGGAGACTTAGTTGTAGATAAATAATTTAATTGTTCTGGGTAAAACTTTTCAGCAAAAGTAATCCAACCACTGCTACAAGATGTTATCATTGGAAGTGTACCACCATTTTTAAGTCTTGAAATAAATTCAGTTGCTTCTTCCATTATAGTTATATCTGCACCTAAATCAGTATCAAATATTTTATCAAATCCTATTTTTCTTAAAGATGATACCATTTTTCCTGTAACTAAACTTCCAATTGGCATACCAAATTCTTCTCCAATTGCAGCACGTACAGATGGAGCAGTTTGCACTACTACATGTTTTGTAGGATCTGCTAACGCTTCTTTTAATCCTTTAACATTACTTTTTTCAGTAAGTGCAGCAACAGGGCAATGCAATATACATTGTCCACAACCTACGCAAGTAGATTTTTTTATACTCATATTTAATGCTACGCCTACTCTTGAATTAAATCCTCTATTCATAACAGAAATTGCAGATACTCCTTGAACATTTTTACAAACATTTACACATCTTCTGCATAAAATACATTTTGCTGTATTTCTTACTATACATTCTGATGCATCATCAAGTACTGCTTCTGGCATTGCTCCCTCATAATTTAAATCAGGTATTTCAAATCTTCTACATAAATCTTGTAATCTGCAATTAGTGCTTCGTACGCAAGTTAAACATTTCTTTTCATGAGCAGATAATATAAGCTCTAAAATTTCTCTTTTAGTTTCAATAAGGTCTTTAGTATTAGTTCTGACTTTTAGTCCCTCTTCGACAGGATAAACACAAGATGCTTTATAGCCTCTTACACCATCTATTTCTACTAAACACATTCTACAATTTCCAACTTCATTTATTTCTTTTAAGAAACATAATGTTGGTATATCGATATCAATTTTTCTAGCAGCTTCTAATATTGATGTACCTTCTTCAACTGAAACATTTTTTCCATCTATAATTAAGTTTATCATTTTCTTAGCTATCTCCACTTATACTTCCCCCTATACTATTTACTTATTGCTTTAAAAGGACATTTTGTTATACAAACTCCACATTTTATACATTTATTTTGATCTATTTCAAATGGTCCTTTTCTTACCTCGCCATTAATAGCATTAGTAGGACAAGTCTTTTGACATATACCACATTGTTTACATTTATCTGGATCTATATGAACATTAGTTAAAGCTTTACATTGACCAGCTAAACATCTTTTATTTACTATATGATCTACATATTCATCTTTAAAATATCTTAAAGTGCTAAGAACTGGATTTGAAGCTGTTTGACCAAGTCCACAAAGTGAAGACTTTTTAATAACATTACCAAGTTTTTCTAACTTGTCTAAATCTTCAATTTTACCTTTTCCTTCAGTAATTCTAACTAAAATCTCAAGCATTCTTTTTGTACCTATTCTACAAGTTGGACATTTACCACATGATTCATCAACAGTAAATTCTAAGAAAAACTTAGCTATATTTACCATACATTTAGAATCATCCATAACAATTAAGCCACCTGAACCCATCATAGATCCGATGCTTGCTAAAGATTCATAATCAATAGGTATATCTAGATGTTCAGTCGGTATACAACCACCACTTGGTCCACCTGTTTGTGCAGCTTTAAACTTTTTGCCTTCAGGTATACCTCCACCTATATCATAAACTATTTCTCTTAGTGTTGTACCCATAGGAACTTCAACAAGTCCTACGTTAGTTATATTTCCTCCTAAAGCAAAAACCTTAGTCCCTTTAGAAGTTTCTGTTCCAACTTTTGCGTACCAATCTCCGCCATTTAATATTATTTGACATATGTTAGCATATGTTTCTACGTTATTAAGCAATGTAGGTTTTCCAAATAATCCTTTAACTGCTGGAAAAGGTGGTCTAGGTCTTGGTTCACCACGTTTACCTTCAATAGAATTCATAAGAGCTGTTTCTTCGCCACATACAAATGCACCAGCACCAAGTCTTAGTTCTATATTAAATTCAAAATCAGTACCTAATATATTTTTTCCAAGTAATCCATATTCAGTTGCTTGTTTTATAGCTATATTTAATCTTTTTACAGCAATAGGATATTCTGCTCTTACATATATATATCCTTGATTAGATCCTATTACAAATCCTGCAATAGCCATTGCTTCTAGTACACTATGAGGGTCACCTTCTAATATGCTTCTATCCATAAATGCTCCAGGATCACCTTCATCAGCATTACAGCATACATATTTAATATTATCCTCAGCAGCTTTTGTAAACTGCCACTTTTTACCTGTAGGAAAACCTGCTCCGCCTCTACCACGAAGACCAGATTTTAAAACTTCACTAATTACTTCATCAGGTGATAAACCAGTTAAAACTTTTTCTAAAGCTAGATATCCGTCAACTGCTATATATTCATCTATATTTTCTGGATTTATATATCCACAATTTTTAAGTGCTAATCTTTTTTGCTTTTTATAGAAGTTAAGTTCATGCCATTTTTTCACGAATTTATCGTTTTCTTTTGGCATCAATCTTTCTACTTTAGTTCCATTCATAACAGCTTTTATTATATCTTCACTGTCTTCAATTTTAACCATTTCATAGAAAGTTTGATCTGGCTCTATAACAATAATAGGTCCTTTTGCGCAAAATCCAAAACAACCTGTTTTTTCTACTATTACATTTGCTCCAAGTTCCTTACTTTTTTTCTGTAACTCTTCTAATATTTTATCACTTTTAGATGATGTACAACCTGTACCACAACATATCATAATACGTATGCTACTAAATGTAAGTTTAGTTTTTGTTCTTATATCTCTTAATTGTTTGGATGTTTTTTGCATATTACTCTCCCCTTCATTAATTATATTTTGATAAAACTTCTCGAACTTTATCAGGTGACATTTTACCATAAACTTCTGAATTAACAACTATAGCAGGAGCTAAACCACAAGCACCTATACATCTTATAGATTCTAATGAAAACTTACCATCTTCTGTTACTTGTCCTTCTTTAATATTTAATTCATCTTTAAATTTATTTAAAACATCTTCTGCTCCTTTTACATAGCAGGCTGTACCCATACATACTTGAATGTTATATTTACCTTTAGGAAGTAGTGAAAATCTTGAATAAAAAGTTATAATTCCATAAATATCAGACATAGGAACATTTAACTCTTTAGACAAGTATTTTTGAACATTTTCTGGTATATATCCATATTCATCTTGAACTTCATGAAGAGCAGACATTATACCGCCATCTACACATTTATATTTATCAGCTATAAGAACAACTTTTTCATCTACGCTGCAACCGTTACAACCATCACAATGACTCATATATTTTCCCCCTATATATATCAATAACTATCTTACCTCTTTATGTGTGCCTTGTTTAAGTCTTTGGTTATAGTTTCTATCCATATTATCGCACATATTTTGATATCCAGAATTTGTTTCTTCTATTAAACTATTTCTAAATTTATCATCCTCAGCTAATCTTTTAGACTCAGCTTCTAATATTTTTTGCTGTTTTTCTAATTCTACAATCTCTTTATATTTTTTCAAAAAAGCATGATCAATACTTCTATTGTAATTACCTTGTGAATCTTTGCCAATTGATCCAATATAGTTTGTTTCCATAGAATTAACAGAGTTATTTTCAAAAAATCCCTTAACTAATCCCTTATTAGACGTTGCTAAATCAGTAAAATATTCTTTAGTATTATATATATTATTACCATCAGGGTCAGTACCAATATGTGGATCCATATAAAACTTACTAACAACAAATTTTCCATTATCAGTATACATTATATTAGCTTCTTGCAGATGTTTCCCATCATAATCTACAACATTACCAAAGTTTACATTTGCATCTATTCCAGAGCTATATTTTAACTCTATATCATTGCTTGGAACATTATTTTGCTGTATATTATCTTTTTTATTTTTACGAAAACTATCAAAAAATCCCATAGTGCCTCCTATATTTTATTACTACATCCTAAAACATTTACTATTTTATGTTCAACCATATTACTTACAGCATCTCTTGCTTTTCCTAAATAATTTCTAGGATCAAATACTTCTGGAGATGATTCAAAACATTCTCTAATATTTGCAGTCATAGCTAAACGTATATCACTATCTATATTTATTTTACAAACACCAAATTTTGCAGCTTGTCTAAGCATTTCTTCAGGTACACCTTTAGCTCCAGGTATATTACCACCATGATTATTACACATTTCAACAAATTCTTGTGGTACAGATGATGCACCATGTAATACAAGTGGATATCCAGGTAATAAATTAGTTATTTTTTCTAATATATCAAATCTAAGTTTTGCTTCACCTTTAAATTTAAATGCTCCATGACTTGTACCTATTGCTATAGCTAAACTGTCACATCCTGATTTTTCTACAAACTCTTTAGCTTCCATTGGATCAGTAAATAAAGCATCTTCACTGTCAACATTAACATCATCTTCAATACCTGCTAATTTACCAAGTTCTGCTTCAACTACTACACCTCTTGGATGAGCATAATCTACTACTTGTTTTGTTATTCTTATATTTTCTTCAAAGCTGAGTTTACTACCATCAAACATAACAGATGTAAATCCGCTATCGATACAATCTCTGCAAAGTTCAAAACTATCTCCATGATCTAAATGTAAAACTATAGGAATATCTTTACCTACAAATTTAGTATATTCTACTGCTGCTTCTACTAATTTTTTTAAGTATATTGGATTTGCATATTTTCTTGCACCACTTGAAACTTGAAGTATAACTGGTGAATTTGCTCTCAAAGAAGCATCAATAATTCCTTGTATTATTTCCATATTATTTACATTAAATGCACCTACTGCATAACCGCCTTCATAAGCCTTTTTAAACATTTCTGTTGTTGTTACTAATCCCATAATTTATTGATTACATATTTATAATATATAATCAATTTCACCTACCTTTCATATATTTTATCTACTTAAACCTTTATCTTTAACCTTGTCTTTTTCTACATCTTCGATTCCTTCATTTGCTTCTCTAGCTAATGCATTTTTTCCTCTTTCTTCAGGAGTATAAACAGCTTTTGCACATTCCTGTTGAACATTAGAGAGAGCAATATTCGCATTTCCTACATTATATAAATGTTTATCTATTACCTCTGTTTCACTAACTACATTTTCTTCAATTTTTCCATCATCTTCTGAAGAAACATTATATTTTAGACTTTCAGAAAAATCTGAACTTTTATCACCTACAATGGTTTCTACTTTTTTATTTCCAACTAATTCTTTAGCTTTGCTAACCATTAGTATAGCTTTGTTTGTGTCTTCCTTAGATAAAGCAGTTTCTGCTGCATCTATATATGAATTTGCAAGATCAAGATTTGTATTTTCTAATTCAATCTTTTCTGTTTCTGCTGCATTATCAAGAGATTCATGTTTCTTATCAGTTGTTTTATCTAGCCTTACTACATCAGCATCAATAACTAGTTTATCTTTTCTTTTTTCATACATTGTTCCAACAATTCTTGTAGTATCTTTTTCTTGCTGCTGCTTTTCTTCTTCTTGTCTATATAGTTCTAAAACATTTGGTTTAAGCAAATGCATTCTAGCATTTAAATCAATATATTCTTTTTCCAATAATTCTATTTGAATTTCATAATTAGGAACATTTCCATTCTTTACTGCTTCATTAAGTTCAATAATCTCATCAGCTTTATTTTCAATTTCAATATTTAATCTATCTACTTTATTTATTGATTCTTCATGTTGTTTAACAACTTTAACTTCACTTTTAGCTGCATCAAATGCATATTTATTTTCTTTTTTTGATATGCTTTCATCTTGATTAGAAATATAACTACCGTTGCTTTGTTTAAACAAGGTATCACATTTTCTTAAATAATTTTCGTATTGCAGTAATTTTAAATAATTTCTATCATCAACTGCTATATTACCATCTTGTATTTGATATTTATATAATTCTTCTCTTAAAGTATAATACTCATCAAGTGCTACAGAATACATTTGTTTCAATGTTTCTTCTCTTCTTGTAAGTTCATTATTTGAATTTGAACTATTTTCTTTAGATGAGTCTTCATCTTTTTCTTCTTCAACATCATTAGCTACTTTATCTAAATCTGCACCTAAATTAACTTTATGAATTGTATCTACTTTTTTAATTGGATCTTCAGCTTTTTTAATCAAAGGTTTTAAATCTTTTTTCATTTTATCATCAGATAAAGGTTTAATACTTTTTCTTAATACTTCTTGAAAATCGATAGTAGAAGCCTTATCAGACTTTTTCAAAACCGTTTGAAGTAACATTTCTTGTTTTGACTTTGAATTTAATCTTGTATTTAAAACTTCATGTAAAGTCTCTTGAAAATCTTTTATATTATCTGCCATATAATAGCTAGCTATTAATAAATAACTAGCAATTCACCTACCTTTCTATAATAAAATTTAATATATTTATTTTACCTTATTTTTATAGTATTATTTTATCACATATTTTTTATTTAATCAATAGAACATATTATTTTTAGCGCTTTTTTTCTATATATAATGAAATTTGTTTGTTTTAAAAACACTTACAAACAATATTTAAAATTGTATATAATTGTAAATTTCAAAACAAAGCTCTCATCTACAAATAAGTGATGAGGGCTTTGTAATATTTTTTCAAAATTGTATGTTTAGATAATTTGAATTATGTTATAGCTTAATATCTTCTAGTATATCTTCTTCATCTTTAATATTTATTGATTTTAAAGATGAATTAAAACTTCCATTATTATTTAACATATTTTCTACTACATTAACTTCTCTTAAAAGTTTTATATTTTTACTAAATTTATTTTTTATTCTCTGGATAAAAGTAATAGTTTTGTTTTTATATATATAATTTCTGCTATTAGAATCTAAAATTATTTTACTTATACCTATATGTTTACCATTATATGCTGGTAATTCTTTATCTTTAATTTCATTCTCATTATTTATTTCTTCTGCTTCAATTCTAGGATCATTTTTTGAAAAGAACATTGAATTTACTTTGTTTTCAACTATATTTAGTTTATCATATCTTATTTTTTTATCTATTGTATTATTATTAGTATTATATATATAATTTTTTGAAATACTATATAATTTATCATAATCTCTATATGAATTTTCCATATATTCTTTCTTTTCTTCATCAGTTAAAACATTATTTGATATACATTTCATTGCTTCTATATACATGTTTTGTGAGCACTCTGCCACATATTCAAGGTATGTATCAGTTTCATTTTTTGATATGCCGTTATTTATACACATCATGTACGAAATTTGATCAATATCTTTACCTTCAATATTTCTTAGAAACTCAAGGTAATTCATCTTATTAACGCTGCATAAAATTTCAAAAACAGGTTGCAATTCTTGACATTCATTAAATACTAATTTTGACGAATCACCAAGTTCAGATGAATTAGTTCCAAGTTGTAATAAAATTTGAGTTTTAGCTTCGTTTAAACATTCATCAAGTAATACATATTTTCCTGTCTTTAGAATACCATTTTGAAAAGGGTGTATACCCTGTTTAAGCATAAGTTTAAGTTTTATCTTTTCACCATCTACAATATATTTATATCTTTTTGATTTAGAAAGTGACTTAGAATCATAGGCATATGATAGTTCATGAAAAATACTTTGAATAACACTATAGTTTAAACCAAACTTTTTTATCCTATTACTCATCTTTTTTCCAATTACTATTTCATTTTTTATACAGTTATATACTGCATCTATATTAGCTTTATTAGTATATTTAATACATTTTATATTACACATAGTTTCTTTTATTTTTTGAGCTATGTCTAAATCTTCTAACTCATAAATAGACTTTTTTATCTCAAAAAAACCAATTAATATTGGTTTAAATTCTTCCTTAATTTTATACTGATTTACAATTTCACATATATCCATTTTTCCACCACTTATCATATAATATATAAAAAATTATATCACATTAAATTTTTATTTACAACAAAACATACTATTATTTCACAAATTATATGATAAATTAAATCACTGTAAATAATATAATCCTTCATCTATATCGGTTATATATTATATATCCTTTACATATATTGTATATAGAAGGGATTGATAATTAAATGATTAGATATTTAGGAATAGTAAATTATTTAAGTGATATTTCTCATAGTGATTATATAGAAAAATCGTATGAGAATTTAAAAAATAAATTTAACATAAATCAAAAATTAGATTTATTTAAAACAAATCATATTAATCTATCAAACGGATTTTTAAACAAGAGTTTTGATAAAGATAGATATGTTATTATGTACAATGGTAACATATTTAATATAAAAGAAATAAAAAAAGAATTAAATGATAAAGGATATAAGTTTAGTACTAAGACAAACTTAAAAAAAGATAAAGTTATACCTGTTGAGAGTATTGATAAATATTTAGAAGCTGAAGTTTTATTAACATGTTATCATGAGTATAAAGAAAATTTTTTAGAACATTTAAATGGCAGTTTTTCTATATGTATTTATGATAAAACAAATAATATAGTATTTCTTTCTAGAGATAGAATTGGAATTAAGCCTTTATATTATACTAAAAATAAAATAGATGATTCTTTTATATTTTCTAGCAATATAAAGGACATACTAAATGTTCCTACTGTAAAAACAGTATTAGATAAACAAGGAGCACTTGAATTAATTGGCATTGGTCCAAGCCATAGCCCTGGATTTACCTACTTTAAAGATATTTATGAGTTATTACCTGGACACTATGCAATATATTCTAATATTGGACTTGTAACCCATAAGTATTGGGATTTGCAATCTAAAGAATGTAATGATAATGAATTACAATGTACAAATACATTACATTCTTTAATTAGAAATTCTACTAAACTTCAAATTAGAGACAGTGAAAAAATTGGGATACTATTTCCAGAAAGTACAAATACAAGTATACTTGTATCAATTGCAAGCAAAATAGTTCCTAATATAAGCACTTTTTCATATAATAATCCAGAAAAAAGTAAAGCTCTAAGCTGTATAAATATAAATAAAAAATATTATAATATTGATAATTTTAATATCATATCTGACACTAAAGTTCTTCACTCTTTACTTATTCCAGCTATGATGGCTAAAGATATGCCTGGAATGGCCTGTATAGAGTCTACAATGCTTGAATTTTTCTCATCAGTAAAAGAATCGCGGATGCAATAAATGTATATCTAGTTTGTATAGCAATGATATATTTGAATTAACTAATAAATCTTTTCCATTATCTATATCTAAAAATATTAGAAGTAACTTAATAAATAAAAATATTGCAAACGAGAAAATATTAGAAGCATATATTGATACAACATGTAATGATGTTATTAAAGATATAACTTTTTTAGATAATGAAAATGAAGATGACAAATATAACAGAAAAAACAAATATATATATATTAAATGGTATATAAGTTCACTTATTGAAAGAATAAATTATATTTCTTCAAATACAAATTTAGAAATGGCTCTTCCGTATTTTGATTATAGAATAGTTGAATATATATACAATATGCCAAATCAAAATGAAGAAAATGATTTGTTAAAAAAAATATATAATAAAATCTATAAAAATGACTTACCTGTTCCAAATAAAATAACTGAAATTAATTATGTAGATTATATAACTACACTAGAACACGAAATAAAAAAAATATTAAATGATAGTGAATCAAAGTTATTAAAAATTATTGATAAAGATTATGTATTACAAATTTTAAATTTAAAAGGTACTAATTTAAGTATAAATAAAGAAGATGAGCTTATATCTTATAGACAAATTCTAGCATACCTTATACAGATTGAATATTGGCTTAATATATATGATATAGAACTTGAAATTTAAGTAATATATCATAAAAAGTAGAAACACAAGTTTACTAATAAACTTGTGTTTCTACTTTTATTTAAATTAATAAGGACTTGCTGGTCCACCACTTATTGTAAATGCATTTGTTTTACTTGTCACACTATTTCCTGCATTATCATTTGCTTTTATCCACAAGTAATATGTTCCTGAAGTTGTTTTTGTTATTGTAGTTCCATTAGTGAATGTTGTCCATCCACTGCTTGGTGTAGATGAATTTTGCGTATCCCATACGTATTGTAGTGTTGAAGCATTTATTCCATTTGCATCGTTTACTGTAACTGTTGTACTTGCTGGTTGTACGTATGATGCCCCATTTGTTCCATATGATACTGTTGGTGCTACCTTGTCTATGTTTGTTACTATTAATGATACTTGTGGTGAAGAATTTCCACCTGCATCTAATCCTTTTGCTAGTATTGTTGTATTATTATCTGTAATTGTTATTGCCATGCCAGAATATGTAAGCCATGTACTTCCACCATTTGCACTATATTGTATTGTTACTAATTCAGCTGGATAGTTAATTGTTACTGTTACATCACCATTTGTTAATGATGTTGTACTTGCTACTATTTCTACTGTTCCAGCTAATACTTCAAAACCTAATTCTCTTGACCAATCTTGCTGTACAGTGTCCAAACCTACATATACTAATTTACCATTTTGTATTGCAAAATTTGCTCCATCTTCTACTGTTATACTTTTTACATATTCTTTTATTGTTCCAGTTATATGAGCATCTGTTCCATCCCATGGTACTGCAACAAGTGTACTTGACTTGAATTTACTATCATTCAAATAGCTACTTGATTTAGCTATTGCAAGTTCAGACTTATATTCACTTATATTTGACTTAAATTTTGACTCATTTGCTTTTGATATTACATTGTCATTATCTAAATTCAAAATTACTGCTCCTGCTATTATTATTATTACAATAATAGTTATAACAAGTACTATTAAAGATATGCCTTTATTTTTGTAAATTTTAATAAGACTTCAACTTCTTTCTATATTTAATTATAATACCATGTATTCTATTCTATTACAATGTATTTGGAACAATTTTCAACATTTTACAACTATTTCCGATAATTTTCGAAAATAGAACAGTAATAGGATTTGAATATAATTAAAAATCAAAAAAAAAGTTATGATAACAACTATAAATTGTTATCATAACTATTACCATAAATTTTTTATTTTAAATAATTTTAAATTAATAAAATTATTTCATTTCTGCCATTGCTCCAGCTGATTTTAAAGATTCTACTAATTTCTCAGCATCTTCTTTAGGCATAGCTTCTTTAACTGTACTAGGTGCATTATCAACTAAATCTTTAGCTTCTTTTAATCCTAAACCAGTTGCTTCTCTTACTACTTTGATTACAGCAATTTTAGTTGCTCCAATATCTTTTAATATTACATCAAATTCAGATTTTTCTTCTACAGCTGGTCCTGCTACTGCTGGTCCTGCTGATACTGCTGCTGCTGCTGAAACTCCAAATTTTACCTCTATTGCCTTAACTAAATCGCTAAGTTCAATTACTGTTAATTTTTCTACTTCTGCTACTATGTTTTCTATTTTTTCCATTTTAAAATTCTCCCTTCGAATTATAAATTATTTTCTTTAATTACGCAATTTCTTCTTGTTTTTCTCTAGTTTGATCAAGTACAACTGCAAGATTACGGATATTTCCAAGTAATGCAGATGCAACCATAGCATACAATGTTTCTTTTGATGGTAGATTAGCTAATTTCTTAACTTCTACATCAGATATTACTTTACCATCCATGATTCCAGCTTTAAATTTGTAGAAATCATGAGTTTTAGCATAATCATTTACTGCTTTTGCTGGTGATACATAATCATCATAACCAATTATAACTGCTGTAGGTCCTGCTAATATACTATCTAAACCATCAATTCCAGCTTCTTTAGCTGCATGATTTATAATAGAATTCTTAACTACCATACATTCGTTATTTTCACTTCTTAATGTATTACGAAGTTTAGTGTCATCTAAAACACTTATTCCTCTATATTCAGTAAATATAATCATTTTAGCTTTTTTAAATTTTTCAGTAAGTACTGCTGCTTGATTTTTCTTCTCTTTTAATACTTTTTCACTTGGCATTTTTTTCGCCTCCTTTAAAATTAAAATTCTGCAAAGCGAAATGTTTGCAGAATTTAAAAGTTTACTTTAAATCTTAACACCTCGGTAGGATTTATGAATTAATTCCCCTACTGTCTTTGGATTGTTATTTTATTTTAATTATTTAGATGATGGACTAACTTTTACTCCAGCACCCATTGTTGTTGCTATAGCAATTGATTGTAAATATGTACCTTTTGCTGCAGCAGGTTTTGCTTTAACTATAACTTCTAATAAAGTTTTATAGTTTTCTTTTATTTTATCCATTCCAAAAGAAACTTTACCTATTGAACAATGTACTATGTTATTTTTATCAAGTCTATATTCAATTTTACCAGCTTTAGTTTCTAATACTGCTTTAGCTACATCTAATGTAACTGTACCAGATTTTGGATTTGGCATAAGACCCTTAGGTCCTAATATTCTAGCTACTTTACCAAGTGTAGGCATCATGTCAGGTGTTGCTATTATAACATCAAATCCAAACCAGTTTTCTGTTTGAATTTTAGTTATCATATCGTCATCACCAACAAAATCAGCTCCTGCTGCTCTTGCTTGTTCAGCTCTTTCACCCTTTGCTAAAACTAAAACTTTTTTAGTTTTACCAGTTCCGTTTGGAAGTACTACTACTCCTCTTACTTGTTGATCAGCTTGCTTAGAATCAACACCTAATTTAATATGCATTTCTACAGTTTCATCAAATTTAGCTTTAGGCATTTTTAATATTGTTTCTATAGCTTCAGTTAAATCATATGATTTTCCTGCTTCTACAAATTTAGCTGCTTCTATCATTCTTTTACTCATTATTTTCCCCTCCTTTGGTTTTAGCGAATAAATTAAATTATTCTCCCATTTTTAGTCTTTTACAACAATCCCCATTGATCTAGCTGTACCCTTTATTATTGATACTGCTGATTCTAAAGATGAAGCGTTTAAATCACTCATTTTCATATTAGCTATTTCTTCTACTTGTACTGTTGTTACATTTCCAACTTTGTCTTTATGTGATTTTCCAGAACCTTTTTCAATTTTAGCTGCTTTTTTTAGTAAAACTGAAGCAGGTGGAGTTTTAAGCACATATTCAAAAGATTTGTCATTGTAAACTGTAAGGATTACTGGAAATATCATTCCAATATCTTTTGCTGTTTTTTCGTTGAAGTCTTTACAAAATTGCATAATATTGATACCTGTAGGTCCAAGTGCTGGTCCAACTGGTGGTGCAGGATTTGCTTTACCTGCTGCGATTTGTAATTTAACAACGTTAATTATTTTTTTCTCTGCCATCTTAATTCACCTCCTTAAAA
>Ga0209512_1000597_pt1 | contig 56550 bp, 60 predicted proteins | sample frozenSSSSmetaG_FD_184142 | JGI IMG/M metagenome (GOLD analysis project Ga0209512, IMG submission 184142) | Glacier valley bacterial and archeal communities from Borup Fiord, Nunavut, Canada, to study Microbial Dark Matter (Phase II) -... | ecosystem: Environmental > Aquatic > Freshwater > Ice >...
GCAGAGGAATAGTTTTTTTGACTAAATCTTTAGGCCTTGACAATTTCCTTGGCTCCACCGTAATTTAATACACATGGTGAAAAAATCTTCTCTTTTCACAAAGAGAAGAACGAAAGTTTAGTTCAAAAAAAAGTTCGAATTAACAAAATTCAGGAAATTATCGAGAGTTTGATCCTGGCTCAGGATGAACGCTGGCGGTATGCTTTACACATGCAAGTCGAACGCAAGTTTTTAACTTGAGTGGCGGACGGGTGAGTAACACGTGAGAATTCACCTTTAGGTGGGGAATAACTTTTGGAAACGATAGCTAATGCCCCATAGACTCGAAAGAGAAAAAAGAGCAATCTGCCTAAAGAGAAGCTCGCGGCTGATTAGCTAGTTGGTAAGGTAATGGCTTACCAAGGCGACGATCAGTAGCTGGTTTGAGAGAACGATCAGCCACACTGGAACTGAGACACGGTCCAGACTCCTACGGGAGGCAGCAGTGGGGAATTTTCCGCAATGGGCGAAAGCCTGACGGAGCAATACCGCGTGAGGGATGACGGCCTTTGGGTTGTAAACCTCTTTTATCAAGGAGGAAGTTCTGACGTGTACTTGATGAATAAGCATCGGCTAACTCCGTGCCAGCAGCCGCGGTAAGACGGAGGATGCAAGTGTTATCCGGAATCACTGGGCGTAAAGCGTCTGTAGGTTGTTTAAAAAGTCTGCAGTTAAAGGTTGAAGCTTAACTTCAAAAATGCCGTAGAAACTTTTAAACTAGAGGATGGTAGGGGTAGAGGGAATTTCCAGTGGAGCGGTGAAATGTGTAGATATTGGAAAGACCACCGATGGCGAAGGCACTCTACTGGGCCATGACTGACACTGAGAGACGAAAGCTAGGGGAGCAAATGGGATTAGATACCCCAGTAGTCCTAGCCGTAAACGATGGATACTAGATGTTGTGTGTATTGACCCATGCAGTATCGTAGCTAACGCGTTAAGTATCCCGCCTGGGAAGTATGCTCGCAAGAGTGAAACTCAAAGGAATTGACGGGGGCCCGCACAAGCGGTGGAGCATGTGGTTTAATTCGATGCAACGCGAAGAACCTTACCAGGGTTTGACATGACGTGAATTCCTTTGAAAAGAGGAAGTGCCTTCGGGAACACGTACACAGGTGGTGCATGGCTGTCGTCAGCTCGTGTCGTGAGATGTTGGATTAAGTTCCGCAACGAGCGCAACCCTTATTTTTAGTTGCTTGCAAAAGTTCTCTAGAAAGACTGCCAGTTATAAACTGGAGGAAGGTGAGGATGACGTCAAGTCATCATGCCCCTTACACCCTGGGCTACACACGTGCTACATTGGGCAAGACAAAAAGTCGCAAGCCTGTGAAGGTTCGCCAATCTTAAAACTTGCTCTAAGTTCAGATTGAAGGCTGCAACTCGCCTTCATGAAGATGGAATCGCTAGTAATCGCTGGTCAGCTACACAGCGGTGAATCCGTTCTCGGGCCTTGTACACACCGCCCGTCACACCATGGAAGCTGGCTATGCCCAAAGTCGTTATTTTAACCTTCGTGGAGAAAAACGCCTAAGGTAGGGCTAGTGACTAGGGTGAAGTCGTAACAAGGTAGCCGTACGGGAACGTGCGGCTGGATCACCTCCTTTAAAGGAAACAAAATGGTCAATACGAACACCGACCTAAACAACGAACAAGAGGGCTATTAGCTCAGTTGGTTAGAGCGCGCCCCTGATAAGGGCGAGGTCCCTGGTTCAAATCCAGGATGGCCCAGCTGGGGGTATAGCTCAGTTGGTAGAGCGTTGCCTTTGCAAGGCAAATGTCAGCGGTTCGAGTCCGCTTACCTCCACAAAACATCCATTTATTGGAGACTATTTTTTAAAGCAAAAAACTTTTTAAGTTCAAGGATCAAAGGGCTTACGGAGGATACCTTGGCATTCAGAGGCGATGAAGGACGTGGTTACCGACGAAACGCTTCGGGGAGCTGGAAACAAGCAATGATCCGTAGATATCCGAATGAGGCAACTCCATGAACTCTTTGTTGAATATATAGACAAAGAAGAGCGAACCTGGTGAATTGAAACATCTTAGTAACCAGAGGAAGAGAAAGTAAAAACGATTTCCTAAGTAGCGGCGAGCGAACGGGAACCAGCCTAAACCTTTTTAATTTTTAAGAAGGGGTTGTGGAACAACATCCAAGCTTGACGAAAGGTTAGACGAACTAGTTGGAATGCTAGACCAAAGAAAGTGAAAGTCTTGTACTCGAAAACCTTTCAAAAGTAGTTGTATCCAGAGTAGCATGGGGCACGTGAAATCCCGTGTGAATCCGCGAGGACCACCTCGTAAGGCTAAATACTACTGAATGACCGATAGTGAAACAGTACCGTGAGGGAAAGGTGAAAAGAACCCCGGGAGGGAAGTGAAAAAGAACATGAAACCGTAAGCTTACAAGCAGTAGAAGAACGACTTTTAACGTTTGCCTGCGTGCCTGTTGAAGAATGAGCCGGCGACTTGTAGTTTGTGGCAGGTTAAAGTACTTCGTACTGGAGCCATAGTGAAAGCGAGCCTTAAGAGGGCATTTGTCACAAATTACGGACCCGAACCCGAGTGATCTATCCATGACCAGGATGAAGCTTAGGTAACACTAAGTGGAGGTCCGAACCGACTGATGTTGAAAAATCAGCGGATGAGTTGTGGATAGGGGTGAAATGCCAATCGAACTCGGAGCTAGCTGGTTCTCCCCGAAATGTGTTTAGGCGCAGCGGTTAGCATTCCAGCGTAGGGGTAAAGCACTGTTTCGGTGCGGGCTGGTAATTCGGTACCAAATCGAGGCAAACTCTGAATACTACGTGTACAGCTAACCAGTAAGACTATGGGGGATAAGCTTCATTGTCAAGAGGGAAACAGCCCAGACCACCAGTTAAGGCCCCTAAATGATTACTAAGTGAGAAAGGAGGTGAGAAGACAGAGACAACCAGGAGGTTTGCTTAGAAGCAGCAATCCTTTAAAGAGTGCGTAATAGCTCACTGGTCTAGTAATCTTGCGCCGAAAATGAACGGGGCTAAGTAATCTGCCGAAACTGTGGGATATATTTATATATCGGTAGGGGAGCGTTCTATGGTAGATTGAAGCGTTAACGTAAGTGGGCGTGGACGATATAGAAGTGAGAATGTCGGCTTGAGTAGCGAAAACATTGGTGAGAATCCAATGCCCCGAAAACCTAAGGTTTCCTCCGGAAGGCTCGTCCGCGGAGGGTAAGTCAGGACCTAAGGCGAGGCTGAAAAGCGTAGTCGATGGACAATGGGTTAATATTCCTATACCATCTTTTGTTGGCAACAAGGGACGAAGATTGCTAAGCTAGCCAAATGGTGGTTATTGGTTCAAGTGTTCGAGGTGTTGAGAGATAGAGAAAATATCTTGAGCTGAGGCATGAGTACAAGATACTACGGTATTAAAGTAGCCGATGTAGGACTTCCAAGAAAAGCTTGCACTGCCATAAACAAAAGATGCCTGTACTGGAAACCGACACAGGTGGGTTGGTAGAGTATACCAAGGGGCGCGAGATAACCCTCTCTAAGGAACTCGGCAAAATAACCCCGTAACTTCGGAAGAAGGGGTACCTTTTTAAGGTTGCAATAACAAGGTCCAAGCGACTGTTTACCAAAAACACAGGTCTCCGCTAAGTCGCAAGACGACGTATGGGGGCTGACGCCTGCCCAGTGCCGGAAGGTTAAAGAAGTTGGTTAGCCGCAAGGCGAAGCTGATACCTGAAGCCCCGGTGAACGGCGGCCGTAACTATAACGGTCCTAAGGTAGCGAAATTCCTTGTCGGGTAAGTTCCGACCCGCACGAAAGGCGTAACGATTTGGACACTGTCTCGGAGAGGGACTCGGTGAAATAGACTTGTCTGTGAAGATGCGGACTACCTGCACCTGGACAGAAAGACCCTATGAAGCTTTACTGTAACTTGAGACTGATTTCGGGCTTTATTTGCGCAGAATAGGTGGGAGGCTATGAAACACGTCTTACGGGACATGTGGAGCCATTCGTGAGATACCACTCTGATAAAGCTAGAAGTCTAACCTTCGACCGTTAGCCGGTGAAGAAACAATCTCAGGCGGGCAGTTTGACTGGGGCGGTCGCCTCCCAAAAAGTAACGGAGGCGCACAAAGGTTTCCTCAGATCGGTCAGACATCGATCTTCGAGTGTAAAGGCAAAAGGAAGCTTGACTGTGAGACCAACAAGTCGAACAGAGACGAAAGTCGGTCTTAGTGATCTGGCGATATTGAGTGGAAAAGTCGTCACTCAACGGATAAAAGTTACTCTAGGGATAACAGGCTGATCTCCTCCAAGAGTTCACATCGACGAGGAGGTTTGGCACCTCAAATGGGGGCGCTCTATCGAAATATAGGGTGACAATTTGGCTATATGCTGGAAACTCCGTCCACGAAAAGTGGTGTAGTATCCTTGACTACTTTTTTTTTCAAAAAAGTGAAAATGTTTAGGTGCGGACAATCAGCAGGGAAGTTTACCTTTTAGGTATAACCCCTCAACGACTACACGCCGAACAACCAAAAAGGTTGATGATATAGTCTGATCTTTTAGGCGACTAAAAGGGTTTTAAAACCATAACTTAATTCGAATTATCCTTTAACTATTCGTAGTCAGAGAATTCACTTAATGTTATTAACATAAATGCGATGTCGGCTCATCGCATCCTGGGGCGGTAGTACGTCCCAAGGGTTGGGCTGTTCGCCCATGAAAGCGGTACGTGAGCTGGGTTCAGAACGTCGTGAGACAGTTCGGTCCATATCCGGTGTAGGCGTTAGAGTATTGAAAGGAGCCTTCCTTAGTACGAGAGGACCGGGAAGGACATACCGCTGGTGTACCAGTTATCGTGCCAACGGTAAACGCTGGGTAGCTATGTGTGGATCGGATAACTGCTGAAAGCATCTAAGTAGGAAGCCAACCTTAAGATAAGTACTCTCATTGCGTAAGCAAGTAAGGTCACGGCAAGACCAGCCGTTTGATAGGCATCAAGTGAAAGTGTAGTAATATATTCAGCTGAGATGTGCTAATAGACCGAGGACTTGAACTTTTTTTAGCTTTAGAAAATTTTGGTCTTGGTGTTTTAAGAAGTATGGACCCACGCTGATCCATCTCGAACTCAGTTGTGAAACATACTTACAGTGAAAATACTTCTGGAGACATCCTTTGGGAAAATAACTTACGCCAAGACTCCTTTGGGAACTTTAGACCCTTTGCTTTAGATCGACCTTGAAACTTTCAAGGAGCCTTTTTATATCCAAGCCCTTCTTGGGTTTAGTTTCTATCTTGCCCCCATCGTCTAGAGGCCTAGGACATCTCCCTTTCACGGAGGGAACAGGGATTCGAATTCCCTTGGGGGTACTTTATTTTTAATTCTTCGTCTTCTATTTTTTAGATTTTTTTATTCTTAAAATTTCTTGTGTAAATAAATATTTTTGTTCTAGAATAAATATTAATAACCTAATTATTAACCAAAAAAATTAAGAAATTTCCAATAGTTATAAAATTTATCCAAAACCTTCTCCAAAAATTTACTTATCAAAAGGAAGAGTTTGCAAGTCCTTCTACATATTCCGAATCTGAACCCACTCATTTAGAAAGTGGTGATCAAGAGGATGGATCCATAGAAAGAGTTTTCTTTGCTATATACAAAAACAGGCAGAACTACCGTTTTTACTTGTGAGCAAGTTTACATTAAGGATTCGAACGGTAAAGTATAATGGTGAAAAAGTATTATGGTGAGGAGATTAAAGGAGACCTACACAACGATTTTAAACATTAAAAAATGTAAATATACTCTATCTATTCTAGATACACGAGCATTTTTCTACTTTTTTGCAAAGGAAGCAAAGAAGTTGCTTCCTTCAATCCAAGCCTTTCAAAGGATTAAGAATCCAGCCTGTCTTGTATAAATTTTACTGCTTCGTCCACCGTTGAAATTTCAGAAGCCGCTTCGTCAGGAATTTCAATATCAAATTCTTCTTCAAAGCTCATGACCAATTCAACAACATCAAGAGAATCTGCACCCAATTCTGTAGAAAAATTAGTTTCTGATTCTATCACTGATTTGTCTACACATAAATGCTCGGCAACAATGTCACGAACTTTTTCAAAAATTTCTGAATACGTCATAAGTTATAAAAGATAAATAAATAAGTTCAATCGAACTCTATATATATTATATACATTTCTAGGGGATTTCTTCTTTTTCCATGATGTTTAAAATAAAGAAGGCAAAAGGAAAAACAAGGTTTTTTCTTGGTATAGGCGGACAAAGAAAGACAGAAGTTTGAAGAAGAAAGCAAAGCTTTTGCTTCTAAAGTGAGGGCTCGAAAGCAAGTGCTGGATGTCTGGATAAGAAGTAAGAAGGTAAAAAACGTCCTTTCTTTGCTTTGCTTCCTTAAAGAAGCAGAAAAAGGCTTAGTTTTAAGCTTCCTTCGGGGTTTTTAAGAAAGTTTTGAAAGCTGGATAGCTGGCATTTTTCTTGTTTTGGAAACCAAAAGTTCAAAAGAGAGAAGCAACAAAAAAATTCTTCATTGGATATATAGCGGAGAATGGATTTGAACCCTTGACCTTCGGGTTATGAGCCCGACGAGCTACCATACTGCTCTACTCCGCCTTCTTCCAGTATATTATAGCCTACCTAGATGGTTTCTGTCTAGGGAAAAATGGGTTTGATTGCATGCAAGCGTGCAAGAATAAAACCCATGGATTACCAGCTGGCTTTGTACAAACCAGGTAAAAGGCAGTTGTGTGCCATTTCTCTTATTGAATGTCGACAAAGACCAAAATCTTTGTAAATTCCTCGGCCTCGACCTGTTTTCCAACAGCGGTTTTTTAGACGTACTCTTGTAGAATCACGCGGAAGTTTTTCTAATTTTTTGCGCACCTTTTGTTTTTCTTGAAAGCCTTTGGCAAGAGAAAATTCTTCCAAAAACTTCGAACGTTTTTCTTGGTAGCGCAAAACAAGTTTTTCTCGTTTTTTTTGTCGTTCTAAAATCGATTGCTTTGCCATTTCAACTTTTTCCTTTCTTAAGTTAGTTTAAACGACAAACCAAGGTTTGTCGTTTAAGCTATAGTTTAACCTCTTTTAACCAAATTTACCAGCGGTTGATGCAATAACAAAAGCCGCATACGTAAGAATGTATCCAACTGTAAAATGTGCTAAACCAACTAATCGAGCTTGAACAATCGATAAGGCAACCGGTTTATCTTTCCAAGAAACCAGGTTTGCTAATGGTGTGCGTTCATGGGCCCATACAAGAGTTTCAATTAATTCTTGCCAGTACCCTCTCCATGAAATTAAGAACATAAAGCCCGTTGCCCAGACTAGGTGACCAAATAAAAACATCCACGCCCATACAGACAAGCTATTCATTCCGTAAGGATTGTAGCCATTAATTAAAGGAGATGAGTTTAACCAAAGGTAATCTCTTAACCATCCCATAATATAATTCGATGATTCATTGAATTGTGCTGGATTTCCTTGCCAAATGGTTACATGTTTCCAATGCCAGTAGAAGGTCACCCATCCGATTGTATTTAACATCCAAAACATTGATAAGTAAAAGGCATCCCACGCAGAAATATCACATGTACCACCACGACCTGGACCGTCACACGGAAAACTGTAGCCAAAATCTTTTTTATCCGGCATTAGTTTTGAACCACGTGCATCCAATGCACCTTTGACTAAAATTAAGGTTGTTGTATGAAGTCCTAAAGCAATGGCGTGATGAATTAAAAAGTCACCAGGACCAATGGTTAAAAATAGATCATTTTTTTCACTATTAATGGCGTCTAACCAACCAGGAAGCCAGATTGCACTGCCTGCAAGGGTTGCAGGACTTTCAGAAGACGATAATAAGGTATCAAAACCGTATAAAGCTTTTCCAGAAGCTGCTTGAATAAATTGAGCAAAGACAGGTTCCACTAAAATTTGTTTTTCTGGTTGACCAAAGGCAACAACCGTATCATTGTGAATGTACAAGCCTAAGGTATGGAAGCCTAAAAATAAACTTACCCAACTTAGGTGTGAAATAATGGCTTCTTTATGCTCAAGCATTCTTGCCAATACATTGTTTTTATTTGCTTCTGGATCGTAATCACGGACAAAGAAAATTGCGCCATGCGCAAAGGCCCCAACCATTAAGAATCCAGCAATATATTGATGATGGGTGTATAAGGATGCTTGCGTTGTAAAATCTTTTGCCATAAACGCATAAGGCGATAAGGCATACATGTGTTGAGCCGTTAAAGAAGTTGCAACACCTAAAGCCGCTAAAGCTAAGCCAAGTTGCATATGTAAGGAGTTTGTGATTGTATCAAACAAACCTCGATGGCCTGCGCCTAAGCGGCCTCCAGGAGGACGATGCGCATCTAAAATTTCTTTAAGGTTGTGGCCAATGCCAAAGTTTGTTCGATACATGTGACCCGCAACGATAAAGACAACCGCAATTGCTAAATGATGATGGGCCATATCCGTTAACCACAATGACTGAGATTGCGGATGAAATCCGCCTAAGAAAGTTAAAATTCCAGTTCCAGCGCCTTGAGTTGTTCCAAAGACATGGGTTGCACTATCAGGATTTTGTGCATAAACATTCCAATTTCCACTGAAAAAAGGTTTTAAACCTTCTGGATGGGGTGGGCTTTGTAAGAAGTTATCCCATCCAATATGCACCCCGCGCGATTCAGGAATGGCCACATGAACTAAATGACCCGTCCAAGCCAGGGAACTGACACCAAATAAGCCAGATAAGTGATGATTTAAGCGAGATTCATTGTTTTTGAACCACGATAAACTTGGTCGAAACTTTGGTTGTAGGTGTAACCACCCAGCAAAAAGTAGAAGACCAGAAAACACCAGAAGTCCCACCGAGCCTAAGTATAAGTCGGTGTTTGTTCGCATACCAATGGTGTACCACCAGTGATAAACACCCGAGTAGGCGATATTCACTGGATAAAAAGCCCCACCTTTTGTAAAGGCTTTCAGTGCAGGCTCACCAAAGTGAGGATCCCAAATTGTATGCGCAATTGGTTTCACTTTTAAAGGATTTAAGCCCCATTCTTCAAAATTTCCTTGCCATGCGACGTGAAATAAATTTCCTGCTGTCCATAAGAAAATAATTGCTAGATGACCAAAATGAGAAGCAAAGATTTTTTGATACAATGTTTCTTCTGTCATTCCGTCATGAGTTTCAAAATCGTGGGCCGTTGCAATACCAAACCAAATTCTTCGTGTTGTTGGATCTTGTGCAAGGGCTTGGCTAAATTTTGGAAATTTAGTTGCCATAAATATTTTTACCTCTTTAATTTATCCTAAAGTTATCCTACAGAAATAATTCTTGCTAAGAAGAAAGCCCAGGTTGTACCGATTCCACCTAATAAATAATGTGCTAAGCCTACTGCTCGACCTTGTGTAATGCTTAGTGCACGTGGTTGAATCGCCGGAGCCACCTTTAATTTGTTGTGTGCCCATACAATGGATTCAATAAGTTCTTGCCAGTAACCACGACCACTGAATAAAAACATTAAACTAAAGGCCCAAATAAAGTGTGCACCTAAGAAAATTAAGCCATAAGCCGATAAGGCAGAGCCATACGACTGAATTACTTGCGAAGCTTGCGACCATAAGAAATCACGAAGCCAGCCATTAATTGTAATTGCACTTTGTGCAAAGTTTCCACCCGTAATATGCGAAACGGCACCGGTTGGGGTTACTGATCCCCATACATCCGATTGCATTTTCCAACTGAAGTGGAAGATCACAATAGATAAGGAATTGTACATCCAAAATAAACCTAAGAAAACATGATCCCATGCTGAAACTTGACAAGTACCACCACGACCTGGACCGTCACACGGAAAACGGAAACCTAAGTTGGCTTTGTCTGGAATTAGTTTTGAACTTCGAGCATACAAAACACCTTTTAGAAGAATCAAAACGGTTACATGGATTGTAAAGGCATGAATATGATGCACCATAAAATCAGCCGTTCCTAATTTGATTGGCATAATTGCAATTTTTGAACCAACAGACACAACTTCACCACCAAAGGCATAACTTGCGGTCGTTAGTGCGTTTGGTGCCGTAGTTCCAGGGGCAAGCAAGTGCACGTTTTGAATCCATTGTGCAAAAATTGGTTGCAATTGAATGGCCGTATCTGAAAACATATCTTGTGAACGACCTAAGGCTCGCATTGTATCGTTATGAATATACAAACCAAAACTATGGAAGCCTAAAAAGATCGAAACCCAATTTAAATGAGCAATGATAGAATCTCGGTGTCGAATTACTCGATCCAGTAAGTTGTTGTAGTTTTTTGCTGGATTGTAATCACGAACCATAAAAATCGCACCATGCGCTGCACCACCCACAATACAAAAACCACCGATCCAAGCATGATGGGTAAACAAGGATAGTTGTGTTGCATAGTCCGTTGCAATGTAGGGATAAGGCGGCATTGCGTACATATGATGCGCAACAAGAATACTCAAAGAACCAATCATGGCTAAGTTAATTGCTAATTGAGCATGCCAAGACGTTGTTAAGATTTCATAAAGCCCACTATGGCCTTCACCAGTGAAGGGACCCTTATGCGCTTCCAACATTTCTTTGATACTGTGTCCAATACCCCAGTTTGTTCGGTACATATGACCTGCAAAGATAAACAATACGGCTAAGGCTAGATGGTGATGAGCTGTGTCACTTAACCAAAGACCACCCGTGACTGGATTTAATCCACCTTTAAAGGTTAAAAAATCCGAGTATTCACCCCAATTTCCGCTAAAGAAGGGAACTAATCCTTTTTTAAAGCTTGGGTAAAGTTGTGCAATTAAATCACGATTTACAATAAACTCATGCGGAAGAGGAATTTCTTGAGGAGCTACACCTGCATCCAATAGCTTATTAATTGGAAGTGATATATGAATTTGATGTCCAGACCACGATAAACAACCAAGGCCAAGCAAGATTGATAAGTGATGATTTAACATTGATTCTGCATTTTGGAACCATTCTAGTTTTGGTGCCGCTTTATGGTAATGAAACCATCCTGCAAACAGCATAAGACCAGACATGATCAGTCCACCAATGGCTGTCCAATAAAGCTGAATCTCACTTGTGATTCCTTGCGATCTCCATAGTTGGAAAAAGCCTGAGGTAATTTGCACACCTTGAAAATTTCCACCGACGTCGGCATTTAAAATTTCTTGTCCTACAATCGGCCAAACCACTTGTGCACTTGGTTTAATGGTTGTCGGATTGTTTAGCCAAGCTAAATAATTTGAAAAGTAGGCTCCATGGAAGTACATCCCACTCAACCATAAAAAAATAATTGCTAACTGCCCAAAATGTGCACTAAAGATTTTTCGAGAAACTTCTTCTAATGAATTGGTTTGGCTATCAAAATCATGTGCATCAGCATGCAAATTCCAAATCCAAGTCGTCGTTTTCGGTCCTTTCGCCAATGTACGGGAAAAGTGCCCAGGTTTTGCCCATTTTTCAAAACTTGTTTCAGTTGAATTGCGTTCAACTAAAATTTTCACTTTTGTTGCTTGCTCTTTTGAGCTCATATGTTTTCTCCTTTTTGAAGACAAAAGATAAGAAACGCTCAACTTTTAAAAATATAAATCGAAAATATTTTGAGATGAGTTTTCAAGAGTTTATTATACTTTAAGTTTGCTAAATTTTCTTGAAGGATTTCCACCCAAAGGTCTTTTCCTTAGTTTTTCTCCTTGGTTTTCAAGAAAGCCAAAGGCTGAGTATAATACTAAGATCAACAAGAGAAATTTACTAGAAATGATTATTTACAGCGACTTAGAAAAACTTCTTCAAGTTTTTCCCGATTCCATCAAAGAAAGCTTAAAAAAAACAAGGGATAAGTCCAGACTTCTTGAAATTATCGTGGACTTAGGTCGCCGACCGGAAGGACGTTTTTCTTTTAAGTCTGTCTATCTTTCTGAACAAGTTGTATCCTGGCAAGATCTAGAATATACAACAAAACGCTTGGGAGCCTTTAGTAATGAAAATCGTGCAGGTATCGAACAAAGCCTTCATCGAATCAGTTGCATTCGAAATAGGCAAGGAATGATTATTGGTTTAAGTTGTCGTATTGGACGGTGCGTTCTTGGAAGTATTGATATTTTTAGAGATCTTTTAGATTCGGATCATTCTTTACTTCTTTTAGGGAAACCTGGGGTTGGAAAAACGACTTTTATTCGAGAAATAAGTCGAATTTTGTCGGACGAGATTCAAAAGCGTGTTGTCATCATTGACACTGCAAATGAAATTGCCGGCGATGGCGATATCCCACATCCAGGAATTGGTCGTGCACGGCGCATGCAAGTTGCCCGTACAGACTCTCAACACGATCGAATGATTGAAGCCATAGAAAATCACATGCCAGAAGTCATTGTTGTTGATGAAATTGGAACAGAACGTGAAACATTGGCGGCTCGAACCATTGCGGAACGAGGCGTGAAACTTGTTGGCACTGTCCATGGAAACTCCTTAGAAAACTTGATAAAAAATCCTACGCTTTCCGACTTAATTGGGGGTATTCAATATGTAACCCTTAGCGATGAAGAAGCACGAAGACGAGGCACACAGAAAACTGTCTTAGAGCGTAAATTTTTGCCTGCCTTTCCAATTGCAATTGAGCTAAAAGAAACCAAAATTTGGACAATTCATGAAAAGGTTGAAGACTCGATTGATCGATTTTTGCAAGGACAAGAATCCAAGGCGCAAAATCGACGAATCACGAACGAAGGTCGTATGCAAATTAATGCTTCCTTCTTTGGTAGACCTCCAATGACTGGCAGCCGCCGTCTTTCGCAAAACTATCCTAAAGACTTGTCAAACAACAAGGGTCTGACTGCAACTGCAAGAAGAGCAAGGGAAGTAAGAGGAAAAGGCATCACAGGCCCTCGCTTTGCACAAATTAAAGGGACACCTAGGCGGCCAAAAAACGTCTGGATCTACGTGTCTTCGCTTTCTTTCAAAAAACAAACAAAGGTCTACAAATCCTTAGAAGAAATCTTTGTTTTTACAAAAACACTTGAAGGGGCAAACCTTGTACTTATTTCAAAAGCCGCCTTACGACAAAATCAAGAACTGCAAGAACAAATCAAAGAAAAAGGGCTTCCAGTCTTTCTTTTTACGAAAAAGGTTAACCTTCAAAAGATGATCAAAGAAATTCTTCGAAGGACAATAGAAAAAAACATCTAAGTCGATCTTTAATTTATTTCAAAGTCTTTTTGATTCTTTGAACAAAGGCTGGCTATCCTTGACTTCTTGGGCCTTTTTTATTCGTTCGCTTGGATTGACAGAACTTATGCAAATCAAGTAATTTCACATCATAGAACTCAAACAAAAAATTCATCCTTTGACTATGGAATACATTATTTTGGAAGCAGGTGGAAAGCAGTATTGGGCCGAATCAGGAAAGTTTCTTGAAGTAAGAGGTTTAAATTTAAAATCAGGCACAAAACTCTTAGTTCGTCGGGTTCTCTTTGGTCGAACCAATGATGAAATTTTAATTGGAAAACCCTACTTAAACCAACTGAAAGTTGAAGCAAGGGTTGGAAAACATTTTTTAGGGTCAAAAGTCTTTGTTTACAAGATGAAGCCAAAGAAAAAGTACCGACGAAAAAATGGACATCGCCAACAACTATGCCGTTTACATCTTGAAAAAATTACGTCTATTTAAACAACTCTAAACATTATGGCACATAAAAAAGGGGCAGGAAGTACAAAAAACGGTCGAGATTCAAAGGCAAAACGCTTAGGCGTCAAGTGTTATGAAGGCCATCATGTGAAGGCTGGCAGTATTATTGTTCGTCAACGAGGCTTAAAATTTAAAGGTGGTGAAAATGTTGGAATTGGACGAGATTTTACTTTGTATGCCTTAAAATTAGGATCAATTCATTTTCAAAAACTAAAAAATAAAACCCTTGTTTCCGTTATTGAAAGGGTTGACTAAGATTTTAAACTCAAAGATTCCAATCTTCCTAGAATTCATTATAATTACTCAATAGAAATCAATTTTAGATCAAGAAAGATTTAGACTCAAATAGTTTTGATGATAAGTTCTCTTAAGTTTGAAGGGTATGGATAACCGTCTGTTTATTGTTTTTGCGCCTGCTATCATTGCTGCATCATGGGCTTTATACAACATTGGTCGTGTTTTAATTCAACAATTACAAAAAACACTTGCACGCTAGATTCAAAACCGTTTCAGTCTTGACAAATACTTCCAAAATCTGGGATATTTTGTAGCAGAAGCTTTTACCTAGAAAATATTATGGCAGTCCCAAAAAAACGAACATCAAAGTCGCGTACAAATGCACGAAAAGCAGTTTGGAAAGGTCAAGCAAGAAAAGCAAGCCAAAAGTCTTTATCTTTAGCAAAGTCAATTTTGACAAATAAAACAACAAGCTTTATTTACAAAGAAAGTCTTGACGCTGACCAAGGCGAATAATGGCTCTCAGGTTTTGAACACTTCTTGTCCAAAACCTGGGATCGTCTTCGCTCAAGGAAGGTCGAATTTTTTTGGCAATAGAAATTGCGGACGTGGCGGAATTGGCAGACGCGCTAGATTTAGGTTCTAGTAAGTATATCTTGTGAGAGTTCAAGTCTCTCCGTCCGTAAATCTTTTTTTCAATCCGGGAGTTTGTTCTTTTTTCAAGGGTTTTAGAAAAATTGACTCAAATTCTTAGCAAAGGTCGTGAAACTAGCAAAGATCGGCGTTTTTTTCCTTTAAGTTGGTTTTCTTTCTTTGGTTTTCTTTCTTTGTCACACTAAAAATTTGAATTTATATGCAACCTACTAAATATTATTTTGTTTTAGCAAGTCGACAGTTTTTAATTTCTCAAGAGCCTTTAGAAGAGGTTTTGCGCGAACGAATCCAATACTATTGCCGTACCAAAAAAAGAATCGACTTTTGGTTATTGCCCAATCCTCGGTTTTTGCAGTCTGAAAACTTTAAATACTTAAAAAATAAGTTTCCACAAAGTTGTATTGCAATTACATCGACCAATAAAATTTTTATCAGTTGGTTAAAACTTCGCTTAAACAACGTCTTTGTTGGCGAGTTTTCTGGCCCAAACGAACAAATTCAAAGTCCTTTGGAGTTTGAGTCTCTTGAATCTTCCTTTGAAAATTAGAAATTAAACTGAAAACAAACGATGAACCTACTGTCTTTAAAAACCAATCCATGGAAACAATATGCTTCCTTGATAAGTTCAATCAATCAAATGGAAGCTGAACTTCAATCCTTAAGTGCAAGTGCACTCAAGGAAAGAAGTTGGAAGCTTCAACAAGCAAATGCACAATCCGGGCTAAAAGTAGACGAGAAATCTTTGGTCGAAAGCTTTGCTCTCGTACGCGAAGCCTCGCGTCGTACTCTTGGTTTACGTCATTACGATACTCAATTGTTAGGAGGCTTGGTCCTAAATGACAATAAAATTGCGGAAATGTGTACGGGCGAGGGAAAAACCTTGGTGGCAACGGCGCCAGCCTTTGCAAATGCCCTAAGTGGAAAAGGCGTTCATATTGTGACGGTCAATGAATATTTGGCCCAACGGGATGCAGAATCCATGGGACAAATTTATCGATACTTGGGCTTAAGTGTTGGCTTGGTTCAGGCACAGATGAAGTCTTTTGAAAGAAAAAAAAATTACAACCGCCATCTAACCTACTTAACCAGTAGTGAGCTTGGCTTTGATTATCTAAGGGATAACTTAGCAACGCAGACAACTGAATTAGTTCAACGACCCTTTCATTATTGTATTGTTGACGAAGTTGATTCTATTTTAATCGATGAAGCACGAACACCTTTGATTATTTCAAAACAATTTGACTTACCCATTGAAAAAATTATAAAAGCAACGGAAGTTGTAAAGTTTTTGAAAGAAACACAAGATTATGTTCTTGAGCAGAAATCAAAAAATGTAAATTTAACCAGTCTTGGAGTGCGAAAAACCCAAAAAATACTCAAGGTTGAAACCCTTTTTAATCCTCAAGACCCTTGGATCTTATTTATTTTGAATGCCTTAAAAGCCAAAACTTTCTTTCTCAAAAATGTTCATTACATGGTGAAGCAAAATGAACTTTCGATTGTCGATGAATTTACAGGTCGAATTCTGGAGGGTCGAAAATGGGCAGAAGGTTTACACAACGCAATTGAGGTGAAGGAAGGCATCTACAATATGGAAGGAAGTGAAACCATTGCGTCCATTACTTTTCAAAACTTTTATCGGTTGTATCCAAAGATGTCTGGAATGACTGGGACAGCCAAAACAGAAGAGCTTGAATTTGAAAAAATCTACAACTTAAAAGTTTCAAAGCTTCCTACGTATAAGCCAATGATACGAGTAGACTTTCCTGATGCCATTTATAAGGATGAAATTACAAAGTGGAAAGCCATTCTTCAGGAATGCAAACGAATGTATGACCGCAAACGACCCATTCTTTTAGGAACGACAACAATCCACGACTCTGAAGTTCTTTCCCGCTTATTGAGCGACTTAAATATTCCGCATCAGTTGTTAAATGCCAAACCAGAAAATATTGATCAAGAATCCAAGATTATTGCGCAAGCAGGCTGTTTGGGATCCGTAACCGTCGCAACCAATATGGCCGGTCGTGGCACCGATGTTCTTCTTGGTGGAAATCCGGAATTTAAGGCATCTGCTCAAACAATGGCTTTTTTAAAGACCCTTTTGACAAAGGAAGAACTTCCAATGTCAAAGGAAATGAAGACTTTGCTCGATCCATTAAAGACGGCAATCACAAAAAACAGATTGACAAATCTAGAAACTCATTTTGAGACCTTCTTGAGCCTTCTTAAGATGCCAACCAAAAGTTTCAATGCCTTTGAAGATCAACTTTTTCAACTTTATCAACATCTATTAAAAACCTACCAGCTTGACTGCAATGAGGAAAAAACTCACGTCTTAAGACTTGGGGGTCTCTATGTCATTGGAACAGCCCGTCATGAATCACGGAGAATTGATAATCAACTTCGCGGCCGTGCAGGAAGACAAGGCGATCCAGGAAGCTCTCGCTTTTTTCTGAGTCTTCAAGACTCCTTGCTGAAAACCTTTGGCGGAGAAAAAATTCAAGGCCTTTTGGAAGCTTTTCAAATGAATGAAGAAGCACTTGAATCGACCTTTCTTTCCCAAGCCTTGGATTCTGCCCAGCAAAAAGTGGAAGGTTTCTATTACGACCAACGAAAAACGGTCAATAAATACGATGCAGTCTTAGATAAGCAACGATCGATCTTTTATCAATTTAGAAAAAAGGTTTTGTTTTCACCGAGTTTACGCGATTTCCTCTTAGAATTTGGAGAAGCTCTTGTGGATGATCTTGTTCAACACCTAAAACCAAAGGATAAAGAACGAAGGCTCCCAAAATTGATCAATGCTATCAGTCATGGGTTTTCTTTTTCGATAGAAACCGAAAAAGCAATTCACTTAGAAGACCTTCAACCGTTAAAACTCTTGCTTTATGAGCAATTTTGGTCGGCCTATAGCTTTCAAGAATTTCATCTTTGGATTTACAATCTTGAGTTTTTCCGTATGTACGAAAAATTTATTGTGCTAAAATATTTAGACTTTTATTGGGCAAAGCATTTGGAAGAGATCGGTCTTTTGAAGGATCTTGTGAGTTGGGAAGCTTATGCTCAAAAAGATCCTTTTCTGCAATACGAAGAACAAGCGGCTATTTATTTTAAGAATACCTTTCGAGAATGCAGAGAAACCATTCTTTACTATATTGTAAGTTTTCATTTCTAAGAAACCCTCTCAAGTTTTTTCGTTTTATGCTATTCTCATAGTTAAATTTCTTTTGAATTAACTAGTAAACATAAACCTTTCTTATGACAAAACGAACACTTGGTGGAACCAATTTAAAAGTGAAAAGAGAATCTGGCTTTCGTGCCCGTATGCAAACGAAAAATGGTAGAAAAATTATTCAACGACGTCGAGCTCGTGGACGAAAAAGCTTAAGCCTATAGTCAAAAAAACCCCCTCATGACGAAACAATTTCGTCATGAGGGGGTTTTTTGATTAGGGAACTACTTTTTTGAACTTAAGATGAACCAAAAATACAAAAAGAAGAGTCTTTTTAGTAAATTGTATCCCATGTTTTTTTACAATCAATGGGGCGAAGGAAAAACAATCTTAACAAACCATTAATTAAAACAAGGTAGTTTGGAATTTTTTGAAGAAAGCTTAAGATTTTTGGTTGTTCAAGTTGATCAACCTCCAACAAGCGTGTATTTGCTTGGGCGCAAATCTCTAAGTCTTTAAAGAAAGATGGGTGATCTACATCTAAGATGACAGGAAACAAACGCCCAGAACTTTGATTCGTTTTTCGGATGACGTGAATATCAAATTTTTTTGCGTCTAAGCCAATGGTTGCATAAAACCCAGCCCGTTGAATATCATTTAAATACATTGTTGCAAAAACGGATAATAAGAAAAAGCGACACCAAAGTTCCGCTTTCCAACCACTTAAAAGTTGAGGTTGAGATTTCATGACTGCAGCAAAAAAATCTGCATGTCGATTTTCATCTTGACACCAACTTTCAAAAAATCGAAAAATTGGATACACTCGGCACTCAGGATTTTTTTCTAGATGGCGATAAATTGTGATATAACGCCAGTACCCAATTTTTTCAGATAAGTAAGTTGCGTAAAAAATAAACTTTGGCGCAAAAAATGTATACTTTCGACTTTTTGTTAAAAAGCCTAAATCCAAGCTTAAGTTGAAATCACTCATTGCCTTGTTTAAAAACCCAGCATGACGGGCTTCATCTCTTGACATAAAAGCAAAGCCTTCGGCTAAAAGTGTGTTTGTTTTTTTTAAGTTTCTTGATAATTCTTTGTACAATAAAAAACCAGAAAATTCAGCTGTACACGAGCGTTCTAGAAATTCAATAAACAAACTTTTGGTTTTTTGATCAAAGTCTTTCCATGATTGTACAAACTCTTTGTCGCGAATAAAATGATGTTGATTATAATCAAGCCGAAACTCCTCATTAATGGCCTCAATTTCGTGCCGATTTGAAGAAACGTCTAAGTTTGCCATTTCTTCAAAATCAGTTGTATAAAAACGCGGTGTTAATAAGGATTCTTCAGAAGGTGCCTTTGTAGAGACCTTTGTCTTATTTGCAAGTGAATTTACCATAAGTTCGTTTAGAAGTATAAAACTATTTAAATTGGGTGGTTTTCTAAAAATTCTAGCCGCCTTTGCCTTTTGGCCTTGGCGCTTTGCCTAGAAATAAAAGGGAGAAATGAAAGGAAAAATTGAAAGGGAGAAATGAAGAAAAGGCTAATTTTTTCTTCCCTCTTTCGACCTTCTAATATATACTATAATATATTAAGGGAAGATAGACCCATGACAAACCAAAAACATTATTAAAAAAACAATTCGAGGAAAATTTTTTATGGACATCATTAGCTTAGGGTGGGCAACAATTATGGTAGTCTTCACTTTTTCGCTTTCACTTGTTGTTTGGGGCCGAAACGGGTTTTAATAAATCAAAGAAGAATAAAAGGTTTATGCTAGAAGAAATATTGCTAACAAGTCTAGGGTGTTTTAGTATGGTTTTAATCGGTCTTTCGTTAGGATTTTTACTTCTGAAAGTTCAAGGAGAATAAATCTAAAAACGCATGAAAGTTTTTCATGAATTTTTAGATTTTTACCTCTTTTCTACATTTACATAGAAACAAATAAAATTTTATGATCTTTCTTCACAAATTTTGGGTTCTCATCAATAGTCTGCTAATTTTACTGATCTTAATTCGAAGTCCAAATGAGCAAAGTCTCCAAGGGAGGCTGAGTCCATTTAAATTTTTTGACAGTTATGGAAGCGCCGAAAAAACCTTGGATAACCTTATTAAAGTTCTTATTTTTGGGTACTTTTCAGTTGGATTTTTACTTATGAAAAAATAAGCAAGAATGACTTCCATAGGACAGTCAAGAATTTCTGAAAGAAAAAAAACATTTCGACAAAAACCTTTGGACGAAAATAGACCCTCTTTGTTTTTAAAATTTACAAATCAGTTTTGAGTTACAACATGAGTTACAAATTAGTTTGTCCTGTACCGAAAAAACAACGTCCAATTAACGAATATATTGAATTAGCACAATCAGAATTTTTTGACTGGCCAACAAAAAAAACCTTTTTTCAAACACTTTTGAAAGTCTTTGGTAGTTTTTTTGTCCTTTTCTTTCCCTTTTTTCTTTTAGTTTCGACGAATCATCCACCGCTTGAAAAATTAATCCTTCTTAACCTTGGCTGCAGTGGTCTTTGTGTGTTTTTAATGGTCGTTCGCTTGCTTTTAGCCTGGACCTATATTCAAAATCGGCTATCACAGTCAAGTATTTTTTATGAAGAATCTGGTTGGTATGATGGGCGAGTTTGGGTAAAATCTCGATCAATTTTAGTTCAAGATCGATTTATACACAGGTATCAAGTTGTTCCTATCTTAAAAACATTAAAAAAAACATTAAAGTTTGGAACCGCCTTTCTCGGATCTTGGTTTCTTCTTTTTATTCTTCAATAGGTAAACTACCTACCTTTCTTCAATTTTTTAAAAGCAAAGCTTTTTTTCAAACAAAATTTTTTTGTAAAAGGATTAAAATGTATATAATGTATTATAGTTTTAGAAGGTATAAAATATTTATAAAAAGATTTTTTTGCTTTTGCAGTTTTGGATGAAAACAAGTAATTTAATTTTTTTTTTTTTAAATTATAAGAAAACTTTTTATTTTTTTACGATAAATTCTAAATCAAAAAACTAAATTCATTAAAAATTATTCACAAACATACAAATGTCTTATGAAATTTAACTTACAAACATATTCTCCAATTTTTGGTGGCAGTACAGGTGGTTGGCTTCGAGCAGCTGAAATCGAAGAAAAGTACGCAATTACATGGACTAGTCCAAAAGAACAAATTTTCGAAATGCCAACGGGTGGAGCAGCTGTTATGTTAACAGGAGAGAATTTATTGTATTTAGCAAGAAAAGAACAGTCTTTAGCTTTAGGTAGTCAACTAAAAAATTTCAAAATTAACGACTATAAAATCTATCGTATCTTTTCAAGTGGGGAAGTTCAGTATTTACATCCAAAAGATGGTGTTTTCCCAGAAAAAGTAAATGCTGGTCGTTTACCGGTAGGAAGTCGTAGTTTTTCTATTGGTAAAAACGCAAATCCTGTAAATGTTAAGTTTTCAGGTCAACCTACTTACGAAAGCTAAGTTTTTTTAGATTAATAAAACGCATAAAAGGTAAGGCTTTAACTTTTATGCGTTTTTTGCCTAAGATTACCTTGACAAATTTTAATTAGATAGGATATTTTTTTTCTTAAAGGTTTGAAATTAATCCTTAATCAAAATCATTTATGGAGAGATGGCAGAGTTGGTCGATTGCGTCTGATTTGAAATCAGATGAACGTTCTGACGTTCCGTGGGTTCGAATCCCACTCTCTCCTTTAGTATTTATTTTGTTTTTTTATCAACAACGATACATTCCGTAGTTAAAATCATTCCTGCAATTGAAGAAGCATTTTGTAAAGCTGACCGTGTAACCTTTGCAGGGTCTACAATACCAAAGTCAAACATATTTCCAAATTGGTCATTTGCCGCATTGTAGCCATAAGAAAAATTTTCTGTTTGAATTTTTTCGATGACAACTGTACCATTTTTTCCAGCATTTTGAACAATTCGTTTCAAAGGTTCAATAATTGCACGACTTATAATTAAAGCGCCAACTAACTCGTCTTCTTTTAAATTTGCTTTGGCCCAAATTTTTAAGGACTCAGCAAGATGAACAAAAAGAGTTCCCCCGCCAGGTACAATTCCTTCTTCGACTGCCGCTTTAGTTGCATTAATTGCATCTTCTAGCCTTAGCTTCTTGTCTTTCATTTCTGTTTCAGTAACAGCCCCAACTTTAATTAAAGCAATTCCACCAGATAACTTTGCGATTCGATCTTGAAGTTTTTCTTTTTCGTAAGCTGTCTCACTTGTTGACATTTGTTTTCGTAGTTGCTCGCATCGAACTTTAATTTGAGTATTTTGGTTATCACAAACAATAGTAGTACTATCTTTGTTCACAATAACACGTCTTGCACGACCCAATAAGTCAAGCTCAATGTTTTCTAATCTTAAGCCTGTATCTTCTGTAATTAGAACTCCTCCAGTTAAGATGGCAATGTCTTCAAGTAAAGACTTTCGGAAATCGCCAAACCCCGGAGCTCGAACAGCAACAACATTTGCAATTCCACGTAATTTATTAATGACCAGAGTAGCTAGAGCTTCTTTTTCCACATCTTCTGAAACAATTAAAACAGGAGTTTTTGTTGGAGCAATTTTTTCTAAAATTGGAATTAAGTCTTGTTGAACTAAAGTAATTTTTTTATCAGTTACAAGCACATAACAGTTTTCATATTCAACTTCCATACGTTCTGGATTTGTAACAAAATAAGGCGAAATGAAGCCTTTATCAAACCGCATACCTTGTGTAATCTCTAAAACAGTCGATGTTGTTTTTCCTTCTTCTAAAGATAAAATTCCATCTCTGCCTACTTGATCTAAAGCGCCTGCAATCATTTGCCCTACTTCTAGATCATTTCCTGCAGAAATCGATGCAACTTGCGCAATCGCTTGACTATTTTCAATAGGTCGAGAATATTCAAGAATTTGACTTACAATATATTTGGTTGCTTTTTCAATTCCTAATTTTAAAGATATTGGATTGGAGCCGGCAGCAACATTTTTCATTCCTTGATTCACAATAGCATAGGCTAAAACCGTAGCCGTTGTCGTCCCATCCCCAGCCACGTCATTAGTCTTTGATGCTGCTTGTCTAAGAAGTGCAACACCAGTGTTTTCAATATGATCAGGTAGTTCTACCTCTTTTGCTATTGTTACTCCATCATTAATAATTTGGGGAGAACCATACTTTCGATCTAAAACAACATTTCGTCCTTTTGGTCCTAAAGTAACAGAAACTGCTTCTGTCATAATTCCCATCCCAGACCCTAAAGCTCTTCTAGCCTTTTCTTGATAAAGTATTTTTTTTGACATTTTTTTTTCTTTGTTTTCTTTTTCTTTTTCTTTTTTTATTTTTATTTTTATTTTTGGTCGGACGAAGTATACTTCGTCCGACCAAAATAAAAAACTAATAAGCTAATCCCATACTACGTGTAGTTTCACCACCTAGATAAACACGTACACTAAGGAAGTCAGTAGGACAAGCTGATTCGCATCGTTTGCAGCCAACACAATCTTCTGTTCTTGGAGCAGATGCTATTTGACCAGCCTTACAACCGTCCCAAGGAACCATTTCTAAAACATCCGTAGGACAAGCTCTTACACATTGTGTGCATCCAATGCAAGTATCGTAAATTTTTACAGCGTGTGACATAATAAAGTTTTCTGTTTTTTATTAAAAAATTAAAGTATTACCTACCTTTCCTAAAAAGGATTATATAATAATTTTTCGTTTTTGAAAAAACTAAAGTTTTTAGCTTTGATGAAGAAATTGAGTTCCTTCTAAAGGTGAGCTCGCTGTTGCAAATTTTTTTGGTAAAATACGGCCAGACAAATATGAAAGTCGACCAGCATGAACACCTAAACACATAGCTTGAGCCATTTGAATGGAATTTTTCGAAGCTGCAATCGCTGTATTTACTAAAACAGCGTCTGCACCCATTTCCATTGCTGAAGCTGCTTCACTTGAGCTTCCTATCCCTGCATCAATAATAACCGGAATTTTTGAATTTTCAACAATAATTTGAAGATTCATTTTGTTTTGTAAGCCTTGACCTGAACCAATCGGAGATCCAAGGGGCATAACAGTAGCACAACCAAGATCTTCTAAATGCTTTGCCAACATTGGATCAGAATTTATGTAAGGTAAAACACTAAATCCTTTTTTAATTAAAAATTCAGCAGCCTTAATTGTACCTATGGGATCTGGTAACAAATATTTGGGATCAGAAATGACTTCTAATTTTATAAAATTGTTGTCTTCTTGACCAATTCGTTTTGTCAATTCTCGTCCTAAACAAGCTAGTTGAATGGCCTCCTCTGCAGTTTTTGCTCCAGCTGTATTTGGTAACAACCAGATTTTTTTCCAATTTATTGCTGAAATAATGTTTGAGTTCTTGTTAAACTCTTTGAACTCTAACCGACGAATTGCGACAGTAACAATTTCACACTGACTTGTTTGAATGCATAATTCCATTTCAGACAAGTTTTTATATTTACCTGTTCCCAAAATTAACCGAGAATTAAATTCTTTGCCATGAATTTTTAACTTATTTTCTATCACAAAAAAATGGTGGTGTTAAGTGAGTATTGTATAGATTAGTGTAGAGGTTTAGACATTAGAAGGCAAGTCTTGCTCTGTTGCAAAGAGCGCATAGACAACGAAAAAGCGGGTGACGCGATTCGAACGCGCGACATCAACCTTGGCAAGGTTGCGCTCTACCACTGAGCCACACCCGCATATAATATATATATATGTGTATTTTTAATTTTCTTCTATGTTACATTATATAATGTATAAAGACAGTTTTTGTCAACTCTAAAGTGCAAGAAGGGAAATTTTTAGCAATAGATGAAAAAACAATTGATTGGATACTTTCAAAGATATTTTTCTTAATTTTAAGCAAAATTATTTTCAATAAAGAAAACACCAAAAACTATTTTTCGGGGACCAAGGCTAGTTTATTTTGCTTAAACAAATTAATTAGCAAAGCAGTCTATAGTTTGAATTAAAACTTTTTAAGTTTAATTCAGTGTAAAGTTTTTAAAACTATTTCAATAATTGTTTTAAACATGCTTTGAACTAAAAAAGTTCAATAAACTGCTTGTTCTTTTTTTATCTTCTTCCACTTAAAAACTTTGTGGATTTTGAATGTTTGGTTTTTTTTATAACTTCTTGATCATTGTTTAATATTTTTAATATTGTAAGGAATTTTGCTCTCGTAGACAATTCGGTCAAATCTAGACTATACTTGAACTACAACCAAGCACGAATTAATACAGGAACTAAATTTTATGACAGATTTTGTGATTCCAAAGAACTATACAAAGCTAATGAAAGACGTTGAAACCCCATTTTTAAAAGAAGCCCCGATCAATGCAAACGTCGGGGACAGCATTAAGCTAGGGTTTTTAATCAAAGAAGGAAATAAAGAACGAACTCAGTACTATGACGGTGTGATTATTGCACAAAAAAATTCAAGTGTAAATAAAACAATCATTGTACGTCGCGTTTTGCAAGGAATTGGAATTGAAAGAATTTTTTTAATACATTCTCCAAAAATTGTTTCTTTCAAGCTAACCAAACTTGCGTCAGTAAGACGTTCGAAACTATATTATTTACGTGGTTTATCTGGAAAAGCGAGTCGTTTAAAACAACGTTATAATTAAAAAATGCATTCGACTGGATTTGAACCAGTGATGTTTCAAAGAAAAACGGATTATGAGCCCGCTGCCATCGACCGCTCGGCCACGAATGCAAAAAATGGAACTGGTGGGATTTGAACCCACGTGCATTTAAAAGTTCTTAAAAAAGAAAGCTCACAGATTTAGCCTAACCTTTGAAATTTTTGGGATAATACCCTTGAAAAACAATTAAGCAAACAAAGTTTTTTCTTTTTTTGTGTATACAATCTTTATAAAACTTTGTAAAGTTTTAAAGTCATTGAGGATTGAGCTCTTGAATTAGTTCAAAAATTCAGAGTAAAAACCAGCTTTAAGCAAAAACAGGTTTTTGATTAAACGAAATAATATTGTTTGCAATTATTGTTCGTTGATTGAAATATTTTGATCTGTATTCTTCTTTAAGGTATTTTAAATGTCGAAACCAATACAGTCCCTCTTGAGCATGAAAGGAATTGAACCTTCAACTTTCAGACTCGGAATCTGATACTCTATCCATTGAGCTACATGCTCGATTAAATTAATAGTAAACAGAAGTTTACTATTAAGGTCAATAACTTATTCTAAATCTTTACGATTTGGGTTTCGAGATGGATCATTTGATAAAAAACCAAAGATGAACAACGAGCTAAAAAAGGATACAGTAATATAAACTAGGATCTTTAACGTTAACATAAAAATTTCTCCAAAAGTTATACTAAAATTTTAAAAAGTGCACAAAAATATTTAGTCTATCTACATTATACTATGTTACAGGCTAAATACACGACTTTGTTTGATATCGTCTGTTGTAATTGTGACTAGGTCTGCTTTCGTTAAGACTTTTCCTCGGTCGTCAAAATGACGACTGGCTTGTCTCATACGTGCTCGGTCTAGTGCATTGCGAATGCTTCGAGCATTAGCAAAAAGAGGCTGTTTTTTTCGTTTATCAATATATTCAGAAAAAGCTGTTTCAGCATCTGGAGTAAATTGATATTGTTGTTCTTCTAACATTGTTTTTCCAATAATTAAAAGCTCTTCCGTTGAATAGTCTGGAAAATCTACGTGGTTAGCAATTCGAGATGACAATCCTGGATTCGACTCGTAAAATTTTTCCATACGTTCTTTATAACCAGCTAAGATAACAATTAAATCTGCTCGTTGGTTTTCCATCACTTGAAGTAAAATTTCAATAGCCTCTGCCCCATAATCACGCTCATTATCAGGCTTATATAAGTAATAAGCTTCATCAATAAACAAAATGCCTCCCATTGCTCTTTTAAGACATTCTTTTGTCTTTGGCGCCGTATGGCCAATGTATTGTCCAACAAGATCGTCACGTGTAACTGTGATTAGATGACCTTTTCTTGAATGACCTAGTTTATAAAGAATATCTGCCATTCGAGAAGCTACAGTAGTTTTTCCTGTTCCAGGACTTCCTGTAAATGACATATGTAAACCTGGGCTGTTTGACGTTAAATTTACTTGTTGACGTAATCGATCAATCACTAATAAAGCCGCAATTTCTCGGATTCTACTTTTTACAGGAATTAATCCTACTAATTCTTCTTCAAGAATATCAATTACCTTTTGAATTTCTGTTTTTTTATATTCTTCTTTTAAATTTAGTGATTTTTCTTTTGACAAACTATCCAGACTAAACGACTTACTCATTTTAATAAAACAATAGATAATTAGGTTTTTCTGTGGTTAGTCCTTTATAAGCTTAAAAAAAGGTTTAGAAGACAAGAATCTATTTTTTTCTCTAGGTCATCCAGCCATAACTATGCAAACCTTGACCTAAAAAATTTACTCCAAGATAACATATCCATACAACAAAAAAACCTACTGAAGCTAAAATGGCTGGTCCTCGACCTTCCCAACCTTTAATAATCCGCGCATGCAAGTAAGCAGCAAATACAAGCCAAGTAATTAATGCCCAAGTTTCTTTTGGATCCCAACTCCAATAAGAACCCCAAGCTTCATTTGCCCAAACAGCACCTGCAATAATTCCAATAGTTAAGAACGGAAAGCCTAAACTTATAATACGATAACTTAAGTTATCCATTGTACTTAAAAGTTTTGATTTATTGAAAAAAGATTTAGATTCAAGACTTAAGGCTATTGTACTATCGTTTTTCAATAAGGGTTTATAATCTTTTTGAACAAAAGAGTTTGTTTTCAATGCAGAACCTTCTTTAAATGAAAGCATTAAAAATAATATAGAGATTAATGAACCGCTAATCAGAGTTGCATAACTTAACATCATTAAACTTACATGCATCATTAGCCAATTTGACTGAAGTGCTGGAACCAAAGGTGAAGCTTTTTGCATTTCAATTGGAAGGCTTAAATTTCCAAATCCATAAACAAAAAGTACAAGAGGTAAAATTATTGCTCCCAACAACTTGCTTTTTGTTTTTGATTCTAAAAATAGGTGAATAAACAGCAAAATCCACGATAAAAATAGTAAGGATTCATAAAGATTACTTAAAGGAAAATATCCGTGCATAATCCAACGTCCAGCTAATAAAACAAAGATGGTAAAGTTGGCAAAAATTGAAAGAATTTTTCCAAGCCTTGCGGCAAGTAAAAATCGTGGAAAAATTAAGTTAACAAAATACACAATCATCGACAAAAATAAACAAGCAAAACTAAAATTTGATAAAAAACTTTGATATGTATCTATGAGCATCTTTCTTTTACCTGAAGTGTTTAATCTTTTTCTTAGTATTATACTCTATTAAAGAAACCAACCTTTATTGTTTTTTAGCGAATTTAGCTTCGGCTCTTTGTTTAAAGCTCTATTTTTGCTTTTAAAAAAGTAAAGTTTTAGCAGTCTTCATTTCTAAAAGGATAGTATATAATAAAGGGTGGATTCATCAAGGTGTTTGAGTAAGAGTAAAATATTGTTTTGAATAAATAAAAAGAAAAAAAAATTATGAAACTAGCAGTCTATGGAAAAGGTGGTATTGGGAAATCAACAACAAGTTGCAATATTTCGGTAGCATTGGCCCGCCGAGGAAAAAAAATATTACAAATTGGCTGTGATCCGAAACATGATAGCACATTTACATTAACGGGATTCCTAATTCCAACAATTATTGACACCTTACAATCAAAAGATTACCACTACGAAGATGTATGGCCTGAAGATGTAATTTACAAGGGATACGGGTCAGTAGATTGTGTTGAAGCTGGTGGTCCTCCGGCCGGTGCTGGTTGTGGAGGTTACGTTGTTGGAGAAACTGTTAAGTTATTAAAAGAACTAAATGCTTTTGACGAGTATGACGTTATATTATTTGACGTTTTAGGAGATGTTGTATGTGGAGGATTTGCGGCTCCCTTAAATTATGCCGATTATTGCTTGATTATTACCGATAATGGGTTTGATGCCTTGTTTGCAGCAAACAGAATTGCAGCCTCTGTTCGAGAAAAAGCGCGAACACATAGTCTACGACTAGCTGGCTTAATCGGAAATCGAACATCAACACGTGATTTAATTGATAAGTACATTGATACAGTTCCAATGCCTGTTTTAGAAGTACTTCCACTTATTGAAGATATCCGAGTATCACGAGTAAAAGGAAAAACACTTTTTGAAATGGCTGAAGTAGATGACTCTTTAGATTATGTTTGTGAGTACTACCTAAATATTGCGGACCAACTAATTGCAAATCCCGAAGGTGTTGTGCCAAAAGAAGCTGCGGATCGAGAACTATTTAGTTTACTCTCTGATTTTTATCTAAATCCCAGTACAACAAAAGAAAGTTTATCAGTTTAACTTCTTTTGACGGTTTATTAACCAAGAATTAAATCATGGTTCGTCTTTTTTATGAAGGACGACAGAAAAAAAGAGAAGAAAAAGATTCTTTCTTTAAGAACCCTACTTAGAAAAGGTCTAACTAAATTAAATCTTAGAATTTGAAACATTATAGCAAAAGAAAATGACAATTATAGAATCATCAATCACTCGAACAATCAATGATAAAATCAGTTTTGAATGTGAAACTGGTAATTATCATACCTTTTGCCCCATTAGTTGTGTTGCTTGGCTCTATCAAAAAATTGAAGATAGTTTCTTTTTAGTCATTGGAACAAAAACTTGTGGTTATTTTCTACAAAATGCTTTAGGAGTAATGATTTTTGCAGAACCTCGTTATGCAATGGCTGAACTAGAAGAAGGAGATATTTCGGCTCAACTCAGTGATTACAAAGAACTAAAGCGTCTTTGCTTACAAATCAAACGAGACAGAAATCCTAGTGTTATCTTTTGGATTGGCACGTGCACGACTGAAATTATCAAAATGGATTTGGAAGGTATTGCCCCAAAACTAGAATTGGAAATTGGTTTACCAATTGTGGTTGCGCGAGCAAACGGCCTAGACTATGCGTTTACGCAAGGTGAAGATACTGTTTTAGCGGCCTTAGCACAACGAACACCAGATAAGCAGAATTTTACAGCTTCGGAAACGCAAGTTCTGAAGTCTAAAAACAGTAATAAAGAAAATTCAGAGAGTCACCCGCCCTTAATTTTGTTTGGTTCAATTCCAGAACCAGTAGCCAATCAATTGGCTATTGAATTAAAAAAACATGGCGTAAAGATTTCTGGATGGCTTCCGTCAAAACGATATGCTGAAATTCCGAACCTTCAAGAAGGTTCATATGTTTGTGGTATTAATCCATACTTGAGTCGAACAGCAACAACTTTGATGCGACGAAGAAAGTGTAAACTTATTGGTGCACCTTTTCCAATTGGACCTGATGGAACACGGGCCTGGATTGAAAAAATTTGTGAAGTTTTTGCTATTCAACCAAAAGGATTAGAAGAACGCGAAGCAGAAATTTGGAAAAGCCTTCAACCTTATGTTGACATAGTTAAAGGAAAAAGTGTTTTTTTCATGGGGGACAACCTACTTGAAATTTCATTAGCACGTTTTTTAATTCGATGTGGTATGAGGGTTTATGAAATAGGCATTCCATATATGGATAAACGTTATCAAGGTGCTGAACTTGCACTTTTAGAAAAAACGTGCAAAATGATGGGAACCTCTGTACCAACAATTGTAGAAAAACCAGATAACTACAATCAAATTGACCGTATCCGTGAAATGCAACCAGACTTAGTAATTACTGGAATGGCTCATGCAAACCCACTCGAAGCTCGGGGAATTAATACAAAATGGTCGGTGGAATTTACCTTTGCTCAAATTCATGGTTTTACAAATGCTGTTGATGTTTTGGAACTTGTTACACGTCCTTTGCGTCGTAATAAAAAATTAGATGAAATTGGTTTACAACGTTATACTAAAACAAGCTTAAACGGTCAAAGTTTATAAGTATTTTTTACCGAAAATAAAGTTTTTGAGTTATAATAATAATTAACTGGTTTAAAACCTGGGAAGAATAAAACTCAAAATTAAAAATTTAAACAATATCATGACTGCAACTTTAGAAAGACGCGAAAGTATTAGCTTATGGGAACGTTTCTGCTCTTGGATTACTAGCACTGAAAACCGTTTATACATCGGTTGGTTTGGTGTACTAATGATCCCTACATTATTAACTGCAACTTCTTGCTACATCATTGCTTTCATCGCTGCTCCACCAGTGGACATCGATGGTATTCGTGAACCAGTTGCTGGTTCATTATTATACGGAAACAACATCATTTCTGGTGCTGTAATTCCTTCATCTAACGCAATCGGTGTACATTTCTACCCAGTATGGGAAGCTGCTTCAGTTGATGAGTGGTTATACAACGGTGGTCCTTACCAATTAATCGTATTACATTTTTTACTAGGTGTTGCTAGTTACATGGGTCGTGAATGGGAACTTTCATACCGTTTAGGTATGCGTCCTTGGATCTTCGTAGCTTTCTCTGCTCCAGTAGCAGCAGCTTCAGCTGTATTCTTAGTATACCCAATCGGTCAAGGTTCATTCTCTGATGGTATGCCATTAGGTATTTCTGGTACTTTCAACTTCATGTTAGTATTCCAAGCAGAACACAACATTTTAATGCACCCATTCCACATGGCTGGTGTTGCTGGTGTATTTGGTGGTTCTTTATTCTCTGCAATGCACGGTTCTTTAGTAACTTCAAGTTTAATCCGTGAAACAAGCGAAGTTGAATCTACTAACTACGGTTACAAATTCGGCCAAGAAGAAGAAACTTACAACATCGTAGCTGCACACGGTTACTTTGGTCGTTTAATCTTCCAATACGCTTCATTCAACAACTCACGTGCTTTACATTTCTTCTTAGCTGCATGGCCTGTAGTTGGTATTTGGTTAACTGCTTTAGGTGTAAGCACTATGGCTTTCAACTTAAACGGTTTCAACTTCAACCAATCAGTAGTAGACAGCCAAGGTCGTGTAATCAACACTTGGGCAGACATCATCAACCGTGCTGATTTAGGTATGGAAGTAATGCACGAACGTAACGCGCACAACTTCCCATTAGATTTAGCAGCTGGTGAAGTTCTTCCTGTAGCTGTATCTGCTCCAACAGTAAACGCTTAAGGATAACTATACTTAGAAATAGAGTTTCTATTTCTAAGTATTTTTGTTTTGTTTTATATACATCAACTAAAAATTCTTTTAATCCCAATTTTCCATAACCAATTTTTTAAAAGAAAATTTGAATAAATATAAACAACATTTTAATAATGTGAACTAAAGATTGATACGACAAAAACTTCTCATAATAAGGTTTATCTTGAACCCCGTATTATTCATTAACTTTACGTTACGTCGTACTAAAGTAAAATTAAACAGGCGCATTGAGTAATTTTACGGCAGTAGCACATGATCAATTGTAGGTGAGAGAGTATGAATAGGTGCGTGCTTATGGCAGCCTGTTTTAGAGTTCTGGCTGAATCTATCTACACGGTAGTAAAGACTTTTGAGAAAATAACCTACGATAGAGTAGAAAACCAAATACTAAAAAGTTTTTCAAGCAATACCTGTGGCTATAGTTTATAAGAATTTATAATCACAAAAATAATTTTTTTTATATCTTTTTAAGATAATTTAGGTACCTATGAATTTAGTCTTTGTTGAAAAAAGAGTTTTTTTAGTTTACATAAGGATGACGTCGAAGAAACACTCTTGAGTTTATACGTTTTTATAAGAGAACCTCGATTGATTTCAAGCTCATATTTTTCAAAAAAAATTGAAGAAATAAAAGCTCAAAAACTTATTTTATACAACCAAAGCTTAAGTCAGTAAATTCTATCAACAACCTAGTTTTTAAATGTTGACTAAAAGATGTAGAAATTTTCTATGAATTGCAAATAGTAAATCTGAGTTATCCTCTCATTGTTAATAATTAAAGATTTCAGTACGGGACTGACGGGACTCGAACCCGCAACTTCCGCCGTGACAGGGCGGTGCTCTGACCAATTGAACTACAATCCCTTATTATTAAAAGAGTATAGAGGCATTTATTTTATTTGTCAACAAATTCCGGACCTAGAAGTTATAATTTTAAAAAAACTTAAAGACTTTTTGATCCTTCCTTGAAAAATTCAACATTCTTAGGCTATAGTATATATAGTAGTTGGCTCTGTAGCTCAGTGGTTAGAGCAGGGGATTCATAAGCCCAAGGTCGCAGGTTCAAATCCCGCCAGAGCCAATGAGGAAATTGGAGAGATGGCTGAGTGGTCGAAAGCGGCAGATTGCTAATCTGTTGTACATACAATACTTGTACCGAGGGTTCGAATCCCTCTCTCTCCTGTTGTAGCTATATACATAAGTAAAGAAACTTCTTAAAATTTTTATGAAAAATTGGCATCTAAAAAGTATTAATGAATCTTTTTTTGAAAAGACAAGTATTATACCACGCTCTATTCTAAAGATGTTTGAAAGTTTTAAACATCAGCTTGATCCAATCAGAGAAAAGACTCTTATTGAAGAGCTAAGGGTATCACGATATCAAGGTTTTGCATCGATTAAGTATTTAATTTTCCTTCTTTTAAATCCTTTGTTAATTAATCTTTTTTCGAAAATTTTTGTGTTTGGTCCTTTGATTGATTATTGGTGGCAAAAACAAGAATTTACAATTTTTTTGAATCCATCTCAGCAAATTCGGGCCTTTGAAGAACTTCAAACGTATGAAGAAAACTTGCGATTTGATATTTTAATTGGAAAAGAACAGCCTTTATCGATTAAAAGTGTTAACATTAAAATTAGAAATAAAGCCAATGAAGTTGCAAAGCATTACAGTCGAGAAACTAAAGACTCCATCAAAAATATTTTGGCAGACACCTTGAGCCTAACAACTTTTATTGGGCTTCTTCGAAAAAATGAACGCCAATTGGCTTTGCTTAATTCGGTATTAAAAGAAATTCTTTACGGCCTAAGCGATACAGCAAAATCGTTTTTTATTATTCTTTTTACTGATATTTTTGTAGGCTATCATTCTTCTCATGGGTGGGAAATTTTATTGGAAACATTATTACGCCATTTTGGCTTACCTGAAAATCGAGAATTTATTTTCCTCTTCATTGCTACTTTTCCAGTGATCTTGGATACAATATTTAAATATTGGATTTTTAGATACTTAAATAAAGTTTCTCCCTCAGCTGTTGCTACCTACAGAAGTATGAACGAATAAAAAGCCGCTTTTTGTGGAAGCCTTTATCTATTTAATTTATTAAATTAATAATTTTATGAATGCAATTTTTCCTTTAGCTTATTCTTCTATTTTATTCGTAAGTTTAACGACAATCTGTTTTTATTTAGTTGGTCAACTACGAATGACCCAAAAAGTGGAAAATCGATTGGTTCTTTTAGAAAAACGACTTCAAACAAATCAAAATTTAGGAAACAATTTTTTTAAACTTGGTCAAATTTACTTACGAAAAAAAACCTACGAAAAAGCAATTAGTTGTTTTCGAAACTCTTTGACTTCTTGGGATTTTAATGACCGAATTGGACTGGGAAGCTTATATAATACTTTAGGGTTTACCTACTTTAAGTTAGACCAATATGAAGATGCTATTTACTACTACACTCAAGCAATTAAATTGTTGCCGGATTATACTTTGGCCTTAACAAATTTGGGCGTTGCTTATGAAAAGAAAAAATTATACTCAGAAGCTTCTTCTGCTTATGCAAGAGTGCTAAAGTATGATGAAAATAATCAGACAGCCTTAGAGCGCTTATCTTTCCTAAAAACAAAAGATTTTTTACGAACTTAATTCGGGACGGCAGGATTTGAACCTGCGACACCCTGCTCCCAAAGCAGATACGCTACCAAGCTGCGCTACGTCCCGTTCTTTGAAGAAGTCATAAAAGAAAACCTCTACTACGTATATAGCAATTTTCTTTTTGATTGTCTAGTATTTTAAGTTAGTTGAATACAAACAGTCGAATGAATTTATTTAGTCTGTATTTTAAAACCTTTATAGGCCGCTACCTTTATGTATCTGATGTAGTTTACGCTTAAAAAGATTCAACCTTGAAGATCTTATAAACATCTTAGACCTAAAGGTAAATTTTTTTAAGGGTATTAAATGTAGATGAGCCTACTTATTTGTATTTTCTAAGGAGAAAAGCGTTATGGACGCAGCTTATTTTGAAGTAATCAGTTATTTAGAGATATCAAGAATTAAAAATTTCGGTTCTGAAATAAAGCGTAATCCCCGAAAAGTCTTTAGACAAAGACTTTCAAAGCTTTTTCAAAAAGTTCAACGTAAAAAATCCTTGTAAAAAGCTTTGTTTTGAATAAATCCATCATATTTAAACTACTACGTAAGCTAAAGATCAAAGAAAGAACTAAGACTCCTTTTATTTTGATTCACGGAATTTTTATATATTCAAAACAAATTATTAAGTCAATTTCCATTTTAGTCCATACCAAATATAAAAAATACATAGTTACCTTTGTTTGTACTAGTTTAATAGTATAAATTAACCTTTTTCTTCTGCAAGTTTTTGCTACCGCTTTACAAGACGAAAGATCGCAAACAGAAATTACGGTCACTCAACCTTCCTGCCCTAAAAAAACAAAGAGAATAAACAAACCAACCAACCAAAACCAACAGTTATATATATCCAAAAAATTGTCTTCTTTTTTAGAGTCAGATTCAGAAGGTATTAAAGACTTGAATAAAAGACTCAATTATCCAAAGTTTCAACCTTCTTATGTTTCGGATGGAGAAGTAAAAATAATTCAGACAATCATTGAATGCTCAGGCAATCAAGGTTTTTTAACCCTAAGCGCTTTTCGAGAAAATCAAACTTTAAGCTTAGAAGAACTAGAAACAATTTTACATTATCACGAATTAGAATCGCTTCATAAAACGGGCTACAACCAAGCCCCTTCCGTTTTATTGCGGGAAATAGATCTTAAAACGGTCACTCTTTTTTAAGCTCGATTGAGCTTTCTAAGTCTTGGAACTCTTCAAGCTTTCTTTCCTCTCTTAGACTGAGGGAAAGACTGAATAAACGAAAAAAACTAGAGTTTATTAAAGAGGTTTCTCATCAAGATCGATTAGAGACGAATCGTCAAGCTTTTCGTCAATCTCTAGAAATGCGGCAAAAGATGGAAAGAAGAATTGCGATTAAAAAACAGAAAATAAGAATGCAGCTATTGATTTTTGTACTTGGAACTGTGTTATTGGTTGGTACTTGGTCATGAATTTTTGGTTTGGTCATTAACTGCTATTCTGAACTTTTTTTAATTTTTCTTTGTACGCTTAATTGGCCTTGGTTAAAAGAATGTCCTTCATTTTTTAGAAAAGTTTAGAGTTGGTTAATGTACTTTGCTTCTTTGAGTAGGAAAGAAAGAAGAAGGTAATTAATGGACTTATAGACTAAAATGAGACCAAAAGAAGCTAAAGAGTCTAATCAGATATTTATTTTCCTTAAAGAGGAGTATTTAAATAAAAAAGCTTTGAAAAAAAGGGAATTTTATTTAAACGAAGTAAAAAGCAAAAAACTCTTCTTTCTTTAAAGAAAGAAGAGTTTTTTGCTTTTAGATTAGATTTTAGTAACGTGCACCTTCTGGTTTAGATTGTGTTGTGTAGCTTTTAATTGTGTATTGAATATCACGACCAGACGTTTCTTGACGCTCTAAGTAGAAACCAGGTTCTTCTTTAGGACGTTGAACGATATATGACATTACACAACTTTCTGTACCAATACTTGCATCAAAAGCATTGATTTTGATGTAGCCTTGAGGGTTAGATCTACGGCATTCTGTAAGCTCATACATAATTGCTGCAGAATCTTTAATATCAAATAAAGGTAAACCCCATAATTCCCAGTATGCGTTACGTGGGTGTGGATCATCTGTCCATTCAACACTTACTGCCCAACCTTTGCTGATTGCGTAGTTAACTTGTTTTTTGATTTGATCATCCGATAAGTCAGGTAAAAACGAAAAACATCCTTGTGTAAGTCTCACTATTCAAATACTCCTTATTATGTATATATATATGTTTTTTTGTTAACTAGAAAAAATTAAATTTCTCTTGGTTTAGAAAAATTAACGACTTGTTGTTGCAGTTTCTACGAAATCAGGAGTATCTGTAGAAGTGTAATCAAAAGTAATGTTTTTCCATAAATCTAATGCAGCTTTTAATGGACCACATGATTTAGCAGCATTACGTAAAATTTCTGGACCTTCGTTTAAGTAATCTTTACCTTCGTTACGAGCTAAAACCATACACTCTAAAGCTACACGGTTTGCGCTTGCACCAGCTTGAATACCATCAGGGTGACCAATTGTACCACCACCAAATTGTAAAACTACATCATCACCTAGGTAGTAAATAAGTTGGTGCATTTGACCACAGTGGATACCACCAGAAGCAACAGGAACAACCTTACGTAAAGAAGCCCAATCCATATCGAAGAATAAACCTTCAGGTAAGTTGATTGCTAACTTCGTTTGTAATAATGTGTTGTAGAAACCTTTAACCATTAAAGGATCACCTTCTAATTTACCAACAACTGTACCCGCGTGAATATGATCCACACCAGCCATACGCATCCATTTACAGATTACACGGAAGTTAATACCGTGGTTTTTTTGACGTGCATATGTAGAGTTACCAGCACGGTGTAAATGTAAAATCATATCGTTTTTACGAGCCCAGATAGCCATTGTTTGAATTGCAGTGTAACCAATTACTAAATCGATCATGATAATGATTGAACCGATTTTTTTAGCGTATTCAGCACGTGCATACATTTCTTCCATGTTACCTGCAGTTGTGTTAAGGTAAGAACCTTTTACTTCGCCTGTTGCAGCAACAGCACGGTTAACACCTTCCATACAGTAAAGGAAACGCTCTCTCCAACGCATAAACGGTTGAGAGTTAATGTTTTCATCATCTTTTAAGAAATCAAGTCCGCCACGAAGACCTTCATAAACTACGCGACCGTAGTTTTTACCTGAAAGACCTAATTTTGGTTTTACAGTGGCACCTAATAAAGGGCGACCAAATTTATCCATTCTTTCTCTTTCTACAACTAGTCCTGTTGCTGGACCTTGGAAAGTTTTTAGGTAGGCAACTGGAATTCTCATATCTTCTAAACGTAAAGCTTTTACAGCTTTGAAGCCGAAAACGTTACCGATAATAGATGCTGTTAGGTTTGCTAAAGAACCTTCTTCAAATAAGTCACATTCATATGCGATGTAAGCAAAAAATTGATCAGTTGTGCCTGGTACAGGATCTACACGGTAAGCTTTCGCTCGATAAATGTCACAAGCAGTTAATAAATCTGTCCAAACTACTGTCCATGTTGCAGTTGATGATTCACCTGCAACAGCCGCAGCTGCTTCTACTGGATCTACACCAGGTTGTGGTGTAATACGGAATAATGCTAAAATATCAGTATGTTTAATATTGTAGTCAGCATCCCAGTAACCCATTTTAGCGTAAGGGATTACACCAGATTCATAACGTTCACTTTTAATTCGAGTACGCTCTTGTACGTTTGCAGACATCTATTCCTCTTTACGGTAACGGACTCATAATAATTGCTGTAGAAATACTGAAACAAAGAAAAGAGTTGGTAAACCCACTTTATTCTTTTTTATCTTTTTTTGCAAGTTCCAAGAAGTCAAGGTTGTTTTTTGAACCTTTTAACAATAACTAAATAGTCATACTACTTTTTGCAAGAAATATATATTATTATAGCATAGACCAAGACTTCAATAAGGCTTAAAACTTCGTTAACATTTTTGCTCTATGAAATTTGCTTAAAACTTCTTTTCTAAAGATTTTTATAAATCAGTTTTAGTTTAAAGAAAAAATGATTTATAAAAAGAACAAAGGAGTTTTTTGTAAGGCTAAATTGAAAAAAGAGGCTTGCTACTAAAAAAGCAAAAGGTTCAAAATTATGGAGTTTAACAGTAGAAAGTTGACCTTTGCTTTTAAAAACCATTTAAATTCTAGAAGTTTTCCCCGCACTGTTGCGGGGGGGCACTTATTTATTTTTTATTTAACAAATGCATTAGCAAATGCAATTAAAAATACAAAAGTAGTCCATAAGGTAGCAGATCTGAAAATATTATCCTTTGATGTTTCCCATTGACCTGGAATAGCCAGTGCCACAGGAACAGTTACGACTAAACTTAGGGATAAAAGCACAAATAGGCCTGTTAATATTTGTATTACAAATAACATAATTTTTCTCCAGATATAGTTTACATTTGTTTGCTATACACCTTGACTTCGTACATATCTAAAAAAGACGAGAAAACTATTTTTTATCTTTTCAACAATGGAACGAGAGAAATTTCGTATAGACTTTAAATTACAGATCAATTAAGTTGAATCTTTCAACTTCAATGTTTTCTACTAAAATATAGTATATTATACTACATATAAGTTTATTTACTTGATTTTTAGATTCAAGTTCCTGTTTCTACAACAAATGAAAATTATGGAAGGCATTTTACTAGCAAAATTACCAGAAGCCTACGCGATCTTTAGTCCTATTATTGATATTTTACCGGTTGTTCCTGTATTTTTCTTGTTACTTGCTTTTGTATGGCAAGCTTCTGTAGGTTTTCGTTAAAACGACCACTTAGAGTCGTATTTTTGTATTTTCTAAGAACCTTATATATTACTAAAACTATGATTGAACCACTTCTTTTTGGCATTGTGCTTGGAATTATTCCCGTAACTTTAATTGGCTTATTTGTTGCAGCCTACTTGCAATATCGTCGTGGAAGTCAACTTAAAATTTGAGACAAAAAAACTTTTTAACAAATTTGTGTATGTGTGCAAATGAACTTGGGTCACCTGGGACTCGAACCCAGAACAGTTCGGTTAAAAGCCGAATACTCTACCATTGAGTTAGCAACCCTTTCTTTTATTTATAATACATGAATTAAAGAAAAATTACAAACGGGTATAAAAAAAGTAAAGGAAGAAAAACCTTTTGCACTAAAAAATGCTTACACCTGTAGTTTTTAACTACAAACCCTCAAGGTCGATTACCTATTTGATTTGTAAGCTTTGATACTTGCTTTAAAAAATGATTTACCATCAATTACATTAATTTAACAACCTTAACACTTATGAATTGGCAAGTTATTGCTCAATTGCTAGCAGCTGCTGCAATCGTCTTATCAGGTCCTGCAGTCATCGTTTTAATTGCGTTTAAAAAAGGAAATTTATAAAAAAGATTTTTTTCTAATTAAAGAAAATCTTTTCGATCAATGGTTTGAGCGGAAGAAGAAAATTCGTTGTCTTTTGTCAAAAAAAGCATACAATGACATTCTTTTCGTTCTCTCATTGGTACACAAGGACAATTCCAATAAGCCTTATCTACTTCCGCTTCTTTGTGATCATAATGACGACAAGGACACAGCGGAGCACCATACTTTTCTTTGTGCAAAGCAAGGCCTTCAATCACTGTAGAAGTCACTGATGGATCAACACAAAAAAACGTGTGGCTTCTTTTTGCATAGGTTTCTGAAAACTTACGCATTGCTTCCAAAGTTTCAGGCGAAACTTTTTTTGTTTCTGATGTACTCATAGTATTTTCTTTTTCCTAGTTTTTTGTTGTAATTTTTTAAATTCATTCTTTTACCCTACTTAACTCATGACAGCTTCTTATTTACCTTCAATACTTGTACCCCTTGTTGGTATTGTATTTCCTGGTCTAGCCATGGCTTTATTATTTATCTACATTGAAAAAGATGACATTAACTAGTTTTAACTTTTATTTTAACTTTTAAATGTATTCTTTAAAAAACTTGAAAAATTTTTCAAGTTTTTTAAAGTTCAACTCACCTTCATTTTTTTTACAAAGATGAGCCTAAACCAGAGTAGGCACCAAAAATAAAACTTCCAACAACAACAAGAACCCCTAACCCACCGACTAATGCAACTAACCAAAGAGGAATTCGTCCTGTACCTGCCATAACTTTCTATAACTCCTATATAGATAAAACTTTTTTTTACGCTTTTTTTCTGAATTAGTTAAAGAAATAACTTGAAAAAAGTACTGCTAAAACGAAAATTAACAATAATCCCCAATATAAAGAAGTACGGTTTAATTCAACGGGTTGTTTATTAGGATTTGGACCTGTCATTTGTAAACCTCCTATCGTTGAATAAATTGCATTGATGTGATAGCACCTAAAAAGAAAATTGTCGGAACCGCTAACCCGTGAATGGCTAACCAACGAAAAGTAAAAATAGGGTAGGCTACGGGTTGATTTGTATTTCGAGTCATATCTTACCTCCTATAATCCTCTTGTTAAATCTTCTAACTCTTCTTTGGCACTGAAACGATCGTTGACTAAAGGAACTTGTTGACGATCTTGCGTAAAGTATTCATTTGGACGTGGTGTACCAAAAATATCATAGGCTAAGCCTGTACTGATAAATAACCATCCAGAAACAAATAATGAAGGAATTGTAATGCTATGAATAATCCAGTAACGAACACTTGTAATAATATCAGAAAATGGACGTTCACCTGTTGAGCCACCAGACATAATTTACAACCTTTTTTTGTATAAGGGTATTTTTTCTTGTTTCTCATTCCAATCTTCGTTTAAGATTATTGAGTTGGATAAAAGCGGGCAGCGGGAATCGAACCCGCATCATTAGCTTGGAAGGCTAATGTTTTACCACTAAACTATGCCCGCAGTTTGTTTAATAGTTTATCATTAGACCTTAAATAAAAACACCATCAACTAAAAAAAATCAAAGTTTTTTTTAAATGCCTTCTAAAGTTACGTCTAAAAAACGAGCCAGTTCTGAGGCTTGGGTTTCTAAATCTGCAAGTGAGCGAGGTTGTTCAACAGGAGTCAAAGGAATTTGACGCTGGTCTTTAGTACACAAGTAAACAACCCGTTTTGGATTTATTCCGTCTTGAACACTTAAACGAATGCTTTTTATGTTTTTCCACGAATAGACCAATAAAATTTGTTTATTTTTTCCAGGAAAGCCATTTCGAACAATCCGAACAAGCTGGTCTTTTTTATTAAATTCATTGTAACCACCTCCAATATCCCAAAGAATTGTTAAGCCTATGTAAATACTTAAACTAATGGCTAAAATTCCATAAAAACTCATCAAAATTCCTTGGGGAAGAAAACTTAATTCTGTAGGATTTCCAAAAAAAAGAAGGTTTTTTTTAAAAAAACTAGAGAATCCTGCCAGTAAAAACCCACTTCCACCAGCAAATAAAACAAAGGTCCAAAAGTAATTACTAAACCTTTTTGACCCACTGATACTATCACGCCTAATTAAAGATGTTTGACTATCTACCATACAAATTTGAACTATGTTTTGTTAAGTGAAAACAAGGCTTCGTTTTAGTCTTCCCACCAAAAGGTGACCAAAAAGATTGCTTGTTTACTCTTTGTTGATTAATTAAATTAATTTGATGACTTTTAAGCCTAAAAACAAGCCTGAAGCAAAGGCAAACGAAAAGCCTAATAACAGAAAATAATTTAGTAAAGTTGACATTTATTTTCCTCCAGTTAAAATTTATAAGAAAATCAAGAAATGATATAATATATACATTATACACCGAAATATGAAATCTATAAATCTTCTATAGTTTCTTGAATAGGTTTTATCCTCTTTTACAACATCTAGAAGGTTTTTTGTTCAACCTTCTCTTGTTTGAAAAACAGTCTTTTTTCTCTTTTTAAACAATACTACTAAAACTATTTTTAATATACAATATTAGGTTGAATACTTATGGCGAATTTCATCAAACCATATAACAATGATCCTTTTGTAGGACATTTATCAACACCCGTTACAACATCTGCAGCAACAAAGGCTTTTCTTGGAAACCTACCTGCTTATCGTACGGGCTTATCGCCTCTTCTTCGAGGTTTAGAAGTCGGAATGGCACACGGTTATTTATTAGTTGGACCTTTTGATAAATTAGGCCCATTAAGAAATTCTGAGATAGCCCTTTTAAGCGGTTTTTTGTCGGCTGTTGGCTTAATCACAATCTTAAGTGTATGCCTAACCATTTATGGTAAAGTTAGTTTCCAAGAAGCTACTAAAGCTTCAACAAACAAAGACTTACTAACTGAAAATGGATGGTCTCAGTTTACTTCGGGTTTTTTAGTTGGCGCTTTTGGTGGTGCTGGGTTTGCATATTTGACTTTATTAAATTTAGGATTATAAAAAAGGTCGAAAAAATGAAATTTTTTTTGTTTTTTCCATCTTTTTTTTTAATTGTAGGCCTTTCAAGGTTCAACACAGATCCTCAACTTCGTGTTTTCTATTTACATAAAAAGATATATAAAAAATGACATCATCTTTAAACAATTTTTTACTTAGCTTACTAGCAGGTGGTATTGTTGTTGTTTTACCCATCAGTTTAGCTTTATTTTTTGTAAGTCAAAAAGATCGTTTAAATCGCTCAGAATTATAAACTACCTATGATCAATATTGGCTTTGGTGCAAATCTTGTTTTGGGTTTTCTATTAATTTTAGGTGTTACAATCTTATATTTAGTACGAGTTGTTCGACCAGAATTATCACGCGATGAAGATATCTTTTTTACGACTTTAGGCCTTGTTTACAGTTGTATTTTAATTATTCATGGATGGCGTTTAGACCCAATTCTATTATTTAGTCAAGTAATTATTGTCAGTCTAAGCCTTGCTGCTGGATGGGAAAACATTCGATTACGTGGGCTTGTCGCCAAAAGAATCAAAGATCAAGTGAAAGGAGAAACAAGTACTTTCACCAATAAGCTTGATTAATTCAGTCAAAACTGCTTTTCTTGGTTTCACTTCTATAAAAAACTTTTACTATGGAGACTTATGTTTAAAAAATCCTTTAGTCTTTGCCTGATTCTTTCTTTATTTAGCTGGAGTTTACTAAACTCACCCGTACAAGCAATTGAATTAGATGAAGCAACGAGAACGGTTGCCGTAAATAACGCCGGTAAAACAACGGTTTTAACACCTGAACAAGTAAAACGTGGAAAACGTCTATTTTTAGCAACTTGCAGTATTTGCCATACAGGTGGTATTACAAAAACAAATCCTAATGTTGGTCTGGATACTGAAGCTTTAAGCTTAGCAACGCCCAACAGAGATAGTATTTCCGGATTAGTGGATTATATGAAAAATCCAACTACTTACGACGGTTTAGAATCAATTGCTGAAATTCACCCAAGCATTAAAAGTGCGGATATTTTTCCAAAAATGCGTAGTTTAAGTGAAGATGATTTAGTTGCAATTGCGGGTCATATTTTAATTGAGCCAAAAATTGTTTCAGAAAAATGGGGTGGTGGAAAAATTTACTATTAATGCGACTCTTGAGTTCGCAGGTGGATTTTCCCAATGAAAAGTTTTATTTTAATATATATACCTACAAATTTAGAATGTCTATGAAAAAATTCTTTGCTCCTTTCGTTCTAACGGTTGCAGCTGTCCTTAGCCTAAGTAACCAAGTTCTTGCTGCCGATGTCGAAAATGGTGAACGTATTTTTACTGCTAATTGTGCAGCTTGCCATGCTGGTGGTAACAACGTAATTATGCCTGAAAAAACATTAAAAAAAGATGCTTTAGAAGCAAATGGTATGAACGCAGTAAGCGCAATTACGTACCAAGTAACAAATGGTAAAAATGCAATGCCAGCCTTTGGTGGACGTCTATCTGATTCTGATATTGAAGATGTTGCAAACTACGTTTTATCTCAATCAGAAAAAAACTGGGATTAAGCTAAAAACGGTCTTCTAGAGGTAAAAAATTTAATTAGCCTCTAGAAAGCCCCAAGCTATCTTTTTAAACACCTTTGCCCGTTGCACCCGCACTATCTTACCCAAATGGATGCTTATGAAAAATTTTTTTCGGCAGTTTGCCAACTTGCAACTTGCAATATTTCTTTTGCTTTTAATTGCTTTTTTTAGTGCTCTTGGATCCATTATTGATCAGGATAAGCCGTTTGATTTTTACATCAAAAATTATCCCACCCTTTTTTTTAATCGACCACTTTGGACCTACCTTAAATTATTTTCTCTTGATCAGATTTACTCTGCTTGGTGGTTTTTTCTTTTATTAATTATTTTTGGTCTTTGTTTACTTTCTTGTACCTTTCTTCAGCAATTTCCTGCATTAAAATTTGCACGACGTTATTACTTCTATAGTTATCCAAGTCAATTTAAGAAACTTAAGTTTACCTTTGTTAAGCCAACTCTCATTAAAAGTCAGGCTTGTTTTCGATTACGAAACGAAAATTACTCGATTTTTCAAAATCAGAAGGGCTTTTACTCCTATAAAGGATTAATTGGGCGAATTGGCCCAGTGATTGTACATCTAAGCATTATTTGTATTTTGGTTGGAAGTATGCTTGGTGCTTTAAGAGGATTTACAGCACAAGAATTTGTACCAAAGAGTGAAATTTTTCATATTCAAAACATTGTAAAGTCCGGTCAACTTTCCAATCTTTCACAACAACCTCTTAGAATTAATGATTTTTGGATTGATTACACGAAATCTGGATTTATTCAACAGTTTCAATCAGATATTTCGATTTTATCTGGAAAAGGCCAAGAAATTCAACGAAAAACAATTTCTGTCAATGATCCTCTTGTTTACAAGGGAGTAACCTATTATCAAACAGATTGGGGAATTACTGGGCTTAGGTTAAAAGTTGTTGGTCAAGATAAAAATCTTCAATTACCCGTTTCAAAAATTCCAACTTCTTCACAAAAACTTTGGATTAGTTGGTTTCCGATTAATTTATCTGAAAAAAAGGGTCTGATTCTTCTTTTAAATACGGCTCGTGGAAAGGTTGAACTTTATAATGAAAATGCTGAGTTTCTTAAAACTCTTCAACTTGGACAACCTTTAATTTTAGAAAATCGATCTCCAATTACAATTTTTGAATTCATAGTATCAACAGGAATTCAAATCAAAACAGATCCAGGTTTAAAATTAATTTATTCGGGGTTTTTGTTTTTGATTTTAAGTAGCTTTGTTAGTTATATCTCTTTTTCAGAAATATGGCTTTTAGATAGTCCCATCAGTGTTTTTGTAGGAGGACAAACCAATCGCGCTAAGATTAAGTTTAAAATAGAAATTGCCCGATTACAAAAATTCTTGTAATCAGGCAATCCTTGCTATTATTTGTTCCACCATTTAAAAGGAGTACCGTCTGGACCTTCATCATCACGTCCTAAGAATATTTCAAAGGCTTCGCGAAAAAATTCATTTTTTGGATACGACAAAGTAACGGCTTGATATAAGGCTGTAAGAATAAAATATGAATTCAACACAAATTCCAAAGTTGTAATATTTTGAAGTAGTGCAGTGGGTCGTTGTAGCCCAAAAGTAGGTTGGAATATAAGACCAATAAGATGACTCGGATATCTTTCAAAAACGACTAAAGCAACCCCTTGTAAAAGATGATATCTTAAAATTCTAAGCTTAGGAAAATGAGCTTGAAGAAGTTTTAGAATAAAGATTATGTAACCTATTGTAATAAAAAAATCATACTTTGTTAAAAAGTAGGCACCTTGAACTACAAACTCTGGAAAGAGTCCGTCTACCAGTGGGAAATTTTTTTTCAAAAGGCCCCCAAAATTTTTATAAAAGGTCACAATACACAAAAAATAAGCCAGTAAGGCAATACTTCGATTTATCAATGACTGAAGAAAAGGTGAAAGTTTTGTCCTGATTTCTTTTGAGAAAAGTCGTTTTCTGAAAACAAAGATTAAAGAAAATATGAGAAGTATTCCAATAAGTGAAAGTCCAGAAAAATGTCCTACTTGAGTTTGAATTTTTGACGAAAAACGATCCCAGTTTAGTCCTTCACTTCTTTTTACAATTTTTTGAAGCTCTTGAGTAAATTGTTTTGCATCTAAGGTTTGGTCAGCTAAGAGCTCTCTTAACTTCTTGGATGCTCCATTTGGTAACCAACGATTGGTTACCATCTCAATTGCGGCTTCTTTTAAACGATTTACATCCCGCAATTGGTTGCTATCAAGCACCATTTTTTTTTCTCCTTTAAAGATTAAAAAATAAAAGTTTAGATTTAAGGAACAAGACGAAAAAACTTAAAATTTAGTAAGCAAAAGAGATGTCATCTTCTTCTGTTGCTTTTGAACTCGCTTCTTTTTCTTCGGGAAGTGGGAATAATAAAACTTCAACTTCTCCTGCTTCATCCAAATCTACAAAGATGTTTGCTTTTCCTTCTGGAAGTTCCTCAATAAATTTAGACGCAATCTTGTCTTCAATTAAACGCATGACTGCACGTCGAAGAGGACGAGCTCCGTAGGTTGGATCGTATCCTTCATCAACAACTTTTAATTTCACACGATGCGTAATTTCTAACCCAAGTCCTTGTTCAGCACTTCGACTGATTAACTCATTAATCATAATAGTTGCAATGTCTTCTACATCATCTTTTGTCAGTTGTTGAAAAACAATGATCTCATCAATACGATTTAAAAACTCAGGTCTAAAGAATCGTTTTAATTCTTCATTAACAAGTGAGCAAAGCATGGCATACTTTGTTTCTGTAACATTTGTTAGCATTCCAAAACCAAGATTGTCATCTGTTCCGCTTCTTGCAATAACACTTGATCCTAAATTTGAGGTCATAATGATGATTGTATTCTTAAAGTTGATAACTCGACCACTTGAATCAGTAAGACGGCCATCTTCAAGAATTTGTAAAAAAACGTTAAAAATGTCTGGGTGCGCTTTTTCAATTTCATCAAACAAGACTACAGTGTAAGGCTTGCGACGAACAGCTTCTGTTAACTGTCCTCCTTCATCATAACCAATGTATCCTGGTGGAGAACCTATTAATTTTGCAACCGTATGTTTTTCCATGTATTCTGACATGTCTAAACGAACCATTGCATCTTCCGCACCAAAGAAATAAGATGCCAAAGCCTTTGTTAATTCAGTTTTTCCTACACCTGTTGGTCCTGAAAACAAGAAACTTGCAATTGGTCGATTTGGATTTCGTAATCCAACACGTGCGCGGCGGATTGCTCGAGAAACCGCTACAACAGCTTGGCTTTGTCCAATAACACGTTTGTGTAAAATCTTTTCCATGTCCAATAGCTGTGTAGTCTCGCTTTTTGTAATTTTACTTACAGGAATACCAGTCCAGGTTTCAATAACTTGGGCAATATGCTCTTCTGTAACGCTTGCAGGTTCAATACTTTTTGATGCTGTTTTACGAAGAGTTATAATTGCTTTAATTTGTTTTCCTAGGTCCAATTCTTGTTCTCTTAAGCGTTGAGCTCGTTCAAAGTTTTGTACACGAATTGCATTTTCTTTTTGTGCAAGTATTTCTTGAAGTTCTTTTTCAAGTTCACGTGCTTCTTTTGGTAAGTTGTAATTACTAATACGAACTCGAGCACTCGCTTCATCAATTAAATCAATGGCTTTGTCCGGTAAAAAACGATCCGCAATATATTGTGCTCCTAAGGTCGCCGCAGCAATTAAAGCTGACCCTGTAATTTTTAACTGGTGATGGTGTTCATAACGTTGACGCAATCCTTTTAAAATTTGAATGGTTTCCTCAACGCTAGGCTCATTCACATAAACAGGTTGAAAACGACGCGCCAATGCAGGATCTTTTTCAATGTATTTACGGTACTCATCAAGAGTTGTAGCGCCAACACATTGAAGGTCTCCACGAGCTAAAGCCGGTTTTAACATATTGGCTGCATCAAGGGAACCTTCTGCGGAACCAGCGCCGACCAATGTATGAATTTCATCAATAACCACAATGTATGTTTTTCGAGATTGAACTTCTTCTAGTATTTTTTTTAGACGTTCTTCAAATTCACCTCGATATTTCGTTCCGGCTACTAATAAACTTAAATCAAGAATCACAACAATTTTTTGAAGTAAGGTTGGTGGAACATCTTCCTGCGCAATACGATGGGCAAGACCTTCCGCAACCGCAGTCTTTCCTACGCCAGGTTCACCTAAAAGAATTGGGTTGTTTTTTCTTCGACGTGATAAGATTTGAATCACTCGATCAATCTCTTTATCACGGGCAATAACTGGATCTAAAGTACCTTTTGTTGCTGCGACTGTTAAATTGATTGTATATTCATCAAGAACTTTTGATCCATCCAATTCATTGTCTTCTTCATCAAGAAAGAATAAGTCTTTTTCACTATTCTTTTTGTAGTACTTGTCCATTTCTTCATCAAATGCTTCTTCTTGCGCTTTATCAAGAGCAGCATCTTGCATATAATCGCCAACTTTTTCAATAAGATCGCGAAAATCAACATCTAGATTTTTTAAAACTTGACAACCAACACCATTGTTATCATGAATTAAGGACAGCAAAAGATGTTCAGTACTAATATAATTATGATCATATTCTTTGCTTTTTGTAACTGAACGCTCTAAAACTTTTTTTGCTTGGGGCGTAAAAGGAATTTCGACCGAGATATAACCGGTTCCACGACCAATGATTCGCTCTACTTCCAAGCGAGCATCCTTAAGGTTAACACCAACATCTTTTAAGGCTTTGTAGGCAATTCCACTTTTTTCTCCAATTAAGCCTAACAAAATTTGTTCTGATCCGACAAAGTTATGACCAAGACGACGTGATTCTTCTTGAGCCAGCATAATTACTTGTAATGCTTTTTCTGTAAACCGTTCAAACATAATAAATTAAAATTTTCAACTTTTGAAATTTAAAGAAAAGGCTTAACCTTTTTTAAATTTGTACTATTTTCTATTTACTGTAGTAACTTGAAAAAATAAAAATCAAAGAGTTTTTCTTTACTCTTGGGCTTCAGTCCAAGTGGGTTATCTCCGATTTGATGTTTTTTTTTTGAACACGGACCAAAAAATATTATAATTTTTTTTTGTTTACTTTTAGATAAAAAGTAGGGTACAATATATAAACGGTGATATAGCCAAGTGGTAAGGCAGTGGATTGCAAATCCTCTATTCCTCAGTTCAAATCTGAGTGTCACCTCCAAGGAAGACATAATTTTAAAGATTATGTATACTATATTATATACAATGGGGGCGTGGCGGAACGGTAGACGCAACGGACTTAAAAAATTGAGCTTTGTTCAAGTTAATTGAACAAAAGTAAGTTCTCAAATTCAAGGAAAGCTAAGTTTAAGTATTCTTAAATACGCCAACCCTGAGCCAAGGTCGAAAACTAATTTCGAAAAGGTGCAGAGACTCGACGGGAACTACCTAAAAAATTTAGGTAAAGAGAGAGTCCAATTTTCTTGCTTTTTTAAAGACCGTGAAAACGGAAAGAAAATGAAAATCCGTTGACTGAAATAGTCGTGGGGGTTCGAAACCCCCCGCCCCCAATTAAAGGCAAATGCCTAATTTCGAAGAGCATATGTATGAAGCGGCACATTTTTTAAGAATTCTGTGTTTACTTTTGATTCGCGTGTTAAAGATATTTTTCCAGTTCGAGCCACCTCTAAAATCCCAAACTTTGAAAGAAGTTGTTCAATAGCAACAATTTTTCCAGGATCTCCAGTAATTTCTAAGGTTAAAGATTGTTGAGCAAGATCGACAACCTTTGCTCGAAAGATTTTTGCAATGCTTAATATTTGTCCTCGATTTTCTTTTGATGCTTTAATTTTTAGCAACATAAGTTCTCTTTCAACACAAGGTGTTGTTGTAATATTTTGAACTTTTAAAACATTCATCAACTTGTACAGTTGTTTAATCAACTGTTCCACTGTGATGTTGTCTCCTGGTAATACCATGGTAATTCGGGAGATTCCTTCTTCTTCTGCTGGTCCAACAGCTAAACTTTCAATATTAAACCCACGTCGAGCAAACAATCCAGTGATTCGCGTTAATACACCTGACTCATCTTCAACCAATACTGAAAGCGTATGTTTCATAAGTAACCTTTTTTCCTTTTGTTGAGTTTAGCTTCTTTACGAATAATTTGTTCGGAAAAGAATGAAACAACTCAAAAAAGGTTTGTTGGTTGTTTGATTCTTTTATTGTTTTTGTACAGCAGTGACTAAATTTGAAAATGCTGCTGGATCCACAATTGAAAGTTGGGCAAGCATTTTTCGATTTAAAAAACTTTTAAATTCTTTTAATTGATGAATAAATACACTGTAACTTGTGTTGTTTAAACGTGTTGCAGCATTAATTCTAGTGATCCATAATTGACGGAATTTTCGTTTTTTTTGTTTACGGCCCATGTAGGAATACCTTAAACTTTTCATAACTTGTTGATTAGCTATTCGAAACAACCTTGAATGGCTGCCACGAAAACCTTTTGCTAATTTTAATACTTTTTTTCGACGCTTTCTTGCTACATTTCCACGTTTGACTCTAACCATTTTGTTTTCAGTTTTCTAATTTACGAAATTAACATTCGGCGAATTGCTTTGACTTCTCGTTTATCGACAACAAAAGAATTTCTTAGGCCACGTTTTCGCTTTGGTGATTTTTTTTCAAGAATATGACCTCGAAACGCTTTTTTGTATAAGAATTTTGTTGGGCTCAGTTGTTTGTATCTTTTTTTTGCTGCTTTTCGAACTTTTAATTTTGGCATAAGTTTTTTAATCCATCGTTGAAAAATATTCTTTTGATTTTGTCGGATCTGAACTAATTGTAATTGTTCGTCCACCTAGTTTCCAGTCTGCAGGACAGACTTCGTCTGGATTGTTTTGAACATGTTGAACTGCCTGCAAAACACGAAGTGTTTCGTCCACGCTTCGACCAAAAGCCAAGTTGTTGATTGTTGCATGTTGAATTACTCCTTCTTTATCCAGAATAAACAAAGCACGTAAGGCAATTCCTTCATCAGTCAATATATTATAATTAAGACTAATTTCTTTTTTTAAGTCTGAAACAAGAGGATAATTTAAATTTTCTAAGCCTCCAGCATCTCGTTCTGTTTGAAGCCAGGCTAGATGTGCAAACTCACTATCAACAGAAACTCCTAAAATCTCTGTATCTAACTCAGCAAACTCACTAAATCGATCGCTGAACGCTATAATTTCTGTTGGGCAAACAAAGGTAAAATCTAAGGGATAAAAAAATAAAACAACGTACTTCTTTTGTTGATAATCGGAAAGTTTTACTTTTTTGAATTCTTGACCAAAGACTGCGATCGCTTCAAAATCGGGGGCTAAATCACCTACTCGAAGCAAGTTTGGTATGCTGCTCATATCGTATTTCATCTTTTTTTCATTGTTTTTAGTTGGTTAATACTAGAAATAAAATTTTTTAATTTGAATACCTTAGATAGTATTCTAACACAAAAATTAGATCCACACAATTTATAGAATCAAATCTTTTTGTTTGCTTTGGGATTCCACATCCAAAGTTTCTAAGGTAACCAACATCATTTCAAAATATTCTCTCAAATAAGCTTCCAAAGACAATAAATCTGTGTTTTTTATTTTAAAAATTTCGTTTGTTTGGTCTACGGAGTCTATGGCCAGAGCTTCTTCTTGCAAAATTTGAATAAAAGCAAGACGCTCACTAATCTTTGATGTCCATTCAAAAAAGTTTGTTAGTTGTCTTAGTCCTTTTAAGGCAACCAAAGGAATTTGTTTAATTTGAGCTTTTTGACCCGATAATTTTTCACACAAGCTTATGATATCTAAAGATGTCCACGCTTGAGGTCCTTTTAAGAAAAATGTTTGGTTTTCAGTTTTTTTCAAAGACAAACTTTTAATGCAAAATTCAGCCGCGTCTTCCGTGTTAATATAATACATTTTTTTGGATTCAGAGGTTTTCCAAACCGTTTTTTTTTCCAGGATTGGTATTGCATATTGGCTAATTAAAGCTTGATAAAAGCCCGCACATTGCAAGATTGTATAAGGCACGCCCGAGTTTGCCAAAACCTTTTCTAAGTTTGCTTTTTGTTCCATTATTGAAATTGAAGGGTATTCATCGGCTTGAACAATTGAAAAAAAAATAAAGCGTTTTATGTTGACCCTTTTTGCCATTTCGATCAACATAAGCTTTCCATACCAATCAACTTCAATCATCTTTGCATCATCTTCAGGACGTGTTGTTGCTGCATCAATAATTGCAGTGACACCTTGAAACGAAAGAGGCAAGGTTTCTGGAATTGTTAGGTCTCCATAAACTAATTCTGCTCCCCATTCTTGTAAAAAAAGTGCGGCTCCTTTGTTTCGAACAATACATCGCACTTGAAACCCATCTTCTAACGCTTTCCGAACAATTTGACGGCCTAAAGTACCAGTTCCACCGAGAATAAGTAAAGTCATAGATTGTATTTTTAGTTTTTATATGGGACAATTGGTCTAGAGCCAACATCTCTATTTTTTAGAGGTAAAGCTTGTTTCTCTAATTCTCGTAAAATTTTTTGAAAACAGCATAAAAAACATCTTCTACTATATTATACATCAAGACTTCAGCGTCAACCATTCTTTTGTTTTTCATTTTTAGCCCACATAGATTATACTATAGAGAATAGAGTAAAAAAGAGAGATTTTTGGAGGTTTTACGAGAAATTGATTTTTAATTCCCAAAAGGAAAGCTGCCTAGATCAATCAAAAAGCTTTTGCATACAAGACTTTTAACAAAAAACATTTAGGTTAAACTTATACTTTTTTAAATGCAAACGTTTTTATTGTTTTTAAAACTTGTTTTAATTTTATTTTAAGCCTCCAAAAACCGAATAATTTTTGTATTATTTGTTGCATATTATCTAACATTTTTGAAGTGAAAAACGTCAAACAGTGAAGATGCTGCCATATTTCAGCCGAACTTCAACAAAATTATATAAAAAATATCAGGTTGAGTTTCAGCGAGAATTATTTAATCCAATTCAAGGTTAAAAAAAGAATAAAAACTTAAGTAAAAACTTGTTTATTCAACCCAGTACTGACTATTTTTGTCTTTTCAACCATAAATTCTTTTAAAACTAAATTTTCTTCTTTAAAACCAAATTCATTTTTTGTGGTTTGTAAAATTAGAATTTTTATCAAAGACAGAACAAAAAAGAAAAAACGCTTTTATAAAATAAAACCTCAGAAAAATCATGGTCAAATCAGAAACAAATATCCAAAATTTAGTAAATCAACCTTATAAATATGGGTTTTCAACGATTATAGAAACAGAAACCTTACCTGCAGGCTTAAATGAAGAAATTATTGCAATAATCTCTAAAAAAAAAAAAGAGCCCCAATTTATGCTCGATTTTCGCTTGCGTGCCTATAAAAAGTGGAAAAAAATGAGTTGCCCTACTTGGGCGCATCTTTCTACTCCAGCTATTAATTATCAGGATATTGTTTATTATTCAGCACCAAAGCAAAAAAAAGTTCTAAATTCTCTGGACGAAGTGGATCCTGAGCTTCGCCGTACCTTTGATAAATTAGGTATCTCTTTAGGTGAGCAACAACGTTTATCAAATGTAGCCGTTGACGTTGTTTTTGACAGTGTTTCAATTGCTACTACGTTTAAAGACGAATTGGCAAAATATGGTGTAATTTTTTGTTCGATTTCCGAAGCCATTATTAATTACCCTCAATTAGTCAAAAAATTTATGGGTAGCGTTGTTCCAATTCATGACAATTTTTTTGCTGCTTTGAACTCTTGTGCATTTACTGATGGTTCTTTTTGTTATATTCCAAAAAATATTCATTGTCCTCTTGAATTGTCAACTTATTTTCGGATGAACAATCAAGAATCAGGCCAGTTTGAACGAACTTTAATTATTGCAGAAGAAGGAAGTTATGTCAGTTATTTAGAAGGATGCACGGCTCCTCAATACAATACAAATCAACTTCATGCAGCTATTGTTGAATTAATTGCGTTTAAAAACGCAGAAATTAAGTATTCAACAGTTCAAAACTGGTATTCAGGAGATAAGGATGGCATAGGTGGAATTTATAACTTTGTAACAAAACGAGGTCTTTGTGTAGAAGAAAATGCAAAAATTTCTTGGACCCAAGTAGAAACCGGCTCAGCGATTACGTGGAAATATCCAAGCTGCTTATTGGTTGGAAACAAAACACGAGGCGAATTTTACTCTATAGCCTTAACCAATCATTATCAACAAGCTGATACAGGAACAAAGATGATCCATGTAGGTGCAGGAACAAAAAGTCAAATTATATCAAAAGGAATTTCTGCTGGACATTCACGAAATACGTATCGTGGCTTAGTCAAAATAGGCTTAAAGGCCGCAAACAGTCGAAATTTTTCTCAATGTGACTCTTTGTTGATAGGAAACAAATCGCAATCAAATACTTTTCCTTATATTCAAGCCTATAATTCAACTGCAAAAATTGAACATGAAGCCTCAACGTCAAAAGTTGGAGAAGAGCAAATCTTTTACTTCCTGCAACGGGGAATCAGTATGGAAGATTCTGTTAGTTTAATTATTAGTGGATTTTGCAAGGATGTGTTTACTGAATTGCCCATGGAGTTTGCTTTGGAAGCTGACAAGTTATTAAGTTTAAAATTAGAAGGAAGTGTAGGCTAAATGAAGGATTCAAAACTATTGGAAGTAGTCAACTTACATGCGACTATTGGGGATGTTGAAATTTTAAAAGGTGTAAACTTATCTATCAATGCTGGTGAAATTCATGCAATCATGGGCCCAAATGGTTCTGGAAAAAGTACATTTTCAAAAATTTTGGCAGGTCATCCTTCGTATGAAATTACAAAAGGAGAAATTTTCTTTAAGGGGGAAGAAATTAGCGACTTAGATCCAGATGTACGATCACATAAAGGCATCTTTCTGGCTTTTCAATACCCTGTTGAAATTCCAGGCGTAAACAATGAAGATTTTTTACGTCTGGCTTACAATTCGAAACAAAAAGCTTTAAAAAAAAGCGAACTTGATCCAATTCAATTTTTAGAAAAAATTCAAGAAAAATTAGAAGTAGTAAAGTTGGATACCACTTTTCTATCACGTAATGTAAATGAAGGCTTTTCAGGAGGAGAAAAAAAACGAAATGAAATTTTACAATTCGCGATTTTGGATTCTGAGTTAGGAATCTTAGATGAAACCGATTCAGGTTTGGACATTGATGCCTTAAAAACTATTTCTGAGGCCATTAATAAATTAATGACTCAAAACAAAAGCGTTATTTTGATTACGCATTACAAACGGTTACTTGATTACATCAAACCTGATTTTATTCATGTAATGAAAAATGGAAGAGTAATTAAAACAGCAGATGCTAGCTTTGCAGATCTTTTAGAAGAAAAAGGGTACGAGTGGTTAACTGAAGATTAACCTTTTAGTTAACCACATTTTTTATCTTTTGTTTAATAAAATTGAAAGAATTCAAAGCTTTGTTTTAACTAAAATAAAAGTTACGGATTTAAGTTTAGTTAGGTTTCTAATTTTATTGTCTTATATATATAAATTCATAAAAGTAATTAAAAATATTAAAATAAGCAAAGAGTCTTACGATAAAAGACTCTAGTTGTTTTTTATTTTTAATATTCCATAGATTAAAATTACTGAATTTTGAATTTCAAAAATATTCTTGTTTAGACTGATTTAGTTTTAGTTGATGGTACATTTTAATCCTTTTACAAAAAAATTTTGTTTGAAAAAAAGCTTTGCTTTTAAAAAATTGAAGAAAGGTAGGTAGTTTACCTATTGAAGAATAAAAAGAAGAAACCAAGATCCGAGAAA
>Ga0209512_1000599_pt1 | contig 56498 bp, 54 predicted proteins | sample frozenSSSSmetaG_FD_184142 | JGI IMG/M metagenome (GOLD analysis project Ga0209512, IMG submission 184142) | Glacier valley bacterial and archeal communities from Borup Fiord, Nunavut, Canada, to study Microbial Dark Matter (Phase II) -... | ecosystem: Environmental > Aquatic > Freshwater > Ice >...
TCCTGTGGAACAAATGCTAGAAACCCTAAAACTGTAATGAACAGCAAGGTGAGAAGAGAGCGCTTCCATATCATAATATCTTATAGTTGGTTAGTTACAGTTAAAGGCAACTCAACAATACCAATTGGGGACAAACAAAATAGAAATAATGAAATAAATTCAGCAGGACACTGCTCCTTTATTTTTGGTAAACCCTAACATAGTCAACCTCGAAACGGTTGGGAAATTTTGTATTGCTCAACTCCCCGCCATTCAACCCTCCCATGGCAAGGTTTAGCAACATATAATGAGGTTGCTTAAATGGATTCAGTCCAATTGAATCTTTATTATTTAACGCTGCCATACTCACCTTAATCATCAGCTCATCATCCACAAAAAGTGAAATGTCCGTTTCAGTCCAGTCCATCCGCCAAACATGGAATCTAGCAGCCCAATCCTTTCCACCCAATTCTTTAACAGGTGTAATTTTGCTATACCACTTGGCTTTATAGCGGGCTGAAGTTCCTACCGCAATATTGGCCAAAACGTTGCCTTTGTAGTATTCCATGATATCTATTTCTCCGTTAGAAGGCCATTCGCCTTTCTCACCAAGTGTCCACCAGGCAGGCCAAAGACCAGAACTTACATTGATCTTTCCCCGCATTACGAAACGACCAAATTTCCAGGAATGACGTCCAGATGTGTTTATGCTGGAGGAAGTATGCGTTATCTTTTCGCGTGAAATACGCCAGTCCTTGCTCCCCGAAGCATATAATGGGTTAGGTCTATCTTCTTTTCTACCCTCAATGATCAAAATACCATTTTCACACCAAGCATTCTCTTCCTGATACCACTGGTTTTCTTCGTTTCGTACAAAACCTTTTTCATATTTCCAGTCTGAGGGATCAGGTTTGCCATTTTTATTAAATTCTTCTGCCCAAACTAGCTTATAACCATCATTAAGATAGGCAGAGGTGGCATTCTGATTTTGCCCAAATACATAGCTGGTTAAAAAAACCAAAAACATCGTGTGGACGATACTGCTAATAAACTTCATCGCTATACCATGGTTTGTTGTCATTCTAATTTTTCAAGTACATAATCCATAGGAACCATATCTGCTACTTTCTCATAAGCCCACATGCCTTCGAAGAGCAATGCTTCTGGATCATAAAGGCCGCCATTCTCATAAAAACCAGGAGAGGGCTTCAACCTGTACAGCAAAGAAATCTGGAAACTCCCAAAATCATCAGGCCGCTGGATCTTGTAGCCTGAATACTTCGTATAATCCTTAGGCTCTTTCTCCTTTATAAAAATAATATATAAAGCATCGTTAAAATCAATTGTTTTCAGCGAGGGAGATTTCTGCTGTACCAAAGTATGTCTTTCCACCTCTTCTCTTATCAACACTTCAACTGTGTCTGGAAGGAGTTTCATTTTAGTCCAATAAGAAAGCGATTCCTTCCTGCGCTTCTCATCCCTGTGCTTACGCATCTTTTCAGAGAGCAGCTTTAACCGCTCATCTATTATAGCGTCAGGTCTCTTTTTTGTATTCGGCGCCTTAACAAGTCTATTTATGAAAAATCCTTGCTTTTGATAAGTATTGTCGTAAAGGGCTCTGAAAAAGTGCTCTGGAGAACCTATATAAGCAGACCTTCTAAGTTTTGCATAGCGTTTCACTTTTGATTCCTTCTTTTCTAATTCCTCAAAATAGGGGTAACCATAAAAATGGACAACGTTAGTTTCATAGTCTTTCTCGAAATAACTCAACAAGTATTTGACTGTATAGCCCAGTGCTTTGTTCTCTATAATTAAAAGCTCGTCTGAACTGGCCTTTAAAATCCTCAGATCTTTATCATACTCAAATCGTATGACTCCCGGATTGAGTATCATACATTTTTTAGCATTTGCAGAAGTGCCAATAAAGTTCTCTTTGAATGTTGCCAGGTACTCGGAGCGATAAGGGTCTGGCCTGACGACGACCTCTGTGAGCAGCTTGACATTTTCTTCCAGCACTACTTCTACTTCCTTCGCCCTATTAGTGACAATTACGTTCAGCGTCGAAGGCGTATAACCTATCATCTCCACCAAAAGATTATAATTTCCAGCGGTTAGCCCTTTTAGCACAAAGCGGCCAGAACTGTCAGCTACTGTACCAATCTGATAACCGCTCAACAGAATATTAGCTCCTGGAAGAGTTGCTGCCTTTGCGTCCTTAACTACACCAGAAATCGAATATACTAATGGCTTAAGCTGTATAAAAGTTTCTTTAGCAGTGATCATCACAACCTTATCCTCAATCGAATAATCCAAAGAATTGCTTTTGAGTAAACTATCTAAGGCTTGCTCTAGCTTGGAATTTTTAAAGTTAACGTTGACAGATTTAACCCCTTTTAACAGGTCTGCATTATATAGGAAATCGTACTTTGTTTGCTTCCTCATTTCCTTGAAAACAAGCTGCAAGGTGACGTTCTTCTTCTGAAAAGTAATACGTTGAGCGTAAGTATTAATTCCCGAAAAAGTCAGAATGACACTTAGGAAAGCAAGCAAAAACCTCATTATTCAATAACCGTCACTTTTCTGCCTTCAATCTTAAATCTCACTTTTGCAGTGCGTTCAAGAGATATAAGGACAGTTGATAAACTTTTTGAACGGGCAACCATACCGGTAAGCTTTAGGTCATCATGGTTCCCATTGTCTGTTATTTCAACATTGTACCAGCGGGAAACTTGATTCAATATACTGCTGAACTCCTCGTTTTCGAAATTAAAGTCACCATTTTTCCAGGCCATACTTTCCGTCAAATCAACCTCCTTAACCTTTAAGGTTTTTCGGGACAACTGTGCTTGTTGGCCAGGTCTCAATTTTGCTTTTGAGGTATGGTTATTAGTCGAAACGACCTCCACTGAGCCTTCAAGCAATGTTGTTTTAGTTAGTTGTTCATCAGGATAACTGCTCACATTAAAATGTGTACCCAAAACTTTGATCTCCTGCTTGTCGGTTTTGACAATGAAAGGATGAGATTTATCTTTAGCAACTTCAAAATATGCCTCCCCAATCAGTTCAACTATTCTATTCGCTTTTGAAGTAAATGTTGTCGGGAATTTCAATGATGATGCAGCATTCAACCATACCTTCGTCCCATCAGGGAGGTCGACGCTATATTGCTCGCCTTTAGCCGTTAAAACAGTATTCGTCTGAGCCGTTTCCATCTTTGCACCTGAAACTCTATAAACAAGCCTATTTTGCGCAGCTTTAAATATTTCTACTCCTGTCTGTTCCGCAATCTTTCCATTTGAAGCACTGGATAACTCAATGCGCTGTCCGCTTGCAAGAAGCAAGGTAGCGGCAGTTCTGCCAGGAACAACCACATTCTGTATAGCCTTTACTTGCTGATTGCTTTCAACTATCTGGTGAGAATTGAAATAAAATACAGCAACACCCACAATTAACAGAACCGCAGCGGCTGCAGAAATCAAAGGGTAGTTAAAACGTCTAGCCTTAAGCGCATGCAGCTCAGGAACCTGCATCAATGCACGATACATGTACTCGCTCTGCTGGTCCAGTTCTGCTTCCGTCAATTCCGGAACATCATTTCTTCTGAAATAATGCAGCCAGTATTTGGTAGCTTCTTCTTCCTTAGTATCTTTATTTTCCATTCTTATCCTTCTCGAGAGTCATCATTTTTATTAAAGGCAATTTACACACTTAAATTGGGGACAAGCTCTAGAAATATTCCTGAGCCAAAACAAACAACAGGTAAACTAACATCCCAAGTTTCAACCGCAAATGCTTCATTGCACGTTTCATTTGGGTGATGACGGTTGATTCTGCAACTCCCAATTGTTCCGCAGTTGACTTTATCGAAAGGTACTGCGTTCGCCTCATCTCATACACCTCACGCATCCCTTTGGGCATAGCCGATATTTCTTTGTCGATCATTGCCTGAATATCCTTTTCCCTGATCATAAAATCAGTTTCAGTCTTTTCTCTATCTAAATACCTGTTACCCTCATCAGCATATTTCTTCAGAACATCTTTGTGTTTATAAACGTTGTAAACTTTATTGAGAACTGATTTATACAAATAACCTGAAATGGTTGTATCTGGATCAAAACTGCTTCTGTTGTGCAATAACCAGGCAAATACATCCTGAACCAAATCCCTAGATTCTTCCTTATTTCCTAATTTATGGTAGGCATAGAGATATAGCGGTTTGTCATAGCGAAGATAAATTTCTTTGAAGGCAGCATCGTCACCAGCAATAAATTTGCTTGTCAACTCATGATCGGTATGGCTGCTATAGTCCAATTGAAGGTTATTTAGTTAGGGACCACAATATAAATAAAAATATTTATGCTGATAGTTTAACGATGGCTTTAAATTTTAAACTTCAAGGTACTCAATTTTGACGACGTCATCAAAACTACTTACTTGCTCATGTTTTATCTCGGCTGAATATTCTTTCTTGGTTTTAATAGTAATAGTGCTATTGTCTTTCCAATAGGCTTCAATTTGCAGACCTGCCCCTCTTGAATTATAAATGCATCCAGATCCACCTCCCAGATAAACACTAACTTCTGTAGTTGCGTCCTTCCCAATGCCATTTGATCGAGTCATGACTCCACGTTTGCCATCTGGTTAACGATATTCGGATAGCAGGCCGTTCTTAATTTGGAACGTGTTATATTCGGCTTCATTAAGAACCTTGATCGTATTCGCAGTGTTCTTAACTCGTAGGTTTTCTCTTTCCCGTACTTGTTGTGATATTATCATCAGCTAAAAGAAAAATAACAATAGGGGGTGGGTCATACCTTCGTTTTCTGAAAGAATTGTTAACTTCTAAATTTCAGTATCGTTTTTGTTTGGGCTATAAGCTTTTCAATTTTATTCTTAGAATCATCGTTGTAGCAATAAATCACTTCAAAATCTGCAATGTTATTTTTATGTACAAATACTATCAAGCAGTTACTGTATTTTTTCATAAAGGGATATTTAGGATTTAATTTAAACTCATAAATGCCGGCTATATCACCGTTAAAATTTTGACTAACATATTTTTCATTGTACAGTTTATAGGGAACTTTATAAGCAGGGTAGAAATTTTCATTAGCATCCCATTGTTTACCTGTCGGACCTGGAAATCCTTTAAGCCTTAAATTGTCATTAGTATTAATTTTGCTTAATGCTATTCCGATAAATATGGAATCTTTGATAGATTTTAATCCATGACGTATTACTGTATGACTTACGCCCAGTGAATTATAGTTAATATTTAAAAAAGTATCACATCCAATATATTCGCTTGGTGGACTGTAAACCAGATTGCATTCTTTTAGCATTTGTCTAAAGAAACCTTCTTTTGGCTTCTGAGGATATTTAATGCTGATCAGCAAAGAAAGTATTCCTACTATAATATTCATTATTTAAAAAATTGTTACAAGATACACAATGGTTGCTAGAATAGAACCGCATTCTCATATGGTGGTTTTCCAATACACTGATCTTCCTTTTGCCAGGCATTTCTATAACTTCCGAGATAGCTAATTGTATGACCCGGAATGTTGGGGGAGATAGAAATGGAAACATTTTGGTTGCCTCTTTCAAAGGCATTTTTTTATACGATCGAAATCGTTTGCCCATTTAACAAAAGAGACTGTTACCTAGGCTTCAGGAATATCGTCTAACTGTCGCACTAAAAGATGTTAAATAATAGCTCGACATAGAACAAGTCAGTCAATATCAAATCTAGAAAAAGTATCATTATAACTAGAATTAACATCAAGTTGACAGATAACCTCGATGTTAAAAATGATTACTTAATTTCCAGAATTTTAGAATTGTTTTTGATAAAGTCATCAATAAAACTATCACTCTTGTTTCTGAAAAAATAACATAGAAAAATTTGGAAATTTAAGGCCGCAATATATTCTACCTTATGCTGATTAAACCTATTCATGAACAGTTTAGGATTTTTAGCAGAGAATATCACTCCAAATGTCGCACCGTATTGTTTTAAATCAAAAGTACTTAAAAAAGTATATGAATGATTAACACTATCTACCATACTGTGAAACCCGGATTTTGCATTGTCAATAAAATCTACAATAGAGATTCCAGCGACTATTGTTTTAGGAAATATCTGTAATCCAATTGCAATAGTACTGTCAGCATTTACTATAACTTTGGTAAAGTGCTCCAAGTCACGGCCCCTTTTGTCATAGAAAATACCACTATCTGCCTTCGAAATACCTACACTAGAAAAATTCTTTACAATATTAAAAGTCAGTTTTGATTTTTCAATACTAGTTAAAAACGCCTTATCAGCTAAAGTGTCCAGTGCTTTCTTAACATTTAACTGATTATAATTAACTTTTGACTGTTGTGCATAAATATTAGCACTAAATATAAGTCCAATACAAAATAATGCTACTTTCATGATATTTATTTATGGTTGACCATGTCCTTTAACACCTACAACACTCGATAAATTTGGAGAAAAAACCTGTGTTGTCTGTTTTGTAAATGTATCATATACCATACACTACCGAATTACTACCACCATTACAACTGTCGCTTCCATTACCGGTACCCCAACAATTGTTAAACTCTTTTAGCTCCCCAATGGGATCGGTTTGAGCTGACGAACTGGAAAAATTGATTAATCCTGCTACCACAAGAGTAGCTCCTACAATGAGGCCTCTTGTTTTTGATTTTTTCATAATATTTGGTTATTAAGTTATTGGAATTCAATATATTAATAATTATTATAATTATGCATTTTGCTTCTTGTATTTTTTTACATAAAGAGCATTTTTCAAATGCTAATGATCAAGACGGTGTTTTCATTATTTGCGCAGGCTACCTGATTGTCTAGGATAAAGGGCTTATTTTGCTTTATTAATTGTTTAGCGTCTAGAAACTATTCATTAACCGCAGTTTTATTGTGTTATTTCATAGGCTCCGAATTTTTAGTACCCAACTTAGCCTATTCTTTCCACGTACGCCTCGCCGAAATCAAATTCCATTTGCCCTTAGTGTATTCCAAAAAAGCCACCCCGCCTTCGAAAATAAGCCCAAAATCTACCTCTACACAACGCATGTTCTTATCAAATTTGATCTTACTAATTGCTGGAGGCGTAGAGAGTTCCCAATTCACTACCCAATGTCCGTAATATACCTTGAGAAAGGCACTTAAAAAATCCATTTTATGTTTGCTCTCATTGATCGCTTCTGCATTATTAGATGCGCAATTTTCAGCAATAGGTTTATTAGCGTTGCCTAAAAATGATTTAATTGCATTTGTGTATTTTTGGTTAGATACAATGGACTCCCTTGAGTTATTGGTGGTCTAAAGTCTTGTAAGAGGCTGACAAATCTTATTAACGTAACAGTTAAGACGTTTCATATCCGAATCACTCAATCGGCTATCCGTTAAAGTTCCGCGGTTGCGAAGATAAACCTCCATATAAATTTCTCCAAAAATCTTGCTGCTACGGCGACTATTTGCTTCTGATAGCGTACTGCGTCTAACTATATAACTCAACCCAAGATGACTCAGCTTATGAGCATTGGAAAGTAAGCCTATAATAACCTATCGGATAGACTAATAGCATTCAAGGGCAACAAACAACATCACTACAACATGATTCTAGCTGCAGAACTTTTTAACATAGTGTTCTCCACTGTGTGATTTGCTTATTTTCCTGATCTGATCCTTGTCTAAATACATCAATAATTGATTTAGTATCGGCTGTCCGCTAAAATTTGTATTTTACCCATAGTTACTTTGACTTTGGTAGTATCGTAACTTCAAAGGTAAATTAACTGGTTGGCGCTAATTATTTAACATGAAGTGATGCTCCCCTTATGACTCGCTGTTACTCAGGTTTGGGGGTCATGGATTTGGACTGCCCTGATCACGCCCTGAGGCCGCCTAAGCACCCTCCGTAGGAGAAAATAACGTTAAGCCGTTTGGTGAAAATCAAACGGTTTTAGGTTCAGCTCCTTGGCTCTAATAGATGCTAGGTGCAGATTGTACTTTGTCTGCAGATTCGCCCAGATATCCGCTGTTCCACCAAAGACTTTAGAAATCCTAAAAGCCATATCAGGGGTGATGTCAGACTTTTCATGAATGATCTTATTTAAAGTCTGACGAGATATGCCTAGTAGGTCGGCTACTTTAGTCACACTCAGGTCATTGGCGTTAATTACTTCTTCTCGAAGTATCTCGCCCGGATGGATAAATCGCATTGTTCTTTTCATGACATTGTTCCTTAATGGTAATCTATGTAGTTAAGGTCATAAGCATGTTGGCCATCAAAAAGGAATATGATCCGGTAATTCTTGTTTACCTTCACGCTCCAAAAGTCATTCAAGTCTTCTGAAAGCTTGTGGATATTCCAATTTGGAAAAGCCCCAAAGTCCTCTGGCACTTCTTGGGCTGCATCGATAATCTCTAGCATTATTTCGATGCGCCTAATATGTTCGGCCGGGAGCTTATTTGCTTTCCCATCCTCCCAAAGTTGCTTTAGGCCTTTGTGCTTAAAACTCTTAATCATACCTTTTGTAAACTGTAAAGTTACAGTTGTCAACTTAATTGTACAAGTTAATTTTATAATAAAAGCCTACGGCATTAAAAATCGATAAAGTAATACTTAAGTGAACTATATAATGCTCCCCTTACACCTTGCTGTTACCTGGGTTTGAGTGTTGCTGCAATCTGACGGCCCTGATCGCGCCCTGAGGCCGCCTATTTCCTAGTTAAAGGCGGCCTCAGGGCGGCCTCACTGCGGCAGGAGGGCGGCCTAAAGCAAAGCACAACCCGAGCGTGCCCTTACACCTGTCCTATCCTAAGTCTAAGATAGGCACCAAACATTTGCACACCAGATTGGAAGATCTAAGATAGCTGTAAATTCAATTTCCCGCTTAAAAACTTGGAAACTTCATTAAAATAGCGCTTTCTGCCGTAGCCCATAACCCATTGTATTCCGGTTATCGCATTAGTAACAAAAACTTCCTCTGCCTCTTTCAAAACCTCCGGATTGATCTGCGCTTCAATTAAAGGAACATCATTGTGTTTTGCAATTTCCATAATTACGCTCCGCATTGTTCCTGCAACGCAGCCTTCGGTAAGCGCAGGAGTGTAAATTTGCTTATTGTAAACTACAAAAACATTGGAGCTAATGCTTTCACATAAAAAACCAGCGTTATTTAATATGAACGCATCATCAAGGCTATTTTGTTTTTTAAAAAGGCCAGCCATCACATACAAAAGGGAACTGCTGGTTTTAAAGTTGGAAAGTTTATCGGCCGACTTAGTAATCTCATCAAATACATCAACTATTAAACCCTTCTTATTGAGCTCATAGTTTTCTGACAACATCGCTGTAGCTTCCAACAAGTAGCCCGTTTTGTTACTTTCAGGCGTGTACAAGCCTCCATCAGCCCTGTAAACCGAAAGCCTAAGTCTTACCCCCTCTTTTAACTTATTCTTCTTTAGCAGCTCTGCAGCCTTTTGCCTCAAAAAATATTCATCCATCAGGCCTGCGCCTTCCATTTTGAGGGCTTTCATTCCAGCAGTTAGTCTATCTGCATGCTTTTCAGCAAATTGTAATTTTCCACTGCACACCCTCATAGATTCGAAAAGACCATCCCCATATCTAAAAGCACGATTTTGTGAAGTCAGAACGGCATCGGTAGATAAGAAGAATTCGTCGTTATGTAAGATGTATTGTTGCTGCATGAACTAAGGTTGTACGATGTAGTTTCTCCATTTGGTTAATGCTGCGTCAAAATCAGGAGGCAAAGGTGCTTCAAATTCCATGTATTTTTGCGTACTTGGATGGATAAAGCCCAATGTTTGTGCATGTAAGGCTTGTCGCGGTAACAAGTCGAATGTATTTTGTACAAACTGCTTGTATTTGTTAAAAGTCGTACCCTTAACGATTTTATCCCCCCCATAATTGGCGTCATTAAAGAGTGGATGACCGATGTGTTGCATATGTGCTCTGATTTGATGGGTGCGACCAGTTTCAAGTTGGCAACTAATTAAAGTTACATATCCTAAACGTTCAAGAACCGAATAATGTGTTACCGACCACTTACCTTTTTCTTCATCATCATATACATCCATGATAATCCTGTTTTTTAGGCTGCGACCGATATATCCGGTAACTGTTCCATTTTCAAGTACATCACCCCAGGCTAAAGCCACATATTTACGAGTAATCGAATGGTCAAAGAATTGTTTTGCGAGCTTGGTCATGGTGATCTCGTTTTTGCTGATAAGCAAAAGACCAGATGTATCTTTATCTATACGGTGAACTAAACCGGGTCTTCCTTCGTTTCCAGGCAATTCCGGGAGCTGTTCGAAGTGGAAAGCCAAGGCATTTACGAGCGTTCCTGTATAATTATTATAGCCTGGATGCACTACCATGCCCGCTGGCTTGTTTACAACCAGCAAATCCTGGTCTTCATACACGATTTCAAGAGGGATATTTTCAGGGTAAACTTCAGTATCTCTTGGAGGATGAGGAAACACGACAGAGATCTCATCTGCAGGTTTCACCTTATAATTCGCTTTGATTGTTTTTTTATTGACAAGCACATTTCCAGCTTCAATTGCTTTCTGAATGCGATTTCTGGAAGCATTCTCAACACGGTGCATTAAAAATTTGTCAATACGAAGCAAAGATTGTCCTTTATCTACAACAATGTTCAGATGTTCGTACAATTCCTGATCATCAAGCTCGGAGGAGCTACTATGGTTTTCCATTAATTTTTTTATGTTTTGATGTTAAGAAATCTTTAAGTCGATACCTTTTGCTTGTTTTTAACTTAATGGCGCGGGGTAATTTCCTCGTGCAAAACTAATCTTTACAGATTACATATTTAAAAAAAGAAATTGGCCTGCTATTTGATGTGGTGCGATTACTTAACCTAATACTCTTAATTATGAAAAATTTTACTGAAAATGTGAAAATAGTGTTGAATTTTTTCCCTTACCTGATAAGGAAAATATATTTTAAACCTTAAACCAATGCCAACATTCGGCCTGCTATATTTGTTTAAATGTTTTCAAATATTTTCAGTCCACTAGATCGATTAAAAAACTCCTCTAGAAACCAGATTCTGGTCAAAAGAGATGATTTAATTGACCCGTTCATTTCGGGGAACAAATGGCGCAAACTCAAGTACATCCTCAAAGAGGCTGGACATCAAGACAAAAAGCACATCGTCACCTTCGGCGGTGCTTATTCTAATCACTTAGTTGCTACAGCTGCTGCTTGTTCCAGATCAAGACTTAAAAGTACCGCATTTGTTAGAGGAGAATCTCTTAACAACGAAATGCTTATGATTTGTCGGTTGTTTGGTATGCAACTTATCTTCACTGACAGAGAATCCTACAGACAAAAGAAAACACTTTACGAACAAAATTTTGGGGGTGATCCAGATACCTATTTCGTTGATGAAGGAGGGGCTTCTTATGAAGCGATTTTGGGCTGTGCGGAGATTATCCAGGAATTACCTGAAGACATAGACCATATTTTCTGCGCAGCCGGAACAGGTACTACAGCTGCTGGGCTATTAAAAGGTATTTACGATTCAGGGTTAAGCACTCAACTCCATGTGGTACCGGTACTAAAGGGCGGAGGTTTTATCGGAGAAGAAATCATCAAATATACAGGGCTCGATACTCAGCTGACATTACACCTCGATTACCACTTTGGAGGATATGCTAAAACAACTTCAGAACTCATTACTTTCATGAAAGCTTTTACTGCTGAAGAAGGTATTCTAATTGACCAGGTATATACTGCAAAAATGTTTTATGCAATTGATGATTTGGTTAAAAAAGGCTGGTTTAAGCCAGAAGAAAAAATAGTAGCCCTCCACACTGGCGGGCTACTGGGACTTATGGGTATTAAAGATAAAATTTAAAGGACGTAGTACATTTTCGACTTTTGAGCAGGCGTGCCTGACAACTTTTCATCCTGTCTGTAGTTCTCTTTCAACATCTGTTTAATGTCCCGCTCAATCGTATCACAAATAGCGGTAGTTGGGGTATCAGTTGGTTTATTTTCAAAGGGATCTTGCAGATGTACAGCCATCTTTTCAATCAGGAGAAAAGAAGAAGCGATCGCAATTACCAAAGGGACCTCTACCACCCCGAAAAACTCAATCAATCCGAAAGGTAGTAACAATATGAATAAGAACAATGCGAACCTGATGTACACACTGTAGGTTACGGGGAACACTGTATTTTTAATTCTTTCACAGCCACCCATTTCATTGGAGAATGAGGTTAGTGTATTATCAATCTGAACCTGTTGAAATTCATTTATCCATCCTAATTTAAAAGCATTTCTCAAATCTACGCCCTGCAATTCCTGCAAAGCAAGAGGTATATTGTTGTAGCGACTGATGAACTCTATATCTTCCTGACTAATCAATTTTTCTAAACCTTCTAAAGGATCATGACCACGCAAGTGACGACTTAAAGCATGGCACCAGGCAATCTGTCTTTTGGCCATTCGTTCGCAAAAAGCCTTCTCGTTATCAGCCCCATAAGGATCATCAATAAAAGTTAGGAGCTGGCGCGTGAGGGTTCTGGTATCGTTAACGATAGCACCCCAAATTGTTCGGGCTTCCCACCACCTATCATAGGCTTGATTGGATTTAAATGCCAAAAGAAGTGAAATTACAGTTCCTAAAATAGTCGGCACTGCAATTGGAATCGAGATTCGGGTAATATGAAAGTTGTTGTATAATATGGCAATTAAAACCGCGTATAGGGTAACAAACAGCACCTCAACCTTGATTTTATCAAACATATATTTAACGGGAATATTATCTTTTAATAACATATTTCAATGGATTTAGATGAAAATTAGGCTTCGGTTAGTTGCAGCTCTGGAGTGATGCGCAGTTCTCTAGCTGGTTTTTCTAATTGGGTTCTATTTATACTAATTACCGGCAAAGCCGATTTCTCTATTAGTATTGCCGGATCAATGCTAGACTTATTGATCTTACTGCAAGAGCAATCAGCAGGATTTAGGACGCAGTCCACTTCATGATTTTCCAAAAAGTTGCGGAACATACTGATTGTGCTTCCATAAAAAAACTCAATTTTGATAACTTCTATATTTGGAAGTTGTGCTTTGTATGTTGTGCATTTATTGTAAAAATCATCGCTGATATTCTCAAATTCTCTAGATCTTCTGGAAAGCATTAAAAGATCTCCGATCGAATCTGAAAGTTTAAACATATGAACGAATACAAAAGAAACCTTCTGGGTATCATATTGTGAACATAAACTAGGAATGCAGTCAAGAGATCTTTGCGAAAAGTCTGTTGGGATTAGGATCGTTTTCATAAGTATAGTTTTTTTAAAGGTTTCTTCCTCGATTAATTACTTATACAATACTACAACGGAGGCATTAGAGCCAGCTTAGATAATCATTAGATTGGCATTAGAATTTTACAGTAGTTACTCTAAGAATAGAGGGTTTATTGATAGACTGAGCAGATTTAGATTAGTATACAACTTCAGGGAGTATAATTATTAGAAAGTCATTAGAATCCGCTTACAGGAATCATGATATTGATCTCTGTGCCGACGTTTTCTTCAGATCTTATTCCAATAGAACCCTTGTGAAGACGGATGATGTTTAGTGTTAATGGCAATCCTACTCCATGACCTTGAAATTTTCCTGTATTGGATGCCCTAAAGAATGGTTCAAATATATGCTGCTGCTCTTCATCAGGAATCCCGATGCCTTCATCGATCACGCTAACACTCACACGTCCTTGTTTTGAAGTCACACTAACCTTTACCGTTTGATGGTTAGAGTACTTGCAAGCATTCAATAAAATGTTACTTATAGCAAGCTGTAAGAGGTTCAGGTTTCCATCAATAAATAATTGCGATTCATCCTGCGGCAGCTCAGAAAAGTCAATCTGAATTGTTCCCTCCGGGTCAATTTTCTTCACCGCATCTGCCACTTCGAGAACCAATTCGTCAATTCTGATCTTCTGCCAATTTTGTCGCTTACCATCAAAGCCAGATTGAGCTAACCCCAGCAGGCTTGTTAATATATGACTTAGTTTCTCTGCGTGGGATAGAATTACTTTTGACGCAGCCTTAGTTTCTTCAGATAAGTTATTCTGCGCAAGTAACAGTTCTACTTCGCCACTAATAATGGCCAAAGGTGTTTTCAATTCATGAGAAGCATTACTGACAAAATTATTCTGCGTTTCAAAAGCAGTTTCCAGTCGGTTCAGCATATTATTGAAAGTAAGCACAAGCTCTGCGAGTTCATCTTTACCTTTAAGCGCCTTTAAACGGGAGTTCAAATTGTTTGCTGATATGTTATTGACTTTTTTTATAATAGAAGTGATAGGCTTTACCGTGTAATGAGAGAAAATACGTCCGGCGACAAATATGAGTACCAAAAAAACGACAAAAACGATAATCAAGATCTTAGTAAGTGCTTCCAGTTCTTTAAAGCCATATGGATCTGCAGCATTAACAACAACAACGTAATTACCCCAATTTGTGTGGTATAATCCGCCATAATAAAAATGGTTTTTTTCATTGTACCGGGCTTTGCCATTTTTTAGAATTTCATCGTAAAATGTTTCAGGAAGGGTTAAACCAGCAGGGTGTTTGAAGATGTTATTTGAATCAAGTTTGATCAGAAAATCCTGCTCCTCTGCTAATTTTTCAAGATATCGATTCCGGACTTCCTGATAGGCTGCCGACTTATCGTCTGGATGGATTTTAATTTCAGCAGCGAGATTGGCCCTCGCCTCCAATCTTTTAAAGAAATCTTCAAAATTAAATTCTGATACAAAATAAAAGATAGAAGCTGTAAGCAAGATCAAGCCCACTGTGCCTAGTCCGAAAAACAGTAATGTTATTTTAGTTTGAATCTTCATTAATCAGATCTTCTTTCAATATATAGCCCATACCAAAAACAGTATGAATCAGCTTTCCCGCATCGGGAGTTTCTATCTTTTTGCGGACATAATTAATATATACATCTACAACATTGGTTCCCATATTGAAATCAATATCCCATACGTTTTCTAAAATCTGGATTCTCGAAAGCACTCTGTTTTGATTTTTCATAAGGTACTCCAATAAACGGTATTCTGTGGCTGTCAAGCTGATAGATCTCCCTGATCTGGAGACTGTCTTAGAAGACATATTAACCTCGAGATCGGCAATGGACACTTTCTCTTGAGGTACAGCTGTTGTCCTGCTTCTCCTGACAAGGGTACGAATCCGGGCAGAAAGCTCCATCAATTTGAATGGTTTCAATAGATAATCATCAGCCCCACTTTCCAGTCCGGTGACAATATTCTCTGTGCTTCCTAGCGCAGTGAGCATGATGATTGCTATATTTTCATTTTTCTTCCTTATCTCTTTACAGACCTGGATTCCATTGATTCCTGGAAGCATGATATCTAAGATGATTACCTCGAAATCGTATTTGAAGGCCATATCCAATGCAGTATTGCCATCGCCTGCAACGCTCACTTCCATCCCCTCTTCGGTCAATCCCCTTAAAATAATAGATACCAAATCAGGTGTATCTTCAACTAATAATACTTTCATTAGATCAATTTCTCTCAAAATAGAAACTTGTAATGAAAAAAATAGTTTGCCTAAGAGTATTTACTTTTACATGACTGTGTTAAATAGCCATTTTGGGAATGGGAGGTCTGGTTAATTTTTTCTAAGTTTGATAGAAATCATAATATAGGATTATGTATAAACTGACCATAGCTCCAGATGAGGTTAGCCAAAGTTTAAGTAAGCACATTCTAGCAGACGGCTTCGACTTAACCTATGACATAGAAAAAAGTGAGGGAGTGTATATTTACGATTCAAAACACAACCGCAGAATTTTAGATTTTTTCACTTGTTTTGCTTCTGTACCTCTTGGATATAATCATCCAAAGATGATTGGTGATGAGGGATTTAAGAATAATTTGTTACAGGCAGCGCTGGCTAATCCATCTAATTCTGATGTCTACACCCAACAGTATGCAGAATTTGTGGATACATTTTCCAGAGTTGGTATTCCTTCCTATCTTCCACATGCATTTTTTATTGCGGGAGGGGGCTTGGCAGTAGAAAATGCCATAAAGGTTGCGATGGATTGGAAGGTTCAAAAGAATTTTGGTAAAGGCTATCAGCAGGAAAAAGGTTTTAAGGTTTTACATTTTGAAAAAGCATTTCATGGTAGAACAGGATACACTTTAAGTTTGACTAATACCTTACCAGACAAGACAAAATGGTATGCTAAGTTTGATTGGCCACGAGTGGCTACCCCTATTGTTAGATATCCATTAGTAGATGATAATTTGCGGACTGCAATCGAGTCTGAGGCTATCTCAATTACCCAGATAAAGCAGGCCTTTATAAGACACAAAGATGATATTTGCGCAATCATTATTGAGCCCATCCAATCTGAAGGTGGGGATAACCACTTAAGAGAGGAGTTTCTAATTCAATTAAAAACTCTCGCTGATGAAAACGGTGCTTTCCTTATTTATGATGAAGTTCAAACAGGCGTTGGTTTGACGGGCAAGTTTTGGTGTCATCAACATTATAAAGAAGAAGCACAACCAGATATTGTAGCATTTGGTAAGAAAATGCAAGTTTGCGGAATTCTGGCAGGAAATAAAGTAGATGAAATAGAACGGAATGTATTTAACGTTTCTTCCCGAATCAATTCTACATGGGGTGGAAACCTAGTTGACATGGTAAGGTCTTCACAAATTTTGCAAATTATTGAAGAGGATAAGTTGTGCGAAAATGCTGCTGCTGTAGGTTCTTATCTACAGGATGGTCTTTTACAGCTTGCAAACAAGTATGATCAGATGACTAATGTTCGCGGCAAGGGCTTAATGTGCGCATTTGACTTTCCCAAAAAAGAGATGCGGGATACTTTCATAAAAAAGGGACTGGAAAATAACGTGATGTTTCTGGGTTGCGGCACTCAAACGATACGATTCAGACCTGCGCTTTGCATGGAGTCGAAACATATTGATGAAGGATTATCTATAATGGACACTATACTGGGCACTTTGTAATTAGACAAAAGCAGAGAATCCGGTGATGGCTCGGCCGACAATCAGCGTGTTAATTTCCTTTGTTCCCTCATAAGAATAAATAGCTTCGGCATCGGCAACGAAACGTGCTACATCATACTCCAACAAGATACCATTGCCGCCCATAACTTCTCGTGCCCTGCTCACCACGTCCCTGGTTCTCATAGAACAAAAAACCTTTGCAAGAGATGCGTGCTCATCGGTAAGTAAGTTTTGATCCTGCAGCTGCGACAAGCGGAAACACAGGGTTTGCATTGCAGTAAGATTGGAAAGCATTTCTACCAGATGGTTCTGGATTAACTGATAGGATGCAATTGGCTTTCCAAACTGCTTTCTTGTTCTGGTGTAGTGCAAGGCACTTTCATAGGCTCCTCTTGCACAACCAACGGCCTGCCAGGCGACGCCAGCCCTGGTCATTTTTAGTACTTTCGCAGTGTCATTAAAGGAGTTTGCATTTTGTAAACGATCTGCTTCTTCGACTTCACAATTGGTAAGGGTGATGAGTCCGTTCTGCACTATCCTTAGTGCCATTTTATCAAGCATTTTTTCTACTGAAAAGCCTTTTGAGCCTTTCCGAACAAGGAAACCTTTTACCTGATTATCATCCAGGTCTTTTGCCCAAATGATGGTAACATCAGAGAAGGTAGCGTTGCCTATCCACTTTTTCTGCCCATTTAGCACCCACTTATCGCCGGTTCTTTTTGCGGTTGTGGTCAATCCGCCTGCCACTCCTGAACCTACTTCCGGCTCTGTCAGTCCAAATGCACCTATCTTTTTAAACTGCTGCATTTCCGGCAACCATTCTTGCTTCTGCTGCTCAGATCCTAAAAGATAAATGGAGCCCATCGCCAGGCCACTTTGAACACCAAAGAAGGTAGAAATAGAAGTATCAACTCTAGCCATTTCCATTGCCAGCATACCTTCCATCAGGTTTGACTTGTTAGGACATCCATAACCATCATAGGTTAAGCCGCAGATATTTAAGGACGCTATCCTTGGGATGAGTTCGTGCGGAAATTCTGCTTTTAGCCAATATTTATTTACGACAGGCTTGACCTCCTTCTCAAGAAAAGCCCTAACCGTAAGCTGCAATGCTCTGTCGTCGTCTTTCAAGGCTTCATCTCCAAGATGATAAAAGTCGCCATCTATTGGAGGCAGCTCACGCTGTTTATGATTAGAGCTCATCATCTTTAATAAACCGTTTAATTGGTTCTCATCCATGTGAGAGAGAGAATCAAGTACTTTCGTAACGTCTACTTTCTTAAAGATTTTGTAAGCACTTTTGATGTTAGAGAAGATCGACATGGTAGCGGTTTAGTTATTTTAAATCAAACAGGCTGTTGACGCCTAATAACTTTCTAGAGGTAAAACCTTCAGCATAGGTGGTTCCAATAGACTTACCCATTTCTCTGGCTCTCCCTACAACGCTGTCAAAAAACTCTGGTGAAGAAATATAGGTTTCTGGTCCTTCTTCCTGATCGGGATTGTAGAACTGGGTTTTAAATGCCTGAATACAAGCGATTTTTTTTTCGATGTAGGGAGTAATATCGATAATGATATCAGGCTTTATGTAGTGATCCTGAATGTACTGAAGTATTAATGAAGGTCTCCATGCCTGTTGTTTTTTGCCTTCAATGATAGTTTCAACCTTTGACAAGCCTGAGTAAAAACAAGCATCATTTGCCAGATCCCCTCCCCTGCCATGATCCGGGTGCCTATCTTGTAAGGCATTAGTAAGCACTAATTCAGGTTGATATTTTCGGATCATTTTAATAATCTCAAGCTGATGCTTTTCATCATTAACGAAAAAGCCATCCCGGAACCTGAGGTTTTCTCTGGCATGAAGACCAAGGATTTTTGCAGATTCAGCGGCTTCCTGATCACGGGTTTCGGCGGTACCACGTGTACCAAGTTCACCTCGTGTGAAATCTATTATGCCCACCTTTTTACCTTCTGCGATGTGCTTTAAAATGGTACCAGAACATCCAAGTTCTGCATCATCGGGATGTACGGCAAGCACCAATATATCTAACTTCATATTGTTTTATTAGAACATTAAATTAATTTGAGAATCTTCTTTTTGACTTTCGATGATAATGGGGTGGTGAAAGGATAGAAATAGTCGACTACTTCACCATCACGATTGATCAGATACTTGTGAAAGTTCCATCTCGGTGTAGATACCTCAGATAAAAATTTATATAAAGGGTGCGCTGCTGCTCCCCTTACCATGATCTTTTGAAATATTGGAAACTTTACCCCATGATTGAGCTGACAAAAAGCAGCTATCGCTTCGCCATCTAACGGTTCCTGGCGACCAAAATCATTTGAGGGAAAAGCGAGCACTTCAAAATCGTTGTCATTTAACTCTTCTTTCAACTGCTGAAGCTCTTTGAGCTGAGGGGCGAATCCGCATCCCGTGGCAATGTTGACTACGAGTAGAACTTTGTTTTTGTAGGATAAAAAATTGGTTTCAACGCCATCAATGAGTTTAACTTTGAATTGGTGAATGCTTTTAGATGTATCAGACATGTTCATTTATTGATAAAAGCCAGAGGATACGATGATAGACTCAATGTCTCTATCCTGCCAAGGATCATAGGTACTTTTCAGGTTATGACCCACAACTCTGGCTACCGATTGATACAGAAACGCTGTTATACCACCTTTTGTTTCCTTTACTATGTCGTAAGTTGTACGCCCCAGCTCCCTATCTATCAATTTTGTAAGAATTTGTCCTTGCGTGATCGTTAATTCTTTGATTTCGCGGTTAAACATATCTTTTATCTCCTTATCGCACTGTTTTACGAATTTTTTTTGTTCTTTTTTGCCCGCAGTAGATGCGACTTCCCGTTCTAATTGCTCATACCTTCTTTTTGCGAACAATGCGTAAGGCATCACTTTCATCACATTGTACTTTAACCTGTTAAATGCGATCTGATCTGCAGGAGTTTTGAAAATGCGATAACCGTAAATGACTACTTCATTTAAAGGAATCCAAGGAATCATTTCTCCATTCTCATTTGTTCCGGCTACGCGAATGGTATCGTTTTTACCTAGAACGGGCATTTTAACAGACACAACAGAGACTTGGGCAGTCGCGGATATGCTGCTAATAATGACAATTGACAGAACAAATAATCTATAAAATTTCATAAATTTATAACCCTGTAAAGATACGGCTAATTTAATATTATGGACTTGATTTAAACCCTAATGTAATTATTATGCAAATAAATAGCCATATTTTTTACCTAAATAATACATTAGCAGAACTACAGTAGAGAACACATAAGTCAAGCTTTTATTGTGGAGGTAGTCATGGCGACGAATAAAAAACCTATATTAATTAAAGGAAGATAAGATGTTGATGAAAAATGCATTAGTGATTGATTTAGAAGCAGAAAAGCTGGAGATCTTAAAAAGATACAGAGCTCTTTTACGTGCTTGTAAACCGACAATGCAACGTGGAGATAAGAAGGAAATTAGAAAAGCTTTCGACATGGCTCTGGAAAGCCATAAAAATATGCGCCGTAAATCTGGCGAGCCATATATATACCACCCGATCGCGGTAGCACAAATTGCCGCGGAAGAAATAGGCTTGGGCACAACTTCCATTGTTTGTGCATTATTACACGATGTGGTGGAAGATACTGACATTACGCTGGAGGACATTGAGCGGGAATTTGGCAAGAAGACAGCAAAGATCATTGACGGACTAACAAAAATTTCAGGCGTATTCGATTATAACAGCTCGCTACAGGCTGAAAACTTTAGAAAGATGTTGCTTACCCTTGCCGATGATGTGAGGGTGATCCTGATTAAGCTGGCTGATAGATTGCACAACATGCGAACTATGGATTTTATGCCTCGCCAAAAGCAGTTAAAGATTGCGTCAGAGACGATTTACTTATATGCACCATTGGCACACAGGCTGGGTTTGTATGCTATAAAGTCCGAATTAGAGGATCTCTCGATGAAATATCTGGAACCTGACACCTATAAGTACATTGCGACCCAGCTGAATGAAAAGAAGGCCGAACGCAGCTTATTTATCAAAAGGTTTGTGGACCCTATCAATGAGATATTAGCTGAGCAGGGTTTTACAGCAGCCATTTACGGTCGTCCAAAATCCATCCATTCTATTTGGAACAAGATGAAAAGCAAAAACATTCCGTTTCAGGAAGTTTATGACTTATTTGCCGTCAGAATCATTTTGGACAGTTTACCAGAACACGAAAAAGCCGACTGCTGGAAGGCGTATTCGATAGTCACTGACCTTTATCGCCCAAACCCCGATAGGCTGCGCGACTGGGTATCTTCTCCGAAAGGTAATGGCTATGAGTCTTTGCACACAACTGTCATGGGTCCAAAAGGACAGTGGGTTGAAGTACAAATCAGGACCCAGCGTATGAATGAGATTGCGGAAAAAGGATTTGCCGCCCATTGGAAATATAAAGAATCCAGTAATGACAATGGACTGGATCAGTGGATCATGAATGTTCGGGAAATGCTAAACAATCCAGAATCAAATGCTTTGGATTTCCTTGATGACTTCAAGATGAATTTATTCTCTGATGAGATCTTCATTTTCACCCCTAAAGGTGCGTTACTTCAACTACCTCTCGGTGCTACGGCATTAGACTTCGCTTTTGAGATCCATACTGATGTGGGCGCCAGATGTATTGGCGCTAAGGTAAATCATAAACTTGTTCCGCTTTCTTATAAGCTTCAGAATGGGGATCAGGTAGAAATCATCACGTCCAGCAAACAAACTCCAAAAGAGGATTGGTTAAACACCGTTGTTACTGCCAAGGCAAAATCAAAGATCAAATCTTCATTAAAAGAAGAGAAGCGGAAGGTTGCCGAAATGGGTAAGGAAGCCCTAGAGCGCAAACTCAAATCGTTGAAGATCACCTATAATACTGATAACCTAAACAAAATCAGCTACTTCTTTAAACTGCCTTCTACACAAGAGCTATTCGTAGCGGTTGCACACGGCAAAGTAGAACTCAAAGACCTCAAAGACTACCTGGCAAGTGAGAAAGAGATAGAGAACAGAGGAACTGAAAAAAACGACAATCAGAAGATTGATGCAATACTGAATAAGGTTAAGGGCAAAGAGTCTGATACCTTATTGATTGGCGAAGACTTACAAAAAATTGATTATACGTTGGCGGCGTGTTGCAATCCGATCCCGGGAGATGATGTGTTCGGTTTTGTAACAGTTAACGAAGGAATTAAAATTCATAGAACAAGCTGCCCCAATGCGGCCCAACTTATGGCCAACTATGGTTACAGGGTTGTTAAAGCTAAATGGAATAGACAGCAGGAATTAACGTTCTTAACGGGCCTACATATTATTGGCATCGATGATGTGGGCCTGATCAACAAAATCACGAAGGTGATCTCTAGTGATTTCAAAGTGAATATGCGGTCCATCACAGTAGATACAGACAATGGAATCTTTGACGGGGCCATCATGATATTTGTGAACGACAAAGAGCACTTGGACAACCTGATTGAAAACCTCATGCTGGTAAAAGGAGTCACAGCAGTAACACGTTTTGACACTTAAAATACCAACAAATCATTAGTGTTTAATATAAAAATTGATACCTTTGAAAGGAGTTTAATAACTATGTCTACAAACCACAACAGCGAGCTGGTAAGAAAAATATTTGAAGCTTACCTCGAAAATAAGAGCCTTAGAAAAACACCTGAGCGTTTCGCCATTTTAGAAGAGATCTATTCCAGAGATGATCATTTTGACGTGGAGACGTTATATATTCACATGAAAAACCAAAAGTATCGTGTGAGTAGAGCTACTGTGTATAATACTTTGGAGTTATTGGTTTCCTGTGATCTGGTTACCAAACATCAGTTTGGTAAAAACATGGCTCAATTTGAAAAATCGTACGGATACCATCAGCATGATCATATTATTTGTATTGACTGTGGGAAGGTTGTGGAGTTCTGTGACCCACGTGTACATCAAATACAAAGCATGGTTGGTGATCTGCTGAAATTTGAGATCAAGCACCATTCCCTTAACTTATATGGTGTTTGCTTTGATTGTTCTGCAAAGGCATCAATGAACATTAAGAACACAGCCATTAAGAATGCGAATTAAAAATCCAATTATAAATATTTCTATTAAATTTTAAGAATGACGCAAGTAGATGTGCTTCTAGGCCTGCAATGGGGCGATGAAGGCAAAGGGAAAATTGTTGATGTATTAAGTCCTCAATACGATTTAATAGCTCGTTTTCAAGGCGGTCCGAATGCGGGACATACTCTAGAGTTTGATGGCAAAAAATTTGTTCTAAACACTATTCCGTCAGGTATATTTAACGAAAAAACAATGAACCTTATTGGAAATGGCGTGGTTATAGACCCCATCATTTTAAAAAGGGAATTAGACAACCTTAAAGCTGCTGGTCATGATCCTGTTGGTAAAGGTAAATTAGCAATTGCGCGTAAGGCACATCTTATCCTTCCTACTCACCAGTTGCTTGATGCGGCTAATGAGCAAAAAATGGGTAAAGATAAAATTGGTTCAACTTTAAAGGGTATTGGGCCAACTTATATGGACAAAACTGGCCGCAATGGCTTGAGAGTTGGGGACACCACTCTTCCTGACTTTAAAGAACGTTATAATAAGCTGGTACAGAAACATAAAGACATGTTGTCTCATTATAATTTTGAGTATGATTTAACAGAGAAAGAGGCAGCATTTTTTGAAGCTATCGAATTCATAAAAAGTATTCCTCATGTAGATAGCGAGCACTATGTAAATGGCTTTCTTAAGGAAGGCAAGACTGTGCTAGCGGAAGGAGCGCAAGGCACATTACTGGACGTGGATTTTGGGTCTTATCCTTTCGTTACTTCTTCAAATACTACAACTGCTGGCGCCTGTACCGGACTGGGTATTGCCCCCAACAAGGTTGGACATGTTTATGGAATTTTCAAAGCTTACTGTACTCGTGTAGGTGGAGGCCCATTCCCTACTGAACTAGACAATGAAGTTGGTGAAACGTTGCGTTCTGTTGGTCATGAATTTGGAGCCACTACGGGGCGTGCGCGCCGTTGTGGCTGGATTGATCTTCCAGCATTGAAATACGCAATTATGTTGAATGGCGTCACCGAGTTAATCATGATGAAAGCGGATGTTCTGGATGGATTTGATTCCATTTATGCATGCACGCATTATGAGCACAATGGTGAGATTATTGACTATATGCCATACGATATCATCACGGTTCAGCCTATCCCTGTTCTGAAAGAAATTGAGGGTTGGAAAACAGATGTCACCAAAATAACTGCTGTGGATCAGATTCCTGCTAAACTGGCTGACTACATTGCTTTCTTGGAGAAAGAATTGCAAGTACCTGTTAAGTATCTGTCTGTTGGTCCCGATCGTACTCAGACCTTAGAACTGAATTAGTAATTCTCGAAAATATTATACAAAGGCGGCATATTGTCGCCTTTTTTATTGGACTAATTTTAAAAGCATATCGATACATTTGCAATCGGAATTTATGAAGATCGAGGAAATACAATTATTCAAACAGAAGGCACTTAGGTGGGCGGATCGTTTTGATGTTTGTTGTTACCTTGACTCAAATAACTATAGTGACAAGTATGGTGAATACGACTTTCTAATAGCCGCAGGAGTTGCGGATGAGCTCACCTGTTCAGTCGGAAATGCATTTGAAACTTGGAAGGCTTACTATGACCTACATAAAAGCTGGATGTTTGGATTTTTAAGTTATGACTTAAAAAACGAGATAGAAAAACTGGACTCTCAGAATCCTGATCATTTACAATTCCCAGACTTATACTTTTTTATCCCTCAGTATCTAATCGTTGGAAAAACTGGAGAGGTCCATGTAATCATTGGCGATTTAAATGTTCTCGACCTTATCCAAAACATCAAGTTTGAGGAGGCTGCTGCAATTGCATCTGTAGAAGTAAATAAACGGATTGAAAGACTGGTTTACATTACTGCAGTGGAGAAAATGCGAGAACATATCTTTCGTGGGGATATTTATGAAGCCAATTTCTGTCAGGAATTTTTTGCAACACATGCCACTATAGACCCTGTATCGGTTTATCTACAACTGAAAGAGTTATCACCCACTCCATTCTCAGGCTATTTCAAACAGTATAAAAATTACATTTTAGCCGCTACCCCCGAGCGCTTTCTTTGTAAAAGAGGAACTAAGCTTATATCTCAACCCATCAAAGGAACGGCAAAAAGAAGTTCAGACCCTGCTTTGGATAAACAGAACAGAACAATCCTGCAAAATAACGCAAAGGAACGGGCAGAAAATGTAATGATTGTTGATTTGGTGAGAAACGACCTTAGCAAAAGCGCGGTGAAGGGAAGTGTCGTAGTTGATGAACTATTTGGAGTTTATGGGTTTCCTCAGGTTTATCAGATGATTTCTACGATTAGCTGCGAACTACACCCCGAGCTACATTTTATTGATGCCATTAAGAACGCTTTTCCCATGGGTTCTATGACCGGGGCACCAAAGTTAAGTGCAATGCGATTGATTGAGTCACTCGAATTTTCCAGACGGGGTGTCTATTCAGGTGCAATGGGCTACATCGATCCATCAGGCGATTTCGATTTTAACGTTATCATTCGGAGTCTCCTTTACAATGCCAGAAAGGAATATCTTTCATTTCAGGTTGGGGGCGCAATAACCTATGCAGCGGAAGCAGCGCATGAATATGAGGAGTGTTTGTTAAAAGCATCAGCTATTTTACAAACCATTGAAAGTAAAAATGCTACCCTAAGGTAGCATTCAAATTACTTTACAGGTTTACCTGTAGTTGACTTATAATACTTTTGGGCTTCAGGCAATGCATTCTGGATTCTTGCAATCCTTGTTGCATCACTTGGATGGGTACTTAAAAATTCAGGTGGTTTCTGCCCTCCTTGGGAAGCTGATGCCATTCTTTGCCAGAAAGATGTGGCATTTTGAGGGTTGTACCCGGCCATGGCCATAAATATTAATCCTAATCTATCAGCTTCCAACTCCTGGTCACGGCCATACTTAAGCATTACTAATGGTGTTCCCACTCCATAAAGGGTATTAAACACTGATTGTGTTTGCGGGTTCTTTGAAAGCGCTACGTTACCAGCAACACCAATACCTTGAGAAACAAGTTCCTTAGACATACGCTCCGCAGAATGTCCTGCAATAGCATGTGCGATCTCGTGTCCCATCACAGTGGCTAAACCAGCATCATCTTTAGTTACAGGAAGAATTCCTGTATAAACTACAATCTTACCACCAGGCATACACCATGCATTTAAATCTTTACTCTGAACAACATTCACTTCCCATTGATAATTTCTAATTAACTCTGCATACCCGTTGTTGTTCATGTAAGACTTTACAGCGGCAATGATATTATTTCCGACGCGTTTAACTTGTTGTGCCTGTGCATTTGATGCAGAAAGAACAGCACCCTTATTCTCTGTAAGAAATTCTCCATAGGCCTGAAATGCCATAGGTAACATCTGTGAATCACTGACCAGATTTAGCCTGCTCCTACCCGTTAAAGGGACTGTTGTACAGGATGAAATAGTGAGGCCTGTAATGGCTGCACCAAGAATAAATAACTTTTTCATAGATTTTAGTTTAACTTGCTTTTTTCTTGAACAGGTAAACTTTTGATTCTTTGCCTTTGAGGAGTCGCTCGAGATTCTTTTGATGAGTTATAAGTATTAAAATACAAACGCACATACCGTAAAGAACTTCTGATCTAATGGTAGACTGTAATATGAAGATAGTACTTAGCGGAAATGTAAAACCTGCGCATATAGAACCCAACGAAACATATTTAGTAGCCAATAAAACCACAACAAAAACAAGAACGCAAAACATAGCTGCTGGGAAGTTAACTGCCAAAATCATTCCAAAAAGCGTAGCTACTCCTTTGCCCCCTCGGAAGCCGGCAAATATTGGAAATAAGTGCCCCATTACTGCCGTTACACCTAGTGCAAGTTGATAATTGACGAATTGTGAAGTATGCTGAGGGCCAGTTACGGAGAGACCTATAAAGTAGGCAAGGTTGGTCGCGGTGTATCCTTTGGCAATGTCTATGATCATTACGGCGATACCCGCCTTTTTTCCAAGAACCCTAAAAGTATTTGTTGCTCCTGCATTTCCGCTTCCATATTCTCTGACGTCGACGCCATAAAATGCCTGTCCAAGCCATACCGCTGTAGGTATAGAGCCAAATAGATAAGCGAACAGAACTGCTGAGATAGAAAAGATTGATATCATTTCTAGAAGGCCTTTAAACTCATATCTATACTTTTAACGGAATGAGTTAACGCACCCATTGAGATATAATCGACACCACAGGCCGCATAATCCATAATGTTAAATTCAGTAATTCCTCCGGAAGCCTCTGTAATAAAACGACCATCTATGAGTTGGATCGCTTCCTTTAAGTCTGCTATTTCAAAATTGTCCAGCATAATACGATCAACATTACCAGTCAATAATACAGCTGATAGTTCAGAAAGGTTTCTTACTTCAATCTCTATCTGAAGTGCTTTAGCATTTATTTTCAAGTACTGGTTTGCTGCATTAATAGCTTTTGCAATGCCACCTGCATAATCTACATGATTGTCTTTGATCAAAATCATATCATACAAACCAATCCTGTGGTTTACGCCTCCTCCAATGCGAACAGCCCACTTTTCAATAACTCTTAGTCCAGGAGTCGTCTTACGAGTATCTAGTAATTTAGTTTTGTAACCCGCAAGCAACTTTACGATGTTGTGAGTCTTAGTCGCTATCCCACTCATCCTTTGCATGCAATTTAAAACAAGCCTTTCTGCGAGGAGAATAGTGTGGGTATTACCTGAAACGTTGAAGACGATGTCGCCGTACTTAATCTCTTCACCATCATTAATAAACATTTCCACCACAAGACTAGAATCAATATAATTGAAAATTTGCAGCGCTAATTCGACGCCGGCTAGTATACCATCTTCTTTAATAATGAGTTTTGCTTTTCCCTGTGCATTTGCAGGGATTGTTGAAAGAGAAGTGTGATCACCGTCACCAAGGTCTTCGGCAACAGCATTTTTTATGAACAGATCTATGATTTGCTTATCCAAAACTTAAATTTAAATCCAAAAATAGCATTTTACGGCTATTTCTCGGTTTCTATTTTTAATTCAGTTATAAAAAAAGCGCTCCCGTTCTTCTTTAACGTAATTGAAACCCTGAACGACCCATTCTTAGTTATCAAAGACAAAGCTCCATATCTGAAATTTGGATTGGTATTTAATCGGTGAATGATAGTAGATTTTATAGGAGTGTATTTCGAAAAAAAGCTTCGTAAAATTTGTTCTGCCTGTGCTTTAGAATAGACATCTTCTTCATCAATGATGATTAAGTCTACACTTGAAGAAAAGTTTGATGCTATATCTTTAGAGTTCGCTGACCTAAACTGAGCGCAGAGTTCGTCAATAATATCGCCTTGAAATGCAATAAACGCAGGAAAATGAAAAAACAGCACAACAAATAAGAGTAATGGTTTCATAAACAAGGGTTGACTGACACACCAAAACAACATAAATGATGCCATCTTTCGGGATGTTTATCTGGAAATTGGTTCGCAAAAAAAACATATTAGTCTATCTTTGTAACACAATTGAAATTATTAAGATGCAAATGAACAATAAAAAAGTAGTGCTGCTTATTCTTGACGGTTGGGGATATGGCAAAAAAGATAGCTCTGATGCTGCATACCATGCAAACACTCCATTTTTTGACAGCCTTTTAGCGCAATATCCAAACTCAAAGCTTGAAGCATCTGGCGAAGCGGTAGGTTTACCGGTGGGTCAGATGGGCAATTCTGAAGTTGGACATATGAACCTTGGCGCTGGACGCGTTGTTTATCAGGAACTGGGACGAATTAATAAGGCAATTGCCGACAAGACACTTCATAACAACGAAGTACTTGTAACCGCTTTCAAATATGCTAAGCAAAACAAAAAGGCAGTACACTTTATCGGATTAGTTTCCAATGGAGGAGTTCATGCCCATATTGAGCATCTGAAAGCGCTATGTGACGCTGCTGGTGAGCAGGGATTGAAAGATGTATTTATACATGCATTTTTAGATGGTCGAGATACAGATCCGAATTCGGGTTTAAACTTTATAAAAGATCTGAATAAACACCTCGAAACATCTACTGGCAAAATTGCGAGTTTGATTGGAAGATATTATGCAATGGATCGTGATAGCAGATGGGAAAGGGTAAAATTAGCATATGACCTACTTACAAAAGGTGTTGGTGAACATGTCGAGGATCCAATTGCAGCTATAGAGAAGTCTTATCATGATGGCATTACGGATGAGTTTATTAAACCAATTGTCGTGACTGATGCTAAAGGAGTGCCAACTGCGACCATTCGACCCGATGATGTAGTAATTTGTTTCAATTACCGTACGGATCGTGGAAGGGAAATTACTTCAGCTTTAAGCCAGGCAGACTATCTAGATTTCGACATGCACAAATTGCCACTTTACTATGTGACAATGACAACATATGACGAGAGCTTTAAAGGGGTAAAAGTGGTATTTACGAAGGACGATTTGTCGCAAACTTTAGGTGAGGTACTTCAAGTCAATAATAAGAAGCAGATTCGTATTGCAGAAACTGAAAAATACCCCCATGTGACTTTCTTCTTTTCTGGAGGTAGAGAACAGGAATTTAAGGATGAGAAACGAATCTTAATTCCTTCTCCAAAAGTTGCTACTTATGATCTTCAACCTGAAATGAGTGCTGCAGGAATTACAGAAGCAATAGTTAATGAATTAAAAGCGGGATGGCCTGATTTTGTTTGCCTAAATTTTGCAAATCCTGATATGGTTGGCCACACAGGTGTATTTGCTGCCGTGGTAAAAGCTGTAGAAACTGCTGATTCTTGCGCCAAACAAGTTGTTGAGGCAGGAATAAAAAACGGATACTCATTTATCATTCTTGCTGACCACGGCAACTCTGAGTTTATGATAAATAATGATGGCTCAGCAAATACTGCACACACCACTAATCTTGTTCCTTGTATATTGATTGACAACGATTATAAATTCATAAAAGATGGCAAGCTGGGTGACGTTGCACCTACCATTTTAGCGATCATGGATATTACCATTCCAGAAATAATGACCGGGCACGTATTGGTATAATGAGGAAAAATGCATTATTTCCCTTAACACTATTGTTCCTTATCTGTAGTTGCAAATCACCTACAGATAAAGAACAAATTTCAAAGTCTGAGTATTTCGATATCAAGGGATACTTTGAAGCAGAAATTTCCAGGGTTTCCAAGCTAAAACCTTCAATTAAAAAAACAGTTGCAGTGAATGGAATATTGGAAACAAAAACAATTAAGATTAAGGATTGGAAGCATGAATTAAGTGCTTTTAGTGACGCGGACATCAATCGGGCATCCTGGAAAGGACTTTTTATAGTCTCCAAAATGGATACGATGGAAACCTATTTATCCGAAAATGACAAGGTCACAGTTCGAGAAGTAACGGTTAAGCTGCGTAAGGGCCAGGTTTACAAGATATCAATTGTTATACAAAACAAGAATATGCTATATGACTCTGTAGATAGCTTAATTTATGTTGCTGATAGCTTATATCGCGTGAAAAAGCAACAAAATATCAAATTTCTTTCGACAAAGAATTATCTGATCGAAGGGAAATTTAAATAGTTACTTTAGGCTTGATATCTGTGCTTTAACATAGGAAACCAAACTGGTGATATCTGTACGTTGAGGTTGAAGAACTAGAATTTTTTGAAAATCTGTTACAGAGTTATTGAACAAGGCGATACAAGCTGTTTTGTCAACGGCTTTCTTAATCTTATAAGATTTATAGATTGCGTAATCCTTGTAGGCCAGCGCACGATTTTGCAGTAGCTGCGAATCTTCTTCACCATTCAATTCAATTGCTTTGGTAAAATCCTTAACTGATGACAAATAAAAATTATCTCTCATTTGACTCAATGATTCACGTGGATCGTTAGCAACGTTTAAACGTGCCTTCCCTCTATAATAATAAGCAGAATAATCCGCTGGCTTTAACGCGATGTATCTGCTGTAGGTAGATACAGCATTTTCAAAATTACCTGACTGGTAGTACGAATACCCTAACATTTTCAAAACATTGGCATTATTGGGATCTTTGACGTCAGCTTTTTCTAGTTGAGAAACCGCAGCTTTAAAATCCCCTTTCATCATTAGGGCCTGGAAGCCAAGCTTATCATAATTACCAGTTTGAGCAATCGTTTGCCCCGTGATTAAAACAAAAAATAATAAAGCGGTCTGTTTGAAATAGATCATTAATTTTTACTTAATAAGAAATAAATATATTTAGTTTTGCCCTTATACCCTAATAATCGTTGAAACTATTTTTAAGTTATCGGAAAAGATGCAAATAGTCAACTATCGTACCGGTATAATTATTCTGTATCAACGCTAGCTTTGTTAAATTATGATCTCGTTTGGAATAAATATTTTTGACCTGACTTTTTAACATACAAAAAAAGGTTAGACCAATTTTGGCACAGGAGTTGAAAATATGATAAATCTATATTAAAATAGTAATATAGGAAATGACGGCTGTCAGATTGTCGTTAAAAATTTAAAGAAATACTTAATGAGCAAACAAGATCAATTTGATTTTAGCAACGCACTACCCATTATAAATGAAGACACAGAATTCTTTCCATTAATGTCTCAACAAGACGAAGATGAAATGAATAACGAGGATACACCTGAAATATTGCCAATACTCCCTTTAAGAAATACCGTCCTTTTTCCAGGAGTTGTAATTCCAATCACCGTTGGAAGGGATAAGTCGATAAAATTGATTAAGGAGGCTTACAAAGGGAACAAGATCATTGGTGTCGTTTCACAAAAGGATGTATCTATTGAAGATCCCACGTTCGATCAGTTAAATAATGTGGGCACAGTTGCGCACATTATAAAGATGTTGCAAATGCCTGATGGGAACACTACTGTGATCATTCAGGGTAAACAACGTTTCCGCTTAATTGAGGAAGTTCAGTCTGAACCCTACATCAAGGTGAGCATCATTAAATTTACTGAATCTAAAAATAAGGCGGACAAGGAATTTAAAGCACTGATTGCATCTATAAAAGAGATGTCTTCTCAAATCATACAATTATCGCCCAATATTCCAAGCGAAGCTGGAATCGCTTTAAAAAACATTGAAAGTACGTCATTTCTTATCAACTTTATATCTTCCAACATGAATGCTGACGTTTCTGACAAACAGAAAATGTTGGAAATGACAAATTTGCGTGAGCGTGCAACTATGGTTATGGAATTGCTTACGCTAGAATTACAAATGCTGGAGTTGAAGAATCAGATTCAATCAAAAGTTCGCACAGATCTTGACAAGCAGCAGCGTGATTATTTTTTGAATCAACAGTTGAAGACTATCCAGGAAGAATTGGGCGGAAATTCATCTGATTTGGAATATGAGGCGCTACAATTGCGATCCCGTAAGAAAAAATGGGCTATACATGTGAAGGAGCATTTTAATAAAGAGCTAGATAAACTTGGCCGAATGAATCCAGCTGCTCCGGACTATTCCCTCCAGATTAATTATTTGGAATTACTACTGGATCTACCTTGGGATGATTTCACAAAAGATAATTTCGACCTAAAGCGTGCTCAACGCATCCTTGATAAGGATCACTTTGGGCTAGAGAAAGTAAAAAAACGTATTATCGAATATTTGGCTGTCTTAAAACTGAAACGAGATATGAAAGCGCCAATCATTTGTTTAGTGGGCCCTCCGGGAGTTGGTAAAACCTCTTTAGGGAAATCAATCGCAAAGGCATTAAATCGTAAATACGTAAGAATGGCACTAGGCGGCATCAGAGACGAAGCCGAAATCAGGGGCCACAGAAAAACTTATATCGGAGCAATGCCAGGAAGAATTATTCAGTCTATTAAAAAAGCTGGAGCAGCTAATCCTGTATTTGTACTTGATGAGATTGACAAAGTCGGCTCAGATCAACGTGGCGATCCATCTTCTGCTTTATTGGAAGTTTTAGATCCTGAACAGAACAATGCTTTCAATGATCATTATGTCGAAACCGATTATGATCTTTCAAGTGTTCTTTTTGTTGCTACGGCAAATTCTTTGAGTTCTATTCAACCCGCATTACTGGATCGTATGGAGATTATTGAAGTAAATGGATATACTATTGAAGAGAAAATAGAAATTGCTAAAAAATTCCTCCTGCCTAAACAGAAGGAACAGCATGGCATAAAGACTAAGGACATTGTCTTGAAAAACAACCTTATTGAAAAGGTTATTGAAGATTATACCAGAGAGTCTGGTGTACGTGGATTAGAAAAGAAAATAGGGTCTCTTGTTCGGGGAGTTGCTACAAAAATAGCTATGGAGGAGAGCTATGAACCCATACTTACCATTGACGATATTGAACTTATTTTAGGTGCTCCAATATATGACAAAGATCTTTATGAGGGAAATGAAGTGGCAGGTGTGGTTACAGGGCTGGCATGGACCTCTGTTGGTGGAGATATTTTATTTATCGAAGCAAGCTTAAGTCCGGGTAAAGGAAAACTTACGCTTACTGGGAATCTTGGAGATGTGATGAAAGAATCGGCGGTTATTGCGCTTGCCTATTTGCGTGCCCACGCTGCGGTATTTGGTATCGATCATCTGCTTTTTGATCAGCGTGATATACATATTCATGTCCCAGCTGGAGCTACTCCTAAAGATGGGCCATCTGCTGGTATTACTATGCTAACTGCATTAACTTCGGCATTTACTCAACGCAAAGTAAAATCCAATTTGGCAATGACCGGCGAAATTACGCTTAGAGGTAAGGTACTTCCTGTAGGTGGTATCAAAGAAAAAATACTTGCGGCGAAACGTGCAGATATAAAAGATATCATCCTCTGTAAATCCAACAGAAAAGACATTTTGGAGATCAAAGAAAGCTACATCAAAGACTTGCGTTTTCATTACGTATCAGAGATGAAGGAAGTAATTGAACTGGCGCTGACTAAAGATAAGGTTAATAACGCTCATGACCTTACCGTCAAGCAAAGTGTAGTTGCAAACTAAAATTATTTTGCATAATATTGAAGGAACCAACAAACTCTCTTAATGAAAAAAATTTTATTAGCTATAAGCATTCTGTCAAGCTTGACTTGTCTTAAATTAAATGCGCAGGAAATAAAGCGTGCCCAAAATGTGTTTATAGAACTGGGCGGGCAAGGGCTAATTTTTACTGCTAATTATGATAGTCGTTTTGGGAACCGCAGGGATGGATTAGGCGGACGTGCTGGAATTGGCTACTTCGCTGTTAATGGAGACAAGATAACGACTATTCCCTTGTCTTTAAACTACCTTTTAGGAAAAGGAAATAAGTTTTTTGAGATTGGATTGGGTGCTACGATAGCAACCGTTAATATTCAATTTGGCGATGACTTTTTATTTGAAGATGGGTCTTCTAACGGCGTTCTAGGCACTATGAGTTTTGCTTATAGAGTTCAGCCGATTGATAGTGGTTTTTCTTTTAGAGCAGGGATCACACCTATATTTAACAAAGATAATTTTATACCTTACTTTGGTGGTATTAGCCTAGGCTATACGTTCTAAAAATGAAAAGATACACTTTTAATATTTTCGTCTTTCTCTTGTTTGCCGCAGGCAATGTTTATTCACAAAATTTTAAGAGTGAATTCGGATTTAAAAGTGAAAATGATTCTTATCTAGCCCAAGGGTCTGATCGTTATTATACCAATGGAATATTCATAAACTTTAGAAGAGCTGTGGATCAGGCGAAATTAAAAGCTGGCATAGAAAAAAAGATCTATGAAATTTCTGTAGGTCAGAAAATTTACAATCCGATTTCTGGTTACGCGCCCAATCCTGCAACCCAAGATAGACCGTTCGCCGGGTATCTGTATGCAGGGGGAGGTCTTAGCTGGTTTAAGTTGGACGAAAGTGTTTTAAAGGTATCAGCGGAGATTGGCACCGTAGGCCCTAGTTCTCTTGCAGAAGATGGTCAGGAGTTGTTACACAACACTGTAGGTTTTTATGAGCTTGCCGGCTGGGAATATCAAATTAGAGATGAGGTTGCAATCAATCTGTCAGTTCTGTACACTAAATTGATTCATCGTTTGGTAGACAATGCAGCAGACATCTCTTTCGAAGGCTACGCAAACGCCGGGACAACATTTAGCGGAGCAGGTGCAGGGATATTGTTCAGGGCAGGTAGTATCAATCAACTCTTTAATTCCTCTTATCTAAACGCATCTATTGGAAATAACGTCAAGACTAAAGGACTTGTTCCTAGCGAGATTTTTTTCTACGCTAAGCCGCAATTGAATTTTGTTGCCTACGACGCCACTGTGCAGGGCAGCATATTTAAAAACAATAGTCCTATTACTTTTGACGCGAAGCCTATTGTTTTTGCCCAACAAATAGGATTTAATTATAGTTCACAGCGCTTTACTGTTGATTTTGGCGTGATCTTTAAAACAAAAGAAATTGAGAGTAGTGCGAGAGCACATCAATGGGGTGCGATCAGCATGTATTATAGGTTCAACTAATCGTTAGCTATCTATTTGCGGCTTCTTTCTTAAACCCTTTTTGTCAGAAACAATAGATTTATTCTCAAGGCGTTTTCTGATTACAGATTTTGGAGTCTTGGTTACCATACGTTTTTTCTTCAATTTCAAGGCAGATTTCAGCAAGAAAATCATTTTTACAATACACCTTTCTTTGTTTAGTAACTGACTCCTGTCTTCTTGAGAAACTACATGAAGGTTGTTTTCGGTATCCAGTCTTGTAGACAGTTTCTCAAGTAAAAGGCTTTTCTCCTGGTCATTAAAAAACGGAGCCGATGGAATGTGTAACACGAGCTCAACCTTGCTGGAAACCTTGTTGACGTTTTGTCCGCCCTTTCCTCCGCTTCTTGATGTTTTAAAAATTACTGACTTGATTATATCTTCTCTATCCGGTAACATTTCGTAAAAATAAACTTTTATCTTTGGTTTATATGAGAAAGAACCTGGTAATAGCGATTGACGGATATTCATCTTGTGGAAAAAGTACCTTAGCAAAGGCTCTTGCAAAACAACTTGACTTTATTTATATAGATTCAGGTGCGATGTACCGGGCTGTTACACTTTATTTTTTAAGAAACAACATTGACGTTCAGAATGAAGAACAAGTGAATGATGCCATACACCACATCGAGCTAAATTTCCATTCTCGAGATTATGAGTCTCATATCACGTTGAATGGTGAGGAAGTTTCTGAAGAAATTCGCCAGATGCCGGTGTCCGAAAGCGTAAGCTATGTTTCTGCAAACAAACTGGTTCGTAAAGAAATGGTTAAGCAACAACAGAGAATGGGAAAATCTAAAAATATCGTAATGGACGGACGTGACATAGGAACCACCGTTTTTAGGGATGCACAGGTTAAACTATTTATGACCGCTGACCCAAAGATAAGAGCAGAAAGGCGATTTAAGGAGGTACAAAGCAAAGGAGACCTCGAAACCTCTTTAGAAGATGTATTTGAAAACCTTGCACACAGGGATTATGCGGATACCACTAGGCTCGTTAGCCCACTAGTTAGAGCAGATGATGCCATCATTTTAGACAATACGGACTTAAGCCCGACTGAGCAACTGGCCTTCGCAATGACTGAGGTTAGTGTACATCTAAAAGACTAAAGCGTTTTCATTTTTTGCAAATTCTAGGTACATTAGGAATTACAAGTCAAACGTCACAACCGACCGTTGCTAGATTTAATTTAGAAGAGCTGCTTTTTCATAATTATGCGGTGAAATTTTTTGATTTGCCAACTTTTTAGAGGGCTCCATTATGATTGAAAATCCATCTTTATGAAGATATTAATTGTTGAGGATGAAAAGACATTGGCTTTAGAAATGGCTGAATTTTTAGGAAAGGAAGGGTATGTAATTGAGCACGCCTGGCAAAAAAAATCAGCCGAGGAAAAGATTTTTGTCAATAGTTATGATTTCATTTTGCTAGACCTTAGCCTGCCAGGTGGGGACGGACTAGAATTACTAGCCCAGTTAAAAAGCAACTTAGAGCGGGATGATGCAGTTATAATTCTAACAGCGAGAGGAGATGTGGATGATAGAGTAAAGGGGCTTGAGGCGGGAGCGGATGACTATTTACCCAAGCCGTTTTCCTTGATAGAATTATTAGCAAGAATACATGCCATCACTCGTAGAAGACATAAGCTTGTTAACAATGAGGTAGAGGTCAAGGGATTTGTATTAGACATCAAAAGTCACAAAGTGAGCTTTGGTGAACACGATCTTAATCTTACTAATAAAGAATTTGAAATATTCAACTATCTTGTTTTAAATAAGAATCGCGTGATCTCGAGAAATAATCTTACTGAACATGTTTGGGGTGACATTTTGGAAATAAATTCAGATTCGAATTTTGTGGATGTGCACGTCAAAAATCTTCGAAAAAAACTTTCAATTCATGCAACAATCGAATGGTTCGAAACGGTAAGAAGCATAGGTTACCGAATCAAGCTGTAAACTAATGAAACTCCAGGTAAAGCTAGCCTTATACAATACCTTGACAAAGGTGGCTGTTATAACGATTCTTGGAGTTGCAATCTTGTTTTCTATTAATCGGATCTCGATCAGGCATATCCAACAACGGCTACTACAAAAAAAAGATAAATTAGTTTCTAATCTTTCTAATGTTGAGATTAATGACTTGTTAACAAAGCGAGGAACTTATACCGACTATAATATGTTGAAGGAAGAATATATAATTCTTCAGCAGGTTGAACCAGCAAAAGTTAGCCAGTCTGCATACTTTATTGCAGACTCGCGAAGTATTGAAGGTCATGAAGAAGATTATCAAATATTAGTAACAACATTTATATATGGTGGCAATCACTATCAGTTGGAACTGGGCGAAACAATGTCTTCAGTATCTCAACTCGATGAAACCATATCTATTTACACCTTTTTTATTTTGGTAATTGCGGTGGCACTTACACTTTTAGCTGATTTAACGTTTACCAAATTCTTACTAAATCCATTCTATAAAATCGTTGATCAAAAAATTAATAAAGTTAATGATCCACAAAACTTCAATTATCACCCAATAGCAACCAGCACGCAGGATTTCAAGATTCTTGACCAGAGTATCAGTGCGCTAATGAAGAAAATGACAAGTCTGCTGGTAACTGAAAAAGAATTTATAGGTAATGTTTCGCATGAGTTACTAACTCCGATTTCCATTTTAAACAGCCGGTTAGAAAACATACTTGACAAGGAAACGCTAAGCGAGGAAGGTGAAAACAAACTGTTCGCCTGTTTGAGAACATTAGGGCGACTGAAGTCCATAATCAATAGTCTATTACTTATATCAAAAGTTGAAAATAATCAATTCGTAAAAAAAGACATTATATCTGTTAGAGAAACTATTAGTGGAGTGCAAGAGGATCTGGAATACAGATTATTAATGATGCGACTTACTTTTATCACTAAGATCGATGAAGACTTTACATTTTATGGTAACCAATCACTATTTCATACGTTGGTCATGAATATTATCAATAATGCTATAAAATACAATGTAAACGACGGCGAAATTGTGGTAGAAGCCAAACGCAATAAGAGTGGCTTTACTGTCACTATTACGGATACAGGAATTGGTATGGAAGCGGAAACATTAAAGAATGCCTTCAACAGATTTGAGAATTTTGACTCAATACAGAAAGACAGTCACGGCCTCGGCTTGTCCATTGTTAAGAGTATCGCACTTTTTCATAATATAAATCTTTCTATCAGTTCGCAGAAAGATGTGGGGACAAAGCTCTTTCTTTCCTTTATAACTTAAAAATTCATTCTTCATCATTTCTTCATGTTTGGTTCGCAACTTTGATTCAACAATTAACCACTAGTAAATTAAGAAAATGAAAAGAACAATTTTAGCCTTAGCACTATTTGCTACAACGTTTGGTGCCTTTGCACAGACTCCTGCAACAAAAACTAAACCGGTAATGAAAAAAGAAAAATCTCACAAGAAAGGGTCAACTATTACACCAAAGGCTGTCGAGAAAAAGAAAGCTATTAAGTAGTCATTTTTCACACTTTGGCATAGACCGTCTGTAGACAACAGACGGTCTTTTAGCATATGTTTCTACTAGCTTCGTAGTACCCCTGTAATTTTAACGGCGGCGGAAAGGCGTTTCATACCATCATCCTTTATTTGCCGTGTTCGCTCTTTACTTAATCCAACTGTTTCTGCAATCTCTTCTAGAGTAAGGTGGCTAAATCCATTAGTTCCGAAAAAATGCTGAACAATTTTCATTTGCCTTAATGGAAGAATCTTAAACAACCTATCAAGATTGATTTGATTAGATTCCAGCTCCAGATTGTAATCGGCTTTAGGTGTGTTCTTATTCTCAAGAACATCCATTAGTCGACCTCCGCTGTCAGGATTGGTAATCTTATCAATTGATAGAACAGTACTTGGATTTGTGACGCTATCTTTAATTTGAGCAATTGTTAGGTCCGAGGATTCCATCAGTTCGGTCTGAGTAGGAGAACGCTCTAGGATTTGTTCCAACTGCTGTGTTAGACGGTTCACTCTCGATCCTATGATTAATTGATTAGCGGGAAGCCGAATCATCTTTTGTTGAGCGTATATGAACTTGTGTATATGTTGCCGGATGTGCCAGACTGCAAATGAAATTAACTTAAATCCTTTTGTTTCATCAAATCGGTTGACAGCATCTATCAAGCCAAACTGTCCTTCAGATATTAGGTCCATCAAAGGCAATCCTGTGTACTGATATTTTTTGGCTATTGATACCAAAAATCGAGCGTTGGATAATACAATCTTGTCTCTAGCTTTCATGTCTCCCTGCTTCGCTTTTTGCGAGAGAATTACCTCCTCTTCCATAGTTAATAAAGGATACTTGCTAGTCGACCTCAAGAATTTCGTAAGTGATTCATCTCTTGATGTGATGGACTCCGTAATCTTTATTTTTTTCATTTGGTTATTTGTTGGATGGCAAATCTATAAACACAACTGACAGTTCCTTCATTTTTGAAATCTTCGACGCTTTCCGTCGATAATTGCGCTTTACACAGAAGAATATTTGGTGTAAATTGAAACTATAGCAGCTAGTATCTTCCATCCTGAGACAATTGGTTCAATATCAAGAAGATTTCAAAAAAATCTTCCGATTAAAAATATTAATTTCTATCTTTGCTGTCCCTAACGGGAACAAAGGAGATTTAATTTTAATGGCTAAAAAACAAGTAGCAGAAAAAGAACTAGAGGCAAAAACAGCCGAACTACAAGGCGCAGACGCTCGTCTGGTTGAGAAAGAAACGATTGAATCTGAAGCTGATTCAGTGTCTATCGAGCAGATCAAATCGTCATTAGCGACTCCAGATCAAGATTTTGACTGGGATGCGGACGACAAAGCATTCGGAAATTACAGTGATGAAGACCGTAAAAAGTTTGAAGATATGTATACCGATACTTTCAATCAAATCACTCAAGGTGAAATTATTAGCGGTATTGTTGTTTCAATAAACAACAAAGACGTAGTATTAAATGTTGGATTTAAATCTGACGGTTTAGTCTCTACATCAGAGTTTCGCGATACCCCTGATTTAAAAGTTGGTGACACAGTTGACGTTTTCGTGGAAGCTCCTGAAGATGCTAACGGCCAATTGATTTTATCTCGTAAAAGAGCCAAAACTCAGAGATCATGGGAGACTATTAACGAAGCCCTTGATAATGATAGAATCATCAACGGATTTGTAAAAAGCCGTACGAAAGGTGGTCTTATTGTTGACATCATGGGTGTTGAGGCGTTCTTACCAGGTTCTCAAATTGACATTAAACCTATCCGCGATTACGATGTATATGTGGGTAAAACAATGGAATTCAAAGTCGTTAAGATTAACCACGAATTCAAAAACGTTGTTGTATCTCACAAAATCCTTATTGAGGATGACTTGGAAAGCCAAAAAGTTGAAATCGTATCTAAACTAGAAAAAGGTCAAATATTGGAAGGAACGGTTAAAAACATTACTGATTTCGGTGTATTCATTGATTTGGGAGGTGTTGACGGTTTACTTCACATCACTGATATTTCTTGGGGCCGCATAGAGCATCCGAAAGAAGTTTTGAGCTTAGACGAGAAAATCAACGTTGTTGTCCTTGATTTCGATGATGAGAAAAAACGTATTGCTTTAGGCTTAAAACAATTGACTCCTCACCCGTGGGAATCTTTAGATACTAACCTTGCGATTGGGTCTAAAGTAAAAGGTAAAATTGTTACTGTTGCTGATTATGGTGCTTTCTTAGAAATCATCCCAGGTGTTGAAGGTTTGATCCACGTTTCAGAAATGTCATGGTCACAAAATCTACGTAGTCCGCAGGAATTCTTGAAAGTTAGTGATGAGATTGAAGCCGAAGTTTTGACCTTAGATAGAGACGAGCGCAAAATGAGCTTGGGTATCAAACAATTAACTCAGGATCCTTGGCAAAATGTGGCAGAAAGATATCCTATTGGAAGTAAGCATACTGCAGTGGTCAAAAACATGACTAACTTCGGTGTATTTGTTGAAATCGAAGAAGGTATTGATGGATTGATTCACATCTCTGATTTATCGTGGTCTAAAAAAGTAAACCATCCTAATGAATTCACTAAGGTTGGTGAAAGACTAGATGTTGTTGTTCTTGAATTAGATGTTGAAAGCCGTAAATTAAGCTTAGGGCACAAACAACTTGAGGAAAACCCTTGGGATACTTTTGAGACTATCTTTACGTTAGATTCAATCCACCAGGGTACAGTTGTTAAAGTTACCGATAAAGGTGCTGTTATTGCTTTACCATACGGTGTAGAAGGTTTTGTACCAACTAAACATATGACTAAAGAAGATGGTTCCACTATCAAAGCTGAAGAAACCAATGACTTCAAAATCATTGAATTCAACAAAGATGCTAAACGTATCGTTGTGTCTCATGCTCGTATATGGGAAGAAGCCAAAGCTGAAGCAGTTGCCGAAGAAAGAGCTAGCAAGAAAAAAGAAGCTAAAGCTTCAAGTAATGCAGTGAAGAAAGTTAAAGATTCTGTTGAAAAATCTACATTAGGTGACTTAGGGGTGCTCGCACAATTAAAACAACAAATGGAAGGTGAAGAAAGCAAAGCTAAGAAAAGCTAATCTTTAATTCAATATATTAGAAAGCCCCTCAAGTTGAGGGGCTTTTTTGTTTATAAGTTTACTGAATTTTCAAAAAAGAATCATTGAGGCTTTAGTGAGGCATTTTGAACTTTTAAACCCAAGAAAGACTTTGCCTTGTTCAAAAACAGACCGATAAATTAGCTAAGAACGCAGGGTTTTATAAACATAAAATATAGAAACAAGTGCCAATAATTCATTTCCATTTTTTATATTTGCCTAATCATTAGTCAATGCAAAAAAGAACTCTGCTAGACGGACAAAAATTCCAAATTACAATTAAGAGACTTTGTCACCAATTAATTGAGAATCACAATGACTTTTCTAATACTGTTTTAATTGGTATCCAGCCAAGAGGTAGTTTTTTTGCTGACAGGGTTCAGCAAGAGCTTTCGGGTATCATCGAAAATCAAACAATCAAGAAGGGAAATTTAGACATCACTTTTTTTAGAGACGATTTTAGGCGTAAGGACGGGCTAGTTTCTGCTAGTAGCAATACGATCGATTTTATTATTGAAGGAAAAAATGTGATTCTCATTGACGATGTACTTTGGACAGGTAGAACCATCAGATCTGCCATGGACGCATTACTAGCATATGGCCGACCTGCAAAAGTGGAACTATTAATTTTAATTGACAGGAGATTTTCGAGACAGCTCCCTATTGAGCCAGACTATATCGGTCAACAGGTAGATAGTCTACACTCACAACATGTAAAAGTTAGTTGGAAGGAAACAGAGGGAGAAGATAAGGTGATTTTAATCTCAGAAACAAACAAATAATATGACAGTAGAAAAACTATCAACACGACATCTTTTGGGCATTAAAGACATCAACCGAAATGATATTGAATTGATTTTTGAGACTGCTGATAACTTTAAGAATGTGATTAACAGACCCATAAAGCGGGTTCCTTCTTTGAGAGACATTACAATTGCGAACATTTTTTTCGAAAATTCAACACGCACAAAGCTCTCCTTTGAACTTGCTGAGAAACGACTTTCGGCAGATGTAGTAAATTTTGCAGCTTCCTCATCTTCTGTAAGTAAAGGAGAAACCTTGGTTGACACGGTTAACAACATACTTGCAATGAAGGTTGATATGGTTGTGATGCGTCATCCTTATGCCGGTGCTGGCGTTTTTTTAAGTAAGCATATAGACGCGCAAATTGTTAATGCTGGAGATGGAGCGCACGAGCACCCAACTCAAGCTTTATTGGATGCTTACTCAATACGTCAGAAATTTGGTAATGTAGCCGGAAAGAAAGTCGTAATTGTTGGAGATATCCTTCATTCAAGAGTGGCAATTTCAAATATCCTTTGCCTTCAAAAACTCGGTGCTGAAGTTATGGTTTGTGGACCTACAACTTTAATTCCTAAACATATCGAATCCTTAGGAGTCAAAGTCGAACATAATCTTATGAAAGCATTAAATTGGTGTGATGTCGCAAATATGCTCAGGATCCAATTGGAACGACAAGATATTAAATACTTTCCATCATTAAGAGAATATGCAATGATGTATGGACTTAATAAGCAAATTCTTGACAGCTTAGATAAGGAAATTATTATCATGCATCCAGGTCCGATAAACAGAGGGGTTGAAATTACGAGTGATGTAGCGGACAGTAAACAATCCATTATTCTTGAACAAGTTGAGAACGGAGTGGCTGTAAGAATGGCTGTTTTATATCTTCTCGCTTCCCAAAGGGATTAATCTTTTCTATAACATTTCTATTTTCTTTTCGTTTAACTCTTTGTTATCAACAGATGTTAATTTCTTCTGTTAATAAGACATAATAGTATTTTTATATTAGTACCAACCATATTTGAAATCAAAATGCAGAAAAAAATCTTTTTTATTCCGCTGTTATTAGCAAGCGGCTTTACGGCTACGTACGCGCAGAGCAGCAAGTTAGTAACCCTTAATAAAAATTATCAAGTCGGATTAGAGCTTTTGCACAACGAGAAATATGTTGCTGCAGCACAACAATTTAGACTAGTTGAAAGCATACGCGAAAAACCCGGCGCACAACAAGAAAGCAACGCTGAACTTTCCCTATTAAAAGAAAATGCAAAGTTTTATACTGCAGTATGTGCGTTAGAACTTGGAAATAGTGACGCTGAAAGCCTATTTCAAAACTTTATAAAAGAATACCCTTTAAACTCCAACACCAAATTGGCATATTTTCATGTTGGCAAATCATATTTTGGCCAAAAGAATTATCAGAAGGCTTTAGAATGGTTCGAAAAAACCGATCCATCCTCTCTTTCTGCAAAGCAACGGCTAGAATATCAATTTAAACAGGGTTATTCGTATTTTAACCTCAAAAATATAGAGAAAGCAGAACCTCTTTTTGAAGCTGTGAAAAAAGACGATTCCCAATTCCAAGAAAGTGCCACATACTACTTCGCCTATATTAATTACCTTAACAAAGAGTATAAAACCGCGCTTAGTAATTTTGAAAAGTTAAAAGGGTCGCCAACCTATGAGTCAAGCTATCCTTATTACATTACATCAATGTATTATCTGGATGAGAGGTACGACGATGTTCTGAGTTACGCTATTCCAATTCTAAAAACTTCAAAACAGCAGTACGAAGCTGAGATGTTGAGTCTGATCGCCGCTTCGTACTTTGCTAAATCTGATTATCAAAATGCAGAAAAATATTTTGCTGAATTTTATCAAAAGGATAAGTCAAACACTCAAAATAACCTGTTTACCTATCAATATGGTTATTCTCTTTTCCAATTGAAAAAATATACTCAATCTATTAACGTTTTAGAAAAGCTAAATACTGATGATGTCTATTTACAAAGTGGAATGTATACTCTCGGGCGCTCATTCATTGAGCTGAAGAGTAAGGAGAGAGCAAGGAGCGCATTCTTCAGAGCATCAAGATTGGACTTCGATAAGATTGTACAGGAAGAGTCATGGATAAACTACGCCAGATTAAGTTACGAACTGGATTTTAATCAGCAAGCCTTAGAAGCGACGCAAAATTTTTTAAAACAGTTTCCTACCTCAAGTAAAATCAATGAGACCAAAACTTTACTTGGCGAGATCTTATTGACAAGTAAAAATTACCAGGCAGCTATTGATATTCTTGAACCTATACAGAATAAATCAGCCGAAGCGAAGGAGGCTTACCAAAAGGTAACTTACTTCAGAGGATTAGAGTTCTATAACGAACGCGCATTTCCAAATGCATTATCCATGTTTCTTAGATCGGATAAGTTTCCTGAAGATGCCGAAATTTTGGCTTTAAATACTTATTGGAAAGCTGAAGCATCCTACGAATTGAGAAAGTTTGGAGAAGCTGTCAGTCATTTTGAGACTTTCCTGGATATGCCAGGGGCTAAAAAAACTGGTGTTTACAACTTTGCTAACTATGCCCTGGCCTACTCCGCTTTTGAGGATGAAAAGTATAGCAAAGCAGCAAATTACTTTGAAAAGTTCCTAAACGGTAATGATAGAGATCAGAAAACAATAAACGATGCAATTGTCAGGTTAGCCGATTCCTACTTTGTTAGTAAAAGCTATGGCAATGCGCTGACTAATTACAATAAGATTATTTTAAATGGATCAACTGGTGAGGATTATGCACTTTTTCAACGCGGTATGATTCAGGGATTGGAAAATCAGAACGATGCAAAAATCGCCACTATGGAGGATTTGTTGAAAAAATTCGCAAATTCAAATTATGCTGATGACGCAGGATTTGAAACTGCCTATACATATTTTAATAAAGGCGATTTTGATAAGTCTAAGTCAGACCTGATCACTTTAGTAAGTAAGTATCCGAACAGCAGTTATGTACCTAGAGCTTTGGTGACAATTGGTTTAGTTCAGTACAACCAAGACAAAGATGACGAAGCATTAGAATCATTCAAAAAGGTCATTAGAGAATATGCAAGCACCGAGGAGGCAAAGCAGTCACTTGAATCCATCAAGAATATTTATGTGGATAGAGGTGATTCCGAAGGTTTCATTACGTACGCAAACTCAACTCCAATTGGAAACTATTCAGTTGCAGAGCAAGACAACATTGTATTCCAAGCAACTAACAACAGGTACTTAAAAGGCGATTTTAAAGGCGCTTTCGAAGCGGTAAATGCTTATTTTGACAAATTCCCCAAGGCGATTCACAATAAAGAGGCAAAGTTTGTTAGAGCAGAATCTTTAGTTCAGCTCGGTAGACCTTTAGAAGCAATTCCTGACTATGAGTACATTCTCAATGATTGGACGAGCGACTATACTGAAAGATCCTTAGTTGGTATATCGAAACTGTTCCTTGATCAGAAAAAATATAACGAAGCCATCGTTTATCTTAAGAGACTAGAAACAACTGCAGATTATAAAGTTCATTACAGCTTTGCACTAAATAATTTATTAAGAGCATATGATGCTTTAAACATGCCTGACGATATTGTTAAGTACGTAAAATTGATTAAAGAGTCTGAAAAAGGCTCTGAAGAAGAGAAAAACAGTGCCGACCTGTATGCTGGTAAAGCCTATTTACTCAAAGCAGATACAGCAATGGCAGTTAAGGCTTTTAATAACGTAGTTAATAGCACTAAAACGGTAGCTGCAGCGGAAGCGAAATATAACCTTGCCGCGGTACAGTATGCTAAAAAAGATTATAAAACCTCTACCAAAACTTGTTTTGATCTTATAAATAATATGCCATCCTACGATTATTGGGTAGCTATGTCATTCATTTTGTTATCAGACAACTATGTAGCGCTCAAGGACAATTTACAAGCTAAGAGTACACTACTAAGTATTATTGATAACTATGACGGAAAGGACGACATCGTTCCAATAGCTAAAGAAAAATTGCAAAAAATCAAATAGAAGATCAACATGAAATTGACTAGAATAATATATACAACTGTTTTATTATTAGCGGCCGTTTCTTTCGACTTGAAAGCTCAGGACACGAAAACAACGGAAAAGAAAACTGAGGAAAAAGCTGTTACAGAAGAAATAGAGGTCGTAAGGCCTTACAAACCGATACTCGCAGAAGCTGTGAAACTTAGACGTAGCCCTGATTTGAACGATGTTAAGACTTATAAGGCAAAGTTTAATTACAGTCTTACTGATCGTAAGCTTGAATTAAACTCTGATATTAATAAATTACAGGCTCAACAAGTGGCAGATGAAAAACAGCATGAATTTATAAATAACTATGTTAAGGGTGGGTTCGGAAGTGCAAAAACTATTTTTGGAGAAGCTTACGTTAACATAGGTGACGATCCTGATTTGCAAGCTGGCGCATTTTTTCAGCATTTCAGCCAGTCTGGAAAATTAAATAAACAACAATCGGATCAACAGAAATTGGGAGCATTTGGAAGAACAACCGGTGATATGTATACCTTAAACGGCCGCATAAACTTCCAACGTAACGGACTATATTTTTACGGGCTTGACAAAAACAACCCAACATTCAATCCCAATCCACAAAAACAAGTTTTAAATTTTGTAGAAGCAGAGGCTGAAATTGTGAACAGGTTCACTGATGACCCAGACGCATTAAGTTACGCGGCTAAAGTTAATGGCTATGTGTGGAGTGATAAATACAACGCAACTGAAAATTCGATAGTTTTAAATGGCTATCTAAACAAGAGAATTAGTAGTTTCAATCTAGGGCTCTCTTCATCGGCTGAATTTGGTAGCACAAAAGATTCATCAACTTCGGTTGGCAACAATCTCTTCAAACTAAACCCGTACATAAGGTTGCAGACCAATGGTGTAAAGATTAATGCCGGAATAAATTTCATCCAAGAATTTGGAGCATTTTCTTCAACGCGTATTTTCCCTGCAGTGACCGCGGATTTTACATTGATACCTGACTATTTACAGATTTTTGGAGAGGTTAAAGGAGACGTGAATAGAAATTCCTTGAAGCAGTTTACTGATGAGAATCCATTTCTAAACAGTAACATCAATATCAGAAATACAATTGAAAAATTGAGTATCAGTGGTGGTATTAAAGGAACTGGTGGGCCAGGCTTCGGCTATAAGGCTCGCTTCTATCACAAAAAAATTGAAGATATGCCGTTGTTTGTAAATAACTTTAATCAATTCAACAAGTTTGATGTTATTTACGATTTTGGTTCAATGAAATTAATTGGGCTAGAAGGGGAACTTTCCGTTCAAGTTAGTGACGCGCTAAAGTGGACAGGTAAGGTTAATTTCGACGATTACAGTCCTGCTTCAGAAACCCAGAGTTGGTTCAAACCTCTGCTAAGGATAAGTTCTGATTTGTGGTTCAATGTTACCAAGGAGCTTACATTGACCGGTTCAATATTGATACAAGACGATAGCAAAGCAAAAGTATATAACTCAGCGCCGGCAAATCCTTACTTTATTCCAGACCCTACTCAGGAACGTGTCGTTACAATAAAAGGATTTGTCGATCTTGGGGCGGGTGCAAATTATAAAATCAACAATAAATTTTCTGCATTTGCAAAAGTTAACAACCTATTGAACTCATCTTATAGTCGATATTTGTATTACGAAACCATAGGCCTAAATGTATTTGGAGGTATAAGTTATTCATTCTAATGGTTTTTTATTAATAGTTGGTTGATACGGAATTTAAATTTATTTTTACAAAAATGGATATCTTATCACACCTGACAGATTTACTAAGAACTCACAAGGAAGTTGGAATTGAGGGCCTTGGTACGTTTTTAAAAAAGAAAATACCGGGACGGTATGATGTTGAAAACCATCTATTCGTACCTCCAAGATACAGTTTAAGCTTTAGCGTAGAAATTAAAGAGAAAGTAATCCTTAGTAAATATATCTCTGGTATTACAGATATCTCTACGGAGTCTGCTCAATATTACATTGGTCTTTTTGTTGATGATATCAATAGGCAAATTGCTATCTCTAATGCAGCTGATCTGGATTCTATGGGAAAGCTCAAATATGTTGATGATAATTTAACATTAGAAGAACAAAGTGAGGTTAATCTCGGCTTCGAATTTTATGGCCTTCCCGTGATAAGGGAGGACGAGTTTAGCGAAAATCAACAAATCACAATAACGGAGCTTAAATCTGATGCAGGCACAGCCAACATATGGCATTTTGACAGAGAAGGATCGAGTCTGTCCACAATCAATGCTTTGAGTCATTCTCAGGAACACGCAACATCTACCGGTCCTTTATGGATAAAAGCTTTAATAGTGATTATAGTTGTATTGGCTATTGGTACTGTCGCTGCCTATTTCCTAAAGCCCAGCTTGTTTGGGATAAAGAATGTCTCGCCTTTACCAACTGTAGTAAAAGCTGCAATAATTTCTCCTGTTTTACCTATTAATATCGACACATCGTTAACTTCTGATCCAAATTCAATCTTGAATACAGCAAAAAGTATAGATAGTACTTCCAAAATACTACCGACAGCAAGTCAAGATTCAAAGATATCACAGGACACGACTACATGGGAAATTATCGGGGCTTCTTTGACAAGGAAAGAGGTCAGTTGGTACATAGAGGATATGAAGTCGAAAGGCTTTACAGCGAAGCCCGTACCCTCTATGCCTGGAAAAAAAAGGATCAAAATGAGCATTGCCACTTTCGGCGATGAAGAAAGCGCCAGAGAAGGCCGCAAGTGGCTCATTAAAAAACTAAAGAATAAAGACTTATACATTTTCCAGAATAAACACACATACAAACCTATATAAACATGATCACACTATTACAAGGCGTTACAGATACGGCAAACCAACTTGTTGACACAGCCAATAATCTAGCGCAACCGATAACTCAAGCACCCGAAGAACTACATTTCATAGATTTACTATTTAAAGGTGGATGGGTTATGGTTCCCCTGGCACTATTAGCGTTCTCAGGCCTCATCATATTTGTGGAGCGTTATATAACTATCAGAAAAGCATCTAAAACGGAGTCTAACCTGATGCTTCAAATTAAGCAGTATATCCATGATGGTAGACTAGATAACGCGATTGCATTATGCAAAAATAACAATTCTCCGCTGTCAAGAATGTTAGAAAAAGGTTTGAAACGTATTGGACGCCCTATCAAGGATATAGAGGCAGCTATTGAGAACATTGGGAAGTTGGAGGTCTCTAAATTGGAAAAAAATATAGGAATACTTGGTATTATTGCTGGAATTGCCCCAATGCTTGGATTCGTCGGAACAATTATCGGCGTAATTACAATCTTCCATGAGGTATCCATTAAGGGGGCAATTGAAATTGGTACAATCTCTGGGGGTTTATATACTAAAATGATCACCTCAGCAACGGGTTTGATAGTAGGTATCATTGCCTATGTTCTGTATCATATACTAAATGCAATGGTGGAACGTATTATTTTAAGGATGGAGACAGATTCAATTGAATTTATAGATTTACTTGAGGAGCCAGGAAAATAATGAATTTACGTAAACGACAAAAAGGCACTGTGGAGGTCCATACTTCCGCATTGAATGACATCATGTTTTTTTTGATGTTGTTTTTCCTATTGGCATCTGCTGTGGTTAATCCTAAAGTTGTGAAGTTACTCCTACCAAGATCTGAATCTGGGCAGCAGTCATCACCACAGAAAACCGTAGCGATATCCATTGATAAAAATTTAAATTATTATATTGACAAGCAGCCCACTACTATTGAAAACCTACAAGCTACCCTGGAGACCTATAAAGCGTCAGCTCCAGATTTGTCTGTGGTACTTTATGCAGATGGTCAGGTTTCAATTCAAAATACAATTGTAGTATATGATGTCGCGAATAAACTAGGATTAAAACTTGTGCTGGCAGTCGAACCTGAACGAAAAAAATAATGACCTATCCAAAAGAAGAAAACAATTATCCTAAAGCCATCGCAATATCTACAGGTATCATGGGTGCTTTATTGATATTGAGCTTTTTTATCGTAATTGGAAGCTTTGACCCTGTTGACACAGGCATGGGAGGAATGGTGGTAAACTACGGCACTTCTCCCGAAGGTATGGGAACAGACTACACTAGTATAGAGGAGCCTTCAGCTGATCCTAACGCTAACATTCAAACACCCGATAAAGTGGTTCCTACTGAGCCAACTAAGGAACAACCTACAAAACAGTCTAGCGATAGGGACATAGTGACACAAAACACCGAGGATGCTGTAAAGGTAAACAGCAAGACTACCAGCAAGAGTTCTAATCCAACGGCTACTACAAACGATAAGCCATCTAAGCCTGTCATAAATCAAAATGCCTTGTATAAAGGGAAAACTAATAAAGGAACCGGAGGTGGTGACGGTACTACAGCAACCCCAGGGAATCAGGGAGACAAAGACGGAGACCCATTAGCTAATAATTATGGTGAAGGAGGCTCAGGTTTTGGTGAAACTCCTATCGCACTTAGGAAATTTACTAATCTCGTTACTCCACAAGATGATGGACAAAAGACTGGCAAAATTGCAGTAAGAATTAGAATTGATAAAAGTGGAACAGTGATTAATGCCACGCCAGGAGTTAAGGGTACTACCCTTAATGATCGCGAATTATGGCAGAAATGTAAGGATGCCCTGATGGGCGCCAGATTGTCGCCATCAGACTCGGCGCCCGATATACAAATTGGAGTGGTAGTATTTAATTTCAAAGTGAAATAAACTTTCCCAGACTATTAAGTTTTTAGGTAATGGATTATGAACAGACACTGGATTATTTATATTCCAGGTTACCGATGTTTACGCGTGTAGGAGCTATCGCATTTAAAAAGGATCTACACAACACAATCGCCTTATGTGAGTATCTAGATAACCCCCAAAATAGGTTCAAATCTATACACGTAGGAGGTACGAATGGTAAGGGATCTACCTCTCATATGCTTGCATCGATATTGCAAGAAGCTGGCTACAAAACGGGGCTGTATACCTCACCTCATCTGGTTGATTTTCGAGAGCGAATTCGCATTAATGGGGAAATGATCAGTAAGGAATTTGTTATAGATTTCACCGAGCAAACACAACTAATTTTAGATGATATAAGTCCGTCATTTTTTGAAGTAACGGTGGCAATGGCCTTCTCTTATTTTGCGAAAAATTCTGTGGATATCGCTATTATCGAAGTTGGCCTTGGCGGTAGGCTCGACTCAACAAATATTATTACTCCAGAGTTGTCCGTCATCACTAATATAAGTCTCGACCATACCTATCTTCTCGGCAACACCTTAAAAGAAATAGCCTTCGAAAAAGCAGGCATAATCAAAAAGGAAGTACCAGTGATAATTGGTGAGTTTGATATGGAAACAGCAGATGTTTTCAAAGAAAAAGCAACCATCAGTAACGCTGTAATTAGATTTGCTGATCAGGTATTGAATATTTCACAGGTAAAATTTGATACGGATATGCTTTCTCTTTCAGTATATCGTGGCAGCAAGCTAATCTATGAAAATCTAGAGATGGATTTGACTGGTTCTTATCAATTGAAGAATGTTTTATCTGTATTAGAAGCAGTGGAAGTCCTCAAAAAAATCGGATATGAGCTTAGAGATAGTCATGTTTACTCAGGTCTAAAAAACGTTAAAAAGCTTACAGGCCTGAAAGGTCGATGGTACATATTGGATCATAATCCCTTAATCGTTTGTGACACAGGACATAACGAATCAGGAATAAAAGAGGTTGTAAATAACCTATTAAGGTTAAAATATAAACAACTACATATTGTCATTGGGATGGTTAAAGACAAAGACATTGCGTCAGTGCTCGCCAAATTGCCTATCCATGCAACGTACTATTTCTGTAGTCCTAATCTTGAACGGGCACTATCTGCAGACGAACTTAGATCACAGGCAGCAGTGCTAAAGCTTGTTGGTAAAAGCTTCTTGACTGTAACCGAAGCATTCAGCGAAGCTAAGAAGAACGCATCTAAAGATGATGTAATTTTTGTTGGGGGAAGTACCTTCGTCGTAGCCGAAGTTTTATAAAATCTTTACATAATATTAAACGATAATAATTTTGATCTAATTACCTTTAAAAATAATTAGAATCAATTTTAAATAGATGATAAAAAAAGCTTATAAACTCTTTGCATTGGTTTCCCTGATAAGTTTGACAACCGTAGCACAAACAAAGAAGTCAGAACCTGTACAAAATCCAATTTATCCTGCTCAAGTTGGCCGCCCTAAGTTGGTTGTCGGAATGGTCATCGATCAAATGCGCTGGGATTATCTCTACCGTTACTACAATAGATATTCAGCCGGCGGATTTAAGAGACTGATAAACGAAGGTTTTTCTGCTGAAAATACTTTGATCCCATTTACACCCACTTATACTGGGTGTGGACATGCTAGCATATACACCGGGTCGGTACCTGCTATAAACGGTATTGTTGGTAACGATTGGTATGACCGGAGTATTAACAGGAATATGTATTGCGCAGAGGATACCACAGTCTCAACGGTTGGAAGCAATACCACGGCGGGGAATATGTCTCCTAAAAACCTTTTAGTAACTACCATAACGGATGAACTTCGCTTGGCAACAAATTTTCAAAGCAAAGTTATCGGCATCTCACTCAAAGATCGTGGATCAATAATGCCCGTTGGCCATTCGGCTAATGCTGCATATTGGTATGATGGTGGAACTGGAGACTGGATCACAAGCACCCACTACATGTCGAAGCTCCCGACCTGGTTGGAAGACTATAACAAAATAAAATTAGCTAATAAATTTTACGACAAAAACTGGAATACGCTATATCCAATAGATTCTTACACCCAAAGCACTATTGATAATAAACCATATGAAGGTAAGGCGAGAGGTGAGGAAACACCTACATTTCCACACCCTTTAAAATTATACATTGGCAAGAACTATGACATGATCAGGAGCACTCCATATGGCAACACTATGACCCTAGACCTTGCTAAACTGGCCATTCTATCAGAGAATCTCGGTAAGGGGACTTCAACCGACTTTTTGGCGGTAAGTTGTTCTTCTACTGATTACGTGGGCCACCAATATGGACCAAATTCAATAGAAGCTGAAGATACTTACCTGAGGTTGGACAAAGATCTGGAGGAGTTTTTAAATTACTTAGATAAAACCATAGGTAAAGGGAATTATCTTTTCTTTCTTTCTGCAGATCATGGAGCTGCCCACGTTCCGGGCTTTATGGAAGAAAATAAACTTCCAGGTGGTTTGTTTAGTGATTCTCAGGTTGTGAAATCCTTGAATACGGAAATAGAAAACAAGTTTAAAGTTAAAAAAGCAATAATTACATCCAGCAATAGTCAATTCTATTTTGACCACAAAGCAATTAACGATGCAAAAGCTGATATCGACGTCATAAAAAAACTTACGATAGAAGCTTTAAAAGAGCAAGATCAAGTACTGGACGCTGTAGATTTGAGTAACCTATCATCGGAGACTTTGCCAGAGCAAATTAAGAAAATGGTCACTAATGGTTATAATCCTCGAAGAAGCGGAGACATCTATTATATTTTAAAGTCTAACTACTTCGGAGGAGGAAAAACTGGAACCACTCATGGTTCATGGAATCCATACGATTCTCACATCCCATGTGTATTCATGGGATGGCATGTTAAGCCAGGTAAAACTAACAAAACACATTACATGACTGATATCGCCGCCACTTTAGCTGCAATGCTTCATATTCAGATGCCTAGTGGCTGTGTTGGGGAACCAATAATTGAACTAACTGGGCAATAAAAAAACTTACCTAATAAAAAGTCTTCTTAACGACTGTTAAGAAGACTTTTTATTTAATTACCTCAAAATAACCTAACCGTGTATCCAACTGAATTTATAATCCATAGTAGGATTGTTCATGCGTTCAGCCACCCGAATTAACCTGTTAGGGAGTTTCATGATATAGTCCCGAGCCTTCTCTCCAGTCTCATTTAAGTCACGCATGCTATCAAGCTTCCACTCCTCTATCAACTGCTGCATAATTTCAACATAATCTATTGCAGTATATACTCCCAAGCGCTGTGCAGCATCTGTAAAATGACCGAAAGTCTGGCCGATTTTCATACCCATTTCTCTAAGGAAATGTGCTGGCATAACAATCTTTTTTCTCATCATGTCTTCAAAAGCGATCATTGCCTCGTTAGGGTCAACTTCAAAGATCTTGGACATAAAATCCTTATAAGCCTTTGCGTGTCTGGCCTCATCCGATGCAATTACACCACACATTTTTGAAAGTTGAGTATCTCCATCTTTCTTAGCTAATGAAGCTACTCTTCTATGAGATACATTAGTAGCTAGCTCTTGGAAAGAGGTGTATATAAAATTCCTGTAAGGATCATGTCCAGTACCAATATCGAAACCATCTGCAATAAGATATTGTGTAGAAATCTCCATTTGTCTCATATCAACACGTCCTGACAGGTAAAGATACTTATTAAGTAAATCACCATGGCGGTTTTCTTCTGCGGTCCAATGACGAACCCATTTCATCCACCCACCTTCTTCATTTCGTGTGATGCCATCAACCATTGATAGCCACGATTCATAAGTAGGCAAAGCTTCTTCTGTTATCGTGTCGCCTATTAGAACTGCTACTAGATCATAGGATAAGTCCTTTGCGTTTTCCCGTAAAATTTTAATGTCCTGATAAAATGTTTCACTAGTAGAATCAGGCAAGAAGTCAGAGGGCTGCCAATTGGTATCAATTGGTTTTAAGTAAGTGCCCATCATATCTAACATATAGGTTTCGATGTGTAGCATTACTTCACTTCTTCTCTCTGCAAAAAACCTCATTGGTGTATCGTTTAAATATGCATCAAATATACCAAAATATATGTACAAACGCCGTGCCTCATATCAATTAAACGCATGAAATCAGGCTGCATATTTTGATCATCTTACCGGTGAGTACCGGAACCGCGTGCTAAAACTGTCTGTAAACAAGAATACCCTGCAGATTACTCTACAGGGTATTTTGATTAAGATCTGGCACCGACCTACTCTCCCACGTGTTACCGCAGTACCATCGGCTCTGGTGGGCTTAACTTCTCTGTTCGGAATGGGAAGAGGTGGACACCACCGATATAGGCACCTGAATAT
>Ga0209512_1000603_pt1 | contig 56182 bp, 48 predicted proteins | sample frozenSSSSmetaG_FD_184142 | JGI IMG/M metagenome (GOLD analysis project Ga0209512, IMG submission 184142) | Glacier valley bacterial and archeal communities from Borup Fiord, Nunavut, Canada, to study Microbial Dark Matter (Phase II) -... | ecosystem: Environmental > Aquatic > Freshwater > Ice >...
TCGCGGAAGGCATTATGGCCAGCGGTCATGCGTACCGCACCAACAGGTCGAACACATGGCCGCACCGACCAGACTTAGCAGAACGTCACTTCACCCTTGCCAACGGGGAGCCGTCCACACATGGCGCAAAGAAGGTGGAGCACGGTATCAAGCCCCTACAGGGGGTCTAGCTATTGCGGCCGGGTTGGAAGCGCCGCGCAGCCTATCTCTTCGTCCAAAGGCGTGAAAGCGCGGGCCTGAAGGCGGGGGAAGAGAGTGAGATCCGCACGTATTTCAACTGCCTCGAGACTCACCCGGAACTCGCAATAGCTAGCGGAACGGGGCGTTGCCTGGTCAAAGATGAAGGCGGACAATCGTCCGTCCGGCGTAGAGAGGACCTTCCAGTACCCGGAGGGTACGCGGTGTCGTTTGCGACCTGCCGGCATTGGCATCTCCGGCATCGGCCGCTCGTAGAGCGGACCAGTCAGGACATAGATAACGGGCAAGGGGCCTTCTTCGGGAGGGCGTGTGACTAGGCGACGTTCCTGAGCTTCCAGATATTGCCAGGGCGCTTGGTTGAGGGCCGAGCTTTGCGGCGTGATATTGGAGAGGATGTTGGTGTCGTCAGCGAAAACCGTACCGGAGAAGGCCGCCAGCGGGGCCTGGTGGCCACGATCAATGCCGAGAGCGTTGGGCGCGCCGTCATAGTCGCCGGGTTCCAGCGTCTCGTCAGCGCCGAGCCAGGGGTCCCTCTGCCACCGCCGTCCCCCGGACCGGCCCACACTATCCGCGGTCACGCGGTAGGCGACCCAGTCAGCGAACTTGGTCCGGTCGTTCGAGGAAAGGGTGTAGATCTCGCGCACGATCAGGTCATTGGTCGAGGAGGCACCCATGGGGCATCCATGGAGGCAGTGGAATGTATGGACCTCGGCATTGTCAGCGTAGGCCGGTCCGGCTGCCAGAACCAAAGCTGCGGCGATCTTGACATTCCAGCCCATGACGTTCCCCTCTTGGTTGTTTTTCTTGCGCTGAGTCGTGGCGTATCTTCAACCCAGGATCAGCAATGACGGATATAGAGACGCCTAAGGCGGCCAAAGGAGCGGGGACGGCCAAGCGACTGGTCTTTTTCTTCGACGGCACCACCAACACTCTCGACGCTCGCTACACAACCAATGTGGTCAAGCTCGCCCAGAGCATCGCGCCGATCGCAAAGGGCGTGTCGCAGCTGATCTATTACGATCGCGGCGTTGGATCCGATGAAGGCGAGAAGCTGCGGGGCGGCGCGCTTGGTCACGGCCTGGATAAGAACCTCTACGAGGCCTATTCTTTCCTGCTTTTCAACTACACGCCCGGCGACGAAATCTATGTGTTCGGGTTCAGCCGGGGCGCGTTCACGGCCCGCTCCTTCGTTGGCCTGATCTATAATTGCGGCATTCTCCGCCGGCGTGACGCCGGGGACATCGCCGCGGCTATCGCCTTTTACCGCAGCCGTGACGAACACGATGCACCGATGTGCGAACGGATGCTCGAGTACAGGCGAAAGCATTCGCTCGAGATCTGCGTGGATCCCCGCGAGGACGAGTGGCGTCAGAGAACGGTGCCCAACTATCGGTCGGGTGATGCCCGGCTGCTGCGGATCAACTACCTCGGCGTCTGGGATACCGTCGCCGCGCTCGGACTTCCGGCCCACTGGCGGCTTTCACGCCTTGATCGCCGTAAATACCGTTTTCACGACGCCCGGCTCGCCGGCATTGTCAGGCGGGCCCGTCACGCCGTCTCTATCGACGAGAAGCGCCTAACCTTCCGGCCAACCCTTTGGAAAAACGTGGACGCGCTGAACCAAGCGGAAGGCACGCAGAGTTCGGATCCGAAGGCCCCCTATCAACAGCAGTGGTTCCCGGGCGACCACGGTTCGGTCGGTGGCGGCGGCGACATTGAGGGACTGTCTGATGCTGGGCTGGAATGGATTGTCGACGGAGCGCGGGAAGCAGGACTGAATGTCGACGCAATGCCGAGTTCGCGTATCTTCGAAATCGTGCCAGATCATCGGGTGTCACTGCAAAACGTGAGCGCCCCCATTGATCCGACTTGGATGCAGAAGCTGTGGGCGTGGGTGTGGGGGCTCGCCAAGACCGCGGACCGGACACCGGGGCCGGAGCACCTCCACGAGGTCCATGTGAGCGCCAAGCGGCGGTGGCTGGACCTTCCGCAGAACCTGGCGGGGGGAAAGTATCGTCCGGCAACGCTGGAGCGGGTGGCAGAAGCATTGAACGCGCTCGATCCAAAAGCCTTCGGCGTGGACAAGCCGCTATCGGTCCTCAACGATCCCAAGCTTTTCGAGATGTATCAGGTCCGACCCAGGGACACCCTGGGCGCGATTTCCGAGAAGAAGCTCGGCTCGAAGGATCGGGCCGGTGAGATTTTTGAGGCCAATCTGGACAAGATGGAAACACAGTCGCAACTGCGCGCCGGGGAGACCATCAGGATTCCGCGCGGCGCGTAATTGCAGCCGGCGGCATCAGCTCACTGACCGTGACACTCAAAAAGAGTCTTCGCCCGTGTCCGCTATCGCCGCTTCTGAGACCTTGAGGGCGAACCGCCGTTCGTGATCCGTGAGAGACCTTCGGAACGTATGCGTCCGGCATGAAGCTCGATGCGAAAGAGGAGCGCGCCTGAGCGCGTCAGCTCGGGAACAGTTCGCGCACCTGTACGTAGCCTTGACCGGTTTCAGATGCTCTTCTGCTCTTGGCGCTGATGACTGTCCGGAGCGAGAGTTTCCGGTCCAAAAAATCGTGAAGGTCGAGGCCATCCATGAGGATGACGCGACGGGTCTGGAAACGCTGAAGCGCCTCGGAGGAAAATCCGCCGTAGCTGACGAAAAGGCCCCGCGTCCATGTCGGCCGGTCCTCGACCCTTCCCTGGAATCCCTGGAGGGTGAAAAGGTCGACAGGGTGGTTCTGCCACTTTGCTTCGAGTAGTACGGTCGCGTCACCGAGCTGGAAGCTGCCGTCGATCTGTTCGCCGACGATCCTGAAGGCTTGGCGTGCGTCGAGCCCCCAAGCATCGAACATCCGCCTCAGGAACCTCTCGAACGCAAAGCCCCGCGGTTGAGGATCAAGCGCCATCACCTCGCTCAGCGCCGCCATCAGTCCCGCATGATCGACGGGCTCTTCCTTGGGTTGCGATGCAGGGCGAAGGCGCACGGACAGGGTCAGCGGTTGTCCCCCCAGCCGAACCACGAGCGCCGACAGGTCGGTCCCGAGATCGATCAACGGATCGGTCTCGCCGCTGATACGAAACATGGTTTGCCGATAAGCCCAGAGCGACGACAGGATCTTGCGGATGCCGGCCGGTTGCGCCTTTTCAAAGAAGGCTCTCAGTCGCTTCCCCTTGGACGTCCCATAGATCGCATAGGCGTCGTCGTAGATACCGACCCCGACTTCGGAGCGGAAGAAGGCGGCGTAGGTGGCGTTGCTGAAGTCGAGGACGTGGCCGCCGGACTCGAACAGTTCGAGCGCGATTTTCGTCTCGACGGCGGTGAGAATGGTCATGTGGAGCACCGGCAAGGGAGGGGGCAGCTTGGGTCCGTTTCGGTACGGGGTGCAAGGACGCGGCGCCGACACCCTTCGACAGCCCGCAGGCGCAAGACCCTGGCCCGGCGCTGGACAGCTTTGCCGTGTGAGATTCCACAATGGACACGTGAAGGAGGCAAGCTTAACCTTGTTATCCGATAGCCGGCGCGTGTCGACGCGTTGCTCGCCCGTCCGGGAGATTCCGATGAGCACAGGCACCGACCCGTTCTTCCTGAGCGACCAAGAGACGGCCGTCGATCTCCTCTATTATGAGGCCATAGCGCGCACGGTAGTCCGTCTCGTCCGCCAGAGCGCCGACGTGCCGGTAACCATAGGGGTTCATGGCGACTGGGGGGCCGGCAAGTCGAGCGTGCTGAAGATGACGGCGGCCGCCTTCGAGGGGCAGGACCGCGTCATCACCCTGTGGTTCAACGGCTGGGTTTTCGAGGGGTTCGAGGACGCCAAGGCGGTCGTCATCGAGACGATCGTCTCCGAGCTTCGCCGGGCAAGACCCGGATCGACGAAGGTGGCGGAGGCGGCCAGGAAGCTCCTCAAACGCGTCGACTGGCTGAAGGTGGCCCAGGCGGCGGGCGGCATGGCCTTCACGGCCGCGACCGGCGTCCCGTCTCCGGACCTGCTGCGATCGCTCTATAACGGACTGTCCGGCTTAGTCGCTGACCCCTCAAAGGTCCTGACGCCCGAGACACTCAAGGGCCTAGCCGACCAGGCCGGCGGCGTGCTCAAGGCGTCGGAGGCGTCCTCTGAGACGGCGCCGGACCAGATGCACGCCTTCCGTGAGGAGTTCGAGGCCCTGCTCGACGCGGCGGAGATCGACCAGCTGGTGGTTCTGATCGACGATCTCGACCGGTGCCTTCCCGAGACCGCCATCGCGACCCTGGAGGCGATCCGGCTGTTCCTCTTCGTGCCGCGCACCGCCTTCGTCATCGCGGCCGACGAGGCGATGATCGAATATTCCGTCCGCCGGCATTTCCCCGAGCTGCCGGCGACCACGGGCCCGATGAGCTACGCCCGGAACTATCTAGAGAAGCTGATCCAGGTGCCATTCCGCATCCCCGCGCTCGGCCTGGCGGAGACGCGCGCCTATGTGACGCTCCTGCTGGCGCAGCGCGCCCTGGGCGAGGATGCGGTCGAGTTCCAGAAGCTGCTCGGGGCGGCCCGCGAAGACCTGCGCCGGCCCTGGAACAGTCGAGGGTTGGATCGGACGCTCGTGCAGGGGACGCTCGACGGGGTGATCCCTGTCGCGGTGGAGAACGCCCTGCGGATCAGCGGCCAGATCACCCGCTTGTTGACGGACGGCACACGGGGCAATCCACGGCAGATCAAACGTTTCCTGAACTCCATGGCCCTCAGACGCGCCATCGCCGAGGAACGGGGCTTCGGCGAGGATATCGACTTGCCGGTGCTCGCCAAGCTGATGCTGGCCGAACGGTTCGCGCCCGATCTCTACGACCAGGTCTCTCGCCTGGCCTCCACCGCCGCCGATGGCCGCGTCGGCGCACTGGGCGTTCTGGAGGCCGCCGCCAAGGCTCCGCCGCCGCCTGTCGTCGGTCAGACCAACAAGCCCCGCACGAAGGGAGCCGCCGTCGAGGCCGTCGCGCCCCCCGAGGCTGAGGACTGGCTGCGCAGCGACTGGGCCAAGGGCTGGGCCCAGATCGAACCGCCCCTGGCCGAGGTCGACCTTCGGCCCTACGTCTTCGTCACCCGGGACAAGCGCAGCTATTTCGCGGGCGTGATCGCGTCCGATCACCTCGAGGCCCTGGTCGAGAAGCTGAGCGGGTCGGCCATGGCCGCGCGGTCGGCAGAGACCGAGATCGCGAGGATCACGGACGCGGAGGCGGAACAGGTGTTCGACGCCCTCCAGGCTCGGATACTTTCGTCGGACAAGCTCGCTGCCGCCCCGCCGGGCGTCGCCGGCCTAGCCCGCTTGGTGGTCCTGCGGCCGGCGTTGCAGCGCCGGCTCCTGACGCTCCTGACCTCTCTGCCCACGGACAAGGTCGGCGGTTGGGCCGTCTCGAGCTGGACCGGTGCGTTCGTCGACACTGGCATCGTCGCGGAGTTCGGCACCCTGCGCTCCAGTTGGGCGGAGACGGCGGTGAACAGGGGACTGAAAGCGTCCGCGGGAGCTTTCGGCACCGCGGATCGGGCGGGCTAGATGGGCACGTCCAGCCCTTACGGCGGGCCGCAGACGGGGCTGATCCCGAGTTGGGTCGATGACCCGGCCGAGGGGGTCGAGACACCGCCTGCGGCAGCGCCCGACGGCGCGACGCCGCCTGCGGCGCCGCCGCCCCGGACGACGCCCGACGCGTCCGGGGCCGGTTCCCTGCGGGGCGCCCGCACGGCCTTCAACGCCTTCGCCCGGACGGGCAACCGCGACGCTCTTGCGAAAGGGGTGTCGCGGTATGTCCGCGACGGCGTCGGCGGCGGGGGCAGGGCGGCGCGTCGCATGGGCGAAGCGCGCGCTTCGGCGGGCCGACTGCTAGGGGTGGTCCGCGACATCGCGCGCGACGGACCCGTCGAGGCGTTGCGCCGCGTCAATCTCGACGGCCTCGCCGGTCAGCCGGCGGAGACGGTCTTCCTCGCCCTGCTGGAAGTGATCTGTCCGCCGGGCGGCGCGCTCGACGAGGCCATCGCACGGCAGGGGATGCTGGAGGCTATCGACGCCCTGGCGGAGGACGGGCTGGGATCGTTCGACAGCCTGACGGCCGGACAGCTCGAGGAATTCTTCCTCGACGTCGTCTCCCGAACCATCGAAGCCCGTATTCTCAACGACATCGGCGCGCGGGGCGTCAACCTTCCGGCGACGGTCGCCGCCATCGACCAGTTGCAGGCACAGCTTCACGACTTCGTCGCCGGCAACGTCCGCCAGCAGCTGGCCGGGCGGCTCGACGGGGTGGCGAGCATGACCGACCGGAACGTCTTGGGCGCGGCGGACGGCATCTACGAACAGGCGTTCGACCTGCTCGCCGCTATCGGAGACGACCTATGAGCGCGCACAGCATCGTCTGCCGCCTCGGCGACCGGGACCGGACCCGCCTGCAGCCCGCCGGCCCCCTGATCCGCACCGAGATCTCGTTCATCGACGCAGACCGCCGCCTGGGTTTCGGCCTGGGCCAAGCCCTGGACCAACTGACGGCGCTCGGGCTGCGCCCGAGCGAGGTTTCCGTCGACCTGGCCGTCCTGGCGGCGACGCTGACGGCGGCGGACACGCGCGTGAACAGGGAGTCCGAGGCCCAAGACCGCTGGACCCGCGAGATCACGCTGGAGGTTCCGGTCTCGGACCCGGCGCTGTGGGACTCAGTCAGCGCCCTGATCGTGAGGATGTTGAACTTCCTGACCGGCGACCGGTGGTCCCTGCGCTTTCGCGCGAGGGCCGCCGGTCTCAAACGTCTCGCGCCGGCGCCCGCGACGCTGGCCCTCTACCGACCTAGGGATGTCTGCCTCTTCTCCGGCGGCCTTGACAGCTACATCGGGGCCATCGACCTGCTCCACGCCAATCGGTCCCCCCTTCTCATCAGCCACTATTGGGACACCGTCACGAGCGCTCATCAGAGCCTGTGCGCCGACCGGCTGGAGAAGGCCTATCCCAAGGCGGACTTCAAACACCTCCGGGCGCGGGTCGGTTTCCCCACCGATGCGGTCCCGTCGTCGTCCACCGAGAACTCCCTGCGGGGCCGCTCCTTCCTCTTCTTCGCCCTCGCGGCCCTGGCGGCCGACGCCGTCGACGACGACGTCACCATCCACGTCCCGGAGAATGGTCTGATCTCCCTGAACGTCCCCCTCGATCCCCTGCGCCTGGGATCGCTCAGCACGCGGACGACCCACCCCTTCTATATGGCGCGCTGGAACGAGCTCCTTGGACGGCTCGGGATCCGGGCGACCTTGGTCAACCGCTATCGCCATCAGACCAAGGGCCGGATGGCGGCCGGTTGCGCCGACAGGGCGCTTCTCGCCAAGACAGCGAAGGACACCATGTCCTGCAGCTCACCGGCCAAGGCGCGATGGGGCGGCGCCCCGCCGCAGCATTGCGGACACTGCGTGCCGTGCCTGATCCGCCGCGCCTCTCTGCACACCGGTCTGGGGTCCGATCCCACGACCTACACCTTGGTCGATCTGCACGCCCGGCCGCTGAACGCGCTCAAGGCCGAAGGGGAACACATCCGGGCGTTCCAGCTGGCGATCGCCCAGCTGGTGGCCAGGCCGGGCCGCGCCCGCTTCCGAATCCATCAGCCCGGACCGCTCAACGATTTCCCCGCTGAACTCCCCGACTACGAGGCGGTCTATGTGATGGGGCTGCAGGAAGTAGGTGCCTTGATTAAGGGTGTTGTCGTAAGTCCCTGGTGATGACGGCGACTCCTCCAAGGCTGATCGACTTCCACTGCCATCTCGATCTCTATCCGGACCATGACGACCTGATCCGGGAGTGCGACCGGGAGGGGGTGATCACGCTCGCTGTGACCACGACGCCCAAGGCTTGGCGGCGGAATCTGCAAGTCGCCGAAGGCTCCCGGAATGTCCGTGTCGCCCTGGGCCTGCATCCGCAGGTCGTGGGTCAGAGGAAGGCCGAGATCGCGCTCTGGGAGCAACTGCTTCCCGAGGCCAAATATGTGGGCGAGGTCGGGCTCGACGCCGGTCCGAGGTTCTACCGATCCTTCGAGGACCAGACGGCCGTCTTCGAGCGGATCCTGAGCGCGTGCGCGGAGGCCGGCGGGAAAGTTCTCACCATTCACAGCGTCCGCGCGGTTGGACAGGTCCTCGGCCATCTGGAGAAACGATTGCCGCAGGACCGCGGCCGCGCTGTCATGCACTGGTTCACCGGTTCTAGATCGGAAGCCCGCAGAGCCGTGGACCTCGGCTGCTATTTCTCGATCAACAATCAGATGCTCTTCCAGGATCGACATCGAGACCTCGTGGCCGGCCTCCCGCTCAATCGACTCCTCACCGAGACGGATGGGCCTTTCACTCAGGTCAACGGTAGACAGAGCAGACCGGCCGATGTGGCTGAGGTCCTTCCTGCGCTCGCCGCACTTCGTGGAATGACGCCGGAGTCGCTGCGCATTGCCCTGTTGGACAATCTACGAACTCTGGTCAGCCACTAGCGGCGGCTATCAGAGGTTCCGTCCAAGGGTGCTGAACTTCCGATCCCCGATCCCGACCCAACTTCCGCTGTTGGCGCAGAGCTGACTTGGCAGCGGCACGTGGCGCGACCCATCTCGATGAGGGTTGTGATGTGGGATTGAAGCCCTTATGGGCTAAATTATTCAATTAAAACAAAAAGGAATGGCGGTGCTGTCAGGCAAAGGGTAAAATGTCTCCGGCAAAGTCGGCGTATGCCACTGACGGAGATGATGTTTCGTGAAGCCGACTTCGTTCAGTTGCCACCGCTTTCCGGCGGACGTCATCGGTCATGCCGTGTGCCTGTATTTCCGGTTCAGCCTCAACTTTCGCGACGTCGATGAGCGTGGCGTTTGGAGAAGCGGCGGTGGCCTCCGACGCCGCGTTGGCGTCTGGATGAGATGGTGTGTTCGATCGGCCGCCGCCGCGGCGGCGACTGACCGGGCGCAGCCGCCGGATGAATCGAGTCGGGTAGGGTGCTTTTCAACTGGCCGAAATTCACCTTTCAGGCCCGTTCACCGGGGCAGCCCGTGCGGGAGCAGGCCGACGGTGCCGGGATGGCAGCGAATCCGGCCATCGGTATCGGGGACGAAACGGGACGTCGGTTTGGTCCCCTGGCCATATCGTCAGTAGGACGCGCATTGGTCCATCAACCTGTCCGTGCACCCTTGCCATGGCGCACGTGAACGCGTCTTCTCGCCGTCTCAACAGGAGGGCATATGACCAACACGAATTTTCAGGGCGGGAGTTTCGATCTCGGCCACGTCGTCGGGAGGACGTTCGCGTCGATCGGACAGAACTGGCTGGTTTTTCTGGTCCTGTCGCTGGTTCTGGTCGGGCTTCCCAGCCTGGTCAGTGGCTATGGGCAGACGCTCGGCGGGATGACCTCTCCGCCATACAACGGCGTCGGTTTCGTCATGATCGGTGGCCTGTTTAGCATAGTGGGGGGCATCATCCTGCAAGGTACGGTGGTGTTTGCGACCGTCAGTGGTTTCAATGGCAAACCCATAGACATCGTCGGGGCCATATCTGTGGGATTGCGGTTCTTCTTCCCCCTGCTGGGTCTGGGCATCCTGATGAGCCTGGGCATGATGCTGGGTTTCCTCCTGCTCTTCGTACCCGGCCTGATTCTGATGGTGATGTGGGTGGTCTCGGCACCCGCCCTGGTCATCGAGAAGCGTGGCGTTATGGCGAGCTTTCAGCGCAGCCGCGACCTGACACGCGGCAATCGCTGGATGATTTTCGCCCTGCTCGTCATCTACAGCATCCTTTCGGGGATTCTCAGCTGGAGCTTGACGGGGCTGGGCGTGGCTATGGGGGGCACCTTTGCGACCGCGAACACGGTGTGGCTGGTTGCCATGGTCCTGACGCCGCTGGTCGCCGTTCTCTCCGGCGTCGTATCCGCGGCGGGCGTGGCGGCGATCTATTATGAGTTGCGCCGGGTCAAGGAAGGCGTGTCGTCAGACCAGGTGGCCGCTGTATTCGACTGACGCGAACGTATGGTGGCGTCAGACATCGTGCTTGTCACGGCGTCTGACGCCCATCAATAAGCGCGACTCCAGCCTTCCACGCAGGGCGGCGTAATAGGCACTGAGGAAGTCGTAATCATCGTCCGTTGGGCCGTGCGGCCAGGCGATCTTGACCGAAATCCGCTCGGCGACGGCACGAACGGTGCGCTTGTCGCGCATGCGCAGGATACCTTCCAGGACATGCAGTTCCTTGGCCCCGTAGGCGTCGATTTGGGCCAGACTGAAGTCGAAGCGGTTCAGGCGTTCGCTGCCGTCGTCGGCCATATCGCGGGTCAGTTTGCGGCGCGGGTTGCGGACCACCCAGGTGCCGGCCACCAGGTCCCCGACCCGCAGGCAGTCGCGGTTGAAGAGGGGGAAGGCGACAAAGATCGCGGCCCAGATGAAGCCAAGAATATACATCCAGCTCTCGACCCCACCTTCCCGGGTCTGACCGAGCAGGATCGACAGGGGCAGAAAGACCTCCAGCTCGCGCATGGCATTGCGGGCGAAGACAGACTCGACGCGCAGGCGTCCGCCGTCGCGTGAGGCGACGCGAAGGCCCATCATCCGCTTGCCGGGTGTGGCGGCCCGTGCCGAGAGCTCGAAAGCAGTGAAGTAGAAATTCCTGAGGACGAAGAACCCCAACAGCCAGACGACGGCCACAATCTCCATACCGGTTTCTCTGCGGGCGGCGACGGCACCGATGCCGATCAGGGCGGTGGCCAAAGTCAGGGCCAGAAGGACCGCAAGGATGATCGCGGCATCGAGCATGAAGGCCCCCGCACGTTGGCTCGCGGTGCCGATGTTGAGGCGCAGGTCGATCCCCTCGGGCGTCACGAACGCGCGCAGGGTCTTGTCGTCCGATCGCAATGAGAGCCGTTCAGCGGACATCGGCAGCGCCTTTCCGCGAGGTGTAGAAATAGGTCGCCCACAGAATGCCAGTGAGGATGCCGATGCCATAGCGGGTCCCGGTGTCGGCGATCAGCTGGCGGCCGAAGCCCTCGAGCAGGCCGGCGACGAACAGCATCACGACCACGCCCCCCATGACGATGGCGGCACTGCGCCCGGCTTCGGCCGCGGCCTCCAGCCGGTGGCGCTCCCCGGGGAAGGCGACGGCCCAGCCGATCCTGAGGCCCGCGGCCCCGGCCAAGGTCACCGCAAACAGTTCCGTCACACCGTGGATCATCAGCCAGCCGCCCGCCTCCAGGCCCAGGCCGCGGCTGGCGAACAGGGTGAGGAAGGCCCCCAGGGTCGCGCCGTTGTAGAGCATCAGCATGGCGCTGGGGACGCAGAGGGCGAAGCCGAGCGCGAACGCCAGAAGGGCGATCTGGGCGTTGTGGGTGAACAGGAAGGTAGCGAAGATCGACAGGCCGCCGGGGTCGTCCAGACCGGCCAGGGTGGCGCGCAGGGTCTCGGTTGAGGCCCCGGGGTCCCGCCCTCCCGACAGGCCTGCCGGGACAAAGGCATAGAACCACTCGGGGTCGTGGGCGACGAGCCAGGCCGCAGCGACGGCTCCCAGAATCATTACGGCTGCCGAGATCAAGGTCTCGCGCCACAGGCTCCGCACCGCGCGCGGCCAGTCCGAGGCGAAGAAGCCGGCCAGCCTTTCCTGGAGGGTCGAGCGCGAGCCGTAGACGAAGAAATAGGCCCGCGCCGACAGGGTCTCGAGATAGGTGATCAGGCCGAGGTCCAGCGAGGTCTCACGCGCCACGGACAGGGCTGACAGGGTCGAGCGATAGAGAACGGGGACGGCCAGGATCTCTTCATCAGTCAGCTTGCCAACCGCGCCCTTTTCGGCCTTGTCCAGCAGCCGTTCCAGACGTTTCCAGTCGTTTTCGCGGGCGTGGCGAAAGCGCTGGCTCTTGAGCTTGGAGGCGGTCCGGGCGCTACCGGATGGCGGGAAGGGCCTGTCGGTCACAGCAGGTCCCTTCGCTTCAGGTCGAGATAGGCATTGATTACGGCCGGCCCGATCCGGTCAGCGGGAGCCTCGACGATATGGACCCCCATCCGGCGTAGTCGGCTGACGACGGTGTTGCGTTCCCGCAGCAGGCCGCCGGCGACCACGGCGCGGGCGACGTCTTCGGTCTCGGCCGGCTCGACCTCGGTCAGGGCCTCCAACTCCTCGTCGCGCAGGACGACGAACAGGACAAGATGGCGGCGCAGCAAGCGGCCGAGAGCCTCCACCATCAGTTCGGCGGCGGTGGAGTCGGTGAAGTCAGTGAAGATCACGACCAGGGAGCGGCGCTTCAGCTGACCGGCCAGGCTGGTCAGGGCCAGGGTGTAGTTGGTCTCGTGGGTCGAATAGTCGATGCGACCAGCGACGAGTTGCAGCGAGCGGAAGGCGTCCAGGCCAGCGGCTGCACCGGTCGACAGGCGCGGGGCGGAATCGAAGGCGAAGAGGCCCGCCCGGTCGCCGGACCGCAGACACGCATAGACCAGCAGCAGGGCGGCGTTGATGGCGCGGTCGATGCGCGGGGCACCGCCGACCGGCTCGCTCATCACCCTGCCGCAGTCGAGGGCGATGATGACGTGGTGGTTGCGCTCGGTGCGGAATTCCTTGGCCAGAAGTCCCGAATGCCGGGCCGATTGTTTCCAGTCGATGGCACGGCGATCCATGCCGGGCTGGAAGTCCCGCAGGGCCTGGAACTCCGAGCCTTCGCCAAGCTCGACCTGGGTCCTGGCCCCGAACAGGGCATCGCGGGCGAACAGCTTGACCGCATCGTCGCGCACCGACTGCAGATCCGTCGAGACGGGCACCGACTGGTCCAGATCGAAGGCCTTCTGCTTCCAGGTCAGGCCCATCGGTCCGGTCCAGCGGATCCACAGGCGCTGGATCATTGCCGCGCCCCGCCGCCGGGGGATGAACGGGAAGGTGAAATGGACGGTGGCGTCGCCGACCCGGGTCCGCACGACCCGACCGGCGAGACCCAGGCGGTGGTCGGCGGCGAGGGCGGCTTCGGCTTGGACGGGGACGGGGCCCTTGCCGAACCGGGCCCTGACGTCGACCTGGCCCGGGCGAGCAATGGCGGGAAACAGCGCCGGGAGGGTGTCCAGCGTCAGGCGCGTGCGCGACCCGCCCATCAGGCCGTCCAGGCCGACCAGGACGGCGACGGCGGCGATCCACGCGGGGGCGACCAGCCAGCCGGCGGGCGTCAGGACACCGGCCACGACGGCGACGGGCAGGCCGGCCGCCATCGCCAGTACCGCGCGTCGCGTCGGGTAGATCACCGGGGGACCGCGACCTGTTCGATCAGGGTCTGAAGCACCTGATCCACCATGCGGCCCTCGATCTCGGCGGCAGGGGACAGCAGCAGGCGGTGGCGCAGGGTCGGGACGGCCAGCACCTTGACGTCGTCGGGAATGACATAGGTCCGGCCGTCGAGGGCGGCACGGGCCCGGGCGGCGACGGCCAGCATGGCTCCGGCACGTGGCGAGGCCCCGGTGTCGGTGTCGGCCGAATCCCGCGTGGCCCGGACCAGGTCGACGATATAGCCGATCACTTCGTCAGTCAGGCGGACGTCGGCGACCGTGGCCACGGCGGCGTCGATGGTGGCGCGATCAGCGACCGGCTGCACGCCGAGGGCGACGGGATCCATCTGGCCGGTGCGGGCACCGTGCGCGGCGATGATGGCCCGTTCCTGATCGACCGTCGGATAGTCGAGGACGTGTTTGAACAGGAAACGGTCCAGCTGGGCCTCGGGCAGAGGGTAGGTGCCCTGCTGCTCGATCGGGTTCTGGGTGGCGACGACCGTGAAGCGGGCACTGAGGGGGTGGGATACGCCGTCGATGGTGACCTGACGCTCCTGCATGGCCTCCAGCAGGGCGGCCTGGGTCTTGGGCGGGGTGCGGTTGATCTCGTCGGCCAGCAGCAACTCGGAGAAAATCGGACCGCGCGTCAGGGTGAAGCTGGAGGTCTGGAAGTTGAACAGATTGGCCCCGATGATATCGCCGGGCATCAGGTCGGGGGTGAACTGGATCCGGCCGTAGTCGAGACCGACGGTGCGAGCGAAGCTCTGGGCCAGCAGGGTCTTGGCGGTTCCTGGCGGGCCTTCCAGCAGGACGTGGCCGCCGGCAAAGAGGGCCGTCAGCAGCAGGTCGACGGCTCCGTCCTGGCCGACCACGGCGCGGGCGATTTCGGCGCGGATGCGCGCGGCGATCGCAGTCACCTCATTGACGTCCATGGGTCAGCTCCTGTTTCCAGCGATGCAGGTCGCGCGCGACCTTCATCAGATCGTGGGGGGTGTTGGCCGCTGCGGCGCTTGCGGCCAGATCGGAATAACGGACCGAGGTGCCGGTCATGACGCCGACGCGGTCGAGAAAGGCATCCAGCTCGGCCTCCGACAGGGTGCGCGGTGCCCCGATGGCCCGGGCGACGGCGGCGCGCATGAGCAGGGCGTAGGGGCCGGCCATCCGGTGCTCTCGCCGGGCCAGCCGGATCAGGCCTGCGGTGTTGTCGGCGAGGGCTCGCTTGCCGAGTGCCACGGCGCGGTTCGTCTCCTGCGCCGGTCCGAAACGGACGACCGCCTGGAAGCCGGCCAGGGTGGCCAGGGCGGCCAGCAGCAGGGTGACGCCCAGCAGCGGCGGTTCGAGCATCAACCGCAGTAGACTGCGGGTCCGCTGGAAGCCGTGCTGGGTCAGGTCGAAGATCACCGGCGATCCTTCGGCCCGCACCAGATCGATTATGGCTAGGGCGGTCTCGCTGCCGGCCAGGGACTTCAGACCCTGGGTATTGATCAGGTCGGGATCGGCCAGGACATAGGTCCACGTGCCCTGTTTCATCGCCAGGATCACGGCCCCCGAGGCGTCGGTCAGGACGGGAATCCAGGCAGGGCCCGAAAACGCCGGGCCGGACAGGGTCTGCAGCGACTCCACACGCACCGGGCGGCCCACGATCCGGCCGCCGGGGCGTCGCAGGTGCACCCAGTCCGCGCTCTGAAGGCGGTTCAGGGCGACGTCGTTCCGCAAGGGGCGAGGCAGAATTTTCAGCACCTCCCCGTCCGGTAAGGCACCGACGGTGGTGACCCAGCCCTGATGGCGCGTCTCGGGCACGGCAGTCCATTTCGGCAGGACGATGAGGACGGGGCCGAGGACGGCGTCGGGCCGGTTCCTGCGACCGGGCCGTCCATCATCGATGTTTCCGATTCGATCCGCGATCTGATCCGGATTGCCGCCGACCGCCGGGGTCATGATCAGGAGGCTGTCGGCGGCGGTCGAACCGGAGCGACCGCGGCTGAGTGTCACCGGTACGCCCGTGGCGCGCAGCAGCCTGACGATCCCGGCATAGCCGATGGCAGAGGTCGACAGGGCGTGGCCGCCGCCGTCGTTCCCGGTCTTGAGCTCTGACCCATAGGCGGACAACACGCCCAGTCCGGCCAGGGTCACCACCGAGACCAGGGCCAGCACCATCATGGTCAGGGGGGAGAAGGCTGCTCCGGCCGCGCGGGATGTGCGGCTCATCCGCGCCAGCCTTCGGGTAGGGCGAAGGCCTCGTAGGCCTGACGGCAGTCGGCGAAGTCGGTCGCCCCGACGGCGGTCGAGCCGAACAGGCTACGCTCGACCACGTGGCCGATGCGGACAAAGGCCGGACGGGCCCCTTCGGGAATGGCCTTGAGAGTGGCGATCTCTCGCGTCGTCAGGGAGTCCCGCAGGGCCCGGGGCTGACGCTTCTGGATGTCCTCGACACTGCGCAGCAACAGCAGGTGGGCGGCTTCGGCGAAGCGACCCTGGGCGGCGAGGGCATCGGCACTGGCCAGCAGGTTGCGGGCAGCCGCGGCATCGGGACGCCATTCGGGTTCGATCGGCACCGGGGGTTTGGTGGTCCGGGCCCGGGGACCGCGCAGCTTCAGCAACTCCCGCCCCACGGCGAGCAGAACCAGCCCGGCGATGAGGGTCAGGCCGCCCCAGAACACATATTTCAACGCGGGGGCGATCCACTGCAGAACATCGCCGATCCAGTGAAACCAGCGGGGAATATCGGGTGCCGTGAAGCCGGTGCGGTCGAATTGCAGATCGGAATCCCGCAACAGCCGGGCGTGGGCATAGGCGATGTCCGGAGTCGTGCGCGCCACCTCGAGAGGGGCCTCAACACCTGCAGGGCCGCTGACCGGCATGGTCTCAACCCGCATACGCCAACTCGCATCCCCCGCAACGCATCCAGCAATAGCGTCGTTGCCAGACCAGTCAACCGGGGGTGGTTTTGCCGCACCGGAAACTTTGTCAGGCGGATTGCGCCCGGTCCTCCGGGAACGGTCTCCAGGCAGGCAGCAGGTTCGCCTGTTCCCGGCAGTCTGTCGTTCTGGAAGCCAGCGTTCTGGAAGCCAGGACAAAACGCGCCGATTCCCTGTATTTCCCTGTAAACAGCCAATGCCGTTGGTTCGGGGAAGCCCAACCGACCATTGGCAAACGGAGACGGGGGCGGCAAAAAGGGGAGGGCAGGCAAGATTGCGCGATCAGAGACAGGCTGTCTGTCTCCGGGTTCGGCGAAGGCGCGGTAATGTTGGGGTTATTTCCCGGGTTGCGGGGCCCGGCGGTTATCGAGGAAGTGCGTGGCGGTGGTGGCAGTCGTACGGAAACTCGTCTCCCGCCGAACTGCGCGGATGTGACCGGAAGATCTGTTGGGCGGCTGTGGTTCGTAAGACACTTTGAAGCTTCTCCGGCGTCTGCTCCTCGCCATTTGATCATCAGACTCTCACTTCGCCGCGTTCGCGCAGATGCGGCGACTGCATGGGCGGTCGCTGTTGCCCGATTTTGGCAGGGAAGGGGCCTTTTCGATTTTGAGCGATTAGCCTGACGGCACCCCGCGAGCCTGGAGCGAACCGTCTTACGGGGCTGCTAGAATCTACGCTGGCAGGATCCCCTAAACGGCCGAGGCCGGATAATAGCGAAAGGGTTGACCGCGCCCGCCCGCGCCCGTGCGAACCACGAGCCCGCGTCCCAGCAGTAACTGGCAACTGAAACTGATCCGCGGCTGGCACCCTGTCTTGCCGAACAGGCCGTGGGCGAGTTCGCGTTCGGTCTGCCCGGGACGAATTGTGATTTGGGTGCGCAAGCGGTCATAGATGGTCGAGGGTTGGCTTGGGGGGCGCTCGGCCGGCGGGTCACAGCCTGCCGGATGTGCCCGGCTCGGGCGGTCAGGGGGGGCAGCCTCGGTCATGAGCAGACCCGTGCCAATGAGCCTACGGGCAGGGGGCCTGACGTTGCAGATGACGCCCTGAGTTTCTGCGGCGCAAGATGGCGAACTCGTCGGGTCAAACCACGCCTCCTGTGCGCAGCAGCACCCCCGGGTTCATTCGGTTTTCCGGGTCAATCGCAGCCTTGATGCGGACGAACAGAGCCAGTTCGACAGGGTCGACGACTCGCTCGAACTCATCGCGTTTGTAGATACCGATTCCGTGTTCAGCACTGATCGAGCCGCCGAGGGAAAGGGCGATGTCGTGCGTCCGGGCCGTGACTTCGGCGGCGTGAAGGAGAAAGTCGGCGCGATCGGCGCTTTTTGGCTGGATCACGGTGAAATGGATGTTGCCGTCGCCGACGTGACCGAACGACAGGGGGCGGGCCCCTGCGATCAGGGTCCGTGCGGCGTCAGAGGCGCGGGTGATGAAGTCAGGGACGGAAGCGACGGGCACCGACACATCGTGTTTAATCGAGGCCCCGGCCCGTCTCTGACCATCCACCACGCCTTCGCGCAAGCGCCAGAATGACGCCCGCTGGGTCTCATTCTCCGCCAGGACCGCGTCGAGGGCCGTGCCGTCGTCCAAGGCTTCGCCCAAGGCGGTTGCAAAGGTGTCGCGCAATCCTCCCTGCTCTGCCGCCGTGGCGACCTCGACGAGCATCGACCACGGATGAGGGGACTGGAGCGGACTGACCGCTTCGGGCCGGGCGTTCAGCGCCAGTTCCAGCCCGAAGCCTTCGATCAGCTCGCACGCGACGACCACATCGCCGCAGGCCCGGCGCAACCGGTCGAGTACACCCATGGCAGCCGCGGGGTCGGGCACGGCGATCCATGCGGACTCCAGCTGCCGCCATGCAGGGGTAAGGCGCACCACCGCCGCGGTGACGATTCCGAGTGTACCCTCGGCCCCGATGAACAACTGCTTCAGGTCGTATCCCATATTGTGTTTGCGCAAGGCGCGAAGGCCATTCCAGATCGACCCGTCGGCCAGCACCGCCTCCAAGCCCATGACGTTCTCGCGGCAGTTGCCGTAGCGGAGGGCGCGTATGCCGCCGGCGTTGGTCGAGATGACGCCACCGAGGGTGCAGCTGCCTTCTGCGCCAAGGCCGAGCGGCAGGCAGAACCCGGCCTCGCGCGCCGTGTCCTGCAAGGTCGCCAGAATACAGCCCGCTTCGGCCGTCAGGGAGGGCGTATGACAATCCATTGCCCGTACCGTTCGCATCCGGTCCAGCGACAGCAGGAGAGAGCGCCGAGCGTCCCGGGGAATGGATGCGCCCGTCAAACTCGTGTTCCCGCCCTGGGGTGTGACGATCAGGTCGTGGATGACAGCGGCCCGCATCAGGGCCGCGACCTGTGCTGTGGATGAGGGGCGAGCCACGGCGAACGCAGTGCCCGTTTCACGACCGGTCCATTCGGTGAGATAGGGCACCATATCGGCGGGCGCGCAGATCAGTGCACCGTCGTCGACACAGGCCGACAGAGCCTCGAATGTCGAGTTCATAAGGTCATGCCGTCCGCCTGATCAGGGCGGAGGTCCGGATCTGTGGCTCGATCTCACGGCTATGGATCGCGGTGTACATCGGTGTTTCTCGAGCGAGAGTGGGGCTGGGAAGGGACCGTTCAAATGCCTTTTAGGTGCCCCTGTTCGACGTGCAGACAATCCGATGACGGGGGAGCTGGCCGATCGCTGGCCAGACGATTGGCTGCACCGGTCTATGCCATGACCGCGACATCGCAGCCGACCGCCTTCATGGAGACCTGGGTGTCGGCGAGCTTGACCGGATCGATCGGAGTCCTTCGACCGATAAACTGGCGTCCCGCCATAAATTCCGGTGGCGCGTTGACCGCTTCCACACAGACGATCCGGTTGCCGCACAGGTGAAAAACTGAAAACCGGCCGGCTGCCGGGTCGCCCCGGACGACCATTCGATCGCCTTCGAACGGCAGGCCCGCGATCTGCAGTTTCACGTCGTATTGGTCCGACCAGAACCATGGGACCTCTGGTGCTGGCTGGGGACGGTCCATGATCGCACAGCTGGCCTGGCGAGCCTGCTCGAGGGCATTGGGAACGCTCTCGAGACGCATGTTGCAGGCATGGGCCGGGACGGGACGCAGCGTCACATCGCCGATAGCGAAAATCGCGGAATCGGAGGTCCGGCAGGTCTCATCAACGATGATTCCGCCCGAGCCGCCGCTGGCGCACTCCAGTCCTGCCGTGCGCGCCAGCTGGTCGCAGGCGATCGCGCCCACGCCGACGAGAATGACGTCCGCCGAGATGCACTGCCCGTCCGCCAGCCTCACGCCACCCTCCTCGAAAGCCGAGACCTCGACGCCGACCCGGACATCAACCCCTTCCGCACGGTGGCGGGCGGTGAAGAAGGCGGAAAGCGGCTCGGATGCGACGCGCTGAAGGACACGGTCCATCCTCTCGAGTACCGTGACCTCGGCTCCCAGGGCTCTTGCGGAGGCGGCGGCCTCCAGGCCGACGTATCCACCACCGACGACAAGCAGGCGGCGGCCTGGCCCGAGCCTGCCCTTCAGTCGTTCGGCGTCCGCGAGCGTTCGCAGTTCGATAAGCTCGGGGCGGTCGGCACCGGGAATGGGGAGGCGACGCGCCCTGGAACCGGTCGCCAGGATCAGGACGTCATAGGGCTCGATCGCGCCGTCGGAGAGGGTGACAGAGCGTTTATCCCTGCGGATCGAAACCGCCGTCATGCCGGTGCGCAGGTCAATGTCATGATCCGCGTAGAAAGCCGCCGGCCGCAGCAGCAGCGTCTCCAAATCGGCTTCGCCCTTCAGCCAGGCCTTGGAGAGTGGCGGACGCTGGTAGGGGGGGGCGGGCTCCTCGCCGACCAGGACGATTTCGCCCTCGAAACCGGATGAGCGAAGCATGGTGGCTGCCGAGCCTCCGGCATGACCCGCGCCGATGATGACGACCCTCATGGAACTGCTCCTATTCCGCGTCCGGCTGGCGATCCGGAACGGCGTCGGCGAATGCCGGCAAGGCCGCGCAGGCCGCATCCGCCGCGATGAGGCGGGGCCAGCGGAGCGTAATGCCAAACCGTCGCGCATTGCCGAGCTGCGGCACCAAACAGACATCCGCCAGCGAGGGCTGGTCGCCGAAGGCGAAGGGGCCAGGCTGATCGCTGATCAGGGCCTCGAGCGCGTCGAACCCCGTCTCGATCACCCCGCGCGCCCATTCCTGGGAAACAACCTCGGGCTGAGCCAAGGTATCCAGGGCCTTCAGAACCTTGAGGTTCTGCAGCGGGTGGATGTCGCAGGCGATCACCTGGGCGAAGGCTCTGATCCGGGCCCGACCGATCGGGTCTTCCGGTAACAGGGGTGGGGCCGGCTGGATTTCGTCCAGATATTCGCAGATCGCGAGGGATTGTGTCAGTACCGCGCCGTCGTCGAGCACCAGGGCTGGCAACAAGCCCTGTGGGTTGAGGGCGAGGTAGTCTGCGGACCGATGTTCGCCGCGCCTTAAGTGGTGGAAGCGACGGTCCGCGTCCAGACCCTTGAGGTTGAGGGCGATGCGGACCCGCCACGCCGCCGAGGAGCGGAAGAAGCCGTGCAGGATCATCACGCGCGCCTCACGTCGCCGGTGGACCGATGGTGACCGTGAGTTCGCCCAGACCCTCGATCGCGCCGATCAGGACATCGCCCTGCACCACCGGACCCACACCCGCCGGCGTGCCGGTGTAGATCAGGTCGCCGGGCTGAAGGCGATAATAGCGGGAGATGTGGGAGACGATGTCCGCCACAGGCCAGATCAGCTCTTTCAGATCGCCCGACTGTTTGATCACGCCATTCACCGTCAACGTAATCGCGCCGGAGCCCGCATCGAAGCCAGTGGCCGGATGGATCGGGCCCAGGGGTTTGGACTCCTCGACATTCTTGCCGGTGTCCCACGGGCGTCCGGTGTCCCTAGCCTGAAGCTGCAGGTCCCGCCGCGTCATGTCGAGGCCAACGGCGTAGCCGTACACCAGCTCCAGAGCCTGCTCGGGAGCAACCTCGCGACCCGTTCCGCCGATGGCGATGACCAGTTCGATTTCGTGGTGATAGTCGCCCGTCGATTGCGGATAGGCGATCAGACTCCCGTCCGGGACTACTGTCTCGGCCCATGCCGTAAAGAAGAAGGGCGGTTCCCGGTCCGGGTCGCGACCCATCTCCCGCGCGTGGGCGGCGTAGTTCCGGCCGATGCAGAAGACCCGTCTAATGGGGAAGCTCGCGCCGGTCGTCGTCGGTGCCAGCACGGTCGGGGCGGGTTCGAAGGTCAAGGTCACGCGTTTTCTTCCCTGTAGAGGTTCAGTTTTTCCTGACAGGCGCGGTCGGAGTAACCGAACAACACCAGGGTCTCTTCGGCCTCGAGCCGCAACCGCGTCCAGGCCGGAACGACCAGAATGTCCCGGGCTTCGAGTGCGACGGGCATGCCATTCAGCCAGGCCTGCCCCCTGCCTTCGACAACTACGAAGATCGTTGCGTCCGTCGAACGTCGCGATCGCGTCGAGAAGCCCTCGGGCAACAGTCTGACATGCGCAGAGATGGTGGCCATGACCGGCCCGCCGTCGGCGGGATTCAGGAACTCCAGCGCATGCCCCAGGTGGGGATCCGGTTCGGCATTCCGGGCCATCTGGTCCAGGGCCGGTCGCCAGTCTGAATAGGGGTAGTGGAACAGGGGCTGGTGGGCCGGCCGTCGGTCCGCCGAGCTGCCGCGAAGGGGACGCAGGTTCCGACCGTATCGGTTGGAGGTGTCACCGGGAGGCATGGTTTCCGGATGCTGGTCGTCGCCGAGCTTCTCGGAAAAGCTGGCGTCAAAATGGCTGACGGTCGGGATGTCCAGCCCGTCCAGCCAGATCATCGGGCTGTCCGTCGGATTGCCGTGGTCGTGCCATTGGCCGCCGGGAGTCAGCACCAGATCGAATGGCCGCATCACAGCCTTCTCACCGTCGACGGCGGTATAGGCACCTTCGCCTTCCAATACGAAGCGCAGGGCGCACTGTGTGTGCCGGTGACAGGGTGCCACCTCGCCCGGCAGGATCAGCTGCAGGCCGGCGTACAGGCTGGTCGTGATCCGCGACGCCCCGGGTAGGCCCGGATTCTCGAGGATCAGCACGCGCCGCTCGGCCTGGGCGGCGCTGATTAGATCACCGGCACGCATCAGGTAGTCTCGCGCCTCTGCGTAGCGCCAGCGATGTCCGATAACGGCAGATGCCGGTTCCGGAGTCACAAGCGAACTCAAGACCTCCCAGAGAGGCGTAAGGCTGGCCGGTCGCATGTCCTCGTAGAGTTTCGCGAGTTGACTCGACTGCTCATTGCTCAGGGTGGTCTGCGACATGTCCACGCCCTTCAGATATCGATGACGACACTGTCGTCGACCGCTTGCGTCCCAGCGATGCCCATTGCGTGGCAGTAGGCGTTCCAGACTTCTGGCGGCTGGCCGGCCTGAAAAAGGAAGCGTTCAAGGTGTTTACTCAGGATCGGGTGGGCCCTCAGTTCTTCGAGCGACACGCCGTCCACGAGCAACTCACGCTCGGCGATTGGCAGCGGAATCAAGGCAGCGACGGCGGGATCGCGCAGGACACCCTTGGGATCTTCACCGCGATCGACGGCATCCATGTCGGCGATCAGCTGCTTGCGCAGCATCTGGATGCCCCGGTCGCTCAGACCCAGTTTTTCCAAGGTGCGGTCGGCGATTACCCCTTGGCCCACCCAGGCAATGAAATCCTGGTTGATGACGTGAGTGCTGATCCATCGGCCGGTTTCAGCGTCCTTGATGGGGCCGCGCCATGTTGGGACCGGCCCCTGAACGTAGGGTTCGGACTCATTCGGAACGCGCGTGAATACCCAGGAGATGCTGAGTGTGTTCTCGTCATCGATCGGGACCCGCCATTCGAAGTGATCGCCCAGGAAGAAACAGTTCGGTAGCAGGCAGACACGACCCACCGTCCACATGGTGTGGTCTTCTGGCAGGTCCTCCCGCTGGCGGCGATAGACCAACCCGTACTCGAACTCGTCGAAAGCCACCTGCAGGTGGCGGGGGCCCAGCTCGGCCATCGCATTCGTCTGACGCCGCGACCAATTGGTGTGCATCCATTCGAAATGAACGGGGTCGATCGAGTTCTCCTGGCACTGAAGCCAGTTGCACGGAATTTCGGAGATGATGACCTGGGTAAAGCCATTGACCCAGGTGAAGGGCTCCCAGTTTGGCAATTCAGGCGCGGGCAGAGGACCCATGTAGGTCCAGAGCATACCGGCGTGTTCTCTCACGGGGTAGGCCGTGATGCGAACCTTCTCCTTGTACTTGGCCTTGGCGGCGACCGTATCCTCGTAGGGCATTTCTACGCACTGGCCGGCCTCATTGTAGGCCCAGCCGTGGTAGTTGCAGCGAAGGCCGCACTTCTCGACAAAGCCGTAGGAAAGGTCGGCACGGCGGTGTGCGCAGGCACGCTGGACGAGACCGAACTGGCCGGAAAGATCGCGATACAGGACGAGGTCCTCTCCCATCAGGCGGATGGCCTTGATGCGAGTCTTTTCGTCGAACTCAGTGGCTCCGGCGATCGGCGTCCAGTGGCGGCGCAGCATCGCCCCCATCCGGGTTCCGGGTCCGACCCGGGTCAGCATCTCGTTCGTGGCGGCGTCCAAGGGGACCTCCTGTTATTTGGCGACGGCCAGATCGGTCATTGAGAAGCCGGCCACGCGTTTGTAATCGTCTGACAGCTGCTTAAGCTCATCATGGCTGATGAAATCATCAAGGTTCTCGAACGGCCGGTCGCCCGTGAGCTCTTCCACGCGAAGATTGATGATGTCAGGCGGTGCCGTGCGATTGGTTTCAACGATCTTGGCAGTCAGTTCCAGCCTGGCCGCTTCATACATCTTGAGCGCAGCTTGGGGGTCCGTTTCGGTCGCAAGCAGAATGGCGAGCGTGCGTGCGTCGATCAGGCCCTGGGCCGAGCCATTGGAGCCCCGGGGATACATCGGATGAGCGGCGTCGCCGGCAAGGGTCACGCGACCGAACGTCCACTGCTTCAGGGGGTCCTTGTCGACCATTGGATATTCCAGAATCCTGTCAGCGCCGCGGATAAGGGCTCCGACATCCAGCCAGTCGAAACGCCAGTCGTTGAAGGTTGGCAGGAAGTCGGCGAGACGCCCGTCCTTGTTCCAATCGTTCATCGTCGACGTAGGCCGTTCGATTTCGGCCACCCAGTTGATCAACTGATCGCCGGAACCATCGATGTCGTCGGTGATAGGGTAGATGACAATCTTCCCCGTCCGGAGCGAACCGATGCGGAAATAGGTCCGACCATCCAGGATCGGCTTGCGCCTTGTCACACCGCGCCAGGTATTGATACCGGTGAAGACCACTGCGTCGTCAGGATAGAATACCTTCCGGGTGACGGAGTTGACCCCGTCGCAACCGATGGCGATATCGGCCTTTACGGCGGGAAGGGCGGTATTTGTAGACGTCTCCCGGAACTGTAGCGTGACGCCCGTCTCGTCCTGCTGCAGATCAACCAGGGACCGGTCCGTCACGACCCGATCAGAGCCAAGGCGGTCGACGGCTTCGCGAAACAGCACTGCGTGGAGTTTTCCGCGATTGATGGCTACTTCGGGATAGGCGTAGCCGGCGGCCAGACCGCGCGACTCTCCATAAAGCTTCTGGCCAAATCGATTGTAGAATTCGCTTGCCTGAGTCTCGACGCCGACGGCGCGAATCGCATCGATCAGGCCAAGATCGGCAATCTCACGCATTGCGTGCGGAAGAAGTGTGATCCCGACGCCGATCTCCCGCATCTGCGGGGCACCCTCGAAAACTCTGCTCTGAATGCCCCTGCGATGCAGGCCGATGGCCAAAGCCAGTCCGGCGATTCCGCCGCCAATAATCGCGATCTCCAAGTCGGCTCCTCCACACAAGCCGCTACCATGCTGATGGTGCCGCCCAGTCGTCAGAGGTCATACCAATGGAAAGACGTCTGTTCAATTGAAGAAAGTCAAAATTCCGCAAGGGATTGGATCGGGTGCAGGCCGCGGGATTTAAATTGCCATTATACCAATGGCTTATGCGTCAAAACTTTAATCTGATGGTGCCGAACTGGCTGTGGGGTCCTTCAGGGAATCTGGGGTCTAGACAGAATGTAATACGTCTGATTAGTAACGCGCTGGCAGGAGGTCGGAGAACCTTGCGTTCGCCGTGCGGATATCAACGGAAAGATTGCGGTCATGCAGACTATATCAACGGCCACGGTCACTGAGGCCCGCCGTCTTGGGACGGCCACCCTGCATGAAGCGGCCGGGCGTATCGGGGCCTTGCCGTCCGGGATCAAGCCGGTCGACTCCGCCATGACGCTATCGGGACCCGCCTTCACCGTGCACTGCCCGGCGATCTCGAACCTGCAGATCCACCACGCCCTCTATCTGGCCCGTCCGGGCGATATCCTCGTCGTGCATGTCAGCGGTGGCGTGGAGGCCGGTTACTGGGGGGATATCCTGAATGAGGCCGCCCTGGCCCAGGGACTGGGCGGCCTGGTCATCGACGGCGGCGTGCGTGACAGCGCCGGTCTGGTCGCGGCGAATTTTCCCGTTTTTTCCAACGGGATTTGCATCCGGGGTACGGGCAAGGACTATGACGCCACGGCGTGGCTGCAGCAGCCGGTCCGCATGGGCGAGGTGATGATCCAGCCCGGGGATCTGATCGTCGGCGATCGCGACGGTGTTGTCGCGCTGCCGGCGGCTGGCGTGGTGGGAATCATTGAGGCCGGACAGCGCCGCGAAGCAGACGAAACTGCGAAAATCGAGGCTATCCGGCGCGGTGAGCGGACGCTTGATCTTTATGGATTTGCCGAGGGAGCACCGGTCAAAATCTTGGAGGGGCTCCCTTTCACAGGCCGCCAGCGCTAGGCAGGCGCGACTGTCAGTCATCATCCTCGATGATCGGTGCGCGCGTCACACCGTTGAAGCGGGATACAAATTTCTCGAGCAAACGCAAAAATTCGTCACCTTCTTCGTCCGAAAAGGCTGACAGGGCGCGTTTCTGCGCCTCGCCAGCGGCATGGCGCAGATTCTCGAGCTTTCGCTCTCCCTTGCCCGTCAAGACAATGACCTTGCGGCGGCGGTCATTTCGGTCCTCGACGCGGACCACCAGCCCCTCGCTTTCGAGGCGTTTGACGACGAGGCCGGTCGTAGATCTATCCAGGCCAACCTTTTTCGACAGACCGATCTGATCCAGATTTTCGCTGCAACGCAGGATGACGAGCACACCGTACTGGGTGGTCGTGACGTTGAACGCGGCGCTTTCCTCCATGAACAATGAAACGCTGATCTGGTGGGCGCGGCGCAGCAGAAAGCCGGGGCGTTTGTAGAGGGCGTTGACGCTGTTGATGTCGGGCGCCTGTGGTGCGGAACGTGCAGGCAACTCAGAACCCCGGGCTCTCGAAACAGTCTCCAATGGACAGCTCGATTCGAGATGATCAGTACACTGGCCGAGTGTTTCTGTCGAACGCGCAGAAGAGCCCGCCATTTGCGGTCAGGATGGGGGATATGGAAGGGTATCAGACACCCCTCGTCCTGTCCGCAGGCCGCGCATCAAGTGAGCAAGGGAAAAGCCTGCGGAGGCCAGCGCGAGGGCCGCGGCGATGAACGCGGGCATGGATCCCTTTCCCATGAAGGTCGCCAGCATGGCCGCAGCCAGGGCCGCTCCGAGGGCTTGCCCGATAAAGCGGGTCGCGGACACGAGAGCGCCGGCGGAAGCCGCACGGTCGTGCGGCGCTGCACCGACGATGAGGTGGGCGTTGGGGGAGATAAACAGGCCGAAGCCTATTCCGCCGAGGACCATCGGAAGGGCCAGGATAGTAAAGGGGCTGTCGCTCGGGATGAGGCCAGCGAGGGCAAGTCCGATGGCCGCTAGGACCATGCCGACCGCGCCGGGAAGACCCTTGGGCGCGCGGTCCGAGGCGAAGCCGGCCAAGGGGGCGGCCACCATCATTGCCACGGGCCAGACCGCCAGAACGAGACCGATGGCCGCCGGCGTCGCCCCCCCGGCCTGCAGGCGGAAGGGAAGGGCGATCATGAAGGCCATCGAAGCGGAAAAGGCGAACAGGGTGGCTGCCGTCGGCAGAGCGAAGGCCGGTCGCGCCAGCAGGTCGACGGGCAGGATAGGTCGCGCCGAGCCCAACTCTCTGCGCACGAACAGGACAGCGACGACGATGCCGGAAACGAGTAGCCCGACACCGATCCAGCCGCCATGGTGCAGGAGCGAGGCGATGCCGCTCATCAGCAGGCCAAACATCGCCGCACAAAGCAGGGCACCGCGAATGTCGAAGGTGCTGCTGTGGGGGCGAGGAGCCGGAATGGCTCTGCCGAGCAGCAGGGACAGGATCGCGAACGGTGCGGCGGCGGCGAACACCCAGCGCCAGGATCCGGCGGCCAGGATGAAGCCGCCCAAACTGGGGGCCGCGGCCCCGGCCACGGCGATGATCAGGCTGTTAAACGCCATACCTCTTCCCAGGGTCAGGGCGGGATAGGTGGCCCGGAGCAGCGCCGAACTGACGCTGAGCGCGGCAGCTACGCCGAGTGCCTGGAAGCAGCGCGCGGCCAGAAGCATCGGCAGGTTCGTCGCCAGGGCGCTGCCCGCACTCGCGATCAGAAAGACGAGCTGTCCCGTTTGATAGAGGCGTCGGTGACCGACAAGGTCCCCCAGGGCCGAGAATGGCAGCAGGGCCATCAACATGGCGACCTGATAGACGGTGACGATCACCACCGCGCTCGACGCGGGTATCGCCAGCGACTCCGCAATCGTGGGCAGGGCGACGGTTGCGATTGAATTGTCCACGACCAGCATGCCGGTCCCAAGCGAGAGCGCCAGCACGGCCCCGTAGCGTTGGGACGATATGAGTCCGGATGGCGCTGCGGGCGTCACTCGCAGATGATGTTGAGCAGAACCTGACGGCGCTCCTCACGGACCATGCGGAGCCCGCGACGGATCGCATCAACCACGGCTGCGGGATCCTCGACACGCTCGCCGTATCCGCCCGATGCCTCGACGTATTTCACGAAGTCGGGGATGGGTCGAAGGTCGCTCAGCGGGGCTGGCCTGGGCCCGCGCGCCGCGTGCCCTTCCGGGAAGACACCGATCGTCGAGGCTTGGACGGCACCCCAGCGGGCATTGTTGCAGATGATCATCAAAAGGGGCGTCTCATGCATGGCAATGGCCTGGTGGCAGGCCGCAGGATTGCAGAACAGATAGGCCCCGTCGCCCAAGGTGCAGACGATCGTCTGGTCGGGCGCGGCCAGGGCCGCGCCGATGGCAGCCGGAAGGCCCCAGCCCAGGCCGGCCGCCGGCGAATGCATGTAAAAGCTCCCGGGGCGGTTGGCGTCGAAGATCTCCCGATCGACCCAGTATTCGTTGACGATGATCGCATCGTCAGTCAGCGCCTCGTTGAGGCACTGGTTGAGCCAGTCCTTGTTCATGCGCGGCTGTGCGGCGAGGGGAGCGAGGCGCTTGCGGCGACGTTCGTGGCGTCCCTTGGCGAGGTCATCCAGGACCGTGGCTCGTGCCGAAATACTTTTCGCATCGGTCACCTTCGCGAGTGCCTCACTGAGAGGCGCTATAAGCTGATAGGCGGAACTGGTCACCCACAGTTCACCGCGGAACGACCGTAGCGGATAGTCGAGGAATAGCGGATCCACGCCCACGTGAACGATGCGGGTTTCCGGGCGTGGCTCACGGGTCTCTGGCAGCCAAGGCACCTCCGTTTCAAGGCAGATCAGGAGGTCGGCGTCGCCGAGGTAGGGATGGACCGATTGCCCGAGGTGCCAAGGATGATCCGCCGGCGCGCAAACATAGCGCGACTTGGCCTCGACGATTCCGATGCCGAAGCGGGTGCAAAGCGCCGCAACAAGTCCGACCGTTGCGGGATCGCGCCCGGAGCCGGATGTCACCAGGATGGGGCATCGCGCGCCGGCGATCAGTTCTGCCAGACGATCAATGGCCTGTGGGTCGGGGGCCGCCCGACTTGTCGGCGCAAGGGCCTTGGCCTCTACCGTTCGAGAGGGCGAGGCCTCTGACAGCACTTCCCGGGGCAGGGTCAGGTAGACCGGACCAGCGGGCGCGGCCTGGGCGGTCATCAGGCCCCGGTCCAGGACGTCCTCAATGTTCAGTCCTGACCTGAGTTCATAATCCCATTTGACCAGTTCCCGGAGCATTCCCGCCTGGTCATACATTTCCTGGGCCCAGTGAATCGCGCCGCTGCGAGCTCCGATGGGGCCTTTTTCATAAAGGGGCGTGCGTCCGGCCATGAACAGCATCGGGATTTCATCCCGTTTGGCGTTCATGACGCCGCAAACGGCATTGGCCGCGCCGACGCTGACGTGGACCATCACCGCCTGGGTGCGGCCCGTGACCATGGTGTAGCCATGGGCCATGCCGACCACGAGATTCTCGTGCGCGCCAATGATGGGCGCGGGAAAATCCAGCCCGGACAGGGGCTGCCGCGCATAGGCCTCAGCGATCGGCGCGGCGTCGGTGCCGCTATTAATGAAGAGGTAGTCCACGCCCTTTTGCTTGAGCAGGGCGAGGAAGGTTTCAGCCACGGCCTCGGATCGCGGCATGACCTCCGCGGCGTGGCGTTCCTTCGACTGAACGGACATGGGAGGCTCCCGAAAGAATAACATTTGGCGTCATATGGGGAGACGTCTGCCGGTTTGCCAAGCAAAAACTCACGTCCACGACCAACTTGACGGACGCAAAGGCTTGCGCGGTGCGCGTGGCTAGATATACAGACGTCTGTGCAATTGCCCTGCTACCAGTGGTAGGTTGGCGGAAATCGGCTTTGGAGACAAACGAATGATTATCGACTGCCACGGCCACGTCAGCGCTCCCGCAGAGCTCTGGGCCTACAAGGCCTCAGTGCTGTCGCATCGGGGCTCTCATGGCCGCGGCGGTGTTCGGGTGTCTGACGATGACATCCGACGTGCTGTGAACAAGGTCGAAATGGCACCGTGCGGCCACCTCGACATGCTCGAACGGCACGGTACCGATCTGCAGCTTATCTCGCCTCGGCCCTTCCAGATGATGTCGAGTTTTGAGCCTGCCCGCGCGGTCCATTGGTTCGTGGAAGAATGCAACACCATCATCCACCGCCAGACCCAGCTGTTCCCTGACAAATTCGTCGGCGTGTGTGGCCTCCCCCAGGTGGCAGGCGAGCCTATTGAAAACACGTTCGCCGAGCTGGACCGCTGCGTCGGGTTGGGATTCAAGGGCTGCCTTCTCAATCCCGACCCCTATGAGAACAACGGAACGGAATCTCCGGGTCTGGGCGAACGGTACTGGTACCCGCTCTACGAGAAGCTCTGTGAGTTGGATATCCCGGCGCACATCCATGCCACGGGCTCTCGTTCGGACCGGACGCCCTACAGTCTACATTTCATCAATGAGGAGACGATCGCTGTCTTCAACCTGGTGAACTCCAGTGTGCTCGACGATTTCCCCAGCCTTAAGATCGTTGTTAGCCACGGCGGCGGTGCCATTCCCTACCAGCTGGGTCGCTTTGAGGCGGGGTCCATCCATCCAGGCTCGAAACGCCGGTTCTCGGACGGGATGCGCAAGCTCTACTATGACACCGTGCTCTACACCGAGGGGGCCCTGCGGTTGCTGATCGAGACGGTCGGGGTCGATCAATGCCTGTTCGGATCTGAATGCCCCGGCGTCGGTTCCAAGATCGTGGACGGCCAAGAACACACCATGGATCACATCGCCCCGACGATCGCCAAATTCGATTTCCTGAGCGATGCGGACAAGAAGAAGATCTTTGAAGACAACGCCCGCGCCGTCTTCCGGCTGGATGCATAGGAGCGGCGCATGGCCAAGATTGTTCTTGGGCTATGGACCACGCATGGTCCGACCCTGTCGACCACGCCCGAGCAGTGGCTGATGCGCCTGCCTGCGGATCAGGCGCGCAAGGATCACCCGTTTCGGGGGCAAACCTACGACTTCGACAGCCTCGTCGCGCTTCGCCGGGACGAAAACCTGGGGGCGCAAGCGACGCTTGAAGAGCGGACTCGCCGGTCTGCCGCCTGTCGCACGGCCATCGATCGCATGGCCGGAATCTATGAAGCGGCCAATGTCGATGTGACGGTGATCTTCGGCAACGACCAGGGCGAGTTGTTCCTCGACGACATCATGCCGGCGCTCACGGTTTTCGATGGTCCCACGCTCTGGAACGAGCCCGCCTCTGACGCGCAGGCTGCCCGGATGGCACCCGGCATCCATGCCGCCGAGGCGGGCCACAACCCCCCGGTCCGCACCGAATATCCGGGCCACCCCGAACTGGCGCGACAGATCATTATCAATGCCATGGCCGATGATTTCGACGTGGCGCGTTCAACGATCCTTCCGGAGCATCCCGACCACTGGAACAGCGGAATCGGTCACGCATTCGGCTTCGTCTACCGACAGATCATGCGTGACAAGGTGGGGCCGCACGTCCCGATTATCACCAACACCTTCTTTCCGCCCAACCAGCCGACCGCACGGCGGTGTTTCGAGTTTGGTCGCTCGGTTGGTCGCACGCTCGCCGCCTGGAAATCTGACGCGCGCATTGCGGTAATCGGCTCGGGCGGAATGAGCCATTTCGTCATCGATGAAGCCTTCGACAAGAAGATCATAGACGCCCTCCAGGCGCGGGACAGCGAGACTCTGTGTGGCATCGGCGAAGCCTGGTTCCAGTCGGGCACCTCCGAACTGAAGAACTGGATCGCTGCCGCTGGTTGCCTGTTCGAAACCGACCTGACCGGCGATCTGATCGACTATCAGCCCTGCTACCGCTCAGAGGCGGGCACGGGCACGGCCAACGGCTTTATGGCCTGGAATCGGAGCGCGACATGAGTGACGAAGTCTTGGTCCGGCTGGCGCGGCTGGATGCCTGCGCCGTGTCTGACGCCCTCGATCAGGTCGGCGCACCGGCCTCTGTGACGGGGCTGAAGCCTTTGTCGGTCCGGCAACGTATTTCCGGTCGGATCACCACAGTGCGGCTTGCGGCAGGCAAGCCGCCGGAAGGCGTGCCGTCCCGACACCTGTGCACGACCGCGATCGACTCTTCCGGGGCCGGCGCTGTGATCGTGGTTGAGCAGCGTACCGGGATCGAGTGTGCAGGTTGGGGCGGCATCCTGTCGAATGCAGCCAAGGGACGGGGTATCGTAGGGGTTATCGTCGAAGGGCTGGCCCGTGACATCGACGAGGCCGCAGACATCGCCTTTCCAGTTTATGGCCGTGCCGGTACCGCGCGGACGGCCCGCGGGCGAATCCACGAGGCCGAGACTGGCGGCCCGATTCGGGTCGGCGAGATCACAGTCTCCAACGGCGACTATGTCGTGGCTGATTCCAGCGGGGCCGCCTTCATTCCTTCCGAGCTGATCGAGGCGGTGCTGGCCGCAGCCGAACGCATCGCGGTCAAGGAGGCGGTGATGACCAAGGCGGTGATGTCCGGCCAGCCCGTCAGCGAAGTGATGGGTGCAAGCTACGAACACCTGCTGGAGCAAGCATGACATGACCGACGTCAATGTCGAACGGGTCGGGCGCATCGATACCGCAACGCTGAGTGATGCACTCGACAAGCTGGGCATCGCGGGTCAATGCCTCGGCATCAAGCCACTGGATCATGCTTTCCGGTTGGCGGGGCGCGCCTTCACCCTGACCTATGCGCCGGCCGGACCCGGCGGAACCGTCGGCGACTTTATCGACGATGTTCCCGAAGGCCATGTGGTTGTGATCGACAATGGTGGCCGCCCCGACGCGACTGTGTGGGGCGATATCATGACCCTGTGCGCCCATCAGCGGCACCTGGGCGGCACGGTGATCGACGGGGCCTGCCGTGACACCCACTTGGCGCTCGAGCTCGGCTATCCGATCTACAGCCGCAGCTATTCCATGCGGACGGGCAAGGATCGCGTCCAGCTTGAGGCCGTCGGTCAGGTGGTCAACATCGGCGACGCTCGCGTCAGTCCAGGTGACCTGCTGCGCGGCGACTCTGACGGCGTCATCGTTATTCCGCGCAGCCGAGAGGACGAGGTGCTGGATGTCGCGGAAGCCATTGAGGTCGCGGAAACACGGATACGCGATCTGATCACCTCGGGCATGCGGCTGGATGATGCCCGCAAACAGCAGGGGTACCATCTCCTGCAGCGCCGCGAGAAGACCTGAGCCGTGGCCTGGAGGGTCGTTACCACCGCCAGCCTGGGACCCCACGAGGGTGTCATCGCCCGCCTGGTCGAGGCCGGATGTGAGATCGATCGGTTACCGGCATCCGCGACCCGCTGGACCCCTAAACTGATCAGCCGATATGCACCGGAAGCTGACGCCTATGTTGGCACGTTCCGCGGGATTGGCCTGCCGCGATCGGTGATTGAGGCGTCGTCGCGTGCGCGCGTCGTCACGTCGCCGATTATCGGCACAGAGCATATCGACGTCCAGGCCGCGACCGAGGCGGGTATCATCGTGGCGCATGGGGCCATGCCGGAAAATTTCGACGGTATGGCCGAGGCTGGCGTGATGCTCATCGCCGCCACACGCAAGGCGCTGCCGGGCAAGATGGCGGTGGTGCAGGAGGGGCGGTGGAAGACGGCACCGCCCGGCCGCCTGGTTCTGGGTTCGACTGTGGGTTTGCTGGGTTTGGGAAGGATCGGGCAGGGGGTCGCACGACGACTTTCGGGCTGGGGCTGCCAGGTGATCGCCTGCGATCCCTATGTCGAGGCTGCTGTCGCCGCCGAACTCGGCGTTCGACTGGTGGATCGGCAGACCCTGTTCCAGACATCGGATGTTGTGGTGGTTTTGACCACACTGACGCCGGAGACGCGCCACATCGTCAACGCAGAGAGCATCGCTCTGATGATGGCGGGCTCGGCCCTTGTCAACATCGGGCGCGGCGGATGCATGGACGAGGCCGCCGTGGTTGCGGCCCTCGATGCCGGCCACCTTGGCGCGGTGGCGATTGACGCCTGGGAGGCAGAGCCGCCGCCTTCCGATCATCCGCTCAGGCACCACCCGCGCGTCATCGCGACCTCGCATGACGTGGGCCACTCTGCGGACCTCTACGCTCGAATTCCGATCGTTGCGGCCGACAACACGCTGTCCGCCCTTAACGGACATCCGCCGCCATACGTTCACAATCCCCGGGTCCTGCCGCTCTGGAAGGCGCGTTGGGACTCGCCCGACTGAGGCCTCTTCAAAGGGGGCATTGCGACGTTATGATCAGACGTCTGATATTATTGTTGACACGCCGAGGCGGTCGTCGCGAATTGAGCGAACGCCAGGAACAGGAAACGCCCAGTGACCGACGCCTTTAGCTACCCCGCACCGAAACTGTTTATCGCCGGCGTCTGGCGCATGGCGAGTGACGGAAACGCCCAACCCGTTGTGAACCCGGCGACGGGGGAGACCATCGCCGCACTGCCTGTAGCGAACACGGCGGATCTGGATGAAGCTCTGGCGGCCGCTGACGCCGGGTTCAAGCTGTGGCGCAAGACCTCTGCCTACGACCGTGCCAGAATCCTGCACGATGCGGCACGATTGATGCGCGAACGCAGCCGCTACATCGGCTCCGTCAGCACGACCGAACAGGGCAAGCCCCTGGCTGAATCCAGCGCTGAGGCCATGGCCTGCGCCGACATCTTCGACTGGTTCGCTGAAGAGGCGCGCCGGGCTTACGGGCGGATCGTGCCGTCCAAACATCCCGGCGTCCGGCACATGGTCTTCAAGGAGCCGATCGGTCCGGTCGCGGCCTTTTCGCCGTGGAATTTTCCGACCACGATTCCCTCACGGAAGATGGCGGCGGCGCTGGCGGCCGGGTGTTCTGTGATCATCAAGCCCGCGGAAGAGGCTCCCGGCAGCTGCCTGGAACTGGCTCGCTGTCTTGATGACGCCGGCCTGCCCAAGGGCGTGCTGAACGTCGTGTTCGGTGTTCCGGCCGACATCTCGACCTATCTGATCGCCTCGCCGGTGATCCGGAAGATCTCGTTTACGGGATCGACGGTGGTCGGCAAGCTCCTCGCCAAATTGGCAGCGGACGGCATGAAGCCGACGACCATGGAACTGGGTGGGCATGCGCCGGTGATCGTGTTCGAGGATGCCGACATCGATCTCGCCGTGCGTCTTTCGGTCGGTTCCAAATATCGCAATGCCGGGCAGATCTGCATCGCCCCGACGCGCTTTTATATTCATGAGTCGGTTCACGACACCTTTGTCGAGAAGTTCGCGGCCCTTGCGGATGGGCTGCGCCTCGGCCCCGGCCTCGATCCGGACACCACCATGGGACCGCTGGCCAACCGCCGCCGCCTCACCGCCATGGGCGAGTTCATCGACGATGCCGTCGCCCATGGCGCACGGACAGCGGCGGGCGGGGAGGGAGTTGGAGGTCCCGGAAACTTCTGGCGTCCGACCCTGCTGGCGGATGTGCCGAACAGTGCGCGCATCATGAATGAGGAGCCGTTCGGTCCGGTCGCCGTGACCCAACGCTTCTCCCATTTCGATGAGGTCGTCGAACAGGCCAACCGGCTGCCCTATGGGCTTGCAGCCTACGCCTACACGCGCTCGGCCCGCACGGCTGCGGACATCGGCGATACGCTTGAGGCCGGCATGATCGGCATCAATTTCTCGATCCTGACCGGACCGGAGACGCCCTTCGGGGGGGTCAAGGAAAGTGGTCATGGCTCGGAGGGCGGCCATGAGGGCCTTGAGGCCTATCACGTCACGAAATACGTAGCGCAGGGGTGACCGTGCTCACGCCAGATGACATCGCCGGCCTCATTGACGACCGTCCCGAAGACGGTGTGTTCAGCGTCCATCGTCGGTTGTTCACCGATCCGGATGTGTTCGAACTGGAGATGAAGGCCATCTTCGAGGGGGGCTGGGTTTTCCTCGGTCTCGCCTCCCAACTGTCGCGGCCCAACGACTATTTCACCACCACCATCGGCCGACATCCCATCGCGGTGATGCGGGCGGCGGACGGGACGATCAACGCCTTCATCAACTCCTGCCCGCACAAGGGCGCACGCATCTGTCCGCTGGAGCAGGGCCACGCCAAGCTGCACGTTTGCCCCTATCACAGCTGGTCCTTCGACAGCGCCGGTAAGAACCGCGCGATCAAGGGGCGGGTGCAGGGTGCCTATAGCGACGGGTTCGATCAGGACAGTCACGACCTGAACGCCGTGGCCCGGTTCGGCGACTACAAGGGTCTGCTGTTCGCCAGTCTGAATGCAGACGTCGGCCCCCTCGAGGATCATCTGGGCGAGGCGAAGCCCCTGATCGACCTGATCGTGGATCAAAGCCCGGACGGCATCGAACTGGTCCCCGGGGTGGTCAGCTTTACCTATGAGGCCAACTGGAAGATGCAGCTGGAGAACTGCTCGGACCAGTATCATTTCTCCTCGGTCCACCCCTCCTATCTGCGCATTCTGGAACGCCGGACCGAGCGGGCCTTTGAGGGCGCGACCCGGAACATGTGGGACGTGGCGAAGGAGCACGTGGAGGTGCCGGGCGAGCCGACCGGCGGCACCTACAGCTTCGATCAGGGCCACGTCATGAACTGGCGGATGTCGGACGTGCCCGAAGCCTTGCCGCTGCACGAACGCAGCGCGATCCTGGAGCAGCGTTACGGGGCGGCCAAGCGGGACTGGATGCTGCATTCGCGCAACCTGACGCTCTTTCCCAACGTCCAGTTCGCCGAGAACGCATCAAGCCAGCTGCGCATCATACGTCCGATCTCGGTCGGGCTGACGGAGATGCGGACCTACTGTTTCGCGCCGGTAGGCGAGAGTGGCGAGGCGCGGCGGAAGCGCATTCGTCAATACGAAGATTTCTTCAATCCCAGTGGCCTGGCCACGCCCGACGACACGGTCGTCTACGAGGCCTGCCAGGAGGGTAACGCCTCGCAGGGGTCGCCCTGGCTGCAGGGCTATGGGCGTGGCATGTGCGCCAGTGTGAAGGGGCCGGACCGGTTCGCCGACCTGATCGGATTGAAGCCCTCAAGCTCGGTCGCGGCGGACCGGTGGCTGAGCGACGAGACTATCTTCCATGCCTACTACCGCGCCTGGCGAGCTCGCGTTTCCGCCGTCGCTGCTACCCAGAGCGCCGAGGCCGTGTCGTGAGCGTCGAGCGGCTTTCGCCCCAAACCGCTGCGACGCTGCTATATCAGGAGGCGCTGTTTCTCGACGAGCGGCGCTGGGATGATTGGCTGGACCTCTATCTGCCGACCGCGCGTTACTGGGTACCGGCCTGGAGGAACGAGGCAGAGACGACCAGTGATCCCGACCGAGAGATTTCCCTGATCTACTATGAAAGCCGCGCCGGTCTCGAAGACCGCATCTGGCGGCTCAAGAGTGGTCTGTCCATCGCCTCCAACCCTTTGCGTCGCACGGCTCACGCCGTGACCAATGTGCTGGTCACCGACGCTTCGACGCCTGGCGAGGTCGAGGTCAAGGCGACGTTCAACGTGGGTGTCTTCGACCCTCGCCGGAAGACCAGCCATGCCTTCTTCGGCCGCTATCTTTATAGGCTGCAATCGACCGACGAAGGCTGGCGCATTGCTTCCAAGACGATCGTCCTGCTGAACGACCAGATCCCGGCCGTCGCTGATGTCTATATGTTGTGACTGGGAATCGGATGGTGGATCTGAACGGCAAGGTCGCGATCGTGACGGGTGGTGCTTCCGGCATCGGGCTTGAGATCGCCAGCGACTTGGGACGTCATGGTGCCCGGGTCGTTGTGTGCGATCTGGCCGACACGACCGACGCCGTGGCGCGACTGACAGGTGAAGGCGTGACAGCGACGGGCGTCGCCGTCGACGTCTCCGATCCGGCCTCGGTCGAGACGGCGGTCGCAGCTGCCCTGGTTGACCATGATCGTATCGACATCCTGGTGAACAACGCCGGTCTGTTCACCAGCATCACGCGCGCCCAGTTCGATCAGCTCGATCTCGCCGAATGGAAGCGGGTGCTGGACGTCAATGTAACGGGCCCCTTCCTGTTCAGCCGCGCGGTCTGGGGCGCGATGCGGGCCGTCGGCGGTGGGCGCATCGTTCACATCACCTCGGCCAGCATCTTCACTGCCCCGCCGCTAATGCTCCACTATGTGGCCTCGAAGGGGGCCCTGACTGCCATGACAAAGTCCATGGCGCGCGAGATGGGCCCGGACAACATCACGGTCAACGCGGTCGCACCCGGCTTCACCCTCAGCTCCGGCGTGCTCGAAAAGCGCCAGGACATGCTGGAAGCCGCTGCCAAGCGCGCCCGTAACGCCCGTGCCCTGCGCCGTGATCAGCAGCCCAGGGACATCGTCGGGGCTGTGACCTTCCTCTGTGGTGACGGTGCCGCCTTCATCACGGGTCAGACGCTCGTGGTGGACGGCGGCGCAGCAATGCATTGAAGTGAACGAAGAGGAACGGCCAATGACGATCTCTCTCCAGACCCTGAACGACCGTGCCGAGGCGCATGAGGCGGAGATGAGCGACAAGCTGGACGCCATGGTGATGAAGTCGGTGCTCTATCAGTCCGGCGACATCGATCCTGCGGCGGAGCGCGCCCGGCCATCCCAGGCCGACACTGCCGGTCGGACCTGGCTGATGGGGGAGGATCCGCGGCTGCGTCCGATGCCGACCAACGCCACGTTGATGGACTTCTTCAAACAACGGTTCGGCCCCTCCCAACACCTGCTTCAAAGCGCGCGGCTGGCGGTCAAGAACGGCCTGGACGAAAAGACCGTGCTGGCGTGTCTGTTGCACGACATCGCGGTGTTCGGGTTCATCCGTTCGGACCACGGATACTGGGGCGCGCAACTGCTGGAGCCCTATGTCGAGGAAGAGGTCAGCTGGGCGATAAGGGCCCACCAGGCACTTCGATTCTATCCGGACGAGAGCGTCGGCTACGAATATCCCGAGGTCTATCTGCGCATGTTCGGCGCGGACTACCAGCCCGACCCCTTCGTCGACAGGGCCTATCAGGAGGCGCGGAAGCACAAATGGTACATGACGGCCCGACTGGTCACGCTGAATGACCTTTATGCCTTCGAGCCGGGTGTGGTGGTCGAAATCGAGGAATTCGAAGACCTCATCGGCCGCAATTTCAAACAGCCGGTTGAGGGGTTGGGCAACGACAACAGTCCGGCCAGTCACATGTGGCGGACGATCATCGCGCCCACGAAATTCCTCTGAACGCCGCGCCTGATTTCCCGGGGACCGCATGACTCACATTGAAACGCTGGCCCCCCTCGCTGCGGCACTGCTCGGGGCCGGTCTCCTCGCGGGTCTGCTCGCCGGACTTCTCGGTGTCGGCGGCGGCATCATCATGGTGCCGGTGCTCTATTACGTGTTCGGGTTTCTGGACGTGGATGTCGCGGTGCGAATGCACATGGCGGTCGGCACCTCCCTCGCGGCGATGATCCCCACCTCGATCCGTTCGGCCCTGGCCCACAGGAAGAAGGGTGCGGTCGATGAGGACCTGTTCCGACGGTGGTTGCCGGGCATCGCCTTCGGCGTCCTGGCCGGGGTTCTGACGGCGTCCCATGTGAAGGGGCCCGTTCTGATGGCGGTGTTCGCCAGCTTCGCCCTGCTCGTCGCGGTCTACATGGCCTTTGGCAAGGATAGCTGGCGGATCGCCTCAGAACTTCCGGGCAGGGCCGCCCAGAGCGGGCTCGCCGCGGGTATAGCAAGTGTTTCTGTGATGATGGGGATTGGAGGAGGCACTTTCACCGTGCCCGCCCTGACGCTCTTCGGCTATCCGATCCATCGTGCCGTCGGAACGGCAGCAGCGATTGGTGTGCTCATCGCCGTCCCGGGTGCGATTGGATTCGTCCTGGGAGGTCTGGGCGAAGTCGGCCGACCCTGGGGGTCGCTCGGATTCGCCAACTTGGTTGGCGTGGCCGCCCTGATCCCGACCACGATCATGGCCGCTCCTTGGGGGGTGGCCCTTGCCCATCGGCTGCAGCGCCGCCAGCTGCGACTGGCCTTTGCGCTGTTCCTCGCCGCTACTGGTCTGAAGATGGCGTTGTCCCTGCTCGGCGTCTGAAAGCCAGGACGTCACCTGACGCCGAAGCCTTGGTCGCACCTATTCGTCGGGCGCGATGGCGACGTTCAGGCCGTCCAGCTCGGGTGACATCTTTATCTGGCATGACAGGCGCGACCGCTCGGTAGGGTGTTCCGCGAACTCCAGCAGCTCGCGTTCGGTGGCACCGGCAGGCGGTAGCCGGCCCCAATCATCTTCGGAAACATAGACGTGGCAGGTGGCACAACTAGCGCAGCCGCCACAGATTGCGAGGATCTCGTCGATGCCTGAGTCGCGAATGGTCTCCATGGCGGAGGCACCGGGGCGCGCTTCGACGGAACGGGTCTCGCCGGTTCGCAGTGTAACATGCAGCGTAATCATGGCTGGAGGTCACCCTTCGCGGCTTTCTCGGCCGCCTCGGCCTTTGCTGCGCGTGCCGCCAGCCAGTAGGCGGGCTTCAGTTGCCAGATGAGAAATGCCCCGACAAGCGGCATGACGGTGAACAGTATGAAGGCGGCGTGGTAGTTGCCGTACATGTCGAAGAGACGCCCCATGATCCATGGACCCACGGCAAAACCGAGACTGACGAGGGCGGTGTAGACGCCGACCATGGTCCCGAAGTTCTGCAGGCCGAAGACATGTTTGGTCATCACGTTGGTGTCGAGAAGGATCGCTGCGTGACCGGCTGCCCGCAGGACGACGAAGGTCACTAGGATGAACGGGTTTACGAGATAGAAGGCGATCAGGGAACTCACGCCCAGCACGACATAGAGGGCGCTGAGACCCTTGTTGGACTTGCTGTCGAGGAGATTGCCGATCAGCAACCGGAACACGATCCCCGCCAGGCCGATCCCACTGACAGCCAAGGCCACCGTTTCGCGCGACATATTCAGATCATTGAGGATCAGAACCTGATGCTGGATGAAGGCCTGGTCCACCATGGCACCTATGAAGAGCGCCGAGCCCAGCAGCCAGAATGTCTTGCCCCGGGCCAGCTTCGCGACCTCACCGAGGCCCGTGCGACTTTCCACGACCGCACCTTCAGGCAGGGCTTCAACCGGGTTCGCGCCGGATCCCCGGCCGGCGACCGGAAAGGCGAACAGCAGCATCGGAATGGCGATCAGCCAGATGCCGGCGGACAGACCAGCAAAGGCAATCCGCCAGCCGACTGCGGTGATCAGGAAGCTGATCACGAGCGGCACGAGAACGGAACCCAGACTGGTCCCCAGCAGGGCCACGCCTGTCGCCGTGCCCTGAGAGGCGTGGAACGTCCGCGAGACCAGAACCTTGACGGCGACCATCGCGCCGGGACCTGCCAGTCCCATCAGGGCACCGACAATGTAATAGGCTGTGAGGTTCGGCACCCACAGGAAGCTGAGAAGCCCCACGCCACCTAGGCCGATCGTTACCAGCAGAGCGGTCCGGACGCCGGTCACATCCAGGAAACGACCAACCAGCAGGGCAGAAACAGCGCCGGTCAGATATTTCGCCGACGCGAGCAGAGTCGCCTGTTCGCGTGTCCAGCCGAACTCTTCGATCACCTCGGAGAACAGGAAGGGCAAGGCAAAGGCTGGCGCGCTGAATCCGAAGAACAGGCAGCTGAAGGCGATCAGCAGCACTGGCCAGTTGGCACGAAGCTCGTCACGAAAGACGGCATCGAATCTGAACATCGGGATATTCCTCCTGGGGACATGCCCCGGCGGGTCAGCCGCGATGCAAGGGCAGCGCGATAACCTCTTGGATTGAAATATGCAGACGTCTGCTCAATATGACAAGTCGCTCAATTCCTCGGGGGATGTCAAAGTTTCCGATCCAGTCATGCCCGCTCCAAAAAAATCAATCGGTTCTGTTTGTTGCTGGCGAAATCTGCCCTCTTCCCACGGTGTGAATTTCTGAAGCGCGCCCCTCGGTGGCGACGGCAAGCGTCGACCGAAGCACAACAGCAGACGTCTGATTGTTATTGACAGGCACCCTGATTGTGGGGGAGGCTCCATTTGAGCGGTCGCCCGACGAATGAGGTGCCGCCACTCATTAGGGGGAGTTTAAGTCCAATGATCAGGCGTGATCGCTTTTTTTGCACCGCCGCGCTTTCTGCGCTGGTTTGTGCTGCCGCCGGCGCAGCGAATGCCCAAGTCAGTCCGCAACCCCCAGCGTCCCAGCCTGACGCGGCCAAGGTTGAGGACGTGGTCGTCACCGGCACGCGCGTGAACCGGACCGGCTTCGATGCTCCGACCCCGACGACAGTCCTGTCGTCTGAAGAACTGGAGCAGCGGGGATCCGCCCAGATCGGCGAGTTCCTTACCGAGGCTCCGTCCTTCCGCGCGACCCAGACGCCCCAGTCCAATCCCCAGAGCGCCCGCGGCGCAGGCCAGTATTTCGCTGACCTCCGTGGTTTGGGCAGCATTCGGACCCTGGTTCTGGTCAATGGCCGGCGGTTCGTGCCGAGCTCGCCCGAAGGTCAGGTCGACCTCAATCTGATTCCCTCCGTCCTGGTCAGCCGCGTCGAAGTGGTCACCGGCGGTGCCTCGGCGCAGTGGGGATCGGACGCCGTCGCCGGGGTGGTGAACGTCATCCTCGACAACCGGCTGCAAGGCTTCAAGAGCGATTTTTCTTACGGAGAGACGACCTACGGCGACAATGCGGAAGTACGCGGGTCCGTGGCCTGGGGCACGGATTTCCTCGAGGGGCGTGGACATGCCGTACTCGGCGGCGAGTACGTAAAGGCTGACGGCGTCGACAGTCATTTCGATCGACCGTTTGGACGGGACCAGCAGGAACTCGTGTCCTATTCCGGAGCTCGGGCTGCAGATCAGCCTTCGCGTTACTGGGCCCACGGCGTGACGCCGGTGACCTTCACCGATGGCGGCATGATTATCGGCCCGAACACGGGCGTCGGTCAGCCGTTGCGCGGGATTCAGTTCGGACCGGGTGGGACTGTGCAGTCCTTTCCCTACGGAACGGTCGTCGGCACCTCGGCGGTTGATTTCACGGGTGGCCAGCCGGGACTGTCGATCCGCTCGGGTCACACCCTGGTTCTTCCCGTCGAACGCACCATCGCCATGTTCCACGCCGATTTTGACGTGAACGACAGCCTGAAGCTGTTCGCCGAAGGGTCCTGGGCAAAAGCCGGCGCGGACTTCCACACCGCCTACGCTCGTGACTCTAGACCCAATGCGATCGTGATCCAGCGCGATAATGCCTATCTGCCGACCAGCGTTCGCGACATCATGGTGGCGAATAGCATCAACTCGTTTTCCCTCGGCCGCGAGCATCGCGATTTTGGCGAGGTGGCGGCGAGCAACTTCAACACGACGGCCCGGTTCGCGGTCGGGGCGTCAGGTGATCTGGGCGGCACCTGGTCATGGGATGCCTACTACCAGTATGGGGAAAATGCGTATCGCTCGACCCTTGAACACCTCAAGATCAACCAGAACCTTATCTATGCAGCCGACGCAGTAGTGAGTGGAGGGACTATCGTCTGCCGTGACGTCGCTGCCCAAGCGGCAGGCTGCGTGCCGATCAACCTGTTCGGTGAAGGCTCTGCGACGGCGGCGGCCATCGGCTACGTCACCGGGACCGCACAATACGACGTGGACACGTCCCAATCGGTGATGGCGATCAATCTCCGTGGCGAGCCGTTCTCAACCTGGGCCGGGCCTGTGTCCCTGGCCACCGGCCTGGAACGTCGGGTCGAGGATGCAGAGGCCCGCGTTGATGCCATTTCGGAGGCGAGCGGATTCTCCTATGGCAATCCGAAAAATTTCGTCGGTTCCTATGACGTCAACGAAGCCTACGCCGAAATCGTCGCGCCGCTGGTGAGGGATGCGCCGTTCGCGGATTCCGTCGATTTCAACGGTGCTGTTCGTTTCACCGACTATTCGACCAGCGGTGGAGTCTGGACCTGGAAGGCTGGTCTGACGTGGGACGTCAACGATATGCTGACCTTCCGCGCCACTCGCTCACGGGATATCCGGGCACCGAACAACAGCGATCTCTATGCCCAGACCAGCACCCAGGCGACGCACCGCAATCCGTTCTCCGGCTCGACGACACAGATGAATGTCATCAGCGGTGGCAATGCGGCCCTCCGGCCGGAAGAGGCCGATACGCTGACCGTCGGCGCGGTGTTCAGTCCCCACTTCCTTGAAGGGTTGCGGCTGTCGATCGACTATTTTGACATCAATATTGCCGACGCCATTTCGTCGTATGGTGCCCAGAATGTCCTGGACAACTGCTCCGCAGAGGTCACGGCCGGCGCAGCAGGATTCTTCTGCGGCTTTGTCTCTCGCAGCGGGACGGGGCTTACTACCGTCATCAACTCCGTCAGCACCCCCTTGCTGAACCTCTCGGGCTTTGAGGCTCGCGGATATGATTTCGAAGCGGCCTACCGGTTCGACCTCGCGGGCGGCTCCGTCAATGCACGCCTCTTCGGCACCTATACGCAGGACTTGATTGCAGATGACGGTTTGAACGTCGCACGGACCTACAACGGTGCGGGCGTCATCCAGACGGTAGGCAGTGTTGTGAACCGGGCCGGTCAGGTCGGGGGATTCACCTCAAGCAGCATCACCGGGGCCACCAGCGCACCGCACTGGATCCTGAACGGCAGTGTCACCTACAGCCGCGACATGTGGTCCGTTACGGTCCAGGAGCGTTACGTCGGCGGCGGTATCCTCGATGCGACGCTCGTGGGTCCCGACGATTCGGACTACAATCCGGCGTCCCCGATTTCGATCGGCGACAATACGATCGACGGGCAGTTCTACACCAATGTGTCGGCCAACTATCAGGTCAATGACCAGGTTGAGATCTACGGCGTCGTCAACAACCTCGCCAATGTGCAGCCGCCCTTCCCCTACACGGGGGTGGTCGGCTTCTATGACAAGATCGGCCGGAGCTTCAAGGCGGGCATCCGGGTCAGGTTCTAACCTCCAAAATCCGCACCACGCGCGGGCCTGATCGCATAAGAACGGAAGCGGCGACTGCACGGCAGTCGCCGCTTTTCGTTGGGCCGGTTTGATGATCAAGCCGCGTGGTTCCTTCGCGTGAGGGGCAGGCAGCGAAAAAGGCACGCTCCAACGAGCGTGCCTTTTCTGCCTTTCCGGGGTCCGAAGTCTCCGGGTTAGTCGGCCAGAACCACCAGAGCGTCGAGCGCCACCGGGGCGATCCCCTTGCCAAAGGCCATAACGGGGTTGATGTCGATCTCGGCGATCTCCGGATGCATCATCAGCAACCGGCCCACAGCGGCAATCGCGTCAGCGAGCGTCGTCAGATCTACAGGCGGACTGCCGCGGAAGCCCTTGAGCAGGGCCACCCCCTTAAGCTTGAGCAGTTCATTGATGATCCGCTCCTTGCTGATCGACGCCGGGACCAGTCGGACATCGCCGAGCGCCTCGATCCAGACGCCCCCGAGGCCGAACAGAAGTACAGGGCCCCAGGCCGGATCGTTGCGCCCCCCGATGACCACTTCCAGTCCCCGGGGGCTCATGGCTTCGATGAGGACTCCGTCGAGAGCCAGACCCGGCCTCGCAGCTTCGACATTCCGGTGTATGTCCGTCCAGGCGGCTCGGAGCTTGTCAGGCCCTTCAATACCGATGATCACCCCGCCGGCTTCGGTCTTGTGCGGCAGGGCCGGTGACTGGGCCTTGGCGACAACAGGCCAGCCCAGGCCTTCGGCGATGATGAGGGCTTGCTCGACACTGGTCGCCAGACCGCCCGGCGGAATGGCCAAGCCTGCCCTGGCGATGACCTGTTTGCCGATGTGTTCTGGCAGTGCACCTGCACCAGGAATGCGCGGTGCCGGGGAGCGGATCGTCAGCGGATCCTTGTCTGCCGCCTTTTTCGCTCGAGCATAACGGGTGCTGTGGCCGAACACCCGAACGGCCCGTTCGGGCGACCGGAAGAACGGGATACCGGCGTCCAGAACGAAGCGCTCGAGATCGGGCGCTACCGGTGCGGCGCCGCCCATGATCACAAGCGCGACAGGGTTAGTCGGGATGCCCAACGCCGAGACCACGGCCTGTGTCTTGAGTTTGCCAACTTCGGGCGAGCCGGGCATCAGCGACAACAGCAGGCCGCCAAAACCGGGATCATCGCGCATGATGGCTGCGACCTCCCCGTACATCCCCATGTCCTTCAGGCCCTGGGCCGTGATGTCCAGCGGATTGGTCTGTGAGGCGAAAGACGGCAGTCGTTCTCCCAAGGTTCGCGCCGTCGCGTCTGAAAGGTCCGGTATCGACAGGCCGACGGTCTCGGCCAGATCCAGAGCAAGGCCCTTGAAGGCGCCGGAGTCGGTGATAACGCCGGGGCCATTGATGGAAGGGTTCGGGAAACGCGCCAGCATTTCCGATGTATCCAGCCACTCTTCCAGGGTCTCGACCACGACGACGGCCTGGGCCTCGACCAGGGCGCGCATGGTTGGATAGTCGCCGGACAGGGCACCAGTGTGCGACGTCGCTGACACCCGGGCCCGCTCACTGCGCCCCGGATGGAGCATTATGATCGGCTTGCCGTTCTCTCGCGCCCGGGCAGCCAGTTCCAGAAACAGGCGCGGCTTGCGCAGCTGTTCAGCATAGATCGCGATGGCACTCGTCGCCGCGTCGTCCACGATCTCGGCCAGATAGTCCTCAACGCCGGTGACGGCCTCGTTGCCCGTGGCTACGCTGTAGGAGGTCCTCAGCCCCCGGGTCCTCGACGACAGTCGCATGCTGGCGGCCATCGCGCCGCTCTGGGCGATGACGGCGAGAGAGGGGCGTGCGTCCGCGGGGTCTGGCGTGTTGGGCCCAAAGCCCAGATGAACGCCGGCCACATAGTTGGTCATGCCCAGGGTGTTTGGTCCCAGAAGGGCCATGCCGGCCTCGTTGCAAACGGCGCTGATCTGATCCTGCAACGCCCGGCCTTCGTCGCCTGTTTCCGAGAACCCGGCAGCGAACACGACCATCCCGCCAACGTCGCGCCGGGCCGCTGCCTTTGCCGCCTCCAGGACCGCCGCCGAGGGCAGGGCCAGGATCATGGCATCGACACCCATGGGCAGGTCGTCGATCGTCGGCACACAGGCCCGCTCGCCGATCGCCGCATTGCTGCGGCTGACCAGATGGATGGCACCGTTGAAGCCGAACCGCTCGAGGTTCGCGAGCGCGCGTCCGCCCATGGACGCGGGATCCGGAGACACGCCCACGATCGCGATCGATCGGGGGCGCAGCAGCCGGGCGACAGGGAAGGGGGTCATGGCCTCAACGGTCACGACGATAGGTGTCCAGGCCAGGGCGGATCGATTTCTCGTCAAGGAACTGGGTCATCCCCTTGTCGCGGCCCTTCTCGGGATCTTGCGCCGCCGTCTGCTCGGCCTTGGCCCCCAGATAGTCTTCGGCCAGATCCCAGTCCATGACGCCGATCCGCTTGAAGGCATTCTTGGCCTGACGGAGCACGGTCGGGTTCTTGTCCAGCAGTACCTTGGCCAGTTCGCGCGTGCGTTCCTTCAGGCGGGCCAGGGGCACGGATTCATTGACGAGCCCCGTCTCGCGCGCGACCTGTCCGCCGAATGGCTCACCGGTCATGATGTAATAGAGCGCCGCCTTATGGTGCATCACTTCCGAGACAGCCTTGGTCACGGTCCCGGCGGGAATGATCCCCCAGTTGATCTCTGACAGGCCGAAGGTCGCCTCGTCGGCGGCGATGGCCAGATCGCAGGCGACGAGCGGAGAAAACCCGCCGCCGAAGCACCAGCCGTTGACCATGGCGATGGTCGGTTTCGGATAGAGGCGGAGCTTGCGCCACTGCCACTCTCCGGCGGCGCGGCGGACGCGCAGCTTTACGGCGGCGGAGGCATTGTCGGTCTCCCGAAAATATTCCTTGAGATCCATTCCGGCAGTGAAGGATTCACCCGCGCCGGTGAGGACCACGACACCGCAGCGCTCGTCAAACTCCAGCGCCTCAAGCACCTCAAGCATTTCGCGATTGAGGGTCGGGCTCATCGCGTTACGCTTGTCGGGGCGATTCATCGTAACCCAGGCGATGCCTTCATCGAACTCGACGCGAACAGTGGTCAACTGGTCATAGGCTGCGTTATCTACCATGGCTTTCACCGAATTCTTCCTCGTTAAGTTCCCCATATATCAGGGGGCCTGACTACTCGTCAAATGTGATGTCAGAGGGATCCCTATGTCGGCCAGGACCATCTATCTCATCAAACGCGCCGAGGCTGCGATACGGGCTCTGCTCGAGGCGGAGCTTCGCGATCTTGATTTGACACCAAGTCAATACACGACGCTGAACATGCTTGCTCCGCATACCGAGATTTCCTCGGCGGAACTGGCAAAACGGGTGCTCGTGACGCCGCAGTCCATGTCAGAAATGATAACCGCTCTTCAGCGCAAGGAACTGATTAAAAGAAGGGAAAGTGAATCCAATCGTCGTATTTTGCGGATCAGCCTTTCTCCGGCAGGGCGCGCGCTTCTGGAAAAGGCCGAGGCTCGGGTCGACGGCCTGGAGGCGAAGTTCTTCGCGGCCCTGACGGACGATGCGCATGCCGCGCTCCGCGCCGTACTTGCGACGGTCCTTGCCGACGATCGCGCCCAACGAACTGGTGCCACACGCTGAAAGCCGTGCCTTGACGTTGGAACTCGGTGAGAGTTATCAGGCATCCTGAATATCGCGGACTTTCGGTGTTGGGTGGTTCATGAACCTGGAATTCGATCAGCGGTCACTCGCCTTTGCTGATGAAGTGCGGAGTTTCGTCCGCGCGACCCTGGACCCCGGGACGAAGGCAAAGGTTCTGCTCGGCCATCTGCCGGATCGCTCCGAGCGAACGACTTGGCAACGCGCCCTGGTGGCGCGCGGTTGGGGAGCGCCTGCGTGGCCTGTCGAGCATGGGGGGACGGGCTGGTCGGTCGTCGAGAAATATCTGTTTGATGAGGTGCTGACAGAGGAGGGTGCGCCGTCAGCGCCGGTGTTTGGCATGTCGATGCTTGCCCCCGTCCTTATGCGTTTCGGGTCGTCGCTACAGATCGCTGAACTGCTGCCCCGCATACTCAACATTGATGACTGGTGGTGTCAGGGCTTCTCGGAACCCGGGGCCGGCTCGGACCTCGCCGCCGTTCGGAGCCGGGCACGTCTCGACGGTGATCAATGGGTGATCAACGGCCATAAAATCTGGACGACCCTCGCCCATCAGGCTGACAAAATGTTCTGCCTGGTCCGGACCGAAGACCTTGCCAGGAAGCAGGAGGGCCTCTCCATCCTCCTGCTCGACATGGACGCGCCGGGCGTCACGGTGAGGCCGATTATCACCATCGATGGTGCCCATGAGGTCAATGAGGTCTTCCTCGACGATGTGCGCATCCCGGCAGACGCTATTGTCGGTCAGCCAGGCAAGGGGTGGGATTACGCCAAATACCTCCTCGGCCACGAGCGTACGGGCATCGCGCGGGTGGGGCAGTCCAAGAGAGAGCTCGGGCGGCTCAAGGCGCTGGCAGCGACCGTGTCCCGGGCGGGGCAGGTCCTGCGGGATGATCCGATCTTTTCGGCGCGGATCTTTGCACTTGAGATTGAACTGAGAGCGCTTGAGCTTACCACACTCAGAATGGTGAGTGGGCTACAGGCCGGCGCGCCCCCCGGAGCGGAGGCGAACATTCTCAAAATCCGCGGATCAGAGCTGCAGCAGGATATCGCTGAAGCGATTATGGACGCCTGGGGACCGGAATCCTTTGGTCCGGGTCCGGGCGAAGAGGCCTTTGAAGCCTCGCCCGCCGTCGCGACCGCCCTGACCTATTTCAACCTGAGAAAAGTGTCGATCTACGGTGGATCCAACGAGATCCAGCGGAACATCCTCGCCAGGACCTTGCTGGGCCTCTGACATGAATTTCCAATATACAGAGACCCAGATTCTTGTCGCTGACACGGTCGCGTCGGTTGTGGCTGACCACGTCGAAAGGCGGCGCGGGGCCACTGCTGGAGACGCGGCCGCCCCACTGTGGGGCAGGCTTGCGGAACTCGGCCTGCTGGGTGCCGAGATCGAGGAAGCGGCGGGCGGCAGCGGAGGTTCGTTCGAGGACCTTGCGCTGATCCTGCAGGGGCTGGGGCGGGGTGCCGCGGGCGGGGCCTTTGTACCTGCCATTGTCGTGGGGGCCGGCCTGATCTCCCGGCTTGGTGATGATGAACAGAGGCGGACGCTGCTTCCGGCAATTGCGGAAGGTCGGCTTCAGGCGGTTTTTGCACACCATGAGACTTCCGATCAGACCCCTGGCCAGGCCGTTACAGCCCGGGCGACGCCCATGGACGGTGGCTGGACCCTGCGCGGTGAGAAGGCCTTCATCCTTGGCGGGGACGTCGCCGACATCTTCATCGTTTCCGCGGAAACGGACCGGGGCCTGTCGCTGTTCCTCGTCCCCGCGGACGCAAGCGGGGTCGCCGCCCGGGGATTCCGTCTCTTTGACGGAGCGGGTGCGGCCCATTTGACGCTGAACAACTGCTTTGTGCCCCAGGCCGCTCTTCTCGGCGTCGATGGCGAGGCGGCCTCGGCGGTGGACTGGGCTCTGGATCGGGCCAACGCCGCCTTCGTCAACGAGGCCATCGGCCTGATGGCCGAGCTCTGTGATCTGACTCTCAATCATATCAAGACGCGCGAACAGTTCGGCCAGGTGCTCGGCAAATTCCAGGTGATCCAGCACGGCATGGTGAATATGCGGATCGAACTGGAACTGGCGCGCTCGATGGCTATCCTCGCCGCGGTCGCGGCCGATGATCCGGACGAAAAACGGCGCGCTCGAGATGTTTCCGCTGCCAAGGCCGCTGTCTCCAAGGCCGCCCGTCTCGTGGGGCAGTCGGCGATCCAGCTTCATGGGGCAATCGCCATGACCCAGGAGTACCCGGCCGGCTCCTACGTCAAACGCCTCACGCTGATTGAGCGGGCGTTCGGCGATTCCGCCTGGCATCTGGCCCGGTTCTCGAAATTGGCGGTTTGACGCTTCGGTGCAGATTGAACCGCATTTGAACTGCAGGTCGCGTTCCGAAAGACGCGCTTTGACGCAAAGTGGAGGAGAGGAGCTGTTCTCTGCTCCTGACTCGTAGCTGCACTCGACAATTGCCGCTTCGACGACGTGCACGTCACCTGAACTTCCTGCCAAGGGAGCCGGTCCTACCCTTTTGGAGAGTGGGCGACAGCGCGCCGGTTGCGAACTCCGGGGAAGATCTGTTAGGCGCGCCTGGTTCGAGTCCGAGGTATCGAACCCGTAATCCCGAACTATCATCCGGCGATCGGTAGGCTCCTCGGACGGCGAAACGAGCCCACTGGAAAGAAGGCCGCGAGCAAAGCGGCAAAGGTCCTCGCCGATCCGAAGTCGAGCAAGGCCGCCAAGAGCGTGGCAGGAGACATCCGCTGCGGGACCATCAAGTTCAGTCCGCAGATCGCAGGAACTTGAAACGCAAGCGACCGGTGCCGTCGCCGCGGTGGCATCTGGATGAGGTGGTCTAAAATATCGGCGGAAAGCGGGTGTAACTCTGGCGTGTCGTTGACGACGAGGGGGCTCGATGTGGCTGTGTAGCCGTGACGGACTTACTGCAAGATCAGAACTCCGACCGCGCGCATGATCCGGGCCCCCTCGGCCACGATATTGAGCACGTCGGTCTGCGACAGAGGCCGACCGTGGGCGATGGCGTTCCGGATCGGCGTCAGCCGACTTAGGGACACAAGCAGACCGTCCCGCGTCTCGAAGAAGGGCTGGAAGACGGGCCAGTTGTTGTTCTGGGCGATGACCTGACCGAGCTCGGCCAAGTCCGCATAGTAGATCGCCGGGTAGACCGCCCGCTTGAGAGCCCGATCCACATCCTGACGTTCGCGCCATTTCCGGTGCATGTCGCCGGGAACGCGCTGCTTTTCCCACTTCGGTTCGACGGTGGACAGATGCCGAACGATGAAAGCCCGCAGATGATTCTCGATGTCCCGGACGGCGGCATGGTGGACATCCGCGATAGGCTGAACGCCGACGACGTTCTCGATCGCCTGCGGCGCCGGGGCGGGCGGAAATTCCAGCACGAACCCTGAAGCGACCACCACAATGTCGTAGGCGGGCTCGGGAAAGGCCACCAGGGACGGGTTGCGGCCGGCCGCGTCATACCGAGCCTCGCGGTCCTTGAGCGTGTCCTCGGGGTCATCATTGATGACGGCCCCGAGCTCCTCGACGACCGCCTCGTTGGTTGCTTCGGCGAACGGGGCTTCGAACCGGACGGTATCGCTGAACTGCGCCAGCCCTCCGAACGCGAGACCGGAAATGGCCAGCCGGTCTCGCATCGCCCAAGCGACATCGATCTGCTCCATCCGGAGTTCGAGGCTGCCGGCCCAAGCGGACAAGTCCGCGAACCGCTGATGGTGCGCTGTCAGCAAAGCGACCCGCTCAGCCATCTCCCGGGCGACGAGATCGGTGGGGCGGAAACTGGCCGCCATGGCCTTGTGGGCGTCGCCGATGGCCTTGAACGCGGCGATTTCGGTCAGGGAGATGTGCGGGAGCCGCAGCGCCAAGGCTTGGGCGGTCACCGACAATCGATCCGCCTCCATCCGGTCGACGACGGAACTGATCGGCTGCATCGCTCGGCGCGCGAGCTCCATCCGCTCAAATTCCTTATGGAGCGCCGACCGACCCGCGAAAGAGGACGGAAGCTGCGCCGCTATCTCCGCCGCCTTGGTGAGGCCTTCCATTTCCTGGAACCGGTGCACACCCAGCGCCGCCGCATCCATCTGTTTGGCCAGACGGCTTCTCCCGCCCGCCTCTTCCAGCAAGCGGGTGGCCCGTGTGGCGTTCTCGATCGCCTCGAGCGTCCGCTTGTCGATCATGATCCGTCCATTGCCGGCCCGTCTCCGCGAAGCAGGGCCAGCGTGTCCCATTCCGGGGCAATATAGGGGCTGGCGCTACAAGTTTGAACCGTCGCTTTGAGCCGGTCTTCTGTTTCCTCAGGGTCGAGGAACCGGTCCCAACCCGCGAAGCAGAGTGGCGTCGGCCCCCACGATCAGGGTTTTTGCCCGCCCGGCCTGCGCGTCGTTGACCGTTTGAACTTCCATCGGCGTGGCCTGCGTCTCGGTCAACGCGGGCGTGGCGCGCTTGCACACCGAGAACTCCAAGGCGATGGACCTCGAAAGCGGGATCGTGAAGCCGAGGGTTAGATCCCGCGCCGGAAAGGGGCGATCGCCGAACACGAAGGTCTCGCCCGGCGGGGCCCGAAGCAGGCGGCGATCCATTCGCGTCAGAGCCCCTTCGATCAACCCGGCGGCGCGCAAGGCGTCGGTTTGCGGCAGGCGAGGGTCGTAGGGCGGCATATCAATCAGACTCAGAATCGCACCCTCACGGTCCTCAGCGGGTGTGCCGACAAGGGCGTCGTAGGCGCCGTCGCCGGGATCGGCACCGAACCTCTGGAGTGCGGCTGCTCGAAAGTCCGCTTCCGTCTGAAAGTCGTCCACGGTGCCGAGGAACAGGCCGTATTCCTTGCCCAGAACGTGCATGCGCTCCATGGTTTCGGGGTGACGGCAGACGCAGATCGCGATGAAGCCGATCGCCACCTCCCAGTCTTCCGGATCGGCCGCCGCCGAGGCGAGATTCTGGAACGCGACGCTCGCCGTGTTCTCGACTGGGCCGAGGGCGTCCTCCAGTGCATCCGAAGGTCGCCACCATTCGTCGAACAGGGTGTAAATCCAGTCGCCGTTCATGATCTTGCCGACACCCACCACGGAGGTCGTTTGGCCCCGAAGCGCATGGAGGGTGCCGTCGGCGGCGGCGAAATGGCGGAGCCACCATCGGGGGACATAGTGCTGGTTGCGCTTTTCGCTCTTGGGGGGCGGGGCGGTGGGAAATGATGGGCTCATGCCGTCGCCATGGTCCAGGTCCGGCTGGCGGTCAACGCCCCGGGTTCAGAGCCATTCATCAAGCCTGCAGACCGTGGTCCGGGCCCGACCGGTCAACGCCCGTCCTCGACGCAAGGGACGAGCGGTGCGTCCGCGATGTTGGGTGCTAGCATCGTTGCTTTTGCGATGACGGCCTTCGGGCGAAGTTAGAGATCCCGTCGTCGCGGACGCCGTCCGGCCTTCCACCACCCGTACGGTTCCTTCATCGACGCCTAGAGAGGTGACTGCTGGCGCTTGAGTTAGGACCTGCCTGAGCCGAGCCAGACGAAGCCGGTCAGAAAAAGCGCTCGGACTCAGGCCACGGCTCCTGCCCGAGGTAAGCGGGGACATCGGGCATCTGGCGTGGGAGCGGCGCCCGCCCTGTTCCGGGATCGCACCTTATGCGCATTTCGCGAACGGGACGGGAACAAAGGGGAGGTAGGGCAGCCGCTTCGCGCCAGTAGCGGTCATTCACTGAGCGCCAGAATCACGACATTCAGCCATGAGTCCGAGCGCGAGAACGCCCGCTTTTCGGCCCATTGTTCGAGACCGAATTCGACGGTGGGCTCAACTGATCGCCGCAACACACTCGGCGAAGGTCTCAGCAGGTGTCCGGTAGAGCAAGGTCTTTCTGGGCCGTTCGTTGAGCTGACGGGCGATGGCGTTGAGCTGGGCCTGACTGTGCAGGGACAGGTCGGTTCCGTGAGGCAGGTACTGGCGCAGCAGTCGGTTGGTATTTTCGTTCGAACCGCGCTGCCAGGGCGAGCGGGGATCGCAGAAGTAGACCTCGACGTTTGAGGCCAGAGCCAGCCGCTTGTGGTCGGCGAGCTCCTTGCCCCGATCCCAGGTCAGCGACTGATAGAGTTCGGCCGGTAGTTTCCTGGACTGTTTGATCAGGGCGCTAACGACGCTTTCGGTGTCCTTGTTGGCGACCTTGACCAGCATGACGTAGCGCGAGTGGCGCTCGACCAATGTCGCGACGTAGCTGTTGTGCGAGCCGCCGACCAGATCGCCTTCCCAGTGGCCGGGGACCGCGCGGTCCTCGACGCAGGCGGGCCGTTCGCTGATGGAGACGGCGTCCTTGATCTGGCCAAGACCTTGCCGCTTCAGCGTGGCGTGCTTCGAGCGACGGATGGTCCGCCGGGCCCTGAGGTGGTCCAGCAGCTCCTTCTTCAGCACCCCTCGGGTCTGGATGAACAGGCTGCGATAGATGGTTTCATGCGACACCTGATTGTGCGGCTCCCCGGGCCAGGTGCGTTTGAGCCAACCGGCGATCTGCTCGGGCGACCAGTTCCGCCGCAGCTTGGCCGATACTGTCCGCGCCAAGGCGGGTCGGCAAGCCAGCTTGCATCGCTTCGGCCGCAAAGCCCGGTCCCACGCCGCCTGATCCGACCGTGTCGCCCGATACCGTTCGGCTCCGCCGTTGCGCTGGACCTCGCGGCTGATCGTCGATGCCGATCGACCCAGAGATCGGGCGATGCCACGCAGTGAGCATCGGGTGCTGAGCCCCCGCGAGATTTCCTCCCGCTCGCCCAGACTGAGCGCCGGAGCCGCCCGGCACCGGTCTGGAGGCCGGATGCCGCCTGTCGGCGAAAGCACCGAGAACACCGACGAAGACTCCCGATCAAATCGTCGTCCGATCGAACTCATCGACTCGCCGGCCTTCCAGCGATCCCAGATCTCAGCCCGCTGAGCCGCCGAGTAATAGATCCGTCGCCGCTGCTTCATCGCCCACGCTCCATCTCCGAAGAAAGGTTAGCGTGTTGCGTTCACCGGTTGAGCCCACCACCCATTGCGGATGCTCATGAACCGGCTACGCTAGGCGGGGGGCTCGATGCAACAAACTCCGCGCTTTGAAAGGCTTCAATGCCAGTCACCATCCACACGGACGAAAAGCTTCAGCGGGTGGTCGTCACGGTTCCAAAAG
>Ga0209512_1000604_pt1 | contig 56106 bp, 57 predicted proteins | sample frozenSSSSmetaG_FD_184142 | JGI IMG/M metagenome (GOLD analysis project Ga0209512, IMG submission 184142) | Glacier valley bacterial and archeal communities from Borup Fiord, Nunavut, Canada, to study Microbial Dark Matter (Phase II) -... | ecosystem: Environmental > Aquatic > Freshwater > Ice >...
TGCTCGAGCACTCGACCTTGGTCCACGAACGCCACTTGTTGCGCCACCTCTCGAGCGAACTGCAACTCGTGCGTCACGACCACCATGGTCCAGCCTTCGGCCGCGAGGTCTCGCATGAGCGCGAGGACATCCCCAACGAGTTCTGGGTCGAGCGCCGAGGTGGGTTCGTCGAACAGCAGGAGCTCAGGCCGCAGCGCGAGCGCGCGCAGGATTCCCACACGCTGTTGCTGTCCGCCGGACAACTCGTGCGGGTAGGCGCCGGCGCGATGTGCCATACCGACGCTTTCGAGCAACGCGAGCGCCTCGCCGTGCACCTGATCGCGAGGGCGCCGTTGTACAACCACGGGGCCTTCGGCGATGTTCTCCAGCACCGTCCGGTGCGGAAACAAGTGGTAATTCTGAAACACCATGGCTGACCGGTCCCGCAACGCGCGAAGTTCACGCGACGAGGGACGGGCGGAAAAGTCGACAGTGGTCTCGGCGATGGTCACGCTTCCGGCGTCCGGTACCTCGAGACCATTGAGGCAACGTAACAAGGTGGTCTTCCCCGAGCCGGACGCCCCGATCACCGCGAGCACCTCGCCGCGGTTTACTTGCAGGTCAACTGACCGCAAGACCTCAGTCTCGCCAAAGCTCTTGGAAACGCCGTGAATGCTGAGCAGGGGCGACGCTTCGGTGGGTTCAGTGGGCAACATATTGGTCCAGTCTCCGTTCCAGGGCACTTTGGCCGCTCGACAGCGCGAGGCACACCACCCAATAGACGATCGCCGCTTCGACGTAGAGCGCCATGAACTCTTGGCTGAATGCCGCGACTTGTTGCGCTTCACGGAAAAGTTCCGTCACGAGTATCAGTGATGCCAACGAGGTGTCCTTCACAAGCGATATGAAGGTGTTCGACAGTGGCGGCAAAGCCACCCGTGACGCCTGCGGGAGGATCACCCTGGTCAGCGAGACGCGCCGCGACATACCGATCATGTAGGCCGCTTCCCACTGACCCTTTGGCACCGAGAGAATCGCGGCTCGCACCACCTCGGCCGCGTATCCGCCCACATTCAGGGAGAACGCGATGATGGCACTTGGCCAAGGGTTGATCGTGAGACCCAAGGATGGTAGGCCGTAGAAGACAACGAACAACTGCACCAGTAGCGGTGTGCCGCGAACCACGGATACGTATAGCCGCGCACCGGTCTTGACAACGCGGTTGCCGTACAGCCGCATGAGCGCCACCGCCACCGCCAGCACCATACCAACAGCGAAGGAGGCGAGCGCTAACGGGATAGTGCCCCTGATCGCCCCGCCCACGAGGGGTCCGAGCGATTCGAGGGCGAGATCCCAATCGATAGCGGTCACGAAACCGGCGCCACCGACACGTCGTCGCCAAAGTACTTCTGGGAGATCGTCGCGAGGGTCCCGTTCTGCGCCAACACGGCCAACGCGTCGTCGACCGCCTGCGCGAGCGAGTCGCTACCTGAGGCGAGAGCGAACGCACTGCGAGAGAAATCGTCAGTCTCGGCGGCGATCACTAGTTTCGTGTCACCCTCCTGCTTCTGGTAGTCCAGGAACGTCAACTTGTCGTTGATGGTGACGTCGACACGCCCCTGCAGGACCAGCGCAGCAGCCTGCGCCCAGCCTTCGACTGCCTCAATGCTCGCCCCGGATTGTTCTGCAAGCGTGTACCAATTGGATGCCAGCGACTGCGCGGCAGTCTTGCCAGCGAGGTCGTCGAAGGATGTGATGTCGCTGGTGCCTTCTGCTACAACGACCACGCCCGTGGAATAGGTGTACGGCTCGGAAAATGTGTACGAAGCCTCACGTTCCGTGGTGATCGAAACCTGGTTCGCAATGGCGTCGAAGCGACCTGCCTCGAGGCCGGCGAAAAGGGCGTCCCATTGGGTTTCTTCAAAACGGATATCGACACCCATTTCCTCGGCAACGGCGCGAGCCACCTCGACGTCGTAGCCCGTGAGGTCTCCCGAGCCGTCCACGTGATAACTGAAAGGGCGGTACGTGCCTTCTGTGCCAACAACGAGTTCGCCCGCCTTCTGAACGTCGGCGAGGGAGGTGTCCAGCGCTGGTGCAGCGTCGGTCGCGCCTGCAGGAGACTCGACTGTCGCGCCTCCCGTGACTGCGGAGCAGGCCGTGAGGATCAGGGAGGTGACGAGGAGCGTGATGGGGAGGGCGATGCGGGTATTCATGGCTGATGCCTTTCTTGATGGGTGTCGGAGCGAGCGCCGACAGAGGAACCGCCACGGGGTGGTGGCCGGAAAGCGATCTGCGAGGACTGGGCGCCCGAAACGCTCGCGGCATAGGCACGCGGCATAGGCACGCGGCGGCAGGGCCACTGGGCTATTGAGGGCTACCGCTAGAAAGCGGGGCTCACGTTCAACAGCTGAGCGAGGACGCCCGACGACACGAAGACGTGCAGCACCCGTGGGGCGCGATCGTGTGCGTTGCGTGCATGAAAGCGAGACTAGTGCATCTGCGCACCGCGGCGGTCCATTCCTTTATGTGGCTTTGGTGAACTGTTCCGATTGCTGTGATCGGGCCGTTGTGAACGTCGGAGATCACCAGCTCCACATCGGAGAGACCGCGGGGCCAGAGGGAGCGCCTGATGGTGGCGCAGAGCTTTCCTGACTCGGAGGCTCCGTGCTCGAATCTGAGCACGTCCTATTTGCTGTCCGCGGAGCCGCCGACCGCGACGACCACTGCCTAGGCCGCGACCCGTAATTCTCGCGATCGGTTGACGAGACAAGCCGTCAAATGGATGGTGTGGTCGAAGGGGTGTTGCGGCACTCTCGACCACGAGGACCTCGGCATGATGGGCGTGCTCGAGGCCTCGTGACCGCGGGTCAGAGCTTGGAATCGACGATGTCGAGGAGCTCCGTGGGGTCCAGCCACATGGACGGGTAGTTCCCGTACCAGCGCTGCACGCCGTCGGCGTCGATCAGGATGAAACCGTGGCCAGGTAGCCCGGCGTGCATTCCCGTGCCGAGCGTCCCGTACTCCTCGGAGACCGCGCCATCGTCGAGGGCAAACGGGGCCTGGACGCCGAGACGCTCCCGTTCAGAGTTGATCTGGTCCGCCGAGTTCATCACGATGGGGAGCACGGCGATACCTTGCGCAGCAAATGCGGGATTAGCCTCGATCGCCGCCATCTGGAGCAGGCAGGAGTCGCAGCCAGCGCCCTCATTGAAGTAGAGGATGACGGGCTCGCCCGCGTAGTCGGACAGCGATACCGAACCGCCGTCGCTCGTTGGCAGCGTGAAGGCGGTGGCGAGCGTCGCGGTGGTTTGAGTCTCGGCCTTGGAGGACACGAGCGCGTAGGTCACGAGCCCTCCCGCGATGACGAGCGCGGCTATCCACGCGACGCGACCGCGAATAATGTTGTGGCGTGCGGTAGCTGCGCCTGCGTGAGGCAGGTCAAAGCCAACCGCGGCGGGGACTTTAGCGCCCTTGGTCGAGGTCATCGTTGCTCCTTGGTGTTGATGGCTGGTTGTGCGTCGTGGTCGGCGCCGTCGCCGTCGTCTGGACTGCAGCAGGATTGGGCCTCGACAGTGGAGGCGCGCGGTGTGCGGTCACGCAGCATGGCCCAGATGAAGACGACCACCACGGCCAGCAGCCCCGCGCCTTGTATCCACTCGGGCACGGGGGAGATGAACGCCTGAATGCGTACAAAGGTGGTCGCCAAGACGTCGCTCGCCCAGGCCTGGCCGGCGGTGCCGCCGGTCATGCTCTTGGACCCCGCCAGCACCGTGACCAGCACGCCCATGATCACAAAGGCCACGGCGACTGCGAGGTTGACTGTGCTGGTGGTGAGGCTGCGCGTGCCGAGGCGCAGGGTGACGGCCTTGGCGCGAAAGATGCCTCGCTCTCCCAATCTGGCCTTGTCCCAGATCAGGGCCATCACGAACAGCGGGAACGACATCCCGAACACGTACGCAATGCCAAGCGTGATTCCGCCTACCGCCGATCCGGATAGGGCGGACAACGTCATGACTCCCGCGAGCACCGGCGCGCAGCAGCTTGACGCCACACCGGAGAACACCCCGAGCGAGAAGAAGCTCGCGGTATCGCCGCGGCTCGTGTCGGGGGCTCGCAGCACTGAAGGGAGGGACCACATGCGGCCCGACAGTGCGAGCGCCGCGAGGGCAATCATGAGAATCCCGCCCGCGTAGTAAATGGGCTGGTGATACTGGGCGATCGCGCCCGCCAGCAAACTCATTCCGAGCGTGATGGGGACTAGCACGAGTGCGAGCCCGCCCGCGAATACGAAGGTGAGTGGTAGAAGGCGCCAGCGGCTGTTCTTGACCGCGCTTGCGAGGTAGCTCGGTGCGAGGAACACGATGCAGCACGGAGCGAACAGGGCAACGCCGCCCGCGAAGAATGCGGCGATGATCGAGCCGGTGGTGAGAAGTTCGGCGCCCATGTCAGCGGCTGCCCGTGGGGGTGGCCAATGCGGCGCCGCGTTGGCCGAGAAGCTTCACCAGTTTGCGTCGCGGGAGTCTCCCGGCGGAGAAGTACTCCCCGTCCACCAGTACCAAGGGGTTCATGGCGGGACGGTGGAGGGTAACGAGCGCCGCTCCGTCGGCCGATTCCAAGTCAATCTCGGTCACCTTGAGCGCGAAGTCACGTGCGATCGCCTCAAGCGCCGACCGGGCGTCGTCGCAGAAGTGACATGCGGCGCTATGGACCAGTGTCACGGGGACGGCTGGTGGTGCTGTGGGGTCATACACGGTTGGCTCCTGTTCCGGCTGCGGACTTGTCGAGTGTCGCGGGGCTACCCTGCAGCCTCGATCATGGTCCGATGAAGGTTCGATGAAGAATGGAGTCAGCAGGCCGACGTCCCGCGGGGCATTTGCGAAATGATCGACAATGGGGGAATGACCGATGCCCTACTTCCGCCCGCGCTGCGCGCTCTCGTTGTGGAAGACGAGCCCGCGCTCGCGGATCTTGTCGCGGACTACCTCACTCGCGACGGCTTCGAGGTCGAGGTCGCTCGCGACGGTGAGGACGCCGTCCGGCGCGCGAGAATCCTCGATCCGGATGTTGTGGTTCTTGACCTTGGATTGCCAGGTATCGATGGCATCGAGGTGTGCCGAAAGCTGCGCACTTTCTCCGATTGCTATGTGGTGATGCTCACGGCGCGCGCGGAGGAGGTGGACACGCTCGTTGGCCTCACGGTGGGCGCCGATGACTACATGACCAAGCCCTTCAGCCCGCGCGAGCTCGTGGCGAGGGTCAGGACGATGATGCGGCGCCCCCGGGCCGCCGCTGCCGACGCGCCCCGCGGCGCCAAGCCGATCATCATCGGCGACCTGGTGGTGGATGTCCCCGCGCGCGAGGCGGCGCTCGCGGGTGAGTCCGTGGCGCTCACTCGCACGGAGTTTGACCTGTTGGCGGTGCTCGCGGGCAGGCCGCACGCGGTGCTGAGCCGCGCCGCGCTGCTTGAGGCGGTGTGGGGCGGGGGCTGGGGCGGCGACGAGCACCTCGTGGACGTACACATCCTTCACCTGCGCCAGAAGATTGGCGACAGCGCCGAGCGCCAGCAATACGTGCGGACGGTGCGCGGCATCGGCTACAGGATTGGTACGGGCGTGTGACGGCCGACGGTGCGGTCGCCTCCGGCCGTGACGAGGCGCTCGACGGAGGTGTCGCCCGCCTTGGCCTCGGCGCGCGCTTGCTCGCCGTGCTTGCCTTACTGCTCGCACTTGTGGGCGCCACCGCCTGGTTGGTGGCGGGGGTCGTGGGCCCCCGTATGTTCCATCAGCACCTCGTAGGCAACGGCCAGCGCACGCCGGAGGAGCTGGCCGCACACGCCGAGATCGCGTTCCGCTCCGCGGGCACGGTCGCGCTGTCCGTCGCTCTCGCGGTGGCGATCGTCGCCGCGTTCGTGGTGAGCCTGGTCATCGCGCGTCGCGTCGGGTCCTCGCTGTTGTCGCTGTCCGTGGCCGCGCGGCGCGTGGCAGACGGCGAGCTTGGCACGCGGGTTCACTCGCCGGGCATAGGGCGCGAGTTCGACGAGTTCGTCGCGTCCTTCAACCTCATGGCCTCCCGGCTCGACGCGAGCGAAGCGCTGCGCACGCGACTACTCTCCGACGTCGCTCACGAGTTGCGCACTCCTGTGGCGACGATGACCGCCTACCTTGAAGCTCTTGAGGACGGAGTCGCGGTGCTCGATGCCGAGACGGTCGCGCTGCTGCGCGCGCAGGGCGAGCGGTTGACGCGCCTCTCCGAGGACCTCTCGGCTGTGACGCGTGCGGAGAGCGGGGAGATGACTCTTTCGCTTGAGCCGTGCCTCCCGTCAGTGCTTCTCGAGGCCGCGTACCTTGCCGCGAAGGACGCGGCGGCAGGGCTTGGCGTGACGCTCGTGGTGGACGCCGCTGGCGGGCTACCCGCCGTGCAGGCGGACCCAGGCCGTATGGCGCAGGTGTTGGGAAACCTTGTCGACAACGCGCTGCGGCACACGAGCGCGGGCGGCGAGGTGCGGTTGGCCGCGCAGGCGGTGGGCGCTGGAGTGGAGTTGTCGATCGCGGACGACGGCGCAGGGATTTCCGCCGAGCATCTGCCGCATGTGTTCGAGCGCTTCTATCGCGTGGATACCGCCCGTGACAGGGTGCACGGCGGCTCGGGGATTGGGCTGGCGATCACCAAGGCGCTGGTGGAGGCGCATGGCGGCGGAGTGAGGGCCTTCAGTGCGGGCGCCGGCAGGGGCGCTCGGTTTGAGGTGACGCTGCCCGCGATTCCGGAGGGTTCTTAGGCGAGCTCCCGGTCGCACCCCTTCAGTGACTACGACCGAGGCTTCCCGGAACTAGGCCGCCGGGCGCCAGCGAGTCTGGGCGTCCCACACGAGTTGGGTAGCGGTTGCGAGGGCGAGCACGCCAAAGAGTGCGCCTCCGTAGCGGCCGATGCCCGCGCTGAGTTGGCCCTCCTGTGGTCGCGGGGAGATCACTTGAGACGCGAATCGCAGGGCCGCCCACGCCGTCATGCCCGCCGCCGCGGCGAGCGCGAGCACCCGGAAGCCTCGTGCGTCGTGAGCACTCTTTTTCCTGGCGACCCACCCGGCGGCGAGCACCCCGAAGGCGAGGAGGGCCACAAACGTCAGCAGGTAGTTTCCCCACCCAGGCATGGTGCGTTCGCTGGGGAGCACCGACGCGTTGGGGTCGTTCCACGTGTCGATGTTTGCCGGCAACCCGGTCAGAATCGCCACCAGCCCCACGAGGAGGATTGTGCGAATGAAGTGCGGCGCGATCGCCCGTGTGTGTGAACGGCGGGTGCGCACAGGAGACGCCCGGTCGGGGAGGCCCGGGACCTGAGGCTGCGTGCTCGCGTTCGTCATGGTTGGAGTGTGGCCTGGCGTGGGTTGCGCCGCAACAGGACCTCGTCATGGTGGAAGTAGTCACAGACTTCACGCCCGAGGCCAGTTGGCGTGAAGGCGACCGGCTACGACTGGCGGATAAGCTGCTCTCCGAATGCGGGAGGGTTTTCGATGGCGAAGCTTGTTGAGGTTGTGGGCGCTGTGATTGTGCGCGACGGGCGTGTTTTGTGCGCCCAACGAGGAAACGCAGGCGCCCTCCCAGGGAAGTGGGAGTTTCCTGGGGGCAAGATCGAACAGGGTGAGGCCCCGCACGATGCCTTGGTTCGGGAGCTGGCCGAGGAGCTTCTGTGTGAGGTGGCCGTCGGCGACCTTGTCACCACCACCGTTCACGACTACGACTTCGCCACCATCTCCTTGACGACGTTCATTTGCGAATTACGAGCAGGGGAACCCGTCCTCACCGAGCACTCGGCCGTCGTGTGGCTCGCACCTGACGAACTTCACACACTTGATTGGGCACCTGCCGACGTGCCCGCCGTGCGGTTGCTGGCGCAAGGCTCGCTCGAGTGAATTCCCAGGTAGAGGCCGAGTTCGCCCGCCTTCTCGAGCTCGACGTCAGATTTGGCTATCTCGATGAAGGAGTCAAGTCTCCCAGGGTGCGGCACCCGCAACTCATCGTGAACAGCTCGACGGAGTCGATGCTGCGCACGATCCGGCGCGAGTTGGCCACGTGCGACGAGTTCATCTTCTCAGTCGCCTTTGTTTCCGCCGGAGCTATCGCGCTTTTTAAGCAGGAGCTCGTCGACTTGGGCAAGCCAGGGACGATCGTGACTTCGGACTACCTTGGGTTTAACCGGCCCGACGCGTTCGCGGAACTTGTTGCCCTGAAGCGACTCGGGATCGAGCCACGTTTCCACGCATCCCACGCCTATCATCCCAAGGGCTACATATTTCGGCACGAAGACCACACCACAGCGATCCTTGGAAGCTCGAACTTCACGAAGGCTGCGCTGACGTCCAGCCACGAGTGGAACCTGTGCGTTACCGCCGCTCAGGGGAGTGATCTCGCCCGTCAACTCGATGATGTGATCGATCAACAGCGCGCGGCGTCGAGGCCCTTGACGCTTGAGTTGGCTGAGGCATACCGCGTCGCATACGACGCCCGAGCCGCGCAGGCCGCGCCAGTGTCGCGCGGCGGATTGGTGCCTCGCGAACCTGCGGACGACTTTGCCCAGATTGTCACAGGGGGTCTTCTGCCTCCGGCGCCGGGAGTTGATACGCCTTCGCCTAACCGCATGCAGCGCGACGCCCTCGAGGCAATCGCGGGGCTCCGCCGTTCGGGTGCCAAACGAGCGGTGGTGATTTCTGCGACTGGGACAGGGAAGACCGTTCTTGCGGCACTTGACGTACGCGATGTGAACCCCCACAAGATGTTGTTCGTGGTCCACCGCGAACAGATACTTGACCGCGCAATTGAAGAGTTCATGTGGGTGCTCAATGCGCCGAGGTCCGACTTCGGCAAGCTTGCCGGAGGTCGCAAGGAACTCGACCACCGTTTCACCTTCGCGACCATGGATAGCCTGTCGCGGCCGGACACGCTCAGCACCATCGCTCGCGACGCTTATGACTACATCCTCGTGGACGAGGCTCACCGGACAGGCGCAGCGTCGTACGTCCGGATTCTCGAGCATTTTGCTCCAGAGTTCCTGTTAGGCATGACCGCGACGCCCGAGCGTACGGACGGCTTCAACGTGTTCAAGTTGTTTGACTACAACGTGCCGTACGAGATTCGCCTCAACCGGGCCCTCGAAGACGGCATGCTGTGTCCTTTCCACTACTACGGGGTCAGCGACGCGGTCTTCGACGACGGCTCCGTCGCGGATGCCGAGACAGGGCTAGACCTATTGGCGTCTCGCGTGAGAGTCGACCACATCGTGCGCGCGCTTGAAACGTATGGCCAGGCGGGAGCTCTCGCGCGGGGTCTGGTGTTCTGCTCTCGCACGGAGGAAGCCCACGCGCTTGCGGCCGCTATCGATGGCCGCACCATTCACGGGCGGAAGGTCTCCGCATGTGCATTGACCGGTGCCGACTCGATCCCGCATCGCGAGGCCACCGTGCGCCGCCTCGAGGCTGGCGAGTTGCAGTACATCTTCACCGTCGATGTGTTCAACGAAGGCGTTGATATTCCCAGCGTCAATCAAGTGGTCATGCTCCGCCAAACTAAGTCGAGCATCGTGTTCGTGCAGCAGCTTGGCCGTGGACTCCGCAAGCACTCGTCGAAGGAGTACGTGGTTGTCATCGACTTCATCGGCAACTACGCCAACAACTACCTGATCCCTGTTGCTTTGTTTGGTGACGAGTCGCTGAACAAGGAGTCGCTACGTCAGAAGTTGATCTCTGCCGAGGAGAGCGGGGTGATTGCGGGCCTCTCAAGCGTGCGCTTTGATCGGATATCGCAGCAACGAGTCTTGGAATCCATCTCTCGGAATCGCCTCGACAGTATGGTCAATCTCAAGTCGGCCTTCGATACCTTGCGCAACCGCCTCGGCCGCGTTCCCGCACTCGCTGACTTTTTGCGGTTCGACTCCGTCGACCCGGGAATTCTGGCCACGAGGGAGGGCAACTACCCTGCGCTGGTCGCGAAGCTCCTGCGCGAGCCGGTTGCTCTCACCGAGACCCAATCGCACGCTCTCACGCTCGTGTCGAACGAAGTCCTTGTCGCAAAACGGCGGCACGAGGAGCTGATTGTCCGCACGTTGCTTGATGGTGAGTCTCATCCCGTCCTCGACATCGTGGAGGCGGTCCGGAGCGTGCTACCCCTTGCGACCGAGCGCGAGGTCGCCTCGGCGATCGCGGCGCTGGACCTGAGCTTTGGCACTCAACAGGAGCGCGCCAAGTACGGCGCCCCTTTGGTTGAGTTAGATGAGGATGGGTTCCGGTTGACCGCTGCGGTCTGGCACGATTTCGTGAACTCGGGCGCGTTTCGCGTCGGCTTGATGGACGTGCTCGATACCTGCGCGCAGATCGTCACTGATAGGTACGATCTGGAGCGGCCGTTCACGCCGGGCAAGCAGTACTCGCGCAAGGACGCGGCGCGTTTGCTCGCATGGGGCAACAACTCGAGTTCGACGATCTACGGGTATCACGTGCACCGGGAGACACGGACGTGCCCCATCTTTGTCACAGTGGACAAGGCCGAGGACGTGTCCGCGAGCACCGCTTACGACGATGGTTTGATCGACACTCACAGCATGCGGTGGTTCACTCGAAACAGGTTGACCCTCGCAAGTCCCGAGGTGAAGGCGATCGTGAACAACGACGTCGACATTCACGTATTCGCCAAGAAGAGTGATGCCGAGGGGTCCGGGCACTACTACCTCGGCCGCGCCACCGCGGAGAGCGCGGTGGAGGACACTATCGCGCATGATGACGGGTCACGGCTGCCGATCGTGCGCATGACGCTGCGGTTCGACTCGCCGATCGATTCCTCGGTCTACGACTACTTCCACCCGGTGGTCACTGCCTAGAGGACCAGTGATACCACAGTGATACCATCGGCACTATGGCTATGACACTCCGTACAGACTCCGCAGTCGAGGAGGCCTTGGTGCGCCTCGCCGAGCGCCAGGGGGTCTCCAAGCATGAGGCGGCGATGCGCGCCATCCTGCGTGATGATGCTCAGGCCCGCCTCGAAGAGGATGCGATGAGCGCCTACGCGCGGGTCGGGTCCAAGTACAGAGAAGCGCTCGACCGCCTCGGTTCGGTCTAACTGATGGCAGAGGGGGTGCGGGGCATTCCCCTCGCGGTCGCGCTCGCGATTGTTGACCAAGAGGGAATCGGGCCGGTACGCGATCTCGGCCTTTTGCAGTCCGCGCTCGAGCGGCCTCATACGACGCTGATGGGCCCCGACGCCTACCCGAGTCTCGCGCTCAAGGCGGCCGCTCTGATGCATTCGGTGTGTCTCAATCGCGCTCTGGTTAACGGTAATAAGCGCCTTGCCGCGATTCTGGCCCTGGTGTTCCTTGAAGTGAACGACGCTTCTTACGGCCTGAGCAATGACGACCTCTTCGAGCTCACCATGGCCGTCGCATCGGGCGATCTTCGCGACGTCGAACAGGTCGCCGCGGGGCTCCACGTCGTCACGCGCTGAACACCACGCCGCAACACGCCTGACACATCACCCCAGGTAGGTGCCGGTTTAGCGCCGGTGGCCTCAACGAACGTAGGCCTTTCCGGGAGTTCGGTCCCGGCTCAACCCCGGGCTCGGTCGTAGCGTGAGCAACATGCCCGTTGACGCACCTCGCTTCCCTCTGACTCAGCACCAGAGCCCCGCCACCACCGAGGCCCGCGCAGCCATTGTTGCCGCGCCCGTCTTTGGCAAGGTCTTCACCGATCACATGGCGCGCGCCACGTGGAGCCACGACGCTGGCTGGGCGGACCGCGGCATCGTGCCGCTCGCTCCGCTGCCCATTCACCCGGGCGCGACCGTGCTGCACTACGCGCAGGAGGTGTTCGAGGGCCTCAAGGCGTACCGCTGGGCCGACGGCTCGATCCACCTGTTCCGGCCGGAGAAGAACGCCGCGAGGCTTGCGGCATCGGCCGTCCGTGTGGCTCTACCTCCCGTGCCCGAACAGGACTTTCTCGCGTCCGTCGAGGCGCTCGTGGTCGCCGACCAGGCGTGGGTGCCCGATGCTGCTGGCGCGAGCCTGTACCTGCGTCCCTTTCTCTTTGGGTCCGAGCCGAACCTGCTGGTGGAGCCTTCCGCGACCGTCGAATACGTGGTGACCGCGTCGCCCGTCAAGGCGTACCTGACCTCGGGCGCACAGGGAGTCTCGATCTGGGTGCCGCAGGGTCAAAGCCGCGCGTTCGAGGGCGGCACGGGCGAGGCGAAGACGGGCGGCAACTACGCGGCGTCGCTCCTGCCCACGAGCCAGGCCCACGAGCACGGCTGCGACCAGGTGCTCTTTCTGGACGCCAAACACGGCCGCTACGTCGAGGAATTCGGCAGCATGAACGTCATGGCCGTCACCAAGGACGGGGCCGTCATCACGCCCCGCCTGTCGGGCACGATCCTGCGTGGCATCACCCGCATGTCGATCATCGAGCTGCTCAAGGACGAGGGCCGTGACGTGATCGAGCGCGACATCGACATCGCCGAACTGGTCGACGGCGCGGCGTCTGGGGGCATCGCGGAGGTGTTTGCGTGCGGCACAGCGGCCGTCGTGAGCCCCGTGGCGCGCCTGGTGTCGCAGACGTTCGACGTCACGCTGGGCGACGGCATGGCCGGGCCGGTGACGGCAGGCGTGCGTGACCGGCTCGTGGGGATCCACTACGGCACCGTGGAGGACACCCTGGGCTGGATGCGCAGAGTGGTCTGACGCCAGGCCGAGTGGCACGATGGCCTCATGAAGGTGAAGTGGTTCGGAGCGACGCTCGTCTTGCTCGCCGAGGTCGGCATGCTCGCGGGCTTCGCCTGGTGGGGCTTTCACGCGGCCGACGGCGTGGGCGGTTGGCTGCTCGCGGTCGCGCTTCCCTCGGTCGCCATCACGGTGTGGGGCCAGTTCCTCGCGCCCAAGGCTCCGCATCGGCTCACGGGAATGATGCTCCCGTTCGTGAGGCTCAACGTGTTGCTGCTGGGCGCGCTCGCGGCCTACCTGTCGGGGGCGCCGGCGCTGGGCATCGTGACCGCCGTATGCGCGATCATCGGCGCGGCGATGGCGGGAGACCTCGTCATGAACCCGCCCGCGCGCTAGCGTCGCCACATGGAAGCGCACCTCCTGGACATCCCCGTCGGCAGCGGTTCTGACGACGTCGGCTCCGGCAGCACCGTCAGGTGGTACGACGCCGGCCCCTCCGGCGCGCCCATCACCGCGATGTGGCACCACGGCACCCCCAACATCGGCGAGCCGCCCGCGCCGCTCCTCGAGGCATCGGCCGCAAGAGGCATCAGATGGATCGGTTTCGACCGCCCGGACTACGGCGGCTCGAGCGCGCTGGAGGGTCGCAGGGTGTCCGATGCGGCGAGCCTGGCAGCGAGCGTGGCCGACGCGGCAGGGGTGAAGTCCTTTGTGGCCGTGGGTCACTCGGGCGGTGGGCCTCACGCGTTCGCCTGCGCGGCACTCCTGGGCGAGAGGGTGAGGGCGGTCGTGTCGATCAGCGGACTCGCACCGTTCGACGCCGAGGGACTCGACTGGTTCGCGGGGATGCATGCCGGGGGAGAGGCCGAGCTGAAAGCGGCGCTTGAGGGCCCCTCGCGCCTCAAGGCCCTGCTGGCCGCGAGCCAGTTTGACCCCGAGATGTTCACGCCGGCCGACCATAAGGCGCTCGCGGGCGAGTGGTCGTGGTTCAACGGCATCGCGGCGGCCGGGGTCGCTGGTGGCCTTGGTGGCATGACGGCCGACGACGTGGCCTACGTGAGCGACTGGGGCTTCCCTGTGGATGCGATCACGGCGCCTGCGCTCCTTGTGCACGGCACCGACGATCGCGTGGTCCCCGTGGCGCACGGCCGCTGGAACGCGGGCGCGATCCCAGGATCGGTGCTGTGGGAGCGGCCAGGCCAGGGCCACCTCTCGATCATGACCGCGGGGCCCGCGATCCTCGACTGGATCGAGCGCGCGGCCGACGTGTAGCGACCGCCGCGTCATGACAGCCTCGTAGCGACTCCAGCGATTGCGGCCGTCACACCCTCACGGGATGATGCCTAGGTGATGAACGTGGATGCCCTGACCCCCGACGAACGCGTGGCGTTCGCCGATGCCGTGCTGGAGCGCATCGGCGGCGATCCGTTTGGGACCGTGCCCAAGCGTGAACTGGATGTGGCGCTCTTCACCGGACTGGTCGCCGCGGGCTACCTGGACCCGGATGAATCGCACTTTGCCATGGCCCGCAAGTTGGGTATCACGCCCACCCGGGTGAGGGCGCTCATGTATGCGTACCGGCTGGCGCGCGCCGACGGCGGGGGAGACCTGGCCGCGATCCTGGCCCACGTGCGCGTGGTGAGCATCGACGAGGCGGGCGACGCGGTGCTCAACGTCGAGGATGCCTTTGCGCGCGACGCCTTCGTGGCCAGGCTCAAGGATCTTGACGTCTACACGGACGGCTCGTTCAACCGCGAGCGCATCACGGTGCCCACCACGGTGTTCATGGCCGCGCTGGACGACGCCTTCGGGCGCGACGGCGCGCGCATCCGGTCCGTGATCGAGGACCGGTTGGCCGAACGCGGACGCGAGGGGCGCCTTCAGTTCGTGGGGGACCTGGGCAAGAAGCTCATTGGCGAGGCCGCCGGCGTGACGCTGAAGGCGCTGCTTGCGGCTGCGGTTTAGGCCCCGCGCTCGCGAGTAGGGTGGCGGAATGGAGCCCCAGCCGATGACCACTTCCTTCGCCGTGACGCGCAACCCCGCACCCGCCTCGGATGCGGACCGCGTCAAACTGATGGACTCTCCTCCGTTCGGCACCGTATTCACCGACCACATCGCCAAGGCCACCTGGACGCTCAAGGACGGCTGGGGCAACCGCCGCGTCGAGCCGTTTGGCGACCTGGTGATGCACCCCGCATCGCTCGTGCTGCACTACGGGCAGCAGGTGTTCGAGGGCCTCAAGGCGTACCGCTGGGCCGACGGCTCGGTGCACCTGTTCCGGCCAGAGGCCAACGCTGCCAGGCTCGCGGCATCGGCCAGGCGCCTCGCACTTCCCGAGCTACCGGAGGCTGACTTCCTGGCGTCGATCGCCGCGCTGTTGAGCGTCGACGCCGCTTGGGTGCCGGGCGCCACGGAGAGCAGCCTCTACCTGCGGCCCACGCTCATCGGCACCGAGGCGTGCCTGGGGGTGCGTCCCTCGCACACCGTCGAGTACATGCTGATCGCCTCGCCCGTGGGCGCGTACTTCTCGGGCGGAATCCAGCCCGTATCGATCTGGGTGGCGCAGGCCTTCCACCGCGCGGGATCCGGTGGCACCGGGCAGGCCAAGACGGCGGGTAACTACGCCGCGTCGATGCTTCCCCAGCAGCAGGCCCAGGACAACGGCTGCGGCCAGGTCCTGTTCCTGGATGCCAACGAGGACAAGTACATCGAGGAGCTGGGGGGCATGAACCTCTTTGCCGTGATGAAGGACGGCTCGATCATCACGCCGCGCCTCACGGGCACCATCCTCGAGGGCATCACGCGCGACGCCGTGATCACGTTGCTCCGTGACTCGGGGCACGACGTGATCGAGCGTCACATCGCACTCGAGGAACTGCGCAAGGGGGTCTCGCGCGGCGACGTGGACGAGATCTTCGCGTGTGGCACCGCAGCGGTGATCACGCCCGTGGGACGCCTTGTATCGCCCGACTTTGACTACACCGTTGGCTCCGGAGATTCGGGCACGGTCACCATGGCGCTGCGCGAGCGGCTCACTGGAATCCAGTACGGCAGGGTCGAGGACGTGTTCGGCTGGATGCGCACCGTCTAGGGCGATTTTGCTCACGTTTTTCTCGTAACTTACGACCCCGTAGGTTAGAATGGCGTCATGCCTCAGACAGTGTTGTCATCACCAGGTCTCGCCGACATCCCTCAGGGGATGCACGTCTCCTCGATGCTTGCTGAGCGGGTCGCCGCAGACCCCCTCCGCGCCTTCGCCGAGGTCAAGGACGAGAACGGCGCGTGGTCGCCGGTGCTGTTGATCGATTTCAGTACGCGCGTGCGCGCCGTCGCGAAGGGGCTGATGGCTTCCGGGGTTCAGGTGGGCGACCGCGTGGGCATTGTGGGCGAAACGCGCATCGAGTGGTCGATCATGGACTTCGCTATTCTCGCAGCCGGGGGAGTCGTGGTGCCGATCTACCCCTCCTCATCGGACCTGCAGTTTGCGTGGATCATCGCCGACGCTGGCATTCGTGTAGTGGCCGCCGAGCAGCCCGAGTCGCGTGAAACCCTCGCGGCACTCGACGGCGCCCCCACCATCTTTGGCCTGGACGCGGCGGCCATGGAGGAGCTCGCGCTCCTGGGCCAGGAGGTCACCGACGCGGAGCTCGACGCGCGTACTGCGGACGTCACGGGCAAGGACCTGGCGACCATTATCTACACGTCCGGCACCACGGGCAGGCCCAAGGGCGCGATGCTCACTCATGGCAACCTCGTGGTGCATGCCAAGAACGTCGAGCTCGATCCCGACTTCGGTGGGTTTGTACGCGGTGACACGCGCGTGCTGCTGTTCTTGCCCCTCGCGCACGTGTTCGCACGCTTTGCCATGCTGATTGCACTGAGTGCGGGTGCGGTCGTCGGTTATTCGCCCTCCCACAAGACGCTCGCGGCTGACCTTAAGAGTTTCCACCCCACGTGGATGCCTCTCGTTCCACGCGTACTCGAGACCATCTACAACCGCGCCGACACGTCGATGACGGGTGTGCGCAAGACGCTCTTCCGCTGGTCTGCCAAGGTCGCGCGCGAGAAGTCGAGAGCCCGCGACGACGGCACGCAGAGCGCCTCGCTCGACCTCCGCTATGCGATGGCGAACAAGCTGGTGCTGGGCAAGATCCGCCACCTGCTGGGAGGGAGCCTCACGTACGTGCTCTCCGGTGGCGCCAAGCTCACGCCCGAGGTCGGTCACTTCTTCCGCGGGCTCGGAGTCGAGGTGCTGCAGGGTTATGGCCTCACGGAGACCACCGCGGCGCACTCCGGGTCGCCGGACAGGACCGGCATCATGGGCACCGTCGGCAAGCCCATCGCGGGCTGCGAACTCACCCTGGCGGACGACGGCGAGGTCCTGGCCAAGGGCCTCAACATCTTTGCGGGCTACTGGAATGCACCCGAGGCGACCGCCGAGGTGATGCGTGACGGCTGGTTCGCCACGGGCGACCTGGGCGAGATTACCGATGGAGCCCTCACCATCGTCGGCCGCAAGAAGGAACTTCTGGTCTTGTCGTCGGGCAAGAACGTTCAGCCCGCCGTGCTCGAGGATGCCATGCGTTCGCACCCTGCCATCCAGGACACCGTCGTAGTGGGCGAGGGTAGGCACTTTGTGTCCGCACTGGTGGCGCTCGACGAGACGCTCCTGACCGCGTGGCTCGCGGCCCACAAGCTTCCCCAGATGGACGTCGAAGAGGCCTCAAAGAACGCGCGAGTGCGTGAACTCGTGGGCCGCGCCATCTCGGCGGCCAACGCGCACGTGTCCCGCGCGGAGGCGATCAAGGAGTACCGGATCCTTCCCCGCGGATTCTCCGAGGCCCGCGAGGAGATGACGGCGTCCCTCAAGATCCGCCGCGAGGTGGTCCTCACACACTTCGCCGACGTGGTGGACGAGATCTACTCGCGTGCGATGCCCACCGCGGGCGAGTCGGCGTAGACAACGCGAAAGGGCCGGCCCACCATGAAGGTGAACCGGCCCGTCGCGTGTGGCTGAGCGCCTGGTGGGCTAGCCGTTGCTGGCACCCTCCTGAGCTGCAAGCCAGGCCTGCAGCAACATCACATTCTGTTGGTGGTCCACAAAGGTCGACGCGTAGGCTGTCTCGCCCGTCTCAAGGTTGACGGTCACGAAGAACAGCCAGTCGCCCTCGGCGGGGTTCAGCACGGCGGCGATGGACTCATCGGACGGTGAGGCGATCGCGCCAGGGGGGAGCCCCTGGTACAGGTAGGTGTTGTAGGGCGAATCGGTGGCCCTGTCCGCGTCCGTGGTGAAGAGGCCGTCGCTCGGCGCGATGTACTTGATCGTCGAGTCGAATTCGAGCCTCATGTCCTGTGCGAGGCGGTTCTCGATCACGCGCGCGATCTTGGGTTGGTCAACGCCGAGCTTTGCCTCCCGCTCGACGAGCGACGCCTTGGTGAGCACCGTCTGCCAGTCGGAGCGCGCCACGCCCAGGTTTGTCAGTTCCGTGACTCGGGCATTGACCAGCTGGTCCGCAGCGTCGGCCACCGTGGGCGAACTTGACAGGTCAAACGTGCCGGGCATCGTCCATCCCTCGGTGGTGCTCGCCTCCGGGATCAGGTCCTTGACCGACGCGTCGATCGCGTCCAGCGCTTGTTCCTGGGGGACGCCGTAGGCCACGGCGAGTCGGGTCGCGATGAAGTCGAGCGTGATGCCACTCGGCAGCGAGAGGCTGTCTTGGAGGCGCTCTGTAGCTGGGCTCGAAGTCGCCGAGGCAGAGGGGGACGGCAATTCGCTCGTGGTTGCGGGACCCACCGCTGTGCCGCCGGGAGCTACGGCATCGCCTTGACCAAACACAGCGAATCCGCCCCATGTCGCGCCGCCAATGACGCCGATGCCAGCCACCGTGCCTGCGGTCGCCCTGACGGCGCGATAGCCGCGTACACGACGCGTCACCGAGGCGTGGCCGGCGGAGAGCGTGGTGCTCGTGTAGTGGGCCTCGCCGTTGCGGGCGATGGCTGCGAGTGTGTCGTGTGCACTGATCATGGGGTGCCTCCTGAGTGGGAAACGACGGGAATGGTCTCGTCGGTGGTGAAGTCGATGTCGGCCGAGGCGCGCAGGGCGGCGACGGCGTCGGAAAGGTAGCGCTTGACGGTGCCTGTGGCTAGGCCGAGCTCGGCCGCAATTGCGGCGACGGGCTGGTCCTCGAGATAGCGCAGCACGATGCACGCCCGCTCGTGTGGCGGCAGGGCGAGGATCGCGGTATGGAAGTCGGCGCTCGTCGCCACGGCCTCGGCGTGGTCGGGAACGGACCCCGACGCGGTAATCGCAGGATCGCCTACATCACCAGGTGCGCGCTGCGGCCGGGCGCTTGCCCTGCGCCGCGAGTCGATAAACGACGTCGTGATCGCGCGTTTGACGTAGGCGTGGGTGCTGTCGATGCCTTGAGACGCGCGTCCCGTGCGGAACGTGCGTACCAGGGCGGTTTGGACCAGGTCCTCGGCATCGGCGCTATTGCCCGTGAGGACATACGCGTAGCCGAAGAGGGCTTGACCGCGTTCGCGGACGAGCTGGTCGAGGGAACGAGACCATGTGCTCATGGGGCCATCTTTGCGTGGTTCATGTAGGTAGTACGCACATGGGGGTGGAGGGGTTGGGTCGGGGCTTCTGCGGAATCGTACGGGCCACCTGAACGTTCAACGGTGATGACAACTCTCGGCACCATTGGTGCAGGTAATATCGGTTCCCACGTCGCCAGGGCCGCGCTCGACGCGGGCTACACCGTGATCCTCAGCAACTCGCGCGGCCCCGGGTCCCTCACGGACCTGATCGCAGACCTCGGCTCCGGTGCGAGCGCCGCCACGGTGGTGGACGCGGCGTCCGCGGGGGAAATGGTGCTGGTCGCCGTTCCCCTCAAGGACATCGGCTCCATTCCTGCGGAACCGCTCGCCGGAAAGGTCGTCATCGACGCCAACAACTACTACCCCCAGCGCGACGGCCGCATCGAGGCTCTTGACACGAACGCCTCGACCACGGCGGAGCTTCTCCAGGCGCACCTTCCCGCGAGCCACGTGGTGAAGGCCTTCAATAACATCATGGCGAACGAGATCCCGACCGATGGTAAGCCTGCCGGGTCCGAGGGTCGTCGCGCGCTCCCCATCGCGGGGGCCAACGCCGAGGCCAAGAAGGCCGTGACGCAGTTCCTCGACAGCCTTGGCTTCGACGCGGTCGACATGGGGCCGCTCAGCGAGTCATGGCGCGTCGAGCGCGACACTCCCGCCTACGGGGCACGAGTGACGGCTGACGAGTTGCGTGCGCTTACCGCAGACGTCGATCGCGTCCAGCAGGTCTAGCGAGGGTTCACCGGCTCGACCGTCACGTGCGGAGCTGCGGTGAGGTCCACTCGCACGCGGATCGCCTCGTTGTCGCCCGTCCCGCGCACCACGTACGTCATGCGCTCGTTTTCGAGGAGTTCGACGTCGAGGATGCCGCGAGTGATCCACGGGTGCGCGCGGCGCAGCGCGATCGCCTCACGGTGGGCCGCCAGTACCCGCGCGGCATCCGGCTGCGACGCCCAGTCTGAGGGGGGAGCCGGCGGGTACTCGGGCCGAACGGCGTCGTCCCCACCCACTCGTTCCTCCTTGACGCCCAGCATTCCCACCTCGTCGCCGTAGTAGACGAACGGGGTGCCCGGAAGTGTCATGAGCAACCACAGCGCGGCGATGGCGCCCTCGATGCCCACGCGCGAGGCGATGCGGGTGACGTCGTGATTGCCCACAAAGGTGGCGGGGGCGAACGTCTCGCACCACGTGGAGTGGCGCTTAAGCGTCCAGTCGAGCTCGAACAGGTTGCGGTCCTCGAGAGAGCCCCATAGCGACTTCCACAGTTCGTACTGGGTGAGCGTGTCCACCCCAGAGGAGGCCACGAAGTCCCCGTACTCGCCGTGGATGACCTCGCCGAGGAACCACGCCTGGGGATGGGTCTCACGTACGGCGCCGATGCTGCGGCTCCAGAAGCTCGTGGGGACGGCGTAGGCGGCGTCGAGGCGCCATCCCGAGGCGCCGCGATCGATCCACGTCGCCATGATGTCTGCGACCTCGTCGACCACGCGGTCGGAGGCGTGGTTGAGGGTCACCAGGTGGTCGTGCCCCTCGAAGGTCTTGGGGGTGGGGGTCGCCTGCGACCAGTCCACGGCCACCATGGCTTCGGCGGCGCCGTCGGGGCCCGCAGCGAGCGCCGCGGCCACCCACGGGTGAGCCGCGCCCACATGGTTAAACACCCCGTCGAGGACCAGGGCGATGTCCCTCGCCTCGCATGCCGCCGCGAGCGAGGCAAAGTCCTCGAGGGTGCCGAGGCGGGGGTCGATGGAGCGGTAGTCGACGGTGTCGTAGCCGTGAGTGGACGACGTGAAGACGGGGCCGAGCAGCAGGCCGGTGAAGCCAAGGTCCGCGGCGTAGTCGAGCCAGGCGGTGATCCGGCGGAGGCCGTTGGCCTCGGGTTCTGGGGTGGCAGGCGTCGGGGCGGCAGTCGCTGGGGTGTCCGATGCTGGGGCGTCCCGGCCGCCGATGGGGGCGCCGACGAAGCCCAGGGGGTAGACGTGCCACCAGATCCGGTCCTGCATCTCCATGAAAAACTCCTTGATGAGTGGGGCTCACTAACTTTGGTGAGTCTAACTCACTAGTACTAGACTTGGCCAGGTGAGCATCGAGACTAAGGACACCAGGCGGCGCCTGGACCCCGCCGAAAGGCGCGAGGAGCTTCTGACTGCCGCGGCGACCCTGTTCGGGGAAAGACCCTATTCCGAGGTCACGATGGACGACGTCGCGTCGGCCGCCAACGCCTCGCAGGCGCTCGTATTTCGCTACTTCTCGACCAAGGCCGAGCTGTATGCCGCGGTGGTGCGTCGCGCGCTTGCCGCCGTGGCCGCAGCACAGGGTGCCGCGCTTGAGAAGGCCGGTCCCGGTGAGCCGCTCATGGGGAGGCTGCGACTCACCACGGGAATCTACGTCGACTTCGTGGGCGCGAATGCGCGCAACTGGTCGGCGCGTGGGGGAGCGGGGGAGCCTCCGGAGGCCCTCGCGATCCGCGACGAGTCGACGTCAGCGTATGTCGAGGCGCTGCGGGAACTCCTCGCCCCGAGCACGGCTCTACGTCATGAGTTCGCCTTGTGGGGCTTCATGGGTTTTGTCGATGCTGCGTGCGCGCATTGGGTATCGACAGGGTGTCCCGACGAGGCCAAAGCCGCGCTGGTCGAGACGTGCCTCGGCTCTCTCGAGGGCGCGCTGGGAGACTGGGCCGGGTAGCTGTCGGCGTCCGGGCGTACGCTATTCGCACCATGTCAGCACCGCTCGAGTTCACCGTCAACCGCAAGCGGATTAAGAACCTTCGGCTCACGGTGAAGGCCCCGCACGGCGAGATAGTGGTGAGCGCGCCCAGGTACGTGCCGATGTCCGCCATCTCCGCGTTCGTGGCAGACAAGGCGGACTGGATTGCCAAGCATCAGGAGCGGATTGCTGGCCAGCCGCAACCCCTAGGCCCCGGTGCTGAGGCCGAGGCCCTTCGCCGCGCGCTCAAAGTCGCAGTGCCTCCGATGGTCGAACACTGGGCGGGCCTCATGGGGGTGCCTATGCCCGAGATCGCGATTCGTAGAATGACGACGCGGTGGGGAACATGCAACACCGCGACCAAGCGTGTGACGTTCAACCTCGAACTCGCGCGCCGCGACCCATCACTGCTCGAATACGTGATCGTGCACGAACTCGCGCACCTGATTGAGCGGGGCCACAACGCGCGCTTCTACGCGGTCATGGATCAGCATTTGCCGGACTGGAAGCAACGCCGCCGCGTCCTCAACGGGACCGCCTAGCCCTCACTGCCCGCGTGGTGAGCGGAGATCCACGCCTCGAGTTCGGGCTCCCTCATGGGGAAGGCGATGTGATAACCCTGCGCAAAGTCGCAGCCGAGTTCCCTGAGCACCTCGAGCGCCTCAGCGGTTTCCACTCCCTCGGCGGTGCATTCGACGCCAAGTCCCTTGGACAGTTGGAGCATCGATCTCACCATCACGTCGGCGGGAGGTGACGTCCCAAGGTGCTTGACAAACGAGCGGTCGATTTTGACCTCGGTGAACGGCATCGTCGACAACTGCGTCATCGAGGAATAGCCGGTACCGAAGTCGTCGATTGAAAGCTGGAATCCGTCGAGTCGAAGCCGCGTGAGGACCTCGAGAGACTCGGCGGCGTTGGTCACGGCGCTGGTTTCCGTGACTTCGAGAATCACCCGGCTGGGGCTGAGGTTCGCCCGCGTGCACGCGGAAAGAAGGCGCTCGCCAAGTCGCGCATTCGTGAGTTCAGTGGCCGAGATGTTGATGGCCAGCCGTTCCGTCGTGTGAGATCGGGCTGAGGAAAACCAAGCCATCGCCGTCGCGGCGACCGTATCGGTCACGATGTGGACAAGGAGGAGGCTTTCGGCGCGAGGGATAAAGGCATCGGGAGGGACCGCCCCGAGCGTCGGGTGGATCCACCTCACGAGGGCCTCGTAGCCGACGATTCGACCGTCGGCACACGCGACCTTGGGCTGGAACGCCACGCCCAACTCGTCGCGAGCCGCGGCGCGCCTGAGGGCCTCCTCGAAGGTGTCGGAGTCCCAACTCTCGAACACGTCCAGCCGGGCATCCCTGGCGTCGGGTGCATGGGAGCCGGCGGCCAATACCGCGGCTACGTCGGACCTTCTGAAGGGTTTGTGCAGTACCCCGCCGTAAGCAAGACCACTTGCGGCAGCGAACTGCCTGGCAGAGTCGAGAATTTTGCTTCCCATGCCGCTCGCGATGACGACGGCGGCGTTGGTGTGCATCTCCGAAAGAACCTTGAGCACCGCGAGTCCGTCGACCTCACCCATGACCAGGTCGACCACGACGAACGTGGGACTCCAGTCGGTCACAAGGGCGTAGAACTCTTCGGGGTCATCGGTCGCCTGCGCTTCAAATCCTGCGGCGCGGGCATGCGAAACCAGCATGGCTCCCACAAGCAGGTCGTCATCGATGATGAGGACGCGGCCCCTGTCACGTGGCTGATTCATGGCGCGATTCCCCCCGTCGAGTTGATCAGTTCACCAACGCGCTCAATGAGCTGCTTGGTGGAATATGGCTTGGCCAGGAGTTTTACTCCCGCGTCGAGCCTATCGTTGTGGACGATGACATTCTCCGTATAGCCGGACGCATAGAGCACAGGCGTTTCCGGCCTCAACTCGAGCACCGCGTCGGCAAGCTGCCTCCCGGTCATTCCTCCTGGCATGATCACGTCTGTGAACAGTAGGTCGACCGCGGGCATCGAAGCGAGGGCCACGAGGGCGTCAGGCCCTGATGCCGTCGCGACAACGTCGTAGCCCTTGGCCCGCAATCGCTCGGTGGCAAACGCCCTCACGAGGTCGTCATCCTCGGCCAACAAGATGGTGCCGGCGCCGCGTTCTGTACTGATCTGACCGCTGTGGGGGCGCTGCGGATGAGGAGCAGTGGTTGCGTGCGGCAGATACAACTTGAACGAGGTGCCGTAGCCGGGCTCGCTGTACACGGTGATGTAGCCGCCGCTTTGCTTGACGAAGCCCCACACCATGGCCAGCCCAAGGCCCGACCCCTTGCCTGTCTCCTTCGTCGTGAAGAAGGGGTCGAAGAGGTTACCCAAGTCGTCCGCGTCGATTCCCACGCCCGAGTCCGACACCGTCACCACCACGTAGGTGCCGGGAACGACCTCGGCATGAGCGGTCATGTAGGCCTCGTCAAACGTGGTCTCTGCGACCTCGATGGAGAGCGCTCCGCCATCGGGCATCGCGTCACGGGCGTTGATCGCGAGGTTGAGAAGAGCATTCTCAAACTGACCGGGGTCGACCTCGGCCACCGTGGAATGGTCGTTGACCATGCTCACCGTGATGTGTTCACCCAAGGTGCGCCGCAGGAGGGGCTCAAGAATGGTGAGCCTCTCCGCGATATCGACCGCTCGTGGTTCAAGAGGCTGCTTGCGCGCGAAAGCGAGGAGACGATGGGTGAGTTCAGCGCCACGCTCCGCGGCGCTTCCGATCAGTGTCGCCATCTCACGTGAGTCTGCGTTGAGGGTCTCGTCGGCGAGGAGCGCATCCGATCCGCCGAGCACCACCGTGAGCAGGTTGTTGAAGTCGTGCGCGATGCCGCCAGTGAGCTGACCAACGGCTTCGAGTCGCTGCGACTGGGCCAGGTGCTCGGAAAGGCGCCTGACGTCGGTGATGTCATGGAAGAAGACCGTGAGCCCCGTCGAGGTAGGCGTGGCGGATAGTTCGAGCCACTTGTCGGAGAGCACCGCGCGGTACGTGAGCCGCGCTGGCTTGCCGCTTTCGTGAGTGGCTGTCAGGAACCTTTCGAGTTCGCCTCCCTTGAGGCTCGGGTAGACGTCCCAGAGCCGGTTGCCAAGGAGGGCCTGATGGTCCAAGTCGAGGATGCGGCCAGCACTTGCATTGACATAGACCACGCGCGACTCGTGGTCGAGGGCGTACACGCCCTCGCTCATGCTTTCAAGGATGACCTCGCGCTCGGCCGCGACGGCATCGGCCTCTGCACGCAGGCGGAGATTCGCGTCGATGTCCACCGAGCTTCCCCACCAACGGACGATGTTTCCGGCCTCGTCGCGCTCGGGCTTCGCCGTGAGGTGATGCCAGCGAAAGGTGCCATCGGCGCCTCGCACCCTGTACTCGGTGTCGTACGTCTTTCCCGTCGCGATGGACTCTGCCCACAGCGCGACGGTGCGGTCGAGGTCGCGGGGATCGACCGCGGATGTCCACTGGTCCGCGAGCAGCGAGTCGGGGGAGGCCCCCGTGTATTCCAGCAGGGCGTTGTTGAAGTATTCGATGCCGCCGGTGGGGGTCGCGGTCCACACGATGATCGGGAGCGAATCCGTGAGTTGCGCCAATCGGTGGCGTAGGGCGGATTCCGAGAGTTCGGTTTCTTTCCACCTGGTGATGTCCTGCACGGTGCCATGAAGTAACGCGGAGGAGCCGTCCTCGTGGCGAGTCGTCTCGCCCATGATGGTGATCCAACGTTGTGTGCCATCGGGAAGATCGAGTTTGACCTCTTGTCGGAACGGGGTCCCGTCGTCCCAAGCGAGCGCGAGGGCTGCACGCATGAGAGAGGCGTCCTCGGGGATGAGCCTTGACAGAATCTGTTCGCGTGTAGGCCGGCTCCCAGGCTCGACCCCGTGCATGGCGGCGACGTTCTCCGACCAGTCGAAGCAGTCGTCATCCGGGTCGATCGACCACGTCCCGATTGCTGCGATCTCGCTCGCAGCGGCAAGCATGCGAGCGTCGGCCTCGCGGCTCCCCTTCGCTAGGCGCAACGCTCGTGCGAGCTCGTAGTTCTCTCTTTGGCTGCGGATGACGGCTATCACCACGATTGCCGTGATTGCCGTGATCACGATCGCCATGATGCGGCTGAAGATCTCCGCGGCGGCGATGCCGTGCCACGATTCATGCTCCTTCACGGCGAACGCGATGCCCGTCAGCGCCCAGACCGCGACAGTGGTGCCGATGACGACCTTGGCCCGGCCGGAGAATCCGGAAACCAGAACGGCGATCGCGTAGACGTAGGCAATGTCGTAGCCGTGGGGGAGCGCGATATCCACCGCGAAGACACCCAGCGCGGACAGGATCCCGAGGGCCCTGAGGAGCCACCTTTGGGAGTCCTTCAGCACGCGCTTTTGCTCTGTCATCGGGACTTCACTGCCCCCGACCACGCGTGCACATGCCGCTGCCTGTCACCGTCTGGGCTCCCTCACACTCGGACATAGTGTTCATCGTAGAAGTCATATCGGCCCAAAACCAGAAAATGTGCGCGAACGACCACAATTGATCGCGCGGGGCGCTGTGGCTTTGCTCCGGAAAGTCATGCACGTCCGTCGCCAAGAAGTGGCTCGTGTGTCACAATGAGCGCAATGGAAAAGACGGTCATTATTCCGTAGCGCGTCGTGACACTCGACGCGCAGCCTCCCGATGCCTTTGGGGGGCTTTTTTGTTGGGGTTGGGGTGCAAGCGGGGCCGTAAAATCAAGGAGAGCATCATGGCGGGTCTCACCGTTGAGGTCTACGACACGACGTTGCGCGACGGCGCGCAGCAAGAGGGCATGAACCTGTCTGTCGCGGACAAGCTGGCAATCGCGGCACTCCTCGACCAGTTGGGCGTTGGCGTGATCGAGGGCGGCTGGCCTGGCGCCGTGCCCAAGGACACCGAGTTCTTTGGCCTGGTCGCCAAGGAGATGACGTTCGTGAACGCGCAGTTTGCCGCCTTTGGCATGACGCGCCGCGCGGGAACCTCGGCGGGTTCGGATCCGCAGGTGCGCGCCCTTCTTGATTCCGAGGCCCCCATCATCACGCTCGTGGCCAAGACCGACGTGCGTCATGCCGAACGTGCGCTGCGCGTCTCCGGCGACGAGAACCTCGCGATGATTTCCGAGACAGTGGCATTCCTTGTCGCGGAGGGCCGTCGCGTCCTTCTCGATGCCGAACACTTCTTTGACGGCTACCGCTATGACTGCGAATATGCGGTCCGTGCGCTGCTCGCCGGCGCCGAGGCGGGCGCGTCGACCTTGGTGCTGTGCGACACCAACGGCGGCATGTTGCCCGACGATGTGGACCGCATCGTGACCGAGGTTTCCGCGCGGACCACGACGGCCCTTGGAATTCACGCTCATAACGACTCGGGCTGCGCGGTGGCCAACTCGATGGCCGCGGTGGCGGCGGGCGTGACGCATGTTCAGGGTTGCGTCAACGGCTATGGCGAGCGCACGGGCAACGCCGACCTCGTGGCGGTGGCGGCCAACCTCGAACTCAAGCGAGGAATGATCGCGCTCAAGGGCGACGGTCTGCGTGAGTCGACGCGCCTGTCTCACGCGATCTCGGAGATCACTAACATTGCGCCGTTCGCGCGTCAGCCGTATGTGGGGGCCTCCGCATTCGCCCACAAGGCGGGGCTGCACGCCTCGGCCATCAAGGTTGATCCCGATCTGTACCAGCACACCGACCCCGCTGGCGTGGGCAACGACATGCGCATGCTCGTGTCCGAGATGGCCGGCCGCGCGTCGATCGAACTCAAGGGCAAGGAGCTCGGGTTCGATCTGGCAGGCCAGGGCGAGCTGCTCACGCGTGTCACGGACCGCGTCAAGAACGCCGAGGCTCAGGGATACACCTTCGACGCCGCCGATGCCTCGTTTGAGCTGCTGCTGCGCTCGGAACTCGGGCAGGCGCCCCAGTACTGGACCGTCGAGAACTGGTCGGTCAACGTGGCGTCTACGCCGGGCGACCCCACCGACGCCAACGCCGAGGCCGTCGTCAAACTGCGCGCTGGGGGAGAGAGGCGAATCCTCACGGTGGGCGAGGGCAACGGACCCGTCAACGCGCTTGACCACGCGCTACGGCAGGCGCTCAGCACCGTGTACCCCGTGATCGCCCGCTTCGACCTCGTCGACTTCAAGGTGCGCATCATGGACGCCTCGCACGGTACCGACGCCGTGACGCGCGTCCTGATCACCACTGCTGACACCGAGACGGGGCGCTCGTGGCGCACGGTCGGCGTGGGACCGAACGTCATCGAGGCCTCGTGGGAGGCGCTCACCGAGGCGCTGCAGTACGGACTGATCAAGGCGGAGGTCGCGCCCGACCTGTAATCGGAGTGCTTGTCATCGGGGCTCCCGTGATCGGGGACGCGTATGAGCGGGGACAATGGTCGTCATGCATGGTGAATACAAGATTCCTGGCGGCAAACTTGTCGTCGCAGACGTCGAGACCTCTGGTGGCGCCGACGCGTCGCTGACCGTTGTGGTGATCTCGGGGGACTTCTTCCTCGAGCCCGCGGAGGCGTTACTCGCGATCAACGCGCAGCTGGTAGGCCTTGCCGCGTCGACCCCCGTCGCCGAGATGGCCGCAGTCGTATTGCGTGCCGCGGGTCCCGACGCCCAATTCATCGGGTTCTCCCCGGAGGCCGTGGCGATCGCCGTGAGGCGCGCGCTCGGGCACGCGACCAGCTGGCACGACCACAGTTTTGAGGTGATTCACGACGAGCCGCGTGAGCCTCACCTGCAGATGGCGCTCGACGAGGTGCTCGCCCAAGAGGTGGGCGCCGGCCGTCGTGGCCCAGCCCTGCGCATCTGGGAGTGGGAACGCAACACCGTCGTGATCGGGTCCTTCCAGTCGATGCGCAACGAGATCGACTCCGAGGGCGCCGCGCGTCACGGCATCACCGTCACCAGGCGCGTATCCGGTGGTGGCGCGATGTTTATCCAGCCAGGAAACACCATCACGTATTCGCTGTATGTGCCTTCTTCGCTGGTCGAGGGCCTCAGCTTTGAGCAGTCGTACGCGTTCCTGGACGACTGGGTGCTGGGCGCGCTGCGCGAACTGGGGATCCAGGCCACCTACGTGCCACTCAACGACATCGCCTCACCGGCAGGCAAGATCGCAGGTGCGGCTCAGAAGCGCTACGTTGCCGGTGCCGTGCTTCACCACGTGACGATGGCGTACGACATCGACGCCGACGCGATGCTCGAGGTGTTGCGCATCGGCCGGGAGAAGCTGTCCGATAAGGGAACCAAGAGCGCGAACAAGCGCGTTGACCCGCTGCGCAGCCAGACAGGCATGACGCGCGAGGCGATCATCGACTCGTTCCTCGCTCACTTCGCGGGGCGGTATGAGACGGCGCAGGGGGCGGTGAGTTCCGAGGAACTCGCAAAGGCGACCGCGCTCGCGGCCGAGAAGTTCTCGACTCCCGAGTGGATCAACCTGGTCCCCTAGCGGTCGGCGCGACGTCCTGGCGACCGGGCCTGGTGTCTTCGGCTAGAGCGTCGTACCCACCAAGAGGCCGATGCCGTAGGTAATGACCATCGCCGCAGAGCCGCCCAACACGTTTCGCACCACCGACTTGATGTGGGGGGAATGCGCGACTCTGGCCGAGGTGTAGCCGGTGACGCCGAGCGCGATCACCACGGCGATGAACGTCAGCGGAATGCGCAGGTGTGCTGGCGGAAGCAAAGTGGTGAGCAGCGGTGCAATACCGCCCACGGTGAAGGCGATGAGCGAAGCGATCCCGGCGTGCATGGGCTTGGTGAGGTCGTCGGGGTCGACGCCAAGGTGCATGCGGGCGTGGATCGCGATGGGATCTTTCGCGGTCTGCTCGACGGCGGCCTTGCGTGCGGTGTCCTCCAACATGCCGGTCTCCATGTTGAGGCGCACCAGTTGTTCAAGCTCCCATGCAGGGCGGGCCCTCTGCCACACGCGCTCGCGCGCGATCTGAGCCTCCTCGGCGTCGCGCTGACTCGACACCGACACGTATTCGCCAACCCCCATCGACAGCGCTCCCGCCGCGATTCCGGCCATAGCGGCCGTGAAGATGACGGAGTGCTCAGTGGTCGCCGCCGCCACACCCACGAGCAGCGCGGCGATCGAGACGATGCCGTCGTTCGCTCCGAGAACTCCGGCGCGAAGCCAATTGAGACGTGAGGCGATGTCGGCCTCGTCTGGGCCGCGCTTGAAGTCCGCCATATGTGTGGGGCTTGTCATGGTCACAGATTAGCGGCGCGCGGGGCGGGTGAACCAGGAAGGGTGTCCTTCCCTAGGCTCGTTGCCTGGAACGAACCACGTAGGCCGCGACAAAACTGAGCGGGCCGACCACCGCGATGAGAGCCGTGTAGGCCAGAACGGGCAACTCTCCCGTGGCTGCAAACACGCCCGCGAAGCATGCGGTCGAGTAGGTGATCGCTCCCGCCCACGCGGCGGCGGGCATCGCAAGCGCTCGGTCGCCCTCGTCGTCACGACTTGCCAAGAAGCGCGTGAGTGGCGAGTCGCCTCGAGCGCGCGCCCACTCGAAGGCCGCCAGGATGGCCAGCAACGGTAGCGCCATTGCCGCAAACGCGAGTGACGCCGTGCCCCATCCGTGATGAGGTGCTTGCCACGCGCATCCCACCCCTGCGCCGACGAGGCCCGCGAGCACTCCGCCGCGCACGGCAACGTTGTGGATCCAGGTGCGGTCGGCTTCCGACACTGAGTGGTTGTTGGTGCTCACGGTCGTCCCTTCGTGGTGATCAGTGGTCTGAGCCGTCAGCGGCGTCGAGCGAGCATCGCGAAACTGGCCGACGCGCAGATGAGGCCCGTCAACATCACGATCGCCAGGCCGGCTTGCGCTTCAAGACCGAAGAGGTTGGCGAAGGCGGAAAGGATCGCCGCGACGTACATCGCGACGGCGGCCATCGCGAGAGACTGCACCGCGAACTTTTTCTCGCGTTCGTCGGCCATGCCCGCAGCGAGCCTGGCTTCGGCGTTGGCGAAGCGTGTGCGCGACATCGCCTTGAGGGTGACCGCGGCGGCGATTCCGACGGCGCCCCCCGTGACGATACCCCGCGCGAAATCGGGGTGGCCTGCGGCCCACGCGATCGTCGCGAGCAGTGCACACGTGATGCCGCCGGCGAGGGTGCCGATCGCGATTCCGAGCGATGAATTACGAGTTGTCGTGCTGGTCATGGAAGATCTCCTCGATGGTGGTGTCGAAGTGGCGCGCGATGGCGAAGGCCAAGGGGAGAGACGGGTCGTATTTGCCGGTCTCGATCGAGTTGACGGTCTGGCGGGAGACGCCAAGCGCGTCGCCGAGCGCGGCTTGAGAAAGTCCCGATGCGTCGCGAAGTTCGCGAACGTCGTTGCGCATGTAGGCCACTCCAGTCTGTCAAGGTGCCTTGACATGACAAGGATGCTTGACTTCGTGGTGTCTGTCAAGCGTGCTTGACCGCGGGGGGCGAATTCCGAGATTTACCTGGAACGATGCCCCATGATGTCCGTGCCGACTCGCACGATCGTCGCCCCTTCGGCGATGGCCCATTCAAGGTCGTTCGACATTCCCATCGAGAGCTCCCAAGCCTCGCGCAGGGGCAACTCGCCACTTTCGGAGCGGATCAGTGCCATGTCCCTGATGGCCGCGAGCCGCGCGTAACCCGCACGCACCGCGGCCTCGTCGGGGGAGTTGAGGCCGATCGTCATGAACCCCGTGACAGTCAGCGCGGGAAGGGCCTGTACCGCGGCGGCCAGGGCGAGGGCCTCGTCGGGTGATACCCCGGCCTTCGACTCCTCGCCGGACACGTTGACCTGGATCATGACGTCCAGCTCGCGTTCGGCGTCGACGCACAGGAGTGAAAGCCTCTCGGCAAGCGCGACCGAGTCGACCGTCTCGACACAGTCCGCGAACTCGACAGCTGTCGCGGCCTTATTGCGTTGCAGCTGGCCAATCACATGGATGCGGGCGCCTGCGGCCTTGAGCACGGGGCCCTTCACCGCGAGCTCCTGCATGCGCGACTCGCCCACGAGCCTGGCCCCGGCCCGCACCGCGGCGACCGCGGCATCGGCGTCCCATGCCTTGGTGGCGACAAGGAGCTTCACGTTGGATCCGGCACGGCCCGACGTGTATTCGGTCGTATGGATGCGTGCGAGCGCCTCCGTGAGCCGTGCTGCGTAGTCCCACCCGGGCGCGGCGGTCGCGAGGTCCGCCATCAGGCGTCCTTGGCGATCGCGGCGCTGACCGCGTGGGTTACCGAAACGAGGTCTGCGGGGGCCAGCCCGATGTCGAGCCCGCGCCTGCCGCCGCTCACATAGATCACGTCGTACAGCTCCGCCGTCTCGTCGAGCGCAGTGGGTAGCGCCTTGCGCTGGCCGATGGGGGAGATGCCCCCCACCACGTAGCCCGACGAACGCTCGGCATCGGCAGGGGGTGCCATCTCGGCCTTCTTGCCGCCCAGCGCGTGCGCCAGGGCCTTGAGATCCAGCATCCCGCTCACGGGCACGATCCCCACGGAGAGGTGTCCGTCGACATAGGCGCACAGGGTCTTGAACACCTGGTCCGGGTCCACGCCGATGGCGGCAGCCGCCTCGAGGCCGTAGCCGAGGTCGCTCGCCGGGTCGTGGTCGTAGTGGTGCAGGGTGTGGTCGATTCCGGCGTCGATCAGGGCGACGACCGCCGGGGTCGAGGCGTGTTCGTGCTTGCTGGCATGCTTGGACATGGCTCCATTGTGCCGCGCGTGGCCGGGTGTGATCGCGAACCGGCGCACGTGACCGTCGCGCTGCACGACGGGTTTGGCGTCGGGTGCGCACCGCAAATCAACATACGGTGCACGCGCTAGACGGGCCGTGCCGTTGCGAATGTCGATTGGCGGTGCTCACGCGACGCTATTGAGGGGAACCTGGCTCGCGGCACTCGCACTCAGCCGAGGCGGCCGCATGGGGCGGCGGGCGGACGCCCTGCAGAACGCGCGGCGGTCGGCATGCGGGCAGTGTGGCTGTCGTAGGGTGTCGGCGTGACTGATGAAGCGAAGCCCCGTGTTGACATGTGGACCGATGGCGCCTGCAAGGGCAATCCCGGCGTAGGCGGATGGGGTGCGTGGATGCGCTCCGACGGCCACGAGCGGGAACTGTGCGGCGGCGACTTGCTCACCACCAACAACAAGATGGAACTCCAGGCCGTGATCGAGGGCCTCAAGGCGCTCACCCAACGGTGCGACGTCACTCTTCACGTGGACTCCACCTATGTGATGCAGGGCGTGAAGTCGTGGATGGCCGGCTGGAAGCGCAATGGCTGGAAGACGGCCGCCAAGCAGCCCGTGAAGAACAAGGAACTGTGGCAGGCGCTCGACGAGCAGGTGGCCCGCCACGACATTACGTGGGTCTGGGTCAAGGGACACGCGGGAGACCCCGGCAACGAGCGCGCCGATGAGCTCGCCAACAAGGGCGTCGATCAGGTGCGCGCGGCGCGCTAGCCCCGGGCGCGTATGGTGCACTGACCGGCGAGGTCGCTAGGTCGCTGGGCGGTCTGTGAGCGCACCGGTGAGCGGCGCCACCCCAGCAGCCTCGCGAATCGCGACGCACGCGTCTACGAGTCGCGATCGCAGCGCCCCGGCGGTGACCGCGAACTCCGCCTGACGCTCCGCGTATTTGCGCTTGCCCTCGGGAGTCTCGATGCGCACGGGCTCAAGACCGAGCCCGGAGACGTCGTACGGTGAGGCCTGCATGTCGAGGTAGCGGATGCTCATCGCGAGCTCGAAGGCGTCCAGCACCAGTTCGCTCGAGACCGCGGGCACGAGCTTGCTGGACCACTTGTACAGGTCCATATTCGCGTGCAGACACCCCGGCTGGTCGTCGGCAATCTGCGTCTCGCGCGTGGGGTGAATCGTGTTGAGTGGCACAGCCTCTGGGGTGAAGAACCTGAAGGCGTCGATATGGCTGCACGCGATCTTGTGGTCCTCAACTACGCGGTCGGTCGCGGCGCCGCCCAGCCGCAGCGGCGTCGTGTGCCTGGTCTCGTCTGCCCGATAGACCATCGCCCACTCGTGGAGCCCAAAGCACCCGAGCCGCGCGGGCCTGGAAGCCGTCGCCCGCAGGAGTGACTCGGCATAGTTGACCGTGCGCTCGCGTGCCTGCCAAAAGGCACCGGCGTCCACCGACGTCGCCCCGTCGCGCGTCGCGTAGTAGCGCGCCGATGCATGTTCGGGGGCATCGACAAGCGCTACGCCGACGCCTGGGTGCCAACGTCGCAGACGCATCGGCCTGGTCTCGTAATACTCGTACAGGAAGTCCTCGACGGGGTGCTTCTCGTGGCGGGGCGCGCGCTCGCGATGGCCCGCGGTGGCGCGGTCGGCCCGCTCCGCATGCGCGACGGCATACTGTTCCCACTCGGCGCGGGTCAAAACCCGGAGTGCAGCACTCATCCAACTATTGTCTCAGCGCTCGGTTGTCTGGGTGCCCGGGTTTCCTGGCGCGCGGTTGTCTTAGCGCGCAGTCGAGGAAGGTTCGGGTTCATCGCTTGCCCGAAGAGTGTCCGGGCAGGCGCCCACGCGCCTTTGCTACGCGAGCTGCATGGTGGTGATGCAGGTGGCGTCTTCGTCGCTGCGCGTGGACAGGTCGGTCGTGGCAGAGCGGTCGTCGTACTCGACGTCGACAGTGACGTCGATGTCGCGCGGTAGCCACAGTCCGACGAATCCGTTGTCGAACGTGGTGCGCGTCTCGTCGATCAGAACCTCTCCGGAGTTGGAGTCGGTGACGAGCATGTGCACGTCGGCGTTCTGGATCTCGCCGGCGCACGTGGTGAGGCTGTGGAAGTAGCAGTCGTGCGTCTGGTCGATGTAGGGGGCGAGTGACACGTAGAACTGGTCATCCGGCATCGGCAGCGTCGTTTCGTGCTGCGTCGCGTCCGTGAGGATGAGTTCATGGGGGCGGATCGAGACCATGAGGTCCCCTGGGCGTTCGGCAATCGGCGTGGCGTCGAGGACATCGATGATCTCGCGGGCGTCCAACCCTGCGAGTCCGTAATCGCTGAGCGTGGCGTCGCTGACCAATTGGGCATCGTCGGTCGAGCCAATATCCGTGGGCGTCTCGGCGGCCGCGGAGCAGGCAGACAGCGCGAGCACGGCTGCCACAGCAAGTGAGAACGTCTTGACCGATCGGTGACCCCAGCGGGAAGTGGTGTGGTGCGACATCGTTGTTCCTCGTTTATGTAGCGTGGCGTGCGGATAAGTGCCGAACGACGTCGGGTAAGAGTGCGGTGGGCGGGTCAGGTCGGATCTCCAAAGCCGCCGCTGCAAGGCGCGCCGGGCTCAGGAGTTTGCTCGCCCTGGACGTACTTGACGAGGAACGGCTCGACGCGGGGGTCCGAGGCGTCGTCGACCTCAAGTTGAACGCCCCACGCGGTCAGCACCACGGGGGCGGCCAGGGCGTCCATCGGGCTCAGCAGCGTGTAGTCGCGAGCGGAGGCCAGCTCCGTGAGCACGTTGATCTGTTGCTGGTCCAGCCCGGATCGGTAGGTGATCCATACCGCGCCATGTTCCAGTGAGTGCACGGCCTTGGCGGAAGCGACGGGCTCGGTGTAGACGCCGCAGTTCTGGACGACGGGGTCGTGTTCTCCGCCCGCCGGGGGCAGGATCGTGTCTCCGGGGTCTGCAGGCGTCGGCTCCGGGAGAGAATCCACGTGAATGCCGGCAACTTCAGGCAACTCCTCAGCGCCCTGAATGGGCTGAGCCGCCGCTTTCTCGATCGCAGCAACACGATTCACCTCGCCCGAAATGGTTGCCCACACGACCGCGATGAGTCCCAACGCTGCGACCGCGGCCACCGCGGTGATGATCACCCAGCGGCGGGTGTCACGGGCCTTCTGCTCGGCGCGAAGACGTGCGACTTCCGCCTTGCCTTGCTGGGCTTTGGCGCTCTGGACCATGTTTCTCCTGTGGTTTCGGGCTCGACGATGGGCCGAGTGAACGGTGGGTGGGGGTGGGTCGCCGATTCGTGAGTTACGTGACGACCAGAAGCGTGTACATGCCCGCCGCGTAGTGATTTTCGATATTGCAGGCGATCTCGTAGCGGCCGGGAGCGAGTTCGAGGGTGACCCAGCCCGTGGTGCCGGAGTTGATTCCGTCACCGGAGCCTGCACCGCCGAATTGTGACGCTTCGCCGAGGCTGTCCGACTCGTCGACGGTTCCGTCCCGTCTCACCGAGCGCTCCCCAACCTGGCGCCCGTCGGGCAAGGGAAGGATGACGATCTCGTGAGGCACGGCCCCAGCGTTCGAGAGCTGCAGCGTCACGGTGCCGGCTGGCACCTCGACGCGGTCTGAGCGAAGCAGCATCGTGCCTCCCATCCATCCGCCGGAGCGATTCATCATCCCGCGCCCGCCCATATCCATGGCAACCACGTCGACGAGTGAACCCTCGAGCTCGGAAGTGGCGCCGCGTTGACCGGTTGCGGTCTGGTTGAATCCGGGCCAGCCGTGATCGTCGTCTCCCAGAGTCGCCCCATTGATCGCCCACGCCACAGAGGCGACCAACACGGCCACGGCCGCGACCAGCCCGACAACAGTCCATGCCCGTGTGGGGTTGCTCATCATTTGCCTTCGCGGCCTTCAAGGAGCACCGCGCGAATCGTGCGATACGTCTCCATGTCGACCTCGCCGCTCGCGAGGCGCTCAGCAAGGATCGCCAGCGCGGGCGTCGACGCCGAGGCTCGGGGTGAGCTCGCTGCCGCGCCCACCGCTCGTGGTTCTTGAGAACTGCCGGGCAATAGTCGGATCACGAGCCACACGATGAGCCCAAGAAGCGCAAGCCAAAACAGGCCCATACCCATCCAAGCAAAGCCATTCATGCCTTCGCCGTAGAAACCCATCATTGCCTCGTCCTTCCGTCGTGTTGCTTTCCAGCATCCACGAGGGAGACCCTGATTTCCGTATGCGTTTGACGAAGATTTGATGAAGACGGAAGCGGGTATCCGAGGGACGAGATCAGCCTTCGGCGGCGTCGGCGCGGTCGTCGTTGCCAGGTAAGCGCGGCAGGGTCAGGCTGAAGGTGGCGCCTGTGCCAGGGCCGTCGCTCGTGGCGTCGAGCGCGCCGCCGTGTGCGTTGGCGATCGCGCGCGCGATCGAGAGCCCGATGCCCGATCCGCCGTGCGCGCGGTTGCGTGCGGCGTCGACACGGAAGAACCGATCAAATATGCGAGGGAGGTTTTCGGCCGCGATGCCCTCGCCGGTGTCACGCACGGTGACCCTGACGACGCCGGGCTCCGCCGTCGCGGAAACGTGCACCGCGCCGCCCGGAGGTGTGTGCTGTCGCGCGTTCTCCAGCACATTGGTGAGTACTTGGCCAATCCGATCGGGGTCGGCATCGACGAGGAGCCCGGACACACTGGTCACGTCGAGTGTGACGCCGCGCTCATCGAGCCGGTCCGAGACCTGCGCTGCTGTCGCCCTCACAACGATGCTGAGGTCCATGTGGCGCAGGTCCAGAGACAGCCGGCCCTCCTCAGCCGAGGTCACAAGGGCCACATCTGCGGACAGTCGCGTGAGCCGGCCCACCTGGTCCTGCATTGTCTGGACCGTGTGCTCATCGGCCTGCTCCACACCATCGCCAATCGCCTCGAGGTAGGCCGCGAGTACCGCGAGCGGCGTGCGCATCTCGTGCGCAAGGTCCGCAAGCATCCGAGTGCGGGTGTCTTCGACGTGGGATAGCTCCGTCGCCATCGCTGTGAATGCCTCAGCGACGCGATCGAACTCGGGCCCGATGCCGGGTGGATTCACGTGCACATTCCTCTCCCCACCGGCGACCCGATCAGCGGCCAGCGCGAACGGAGCGAGCGAGCGACGAATCCGGCGGGCGACGAGGAGGCTGACGCCAGCCGAGGCGATCAGGGCTGTGATGAGGGCGATCGTGAGTGAGACCGCCGATGCGGTGGCGTAGGCGCGCTCCGCATGGTCTGTCGGGCTCTCTCCACTCTCGACGGCCCGTAGAAGATGCTCGTGGAACAGGCTTGGACCGATAGACGCGCCGACAGCCCACGCGGTGGCAACACCCACCCCCACGACGGCCGCGATCGCGAGGAGCAGGCGGCTAGCCAGGTCGGTGCGGTCCGCGAGAACCATCCACCGCCTCATTGGCCCGGGCCCATTCGATAGCCGTAACCTCGCACGGTTTGCACGTAGACAGGGTTGGTGGGGTCGTCGCCGAGCTTGCGACGCACGTGACCCACGTGTACGTCAACGAGGTGAGGGTCGCCGAACCACGTGGGACCCCAGACCTGCTCGGTGAGTTGGTCGCGGGAGAAGGCTCTGCGTGGTTGGCGGACCAACGTGGCAAGCACGTCGAACTCCGTGCGCGTGAGCTCCACGAGTTGTCCCGCGACGCGGACTTCTCTCGCCGCGAGATTCAGGCTGAGATCGCCGACCGTCAGTGCCTCGGGGGCCTCGGGGGCCTCCGGGGCGACGGCGCCAACGGCGAAACCCCGCGGGCGCCGCAGCATCACGCCAACTCTCGCCACAAGTTCACGAGGGCTGAAGGGCTTGGTCAAGTAGTCGTCGGCGCCGACCGACAGTCCGATCAATCGGTCAACTTCTTCCACCCTGGCAGTAAGGATGATCACGTAGCAGTTGCTGAATGTCCGCAATGATCGACAGACCTCGATGCCGTCCGCGCCTGGAAGTCCCAGATCCAAGACGACCACGTCAGGGGGAGTGGCCCGTGCGCGAGCAAGCGCCTCGAGCCCGTCGCCCACTACCTCCACGTCGTATCCATCGCGCGAGAGATACGACTCGATCACGCTGGCAAGCGACTCCTCGTCTTCGACCACCAAGATCCTGGCGCGGGGCGGCGGCTCATGCGAGTCGAGTGGGGTTGTCATGTGCTCATCCTGACACCTGCATGGCGCTGACTCGCGGCGCTTCATTGCGCCACGCTTGACATTCCAGAGCGGTGGAAGGTTTAGCGTGAGTCCGTAGCCCCTATTTGGAGGTCTAGATGACACATCAGCATGCGGAGCACGCCGCAACCGACACTCACGACGCTCACGAGGGTCACGCGGACCACGAAAGCCACGGCACGGATCACTCGGGTCACGCCGAGATGTTCCGCCGACTGTTTTGGCGGAGCCTGATTCTGGCCGTCCCCGTCATCGCCACATCGGGGATGGTGGAGGGCTGGTTTGGGTACGACCTCCCTGGCACCGCATGGATTCCACCGCTCGTCGGCACCACCCTCTTCGTCTATGGCGGGCGGCCGTTCCTGACGATGGCGAGGGATGAGCTGAGGCAGCGCACTCCCGGCATGATGATGCTGATCTCGCTCGCCATCACGGTCGCGTTCCTCGCGTCTGCGGCGTCGACTCTGGGATTCGGCGAGCTGGACTTCTGGTGGGAGCTCGCCGCCCTGATTGTCATCATGCTCTTGGGCCATTGGCAGGAGATGAAGGCCGTGGGCCAGGCGAGTGGCGCCCTGCAAGCACTTGCTGAGTTGTTGCCGGACGACGCCGAGCGCCTGGTCGAAGGCGATGAGGCCGAGCATGTGCGCATTGCTGAGTTGGCAGAAGGCGACACCGTCATCGTTCGCCCCGGTGGACGAGTTCCAGCTGACGGCACTATCGCGGAGGGGGAAGCCTCCATCGACGAGTCGATGATCACCGGAGAGTCCCAGCCCGTGGTCAAGGGCAAGGGGGACAAGGTCGTGGCCGGCACGGTCGCCACCGATGGCTCACTTCGCATCGAGGTGACTGCGACGGGTGAGAGTACGGCGCTTGCCGGCATCCAACGAATGGTCCAGGACGCACAGAATTCGCATACGGGAACCCGGCTGTTGGCGGACCGCGCCGCGGCGTGGCTGTTCTACATCGCCTTGGGAGCGGCCATCCTCACCTTCGCGATCCACGCGTTTGCGGGAGACGTCTCCGGTGGTGTCGTCGCTGCCGTCACGGTCCTGGTGATCGCGTGCCCGCACGCACTCGGCCTGGCCATCCCGTTGGTCATTGCGATCGCAACGTCTTCGAGCGCCCAGCACGGCATCCTCATCAAGGACACCGCGGCGCTCGAGGCGATGCGCACCATCGACACGGTGCTCTTCGACAAGACGGGCACGCTCACGGAGGGTTCCCACAGGCTCACGGAGTCCGCGACAGTCGAAGGCTGGGACGAGGACCGCATGCTGGCGCTCGCTGCTGCGGTGGAGTCCGACTCCGAACACCCCATCGGTCGTGCCGTGATCGCAGCAGCGAAGGACCGGGACCTCGACATCCCCTCCGCTGAGGAGAACGAGACCCTCCCTGGTCGCGGTGTGCGGGCTACCGTCGACGGTCAAACTGTCGCGGTGGGTGGCCCCACCCTGCTTGACGAGATGGGCGCCACAGCGCCCGACAGCGTCGAGGATGCTGCGGCAGCGTGGCGCGAAAAGGGCGGAGCGGTGCTGTACGTCGTGGTCGACGGCGAGGTGGTTGGTGCATTTACCACGACCGACCCCGTGCGCAAGGAGTCGAAGGCCGCAGTAGATGCGCTGCATGCCCGAGGGATCGAGGTCGCGCTCATCACGGGGGACTCGCAGGCGGTGGCCGATGCCGTCGCGCGCACGCTGGGCATCGACGAGGTCTTTGCTCAGGTGCTTCCCGACGACAAGGACAAAGCCGTGATCGCGCTGCAGGAGCGTGGGAAGCGGGTCGCGATGGTCGGCGACGGCGTCAACGATGCGCCGGCCCTGGCGCGAGCGGATGTGGGGCTCGCGATCGGCGCCGGGACTGACGTCGCCATGGAGGCGGCCAGCGTGGTGCTCGCAAGCTCGGACCCTCGCAGTGTGCTCGGGGTGATCACGTTGTCCCGTGCGACGTACCGGAAGATGCGCCAGAACCTGGTGTGGGCTACCGGTTACAACGTGATCGCGATCCCTCTCGCCGCAGGGGCGTTCTCCTGGGCTGGCCTCACGATGCCGCCGGCGATCGCGGCAATCGCGATGAGTATTTCGACCATTGTGGTGGCGGCCAACGCGCAGCTGTTGCGCCGGGTGGAATTGAACCCGGAAGGCGAGACGGCGTGATCGATCGGTGCCTCCAGTAGCGCGCTAGCTGTCGCGCGATGTCACGCCGTCGGCCGCCGCGCCGGAGACGCGCGTGAGCACCCGCTCGAGGGGTCCGGCCCCCATCGTGGCGCGCCACACGGTCGCCGCCGCCATCAGCCCGACGGTGAGCGCGATCAACGCCACGTTGGACGGCTGCCACACGATCGCGTCGCCAACGATCGCGATCACCAGTATGTGAGCGGTGTACATCGTGAGCGACATCGATCCGAACGCCAGGAGGGGGAACGTCCATCGCGACGGGCGCACAGCAAGGACGCACACGCCGATCACGAGTAGTGCGACCCCGACGTTGCCCACCAGTTCGAATGCGGAATTCGAATGCGGGGCGATTGACGCCCACTCGGGCCCCACGGTCTGGCCAAGCCCCGTCTGGCCAAGCCTCGCGTCGGCCCACGGCGTCGTCCCGCCGCTCGCGGCTCCCGCGCCGTAGGCGATCACGGCGGTGACCGCCCCCCACCCCGCGAGCCTCGCCGCGGTCCCTGCCGCGCGCAGCGGCATGCGACCCACCGCCATGCCCACGAGGAGGTACCCGGCCCAGATGAGTGCGGGGTAGTGGTGGCTCGCGAGTTTTTCAAAGATGGGGATACCCTCGCCCAGGTCCTCGATCGAGGGGAAGATGAGACCACCGACCACCAGGATGCCGATGCCGACAATGGCGAGGGTGCGTCCGCGCCACCACATCGCTGGGACCACCAGCAGGAACATCAGCCCCAGGTTGGTCAGGATGACGTCAACGGGCGTACCGAGAAGATCAAGCGCGTACCCCGCGACGATGAGTACCGCGCCGCGCGCGGCGACCCTCGCCGCTGCATGCGTCCGGCCGGTGAGGTCCTTTGCTGTCATGAGCGAGATCGTCACGCCCGCGAGCACGGCGAACAGGGCGGAGGACCTGCCATCCGCGATCCAGAGCCAGTGCCAACCGTTGGTATCAAGTCCGCGGGTGCCGGAGTCCCCAATGTGGGCCGCGAACATGCCCACCAGCGCGAGAGCCCGCGCGGCATCTAGCCCGGTGATTCGCCCCGCCCATCCCGACGCTCGTCTTGGCGTCCCGCTCACAGGGGACGAGGCGCTCGCGAACGTCACTCGGTGGCGGTCAGGCCCGCGGACTCAAGCGTGTCGAGCGCCCACTCATAGTGCGAGCCCAGGCATTCGTGAGCCACGCCCCCAAGCGACTGCCCGCTGAGCCATTCGTGGGTGGAGTCTTCTGCGAGTTCCGCCTCGGATATGGCAGCGACGAGAGCCAACACGCGCTCATGCGACCCGATGAGGGCCTCCCTCACGGCGCCGTACGTGCGACCGGAGTGCGCCTTAAAGAGTGCCTCATTGAGGTCGCCGAGCTGCTTCCAGGTGTACCCCTCGGCGGGGTACGCGACGGCCTCGTCGGCCCGATGCGCTTCCATCCATCCCTCGAAAAGGGACTGCCAGGCATGCAGATGCGCGAGGACGTCGGTCGTGGTGCGCCCAAAATAGGCGTTCCCGAGCGTGGCGCCCGGGTGTGCATCGGCGATAGACAAGACCTTTTCGAGACCATCGCGTGCAGAGGCGGCAATCCGCTCATGTCCCATTGCGCTCATGAGCCCATGCTAAGCGCGCCCGTCGAATTGCGCCCGGCGGCTACGCTAGGGACATGCGCATCGCCCGATTTACTACAGGAACCGAGCCTCGCTACGCGATTGTCGACGGCGAGTTAGGCCACGAAGAACTGGTGGTCCTCTCGGGCGACCCGTTTTACATCATGGGTCAGCCCACGGGGGAGCGGATCCCCCTCACCGATGAGGTGCGGCTCTTGGCGCCCGTCATTCCGCGCTCCAAGGTGGTGTGCCTTGGGAAGAACTACGAGGCTCACGCCAAGGAGATTCCCGCTCGCGGTCCAGACGCCCAGGTCCCGATCCTGTTCCTCAAGCCCAACACCGCGGTGATTGGCCCGGACGACCCGATCGTGCTTCCCGCGTACTCGCAGGACGTGCAGCTTGAGGCCGAGTTGGCCATTGTCATTGGCAAGGTGTGCAAGGACGTGAGCCCCGAGGCCGCCGAGGACTACATCTTTGGCTACACGTGTGCGAACGACGTGACGGCGCGTGACCTGCAGCGCCAGGAGGACCAGTGGTTCCGCGCCAAGGCCTTCGACACGTCGCTGCCGCTCGGCCCGTGGATCGAGACCGAGCTCGCCCACGATGACGTCGAGATCACGTCGCGTATCAACGGCGAGGGTGCTCAGAGTGGATTCACTCGCGACATGATCGTGGGCGTGGCACTCGCCGTCTCGATGGTGTCCGAGGTGACGACGCTGCTGCCGGGCGACGTGATCCTCACGGGTACGCCCGCAGGCGTGAAGACGCTCCACCACGGGGACATCGTCGAAATCGAGATCGAGGACATCGGTATCCTCCGCAATCCCGTCGTGAGGCGCTAGCTCGTCTCAGACGGCAGCGCCACGTATCACCGTCGCCTAAGAAAGAAGCCATGAGTAACGTTCGCGTTCGTTTTTGCCCTTCGCCCACAGGATTGCCTCACGTGGGAATGGTCCGCACCGCGCTTTTCAACTGGGCGTATGCGCGCCACATGGGCGGCACACTCGTGTTCCGCATCGAGGACACCGATGCCTCTCGCGATAGTGAAGAAAGCTACCTCCAGCTCCTCGACGCGATGAACTGGCTGGGGATTACGTACGACGAGGGCCCCGACATTGGCGGTCCGTACGCGCCTTACCGCCAGAGCGAGCGGCACGAACTCCACGCCGAGGTAGTTCGGAAGCTCCTTGAGGGCGGCTACGCGTATGAATCCTTCTCCACTCCCGACGAGGTCGAGGCGCGCCACCGTGCCGCAGGCAGGGACCCCAAGCTCGGATACGACGGCTTCGACCGCGCGCTGAGTGACGAGGCCAAGGCCGCCTACCGCGCCGAGGGCCGCGAGCCCGTGATCCGCATGCGCATGCCCGATGAGGACATCACGGTCGACGACATGATTCGTGGCGACGTGACGTTCCCCGCGGGTTCGGTGCCCGACTACGTGATCGTGCGCGGCAACGGGATCCCGTTGTACACGCTCGTCAACCCGGTTGACGACGCACTCCAGAAGATCACCCATGTGCTCCGTGGTGAGGACCTGCTGAGCTCGACCCCCCGTCAGATCGTGCTGTGGCGCGCGATGGTCGAACTCGGCATCGCCGACGCCATGCCGCGGTACGCCCATATGCCCATGGTTCTGGGCGAGGGCACCAAGAAGCTCTCGAAGCGCGATCCAGAGTCGAGCTTGTTCCACCACCGCGATCGCGGATTCCTGCCCGAGGGCCTACTCAACTATCTGTCGCTGCTCGGCTGGAGCATCGGCCCCGACCGCGATGTGTTTACGGTCAAGGAGCTCATCGAGGCGTTCGACATCTCGGACGTCAACCCGAACCCGTCGCGTTTTGACCTCAAGAAGGCCGAGGCGATCAACGCCGAGCACATGCGGATGCTTCCGCTCGGTGACTTCGCGGCGCGCATGGTGCCGTACCTGCACGCCGCGGGGCTCGTGAGTGGACCCGAAGTGCGCGACCTCACCCCGCATGAGGAGGCAACGCTCGCGATCGCGGCGCCGCTCGTGCAGACCCGGATGACGCTCCTGGGGGAGGCCCCCGGAATGCTCGGATTCCTCTTCATCGCCGATGGGTCGTTGGTGGTGGAGGAAGCGGCGATCGCAAAGCTTCCCGAAAACGCCGCACAGGTCCTGGATGCGGCTATCGCCGTGCTCGAGGGGCTCGAGGACTTCTCCGCGGCTTCTCAACAGGCCGCGCTCACTGCGGTGTTGGTAGACCAGATGGGCATCAAGCCCCGTTTGGCCTTTGGTCCGCTGCGCGTGGGCATTACGGGGCGCCTCGTGTCGCCGCCGTTGTTCGAGTCGATGGAGATCCTTGGCCAGGACCACTCGCTGGTGCGGCTGCGTGCATTGAGGGCGCGCCTCGCCTCATAATCTCGGTGCGGCGTCGATCGACGTGCCAGCCGTGACATCCGTCACACCGGCGCTACACTCGGTCGAGGTTGCCGTGTTGTTGTCGATCGACCACGGCCGAGGGATTCTTTGATGGCCTTAGCGCAGACTGCTGACAGGCTGACGTCTCAACGCGGCGCGGCCAAGGCCGTTGCCGGCGTCCTTCTCGACATCGACGACACGCTTGTGGATACTCGCGGGGCCTTTCGCTATGCGCTTGGTGTCGTGGCGGAGGATTTTCTTCCGTCGGGATGTGACGTTGACCTGATGACTTCGTATTGGCGAGCGGACGCCTCGGGCTGGTACCGCGCCCACACGAGGGGCGAGATCTCGCACCGTGAACAGCGCATGCGCCGGGCCAATGAACTCCATGCCGAGTTTGGTGGTCTCGCGCTCGACGAGGCGGCGTATGACGAGTGGAACACGGTGTTCGAGGCCATGTTCAAGGAGGGATGGCGGGCCCATCCCGACGCGGAGGCGCTTCTCGACACTCTTGACGGATGCGGAATTGAGTATGGGGCCGTCTCGAACGCGGACTCGTCGTACCAAGAGGTGAAGCTCGCGCGGGTGGGGCTCACACGTATGGCAATGCTCGTCGGCGTCGATAGGTACGGCGTGGGGAAGCCCGACCCGCGCGTTTTCCGGGAAGGTGCGCGACTTCTTGGCCTCGAGCCTGCGACGGTCGCCTACGTGGGGGACGAGAAGGACATTGACGCTACCGCTGCCGTCGACGCGGGCCTGGCACTCGGAATCTGGATCGACCGGCCGGGCGGTCATCCGCAGCCGGGCCCCCTCGCCGATGGCGTCGTGCGGGTCGAGTCGCTTGCCGAGGTCCCCGAGGTTCTCCACCTCACCTGTTAGAAGTCTTCGCCGCACTACAACCTTTTTGTCGGCTCGCGTGTCTTAGTGACTGAAGGCAAATTTAGGGAGCGAACGATGAGCGCATGGACCCAGGTCATGGAGACCTTGGTGCGGCAGCGACGCCCCGCTCTCGTGGGCTACGCCTATCTGCTCACCGGATCCCGCGCCGAGGCGGAGGACCTGGTTCAGGAGGCCATCGTGCGCACGTTCGCCCGTGGTCGAGCGAAGACCTCGGTGCGCGAGGCGGAGGCGTACGTCAAGCGCGCGATCGCGAATGAGGCGGTCAATAGAGCACGCCATGGACTCGTGGTCCGGGAAAACCAGGCAAAGCTTGCCGAACCGTCCTCGCACCCAGGGCATGACGCGCGCGTTGATGCGCGGGCCGACCTTGAGGCGGCGCTCGCCACGCTGAGCCCGCGTGAGCGTGCGGTCACAGTCCTCAAATATGTGGACGACCTCACGATCGCCTCGATTGCGGCAGTGCTCAAGCTCAATGACGGAACGGTCAAGCGATACCTCGCTAACGCGGCCGTCAAACTGCGAGATCGCCTTGGGGACGATGCGGTGAACAACGAGGAACGGCCTACCGTTCCTGTCAATCTGACGGAAAGCAGGATCTGATGGACGTGTCGATGCAAATGCGAGATCTGGCGAGCGCGGTGGGCGATGACTTCGCCATGAACGCGCCAAATGACGCCGCCAAGCTTGTGGGTAGGGCGAGGCGTGGTCGCATGGTCTGGACCACGGGCGTGGGAACCGCCGTCGTGGGGTCGGTGGCGACGCTCGCGTTCGGCGGGCCCGCGCTTGCGAGTGTGCTGACGACGGGTCCAGTAGTGGCCCCCGCGTCGGGCACATCGGAATCCCCGTCGGCGTCGGTGATGCCGTCGCTCGAGGTCGACGGGATCGTGACGCCCAGCCCCTCTGCTCACGGGGAACCGAGCGAGACCCCGCACGCCAACGGCACTCCGGGTGCCGGCACGATTGACCTCACCAACGGCCTCAATGGCGCGCGTGAAGGCGCAGAGGACGCCGACGATTCGAGCGATGACCACGGCTCGTCGGATGGGGACCAAGAGCGCGACCGCGAGCGTGATCAGGATCAGCTGCAGTCGCAGTCTGAGGCCCAAGAGCACGCCCAGGAGCAGGAGCAAGAGCGCGCCGAGGACCACGAGGACGACTAGACGCAGGAGAGGGGTGGCGCCCCTCTACACCCAGGCTCCACAGCGTGCGACGATCCCCTCAGCATCGGTCGCGCGCTGTGGTCTGTGTGGGCACGCCACGCCGCTTGGTTTGGGCAGGGGGCCAGGCTCGGGTATCATTGTTTCTCGGTTCGCTATTAACCATTGGGCTATGGTGTAACTGGCAGCACGACTGGTTCTGGTCCAGTTAGTTGAGGTTCGAATCCTTGTAGCCCAGCAGTAACAAAAGGCCCGCGCAAGCGGGCCTTTTGTTGTATCGAGGGGCGTGTCCCGGGTGTCTCGTTAGGCGCGGGACCCGCGTCCGGTGAGTTGGCCCTCCTTCCAGCCGAGCGAGATCTCGTCGCCCTCGTTCAGGTATCCGTCGACGATGTCCCTTGCCAGCTCGTTGAGCAGCCGGGTCTGAATGAGTCGCTTGAGTGGGCGCGCGCCGAACTGTGGATCGAAGCCATCGCGAGCCAGGGCCTCGCGCAGCGATTCCTCGATGTGCAGTTCGATGCCCTTGGAGTCCCGCAGGCGTGCCACGGTCTTGGCGATCTCGGAGTCCACGATGCCTTCCATCGCCTCAACGCTGATGCGGTCAAAGACCACGACATCGTCGAGCCTGTTGAGGAACTCCGGCCGGAATGAGCGCTTGAGCACGGCCACCAGGTCCGTCTCAAGTGACTCGTGGTCCACGCCGTCCCACGCCAGGACCAGGTCGCTACCGAGGTTGGACGTCATCACGATGATCGTGTTGGTGAAGTTCACGGTGCGGCCGTGGCCGTCGGTGAGGCGCCCGTCGTCCAAAACCTGAAGCAGCACGTTCCACACGTCGGGGTGGGCCTTCTCCACCTCATCGAAGAGCACGATGCTGTAGGGCCTGCGACGCACGGCCTCCGTGAGCTGGCCGCCCTGGTCGTAGCCCACATAGCCTGGGGGAGAGCCGATGAGCCTGCTGACGGCGTGCGACTCCATGTATTCGGACATGTCGATGCGGATCATCGCGCGTTCGTCGTCAAAGAGTTGTTCTGCGAGCGCGCGGGCTAGTTCCGTCTTGCCCACGCCGGTGGGCCCCAGGAACAGGAACGACCCGATGGGGCGGTTCGCGTCGGCGAGGCCCGCGCGGGCGCGACGGATGGCGTCGGCCACCGCAGTAATGGCCCGATCCTGACCGATCACACGTGCGTGCAACCGTTGTTCGAGGTGCCCCAACTTCTCCGACTCCTCGGTGAGGAGCTTCTCGACGGGCACTCCGGTCCATTTGGCGACCACGCCCGCGATGTCCTCGCCCGTGACCTCTTCGCGGAGCATGCGCTCCTCGGTGGGAATGGTGTCCAGTTCTGCCCTTGCCTCGGCGATGTCTCTCTCGGCCTGCGGAATCTCGCCATAGCGGATACGGCCGGCCTTCTCCAGCTCGCCCAGGCGCTCGGCGCGGTCGAGTTCGCCTCTGAGCGATTCGACGGTCTCGGTGGCCGTGGAGACCCGCACGATAAGGTCCTTCTCTCGCGCCCACCGCATGTTGAGGGCCTCAGACTCGGCCTTCAGTTCGGTAATGTCCTCGTCGATCTCGTCGCGACGCGCCTTGGCGTGAGGCGACTTGTCCTTGGCGACCTGGGTGCGTTCGATCTCGAGCTGCATGATGCGGCGGCGGGACCGGTCAAGCTCGATAGGCATCGAGTCAAGCTGCATCTTGAGGCCGCTGGTGGCCTCGTCGATGAGGTCCACCGCCTTGTCCGGCAGGAAACGATCGGAGATGTAGCGATCGGAAAGAGTCGCGGCGGCGACGATCGCCTCGTCCGTGATCTTGACGCCGTGGTGGACCTCGTACTTTTCCTGGAGCCCACGAAGGATCGCGACGGTGTCCTCAAGCGACGGTTCGCCCACCAGCACGGGCTGGAAGCGTCGCTCAAGCGCGGAGTCCGTCTCGATGTATTGGCGGTACTCGTTGAGCGTCGTCGCGCCGATCATGCGTAGCTTGCCGCGCGCGAGCATCGGCTTGAGGATGTTGCCCGCGTCGACGGATCCGTCTGCCTTCCCGGCGCCCACGATCGTGTGGAGCTCGTCGATGAACATGATGATGCGACCCTCGGAGGCTTCTACCTCGGCAAGGATCGCCTTGAGCCTCTCCTCGAACTGGCCGCGGTAGGCGGCGCCCGCCACAACGGAACTCATCGCAATCTCGATGACCCTGCGGTCCTTGAGGGACGAGGGGACGTCTCCCGTGACGATGCGCTGGGCGAGGCCTTCCACGATGGCGGTCTTGCCCACGCCTGGCTCGCCGATCAGCACCGCGTTGTTCTTGGTGCGGCGCGTGAGCACCTGCATCACGCGGCGAATCTCTTCATCGCGGCCGATGACCGGGTCGAGCGAGCCCGACTCTGCCAGCGCGGTGAAATCCTGACCGAATTGTTCGAGGGCGCTTTCTTGGTCTGAGGGCGCCTGGGGTGTCTGGGTGCTCATGATGATCCTCCCGACTTACGAGCGCAACTTAACTTGAGTTGCCTAGACTCAAGTTTACGAAGCCGTGCTGGGGAAGGCAAAAGATGAGCTCTTCGGTGGGGAGCGGAAGGCGCGAAACGGGCGGATTCGCCACGGGGCCGCACTTCCGCTATTCTAAACCGGCGCGTTCGCGAGAACCGCTACTAGGGCCCCGTCGTCTAGCGGCCTAGGACACCGCCCTCTCACGGCGGCGGCGCCGGTTCGAATCCGGTCGGGGCTACGATCTCTGCCCCCGCTTAGGCGGGGGCTTTGTCGTATGTTCTTGCTTGGGCCTCCCCACATGGCCAACTCTGCCGATAAGCAAGGTGAATGGTGCCACCGGGGGGCCGGCGGAAGGGTCAAGGCGTTGACGCTCAAGGAATACTTCGGCTCGACCCTCGCCGCCGCACGCACGGGCTCTGCGTGGGCGTGGGAAACGATCTACCGAGATCTCGCAGGTGCCGTCGCGGGATACCTGCGTGGTCGCGGTGCGGAAGACGTCGAAGATCTTGTCTCCGAAACCTTCTTGAGCGTGGCGAAGGACATTCACAGGTTCGCGGGTGGCGAGTCGGAGTTCCGCAGCTGGGTGTTTACGATCGCGCATCGCCGCATGCAAGATGGCTGGCGGGCCAAGGGCCGCCAAGTGGAGGTCGCCGATGGTGAATATGCGGGACATGCTGCGGAAAACGCGTGGCTGGGCAACGTCGAGCGCGAGGCAATGACGGAGATGTCGCTGATCCAGGTACGCGCGATGATTTCTCACCTCACCGTGTCCCAGCGCGATGTCGTTCTCTTGCGCGTGGTTGGCGACTTGTCCGTGGCGGAGACCGCCCAGGTTCTGCACACCTCGCCGGGGGCCGTTCGGGCGCTTCAGAATCGTGCGCTCCGTGACCTCAGGAAAGATCTCGTGGGAGATGCGTAACAGAATTGGGCCGCACAGCGATAACAGGGGTGAGATGAGAAACCACATGCGATTCACAGACAGGGACGCTGATGCTGCTATCAGCGGACTCGTTCCAGCCGGCCCCGAGCTTGCTGCTGTACAACGCGCGCTCTCGCTGATGAAGGAGACCCTCATCACGGAACCATCCCCCGAGGAAGTCTCCGCGCATGCTGCGAGGTTCGCGGCCGCTGTGCCTGCGCCAGGTGCTGCGCCCAAGGTCCTTTCCGCGTCACCTTGGCGCCGCCGCGTTGCGGCCGTCATCGCCGTTGCGACGATCTCAGGCGTTGGCTTGGCAGGTGCCGCCGCGGCGAACGAGGCCGCACCGGGTGACGCTATGTACGGCATCGACCAAGCGCTCGAACGCGTAGGCGTTCTTGACGGAGGCACGGGGGAGCGTGTCGATGAGGCCCAGAAATTGTTGGCCAGGGACGACGTTGATGGAGCACTTGAGCTGGTAAGCGACTCGCTCGAGAGCGACGGCGAACTCGAGGCTGCCACAGGGCTTCGGAATGCCGCTCTAGCCGTTGCCTCGAACTCGTCGGGCGACGACGTACGAGCACGGGTGTCGGAGATGCTCCAGTGGATGGCTGGCGAAGACTCCAGGGGCACCGAGTTTGGTGCACGTGTGAGTGCGCGCGCGAGGCAGCTCTCGGGTAACGCGAACGAGAACGCGAACGAGAACGCGAACGAGAACGCGAGCAAGGGCGCGAACGAGAACGCGAACAAGGACGCGAGCGAGAACGCGAACAAGGACGCGAACAAGGACGCGAACAAGGACGCGAGCGAGAACGCGAACAAGGACGCGAACAAGGACGCGAACGAAAACGCGAACGAAAACGCGAACGAGAACGCGAACGAAAACGCGAACGAAAACGCGAACGAAAACGCGAACGAAAACGCGAACAAGGGCGCGAACGAGAACGCGACTGGCGACGAAAACGCCAAGCGACCGGCAGACCCTGGTAGTCAAGGCCAGGCACCCGAGACGCCTGCCGGTACCGACCGCCCGGTCGGAAAGCCTTAGGCGACGCCCGCTAGCGCTGCAACGATCCTGGCCCCCGCTTCGGCGGGGGCTTTGTCGTGTGGCGCGGTGCCTGCGCAGCAAGCCTGTTCACCGGGCCGAGGCGGCGGCTGCGACGCATTTGTTGGCGGGGAGCGCTCGCCGCGCTCGCGACCGCCTACGACCTCACGGGAGACGTCACGTATCTTGACGCGGTGCGCGAAAGCATGGATTACCTGCTGGGCCGCAACAGCCTGAACCAGTCCTACATCACCGGTTATGGCACCGTCTTCTCTGAGAACCAGCATTCGCGGTGGTTCGCCGCGCAGCTTGACTCGAGGTTCCCTCATCCGCCCGCGGGGTCGATCGCTGGAGGCCCGAACGCCGACGTGCCCACGTGGGATCCGACGATCGCGGCGCTGTATCCCGACGGCGACTGTGCGCCGCAGCATTGCTACGTGGACGATATCGAGTCCTGGTCGACCAACGAGATCACCATCAACTGGAACTCGGCGCTCGGGTGGGTCACCGCCTTCCTGGTGGATCCCGATGCTCCGGTGGTCGAGGGCAGCGTGGGCGGCGGATCCGCAGGTGGACTGTGGCTCGTTGCCACGATCGTCGCGCTGCTAGCCACTGCGCTCGTGTGGTGTGGCATCCGCCGACGCGGTGCCCACTCGCCCCAAACTCCTGGGGGTGAGCCGCTGGCTGCGGAGTAGGGGAGAAGTCGGGTGGGCGGAGTTCAGCCGCGGACGTCGTCGAGTGTCGCCAGGCGTGATCTCCAAGCCTGGGCGAGGGCCAAGGGCGGGACGCCGCACGCGGGGTCGTCGGCCTCCATACGGGGCCGCCTCGCGGCCACGAACCGGTAGACCGCGTCGCGCAACCCTCTGGGCGCGACACGCATCGTGACCGCGGCGCGCCACGGCCACGGAAGACCGCGCGCGACGGCGATCACGGCATCGGACCTCAAGTGCGCAGTGCCGTCCCACACCAAGAGTGTCGATGCGGTGATGGTGGCGTCGAGGCCAGCGGCGGCCACCACCGCCGCGCCTACCTCTCCGGCCGAGCCCGCGATGAGGAAGTGGGCGCTCTTGTCGTGACGCACAAGCCAGGCGACAAAGCCGTTGCACAGCGCGCATTCGCCGTCAAACACGACGATGGGCCGAGGAGCGTTCACCTAGCCACTGTAGGCGGGACTCTGACGAGCGAGGCCAGGTGCGTGCCCCACTGGGTCGCGCGCGCGAGCTCGCCCTCGCGGAGCAGGCTTCCCGACGCGTGGATTGCGCGCTGGTTGATGATGATGAACCCCTCGCCATGCTGCACTACCCGTCGTCCCCGAGACCGGAGCCGGCGCTCGAGGCTGCTGACGCCTCCGCGCCCGAGCAAGCCCGCGATGCGCGTGTCGAACGCGACCGCAGCGTGTGCAGCCTGAGGAATCGCGGCCACCCAGTCGCGCATCAGCGGGTGGCCCGTAGTGGGCGGGACCTCTCCGGGTTCGACGAGGTTGGCGGCCACGCTCGCAACGGATCTGGCTGTCGGGAGGCCTAAGGCGTGGACGGGAGCGCCGACCACGAGCAAGGTGGCGTCGGCGGCCGATTCTGGCGTGATCTCACTCGTGCGCCCCACGATGGTGTCGGGGCCGAGTCCTTCGGCGATAGCGCGTGCCACCGCACCCGTGTTTCCCCAGAGGGATTCGTAGACCACCATTGCGAACACGGTTCAGGTTTAGTGCCCGAGTGACCCCACGGAGGAGGACCTAGGTCCATTGACCTAGGACGCGAGTGTCGCGAGCTTTGCACCCCAGGCCCTGGCGCGGTCGATCTCGCCGGCACGGAGCATGCTGCCCTCGTGTTTGGGGTTCTTCTCGTTCGAGATGAGGAAGCCCTGAGAGTCGCGCACCACGCGGAAGCCTTTGGTGGTCAAGAGCTTCTCAATGCGGCTCGCGCCGCCTCTACCTAGCGGTCCTCGCACCCGGGTGTCGAACGCCGCGGCGATCCCCGTGCCAGACGGAATGCGTGACAACCAGTCCCGCACGGGCGGCTGGTCAAGATCGGGTGCCACGTCTCCCGGAGCAAGCGTTCGCGACGCGACGGATGCCTTGGTTGACGCGGTCGGCAGGCTAAACGCGTGGACGGGGGCTCCGACCACGAGCAGGCCTACGGCCGCCGCCTCCATCGGGTCAATCTGACCGGTGTGCGCCACCATCACGTCGGCGCCGAGGCCCTCCGCTATGGCATAGGCGATTGCGGCGGTGTTGCCCCACAGGGACTCGTATACGACTAAGGCTTGCATGGGCTCATTCCATCGTCTCCATGGCAAAACCGCAAGCCATTGCGGTGCTTTTCGCGCGGCGCTCGACGCGCCCCAGGCTGAGGTGTGGGGCCCGCCGAGGGCCGGCTATGTGCTGGTGCATGGCTGGCCGTTGAGCCAGAACTGCTCGGGCGGAGAGTCTTTGAGTACTCCTGGATCGCCGATGAAGCCGATCGTGACGCGTTTGCCAGGCTTAATCGTCGCGTTCCACGGGTAGTTCGTGGCGCTGACGCTCGCTCCGTCTTGACTCCACTTGGCGCTCCATGCCTGGCGAGTGACCACGTCGTCTCCCGGGTATGCCCACGTGAGGTTCCAGCCGTTGATCGTGGTCGCGCCGGTGTTCTTGATCCGGATTTGAGTGTTGTAGCCGTCCGGCCACGTGCCGTGGACGATGTACTGGATCTCGCATGCGGGGGGAGCGGCCACCGTTCCGGTGGTTTGGTCCGCCAGGAATGAGGCTGCCCACGACAACGCGGAGTTCCAGTTCACCGTAATTTCGTTCGTGGACCACGACTGGATGTCGTCCACGTAGCACAGCTGCGGCGCGCAGTCCTGGTCGGGATAGAGGTTGGCGAACGTTGGATCCCATGTACTTGCCACCGGGTTCGGGCCGCCGGCAACCGAGCCAACCGGAGGGTGGGGCAGGTCTGGGTTCAGGGCGGCGGCGAACCAGCGCGAATGCTGATTTTCGCTCGTCACGTCGCCCCAACCCGTGATGTACGACTGGCCGAGCGCGTTGCGTCCCAGCAGGTAGTCCATCGACTCCTCGGCGGCGTTGAGATAGGTGCCTTCGCCCGTGAGGTCGTGTGCGGTGCCCAAGACGACGATGTTGTTGAGCACCTGCGAGCTGGAGCCCCAATCGAAGGCATCGTCCGGGAGGGCGAGCCCAAACTCCTGGCCCTCTTGCACCGCCGCGATGGCGTCTGCGCCTGCGATCACCTGGTTCTTGATGGCTTCGCGTGCGGGGAAGGCGTTCGGCACGGTCGCCAGATCCATCTTGGCAATCGCGTCGAGGCTGCTCCAACTGAATGCCGCGGTCGAGAACGAGTCGGCATCCTCAATGGGGGAGGCGAGCAGGAAGTCCCGATACTGCTTCTCTCCCGTCGTGAGGTAGAGCTCGGCGGCTGCCCAGTAGAACTCGTCGTCGACGTTGGAGTCGTCGTAGGGGCCGCCTCCGTTGGCGCCGTCGGCCGCGGGGGCGTAGACCGCAGGGTTGGCCAACGCGGCCTTCCACGTGGAGCGCGCCGCGGCGAGGAGTTCGGCCGAGAAGGCGGCGTCATAGGGCGCGAACAGCCTCGCGCCCTGGGCGGCGGTCGCCGCAAGGTTGAGCGTGGCGGCCGTCGAAGGTCGGTGGAGGTAGCGCGTCTGCGCGTCGCTCGCTGGCAGGAGGGGCAGCCCAGTCCACCCGTAATCATGGATCTTGTGGTGAACCATTCCCGCGTATTGCTCCGCCTCGGGAACCTGCATGGACAGCATGAACTCGAGCTCCCACCGCGCCTCATCAAGCACGTCCGGCACGCCGTTGTCGTGCTCGGGAACGTTGAGCGTGTTGTCTCCCAAGGCCCCTGCGTCGGCGCTTGCGGCGGTCTTGGTGCGTTCGAACGTGCCCAACAACTGCGCGGTCGCGATGCCGCCATTCACCACGTACTTGCCGTGGTCTCCCGCGTCGTACCAGCCGCCCACCACGTCGAGCGTGTAGTCGCAGGTCCACGCTTCTCCGTAAACGGCGAGCGATTCTTCGGCTGGCTGGCAGGGCACATCCAGGTCGCCCTTGTTCGCGACCCCGTCTGAGGGCGACGACGCGTGACCGGCCTCGCGGGCGTAGTCCGCTCCGACGATGGCGCCGTCAAGCGCGGTGCCCGAGCGAGCCAGGTAGAAGTAGTTGAGCGAGTCGAGGCGAAGCTGTTCGTAGATGTCGTCGCCGATGACAAAGGGATAGCTGGTTTGGCCGTCGGACACCAGCGTGTACGTGCCTGGGGTCGTCACCGACGAGAAGTCGATGGTCTGAACGTTGGCTCCGGCCGAGCCATCCACGCCCTCGGGTGTCGTCGAGCCTGACGCGACCACGGCGTCGGAGGCGTCGTGAAGGGCCCAGGGGAGGGGATCGGTGGACTCGGTCACGAGCGTCGCGTTCTTGGGTCCCGAGGTGAGGTAGCCCACCTGGTTGACCTTGACGCGCGGTCCTGTCTGTGGAACGTATTGCGGAAGTTCCGCACCCCCGATGAGCGACACGTTGTCGGCGCAGAAGGTCCACGCCGTTGCGGATCCTCCCACCTGGAACGCGATCTGGAGGTTGCTCGCTTCCTCGGTGAGCGTGA
>Ga0209512_1000605_pt1 | contig 56093 bp, 48 predicted proteins | sample frozenSSSSmetaG_FD_184142 | JGI IMG/M metagenome (GOLD analysis project Ga0209512, IMG submission 184142) | Glacier valley bacterial and archeal communities from Borup Fiord, Nunavut, Canada, to study Microbial Dark Matter (Phase II) -... | ecosystem: Environmental > Aquatic > Freshwater > Ice >...
TTGCGAAAAGTCAGACTTGAGTTTATTAAAAAATACGGTTGGAGAAAAATTGATTTGGTAAACTTTACTTATTCTAACGAGTCTCCATTCCGAAAATTAATTGCCATCAATGCAATTCAATTATAAATGCAAAACGATAGGAATAAAAGAGAATTGTACCTTTGAGGAATTGGAATCCTTCGATTCACTGACTTCAAAATTCAACCGGACATCGGATATTTTCACTCAAAAAGTACTTCGATCAGTTTGGATGTTGCTTCACGAACCTTTTGTCCCATTTATCGACATGATGAACAAAGGCGAGAAAATGCTGATGCTACAATCTGCTGATCAGATGATCGAAATTAGGGATTTAAGAAATCAGATATCACATGAGTATATTCCTGAAGCAATTCGTGACCTTGTTCCGGAAGTCATTGAGCTGACCTCGCAACTTATCGAAAACATCAATAAGTGCCGGCTATTCATTGGTAAAAGAGCCTGGATCACTAAGTAAGATAAGCTCCAATCTAACACCAAAAGAAGTATCGAATCAATTTTTGATTAACTGAACTTCGTTTGTTTTTTATTCGTGTTAATTCGTTTCCACCTAATCCGTGTAATCATTTTTAAAATCCGTGTAATTTTTCCACCATGAAGATATTAGTAACCGGCACCGCCGGATTTATTGGTTTTCACCTTGCAAAAGCGCTGCTCGAAAGAGGCGAAGAAGTGATTGGAATTGACAATATTAATGACTATTACGATGTTGAACTTAAATATTCCAGGCTTGCTGAAACGGGTATTCAACGTAAAGATATCGTCTATAACACTTCCGTCAGAAGTTCAAAGTATTCAAACTATCAGTTTTTTCAGCTCGATCTTGCCGACAAGGATCAACTGGAGCAACTCTTTGCATCACAAAAATTTGACAAAGTAATTAATCTCGCAGCTCAGGCAGGCGTACGTTATTCACTCGAAAATCCGCAAGCCTATATCGATGCCAATATCACGGGATTTTTAAATATTCTCGAGTGTTGCAGGTACAATAACATCAAACACCTCGTTTACGCGAGTTCATCGAGTGTTTACGGGAATAACAGCAAGATGCCGTTAAGCACCGCCGACAATGTCGATCATCCGATCAGCCTCTATGCTGCCACAAAGAAAAGCAACGAACTCATGGCACATACCTACAGCCATCTGTTCGGAATACCGACAACAGGCCTTCGGTTTTTTACCGTTTACGGACCCTACGGCCGACCCGATATGGCCTTGTTCCTTTTCACGAAAGCAATCATTGCGGGACAACCAATCCAGGTTTTTAACAATGGTGAGATGAAACGTGACTTCACCTATGTGGACGATATTGTGGGCGGCATAACCAGGGTGCTCGATCATCAGCCACTGCCAGATTTAAAAGGTCTTACAGATCCATCGGTCAGCAAAACAGCCCCCTACAAAATTTACAATATTGGGAACTCCTCCCCTGTCCGCTTAATGGATTTTATCGAAGCAATCGAAACTAAACTGGGTATTGAGGCCGTAAAGGAATTGCTCCCGATGCAACCCGGTGATGTCCCAATGACCTGGGCTGATACATCCGACCTTCAGACCAATCTTGATTACAGACCTGATACCCCAATCAAAGAAGGAGTAGGCAGGTTTATCGATTGGTATAAGAGCTATTACAAACTTTAAGAGGAAAAGTTACACAGAGTTTCACAGTGTACTACACAGAGTAACACGGTTTTTAATTTACTGTTTCACACTGTGCTTTACCCTGTGTTCCTTTTTTACTGTGAAACACTGTGTAATACTCCGTGAAACACTGTGTGCCTTTTTAACCTTAAAAACACCATCTAGCCCATGGAAATCAATCAAATAACTCACGAAATTCTTGACTCCGCCTACAAAGTACACGCAGTTTTAGGTCCGGGATTACTTGAATCAGCGTACAAAGCATGCCTTTCCTATGAGCTTCGAAAAAAGGGATAGAAGGTTGAGGAAGAAAAACCGGTGCCAATCATTTATGAAGAAGTCAAACTCGACTGCGGATACCGAATGGATCTTTTGGTTGAAGATCAGGTGACCGTTGAACTTAAAACCGTGGATACCTTCAATGATGTACATTTTGCCCAGGTATTAACCCATTTGCGTTTCGGGAATAAAAAGGTTGGATTGCTTATAAATTTCAATGTCAATAGTCTAAAAGACGGGATAAAGAGATTTATAATGTAAACTAAATGGCACACAACTTGTCCCGATTTTTCGGGAGGGTTAAAGGTACACAGTGTTACACAGTGTAATACACGGTGTGACACAGTGAATATTTAAAAACGGTGCGACTCTGGCCTTACCCTGAGATCCCTCATTGCAACACTCCCGACAGGCTCCCGAAAAGACGGGGTAGACAAGGACAAGTCGTGTAACCTTTCTACAGTGAAACCCTGTGCTTCCTCTGTGTAACCCTGTGTAACTTTTAATCCCTGTGTACTTTTGCCTCCTTGAAATTCGCATTTTATTGGTATCTTTATCTTCTAAATTTGGTTCGATGAACAGTCCTGAAATTAAAGCATTTATCCATCAGCACAGCAACCTGTTCTGGTACACGCCTGAAGACAAAAAAGAGGATATAAGCGATGAATTTCTTGTGGAAACCATTTTAAACTATGGGGATTTGAATGCTACAGTTCAATTATTCCATTTACTGGGCATTAAAGAAGTTGCAAAAAGCTTTTTCGATTCCATCAACCTTAGCAATCGCAGAAAAGGTAACTATCACGAACTAACCATTAACTATTTTACCCTTGTATTCAGAAAATATGTGCACTGAGATATTTAATGGAAAGACTATGTCGATCTTTATTTTATAATACGGGATCATTACCCGATAGAGAATATTTGCAAGGAAGCCGTAAAAATTTTTAATCAACAGTTCTCCGGGAAATTATTCCGGCAACAGTTGGCATTCCATAAAGACATCGACTACTCCGAATCTATTGAATTTCTTGTTCCACCGGTTTCCGAAGAAGAAATCAAATCATTTCTGATCGATAAGGCAACGGATATCTTTTGAGATTAGGGTACACAGTGTTGCACAGTGTATTTCACAGTGTCTCACGGTATTTTATATTTATACGGCGTAACCCTGTTTACCTTTTTAATTGTGAAACACTGTTTTACCTGTAACCACAATCGTACCTTTCCAACCTTGAAATTTAGTATACTTTGCCATAGTACGTGATAGCACAAATTTTTTAAAATCAGATTATATTTGCATTTTAAATGCGTTGCGAAGAATATCACAACGAAAAATATCGCAATCATTAAAATGAATAATCCGTTTAAATTTGGCAGTGTTGTTGATGATCCATTTTTCACTAATCGCACAGTAGAACTAGATAAATGGAAATATCATTTCAAAACGCAGGCGCTGATCTGCCCTTGTTGGAAGATGCTCTTAACCTTTTGGATCAGTTAAGTAATCCAGTCAATCGGACAATTGTTGTCTTTGATGAATTTCAGGATATCATGCGATTGGGTATAGGTATCGACCGAAAGCTACGATCCATTATGCAACTTCACCAAAACATCAATTATATTATACTGGGTAGTCAGGAATCAATGATGCGCGAAATTTTCGAAAAGAAAAAATCTCCCTTTTATCACTTTGGGCAACTTTTCCCATTGCCAAAAATAGAAAAAGAGCACTTTAAATCATTTATTAATACGGATAAAAAAACACTGATAAATCTTTCACGACGTAATAATAACCAAATGATAAGTCCTTTGGCAAGAGCGGCAAATATTGGACCTGTAAGTACTGTTTTCAGTAGTTTGAAGCGGTTGATGCAAAACGGGAATGTAATAAAATCAGAACAAGGGTACGAGATTGATGATCCGTTTTTCAAAAAATGGATCATTGAACGTAGAAATTTATAGTTGGATCTCCGATTGTAATGAATCATCAATTCATTTTGCGTAAAATTAGCTTTGACCAACTACCATCGAAGATCAACGAAGTTAAACACTGCATACCTTTTTTATATAAGTTTTTTTTGATGTCATTGACTACTCCGAAGCCATTGATTATCTTGTCCCTCCGGTTCCCGAAGATGAAATTAAATCATTCCTTATCGACAAGGCAACCGACATTTTTTATGAATAGCCTTTATTGAATCATCTCTTTGTCAAATCGATAAAATGTTGTTTGACGAAGTCAAATGTTTCAGTTTCAAATTCTCCAATCCCCTTTTTAATTCCGATTGTTAATATTCGGCAATTATTCCCAAAATTGAATCAGCGCTCTTGTAATTTAGGTTACTTTTGCACGACTCAGAAAAAAGCCTTAAACCTGCGCTTATTTGCTGACCACAACTCTAAACTGGGAGTGAGCGGGCGAAGCTGTAAAAAGCCTAAAAGAAAAGGGAATAAAAGGTCAATCGGAGAAAAGGCGAATATATTGGATAATGTCTTGTCACTGGTTAATTGGGACAAAGGCATAAAATCAAAATATAAAGCCTAAAATAAGGAATCCATACTCTATAATGTGGAGTTTAAAGCCCATGTAAGGGCGGAATTAAATCTATAATAGCTCTGCTGGTAATCGTCAATATTCTTGATAATATATCGATTAAAATTCATCATATCTGTTTATTAGTAATTTTCAAGCAAAGCCGTTTATCCATTAGCACAAACGAAGGGGGTCGTTTTGATGTTTACAATAAATACACTGACAACTTACCCGGAAGGGAATGTTTCTATAATTGTTATCTTAGCAGTAGCACATAAGGAATTCACTAAGAATGATCTGCAAAAACACCCTGAACAAGGATGCATTATATATGATGCAAAGGAGATTCTTAGCAACAAGATATATAATGAAAGACTTTAATATTAAAAAATTGAAACATATTAGATATCACTAAAATATATAAACTATGTTTAAAGACAAAGTATTAATGATTACCGGAGGAACAGGCTCCTTTGGCAATGCCGTTCTAAAACATTTTTTGAATTCGAATATTAAAGAAATCAGGATATTCAGCCGTGATGAAAAGAAACAGGAAGATATGAGGATTGAGTATAAAGATGCCAAACTCAATTTCATCATTGGTGATGTCAGGGATTTCGATAGTATTAATTCAGCTATGAAAGGCGTTGATTTTCTTTTCCAGGCTGCGGCTTTAAAACAGGTTCCATCCTGTGAATTTTTTCCCTTACAGGCAGTTAAAACAAATATTCTTGGTTCAGAAAATGTTTTGGAAGCAGCCGCCAGAAATAATGTAAAAAAAGTTGTTGTCTTAAGTACTGATAAAGCTGTTTATCCAATCAATACAATGGGTATGACAAAAGCAATCATGGAGAAACTGGCCATTTCAAAAGCTCGTGATCCGAGAGTACAGGCAAATAAAGGAGTAATTTGTGCTACCCGTTATGGAAATGTAATGGCATCAAGAGGTTCAATCATACCACTATTTATCAAACAAATTAAAGAAGGTAAACCTCTCACGATTACTGAACCAAATATGACCAGGTTTATGATGTCACTGAAAGATTCAGTCAGTTTGGTTTTGTTTGCTTTTGAGAATGCGTCTCCTGGCGATTTATTTGTTCAAAAATCACCGGCAGCCACCATCCAGACCTTGGCAACAGCCTTAAAAGAACTATTTAATGCAGACAACGAAATCCAGATTATAGGATCGCGGCATGGTGAAAAAATGTACGAAACTTTATGTGGAAAGGAAGAAATGTCAAAAGCGGATGATTTGGGGGATTTTTATCGCGTGCCTGCCGACTTGAGGGATTTAAACTATACCAAATATTTACAAACTGACGGCCCCCGATTAATTGATCAGGAATACAACTCTGACAATACCAAACAGCTTAATGTTGAAGAGCTAAAAGAATTATTGCTTACACTTGACTATGTGCAGGATGAATTAAAATCAAAATAAGACCATGATACCTTTAGTAAAAACAAGTATACCTCCACGCGAAAAACTGATGCCGGAACTTGAAAAAGTTTTATACAGCGGATATGTGGCGCAAGGAGAACAGGTTGAACTTTTCGAAAGAGCATTCGAAAAATATATTGGCTGTGGTCATTCATTAACAGTAAATTCAGGTACAGCAGCCCTTCACATTGCTTTAATTCTTGCCGCTATCAAACAAGGAGACGAAGTAATTTCAACTGCCTTAACCGCTGAACCAACTAATGTAGCCATTAAGATGGTTGGGGCAAAAATCAGGTATGCCGACGTTGATTCGGACACCGGAAATATTTCGTCAGCATCAATTGAAGAAAATATTAACGATTCTACAAAAGCAATCATGGTAGTTGATTATGCCGGGATTCCTGTAGATGTTAATAGTATTCAACAAATCTCCAAGAAATACAATATACCTGTAATCCATGATGCTGCGCACGCTATAGGGGCCAAATTCAATGGATTAAAAACCGGGAATCACTTTCCATATACCGTATTCTCTTTTCAAGCCATTAAGCATTTAACAACCATTGACGGAGGAATGCTGCAAATTGCATCGAAGGAAGAATATGAAAAAGCAAAATTGATCCGGTGGTTTGGCATTGATAAAAAGCTGAGCAGATTGGATAATAATATCCAGTTTCAAGGGTACAAGTATCACATGAACAATGTAAATGCGACTATCGGTTTGGTTCAGCTTGCGGATATTGATACAATTGTAAATGCACATATTGAAAATGGAAAATACTTTGACAGGGAACTCCAAAATATACCTGGACTTGAACTAATAAAATATTATCCTGACAGCGAACCATCGTATTGGTTATATACCTTAAAAGTTGAAGACCGTGATGGATTTGTAAAGAAACTAATTGAGAATGGAATAATGGCTTCCGAGTTGCACAAACGAAATGACTCGCACGATTATCTAAATGATTTCAACCAACAGCTACCCAATCTGGATAAATTTTATTCCAGGCTGGTTCACCTACCTTGTGGATGGTGGGTCGGTAAAAAAGAACGGGAGCAAATTGTTAGTGTAATTAAAAAAGGCTGGTAAAATAATATGGAAATGATTCCTCTTTTCAAACCTTATATGCCGGCTGAGCTTCCAAAATTGGATGCAATCCTGCATTCCGGCGCTTTGGCTTTTGGAAAATATGGGAGAGAATTTGAACAGAAATTACGGTCATATATTGGAGTTGATCAATTAATAACTGTAAATTCCTTTAACTCCGCTATTTTAGTTGCATTATTAACGCTTGGAATAAAACCAGGAGATGAAATAATTGCATCACCTATCGCATGCCTTGCATCTAATCAACCATTTGTTACAATGGGAGCAAAAGTTGTCTGGGCAGATGTAGACCCGACAACTGGGACACTTAGCCCTGAAAGCGTTGAACAAAAGATTAGCTCTAAAACAAAGGCTATATTTCACAATCATTTTTGTGGCTATCCTGGTTATATAGATGAAATTAATTCGATTGGCAGTAAATATGGAATTACTGTCGTAGACGATGCCATCGAAGCATTCGGCTCTGAGTATAAAGGCAAGAAGATCGGAAATACAGGCACAGATGTAACAATCTTCTCATTTCAAGCTGTACGATTACCTACTACCATCGACGGAGGAGCTTTAGTATTTAAAGATAAAACACTTTATGAAAAAAGCATTCTTGTCAGGGATTCTGGCATTGATCGGAAATATTTCCGGGACGGAATAGGTGAAATTAACCCTGATTATGATATTTCTGTCCCCGGATTTGGTGCAACCATGAGTGATATAAATAGCTATATTGGATTGCAGCAAATGAACGATATAGAAATGCTGATCGGGAAACAGCGTAAAAATGCTAATCGTTGGACAGAAAAGTTTCTGACGAAAAATAAGCACTATTTTTTAATGAATAACAGAAAAGAAATCACTCCGAATTATTGGGTTTATGGATTATTAGCTGACAATAAAATAGAAACAATAAAAAAAATCCGGGATATGGATTATTATGCCTCCAGTGTTCATTTGCCTAACACCTATTATTCCGTTTTCGGGAATCATGAATCACTAAAAGGAGTTGCTGAATTCTATTCAAAATTTCTTGCCATTCCAAGTGGTTGGTGGGTAAATATATGACAGAATATGAAAGAACACGAAATTAAAATTTCTGAAATAGCCAATATTTTAGAATTAGATTTTATTGGTAATGATCAAGTGATAAATGGATTTAACTTATGTAATAGGAAAACGATATATAAATCAATTGTATCATATATTACCTCAGACCAATTTTTATCAAATATAGTAGAAAATAAATCTGTCCGATGTTTATTTATAACTCAAGATATATACGAGAAACTTTCAAATAATATTAAGATTGATAGAAATTTAAGCTTTTTAATAGTACCACATCCGGAAGTAGTATTTTATAAATTACATGCTAAATTATATTACGAATCAAGCTTCTATAAAAAGTACAATTTTGAAACTAAAATTGGTGAAAACTGTAGTATTCATAAATCTTCAGTTATTGAAGATGGAGTCATAATTGGTCATAATGTCAAAATAGGAGCAAATAGTGTAATAAAAAGAGGATCAGTAATTAATGATAATTCAACCGTTGGATCCTGCTCCGTTATTGGAAGTGAAGGCTTCCAGCTTATTTATGATGAAAACGACGTTCCCTTTACTGTAATTCATGCGGGAGGGACTTATGTTGGGAAAAATGTAGTAATCAATGATAATTGTTCCATATGTAATTCTCTGTTTGAAGGCTATGTAATTATTGAAGATAACTGCATGATAGATAGTCAGGTTCATATCGGACATAATTGCAAAATTGGCAAAAACACTGTAATTACAGGCAATTCATTATTAATGGGATCAGTTGAATTAAAAGAAAATGTATGGATCTCCCCAAGTTCGACTGTATCTAATAAATGTATTATTAATCAAAATTCATTTATTGGATCAATGTCGCTAGTCGTTAATAATATAGCTGAAAATTCTCGTGTTTGTGGAATTCCAGCAATACCAATAGATGAGTATATTAGAATCATTGTTCAACAAAAAAAAATCATTAAAGATGCAAGAAAAAGTACTGCAAATAATAAACCAAATCAGGATAAATAACCAACTTGAAAAAATTGGTATTATAAATGAAAAAGACGACTTACGTAATGATATTGGGCTTAACTCTTTTGATTTGGCCGAATTAACAGTAAGAATTGAGGATGAATTTGATGTTGATATCTTTGAAGATGGCATAGTAAGTACAGTTGGTGAAATTCTCAAAAAACTAAACATCCAATGAAACCATTCGTAATAGATAAAGAACAAATATTTCATTACAAAAGACTATTAAAAGACATTAATAATTCACATCATTATTATAAATCATATAAATCGTTTAAATTATATGATTTCTTTTTAAACTGTATTATTGCTTTACTTTCTAATAAGAATTTAATTTTGCTTGATGCGGATTTGAATTTATCAGAAATGAAGGATTCGGCTATTAATGCTCATCTAAATGAGAAAGAACTTATTGAGCCTTTACATTTCGATTCCTTCACCAAATTAGTAGACCAACTTTTAAAATCTACTTCTATCATTACCATTTTTACATCGGGCACAACAGGTCAGCCTAAAAAAGTTGATCATTCTATTACAACACTGACTAGGGCAGTTAGAAAACATGAAAAATACACAGATCAAGTTTGGGGTTTTGCATACAATCCAACACATATGGCAGGACTGCAAGTTTTTTTTCAGGCTTTTGAAAACGGAAATGCAATAGTAAACATCTTCAATAAAAGTCGGATAGATGTATTTAATGCTATTGAGAAATACCAAATCACAAATATCTCAGCAACTCCCACTTTCTATCGTCTTTTATTTCCCGTTGAAAAGGAATATCCATCGGTAGTAAGGATAACTTTGGGAGGAGAGAAATCGGATAAAAAATTATTTGAATCCATATTAAAAACCTTTCCGAATGCGAAAATAAATAATATATATGCTTCAACCGAGGCTGGATCATTATTAGCAGCTAATGGAGAGGACTTCCAAATACCAAAAATCTCAAAGGATAAATTTCAGATTAAAAATGGGGAATTATTAATTCACAGGTCTTTGCTTGGAAGGTCCGAAGATTTTTCTTTAACCGAAGATTATTATTATACCGGGGATTTAGTTGAATGGGTAGATGAAGAAATCGGATTGTTTCGCTTTAAAAGTAGAAAAAACGAATTAATAAATGTAGGAGGATATAAAGTAAATCCTTCAGAAGTAGAGGAGGCTATATTAGAATTACCACAAATTCAACATGTTTTAGTTTATGGAAAACCAAATTCTGTTTTAGGCAACGTAATTTGTGCAGAAATAAAGCTCATCAAAGAAAGCTCTTTATTAGAATCGGAGATTCGAACTTATTTGTCAGAAAAACTTCAAGATTATAAAATCCCAAGAAGAATAAAATTTGTTGAAACAATTAAATTAACAAGAACTGGAAAATTACAAAGACTATGAATATTTTAGTGACAGGTGCTTCAAAAGGATTAGGACTAGAAATATGTAGGGTGCTTTTATCGCAGCGTTACACTGTATATGCAATCAGCAGAAGCCATACACTAGAATTTGAAAAACTCGAGTGTATGTATAAAAATCAATTATTCTTTAAAAGCGTAGATCTTTCTAACCCTGATGATATCCACAAAGTCGTATTTAAAGAATTTATTTTGAATTCTATTCCGCTCCATGGTTTTGTAAATAATGCTGCAGTTGCATACGATGATATTGTCACAAATATAAATTTGAAAAAATTAGAATTAATGTATCGTACTAATGTTTATTCTCCCATGCTACTGACAAAATATTCTATTCGTAATATGATATTTAATAAGGTTAAAGGATGTATTGTACATATTTCATCTATTAGTGCGCATACCGGATATAAAGGATTAGCAATGTATGCATCAAGTAAAGCAGCTATGGAAGCTTTTTCGAAAAATACAGCACGAGAATGGGGAAGTTTTGGGATTCGTTCAAATGTGATAGTGCCTGGTTTTATGGAAACAACCATGAGTTCGACTCTTACTTCAGAGCAAAAAGACCGGATCTATAAACGAACTTCAATGAAAGCTGCAACAGACATTATATCCGTTGCTGAAACAGTTGCATTTCTTTTATCAGAAAAAGCAATCGCTATAACCGGACAAAGTTATCATGTAGATAATGGAACGATCTAATGAGTAGCATATAAATGCTCGAATTTATTTATTTGAAAGAATTCATAAAAGGTATTTAATTTTTAAAATAATGATTTTTACTCACTCGTAATACAAACTTATAAAATTTTTTCTAAGTTTCCGTCTAATGTATAAAAATATACTCGCCAATTTAATAAGTCGTATATGGAGTCTTATTTCAGTATTTATATTTATTCCATTATACATTCACTTTTTAGGAATCGCACTATTCGGTTTGGTAAGTTTTTTTGCTACGATGCAAAGTGTTTTATTTTTGCTGGATGCAGGTTTATCAGTTACACTTCGTCGTGAATTTTCATTCGGTGAAAATAATGGTGAAAACAAAAAAAGAAAATTTAAATTACTCCGGTCAATTGAGTTTTGCTATTTAATAATTATCACATTTGCTATAGGATTTAGCTATCTTGGAGCCGGATTTATAGTCAATAAATGGCTAAACATTGGAAATATAAATCCAAGCATTGCAATTACGACAATAAGGTTAATGGGCATTTCAATTGCTTTGCAATTCTTATCCACTTTGTATTATGGTGGCTTATTAGGATTAGAAAAACAAATAGTTACAAACATATATCAAATATGCTGGTCCATCTTAAAAAATGGTTGCGTTCTTTTAATTCTATGGCTTATTACCCCCGATATTCGCCTATTTTATTTATGGTTTATTTTTGCCGACTTATTATATTTAACAATTTTGAGAATAAAAATATATAAATCGCTTAGCGTAGATAATACATATAATTGGAAATTACAAGAGTTGAATAACCTTAAAAATATTTGGAAATACGCGATAGGAATGCTTACCATTTCTATTATTTCAGCATTTAACTTTCAATTAGATAAAATAACAATTAGCAAGGTTTTGCCAATTTCAGAATTAGGTATATACAACTTAGCCTTTTCACTTTCCCAATTACCGGTTATACTTGTAAACGCTATTTCAGTTGCTATTTTTCCACGTTTTGTTTACTATTTTTCAACAAAAGACACCAAAAAATTACAACGTCTTTTTCTATTGTCAAATAAAATATTAAGTATTTTTGCAATTAGTGTTTCAATTTCTATGTGTTTTTACGCACATGAGTTATTTTTATTTTGGACAAGAAATCCAGAATTAGCATCTAAGGCGTGGTTACCGGCAGCTATACTAACAGCCGGCAGTATGTTTTTAACAATTCAAATTATGCCCTTTAATCTTGCATTAGCACACGGAGTAACAAAAATAAATACATTCTTTGGTTTAATCAACCTATTTATTTTAATCCCCTTATTAATAATATTAGTAAACAACTACGGTATAACTGGCGCCGCAATGGCATGGTTGCTAATTTTACTAATATTGACACCCATTTATAATTGCTATGTTTACAATAAATTTATAAGTAATAAATGGTTCAAATGGTTTATAAGTGACACGATCTTTCCTCTGTTATTTGTACTTTCTATATCCATTATTTTTTACAAATTCGGAACATTAATTAAGCTAAACTCAAATTATACTATTTTTTATGCAATAATTTCGGGAATAGTAGTACTAATTTTGGTTCTCTATATATTTGTTAAAAACATATCTTTTCAAATTAAACAAGCAATAGAAAAAACCTAATAAATTATTTTTAAATAATCATGAATTCGAATACCACCCCACTTTTATCAATTATAATTCCAACAAAGAATAGATATACAACATTATTGCCGGTTGTAAATGCAATATTAAAAAATATAAAATCGAATAATTTTGAACTGATTATTCAGGATAATTCAGACTCAAATAAATCAGTTCTTAGTTTTTTTGACAATATTGAAAATACTGATAGTAGAATTCATTATTATTATCATGGCGAAAACATATCAATTTCTGATAATACAATTCTTGCAATTGAGAAAATACTTGGGAAATATGCAATATTTATAGGAGATGATGATATAGTATCACCTTACATTTGCGAAATTGTAGAGCAATTAAATAGAAAAGACATTGATTGTCTAATATTCAATTGCGGTTATTATTGGTGGGACAGTGTTACTTTTTTAAAGGAGACATATTATCACAGGAAAAAAGCCTTATGGATTCCGGAAAATATTAATACTCACCTAGAGGAGAAAATTTCTGAAAAAGAATTAAGTTTTGTCATTAAAAATGGTGGTGTTCATTTATTTAATTTGCCAAGATTTTATCATGGAATTATTAAAAGGGAAGTTTTAGAAAAAATAAAAAGCTCAACGGGAACTTTTTTGGTCGGTTCATGCCCTGATATATCCTATGCTACATCAATTGCATTTGTTATAGACAAATATTACTATATTAATTACCCGGTAACAATCTATGGAGCCTCTAAAAATAGTGGAGGTGGTTATAGTGCGAGCAACAAACATTATGGTAAAATTGAGAATCAGACGTTTCTTAAAAAGAATATTTTAGAAGTTTGGGATGAAAATATTCCAAAAATTTGGTCTGCTCACACAATTTATGCCCAGACCGTATCTGAAGTATTAACAGCTTTTAAATATAATGGAAAAATTAATTATAATGCATTTTATGGTTCCATGCTTGTTTATGAGCCCTTCTTAATTGGATATATTAAACCTACTTTAAAACTATATTGCAATCATAACCCAATTAAATTATATTCAATTATAATCACTTACATAAAAAAAATTGTGGGCAAATTAAATCGTGATTTACTATATAAGGAAAAAAAATTCAATTACGAGGTAGCACTTGCTGACAATATAGATATATGCATGAATATACTATCCAAATACAAATTTAACAATTTTGATGATATTGAAACATAAAGATACTTACTATTACGGAGCCAAAACTGTTATCTTTTTATTTTTAACTTCAATAATAATAAGTTACCTTTATGCTCTAGTTACAGGAAAATATAATGGAGATTTTTTGGGTATTAATGTTGAAATAAACAATTTATTGTTATTTATAAATTTTATAATTTCCATTATTCCGTTTGCATTTTTATGGTTTGTTTATCTTTATTATAAAAAGAAAACTATAAATATGGTGGTGCAAGTACCATATAATTTTTTTGAATTATTTTTCTTTGTCATTATCATTTGGCACATTGCGGTAACTTTTTTATTTGGAGTGGGAATAATGACCGGACAAATATCTACTGCACCTACTCTACTTAAGCCTTTACTTTTCATAATGAATAGGTTCCAACCTGTTTATGTCGGCGTAATGTATATTCTAATTTGTAGAAACAAACGAAAAGAAATTTTAGCAATAGCATTAATACTTTTGATTGGGATAAGTCGAGCTGGGTTGGGATTTTTTTTATATATTGCAATCGCCCTATTAATTAAATATAATGTATTAATAATTAGCTATATAAAAAAACATTTATTTGTTGTAATAATTGCATTATTATTGTTTCCATTTTTTGTTGATTTAATGTTTAATATTAGAAATCAACTTAGAACAAAAACAGATGTACACCAATCAGACTTGACCTCTTTACAATTAATTACAGGAAAATTGTTCGGACGATTATCAAGTTTTTCAAATTCTGCAATTATGCTGCAAGAACCAGCATATTTCTATTTAGCCGCACAATCATTGAATCCATATTATTTTCAACTTCAGGTTTTAGGTGGTCTATTCGGAGCACAATTTATACCCAACGAAATCCCAGAAAGGCAACTTATCAATATGTACTCATCTGAAAATAATGGGACTTATATGTGTGGTACACAAGGCAATTTAATTATATCAATGTTTAAATCGCCGTATATCCTACTGCTAAATATAATTACAATATTAGTTCTAGTAATTATCACCTTTAAAATCATTCGTTTACTTAACATACCTCTCGTAAATGAACTTGCGTTAATTTTATTAGCATATCCTATTATGAGTGGCGTTGGAAATGAATTTTCGTTTTTATTAGCAAATTTTATAATGGTATTTTTAGTTTGTTTATGCCTTAGTTCAATATCAAAATATGGGAGGTTATACAATTTAAAATAGTGTAAATCATATTAATAGTGTTATGCTTGGCTTTTGAATATACGTAACTACTCAGGTCTTGTGAATGTTCAAGTACTTTGTTTTTGATAAAATCTGCTCCAATTAAGAATTGCTAATTTTCCCCTGAACTCGTTCTGCGTAGATCGAGTTGCAATCGCCTTTTCTTTTTCGTGTGGGCGATTGTCACGGGGGTAAAATCAAAAAATCAGAATTTAATTGATCAATTGATGCTTCAATGTTGACAAACACTCAGTTTAAGTAACTATTCAGGTTCGTCATTTAGTTTTTGCAATCACTCGTTATGTATTATATCAACATCCATGACTAGACATATTTCGTAACTACTCAGGTACTTTGTTTTTGATAAAATCTGCTCCAAATAAGAATTGCTAATTTTTTCCTGAACTCGTTCTGTATGGATTGAGTCTCTGATTACTTGTTCTTTTTGGTGTGGACGATTGTCACGGAGGTAAAATCAAAAAATCAGAAATTATTCGTTAAATTGTTGATAACATGATGTTTCATTGTTGACAAACAATCAGTTTAAAATAATGTAGATTGTATTATCTTCCACGATCTTTGTTGAAAACAAAGTAGTTATGGTCTCAAAGGCGGAATTACGAAAGCTAAACAAGGAACAACTGGTCAATATGGTCTATGATCTGTTGATCAGGGTTGACAATTTGGTGGCAGAAGTACAAATCCTTAAGGAAGAGGCAAAAGTCCTTAAGGCAGAAGTACAAGATCTTAAGGAAGAGGTAAAAAGGCTTAAAACACCAAAAAACAGCAGCAATAGTTCCCTTCCGCCTTCGCATGATCTATTCCGGTTCAAGAATCAAAGCCTTCGTGAAAAAGGCAATAAAAAATCAGGTGGACAACCCGGCCATAAGGGAGAAACGCTCCTCATGTCAGCTAACCCTGATAGCGTAATAGAACATTGGCCCAAAGAGATATGTCCTCAATGTGGGAAAACTCATAATAATGAACGATCACAAATAATTGGGAAACGACAAGTTATAGACATTCCTGTTATTAATGCCAGCGTTATTGAGCACCAGATTTTCCAAACAACCTGCACCTGTGGCTATATCAGCACAGGGAACTTTCCGGCAGATGTTTCTGCTCCAGTGCAATATGGAAACAATTTGATTTCCCTCACTGCGTACCTTAGTTCTCGTCAGTATGTGCCATACGCCCGTTTGTCAGAATTAGTCAGGAGCATTACAAGCATTTCAATGAGCGAGGGCACAATATTTAACCTGCTTAACAGAGCCGCCAATATTGTGTTGCCAATCTACAAAGGAATAAAAGAAGAGATTACAAAAGCAACCACAATAGGTGGCGATGAAACAGGCGTTAAAGTGAAAAATGAAAATTACTGGGCCTGGACCTGGCAAACAATACTTGCCACTTACATCGTAATAACAAAAAGCCGCGGTTTTGTAACAGTCACTAACACATTCCCCAACGGATTTCCAAATGCAACCTATATAAGTGACTCATTGAGTGCGCAACTAAAAACGTCTGCCCGGAGACATCAATTGTGTCTTGCACATCTTTTGCGGGAGCTCAATTATTTTGAAGAATTATATCACCATAAATGGGTGATTGACATGAAGGCAATACTAAAAAAGGCAATCATTTTAAAAAATTCAATGACACTGGAACAGTACACTGAACAATTAGAAGAGAGAACTGCACTACTACAAGAATTTGGAATCCTGATCAATCAATCATTGCCGAATAAAGTCTCAAAAATATTTCCATTCCAGAAAAGACTGAAAAAACGTCAGCATCAGGTATTCAACTTTCTGTTTCATCCTGATGTACCTTATGACAATAACGGTTCTGAACAGGCAATTAGAAATATTAAGGTTAAACAGAAAGTTTCAGGAAGTTTTCGTTCGGAACGCGGCAGCGAGATATTTGCCATATTACGATCGGTATTTGATACCACAATAAAAAAGGGTGGCAACCCATTTGAAACTATCCGTTTTGCAGTAAATCTTTCAGCCTGTAAGAATGAATTCCAGCTCAATAGGCTAAGGTAAAAAATCCTTTTTAAGATTCGGATAACCCAAAAAGGTTAGCATTGTATGACTGTATTTTATCCAGCCATAGATAATGCTGTATTACCTGATGAGGCTTGATTGCAAAAACTTAATAAAAGACCTGAGTAGTTACCATATTTCAGTCATTTTATGAGATACTCTTTCAAAAAATATATAAAAAAACGAATTTTTAGAAACCTCCTTTAAATAATCTCATGAAAAACATATTACTAATTGTTAATAAATTGCCTATTCCATATTATAGAGATGGTGTAACATTAATTAACTATAGGATTTTACAATATGCCCCGTTAGATTATTCATTTGATATTCTTTCAATTACAAAAGAAGAAAATGATACTATCCAAACAATAAAAAAATCTTTTAATAGTATCAATAATGTCTTTGATATTATTTCCTCTGAACCATCATCATTTTTAAGATTGGTTAGTTTAATCTCATTTGCATTAGTAGGAAGAAGCTTTTGTATAACTAGTCTTGATAAAAAACTTAAAACACTCAATTTGGATAAATACTGTTTGATATATATATCAACACCTCCGGCTCCTCTTTACTTTTCAAATATAATAAGTAAGTATCCACTATTTATAAATGCAATTGATTCTTTTAGCTTATTAAACAATAGATTCCATTTTTACCAAAAAGACATTATATCTTATATGAAAGAATTAATCTACAAGATAGCTGAAAGAAAATGCTTTAAAAAAGCAGTCTTAGTTAATTTCGTTTCGGAATTAGATAAAGAATTTACTTCAAATTTTTGCAAAACCAATAATCTAATCTCAGTTACAAATGGCGTCGATGCTGAATACTTCTCACCAAATTTTCAAAATCGAGATGATTGTTCAATGTTATTTGTGGGAAATTTCAATTATCAACCAAATAATGTTGCTGTCATACAATTTATTAAGAATATCTATCCTAAAGTAAAAAATGCGTATCCTAATGTCATTCTTTATATAGTGGGAATGAATGGTAATTTTAATTTCGATGATAAAAGTATAATAGTAACTGGTTTTACTGATGATTTGAGATGCTATTATAAAAAAGCAACAATATTTATATCTCCATTAAAATCTGGATCAGGTGTAAAAAATAAAATATTAGAAGCAATGGCTTCTGGAATACCTATTATTTCTACGACTATAGGTGTTGATGGAATAAATGGAGTCGAAAATAATAAGAATGCTTTAATTTCAGATACAGATGAAGCCTTTACAAATAACATATTCCAACTATTTAAAGATGAGAATAAAAGATTTGATCTTGCTAATTCAGCAAGAAAGCTTATTGAAAGCGATTTTAGTTGGCAAAATAAAATATCACTCTATTATCTTTGGTTTAAAAAAATCATAGAAAAAAACACTATGTTTTTAACGATATGATAAAACTATCAAAAAATCATTTTTTATTTGCGTTTTTTATCTGCAAAAATATCAAAAAATTAAACTATTATAATTGAAAGTTACAAATTCAAATGATCCTTTGATGGTTCATATACAAAATGATAGAAACTAAATGTCTTTAATTCAAACAACTTTTGATGGATACAAAAAAAATAAAACTTGCATATATAGTATCTTCGCTTGTAAAAGAAGGTCCTGTTCAAGTAATACTTGACATTATAACTAATATTGATTTTAACAAATTTGAAGTCTTTATTATTACCCTTGCTAAAGAGAAAAAAAACAGTTTAGAATTTGAATTTCAAAAATTCCCATTACACATAATTAAATTTGACAGTGCTAATAAATTCAATTTTTTATATCACTATTTAAAATTATCAAGATTCATTAAGAAAAACAATATTGAAATAATTCATAGTCATTGCTTTCGATCATTAATTTATTGTCATCTTTCAAAAAAAGAAGCAAAACATATACATACAATCCATAATAACCCAACATTACAAGCCGTTTCTCTTTATGGCAAAATACTTGGTTGTACAATTAGCTTAATTACTAAAATTTTAATAAAATCCAATAATTGTTCTATTGCATGTTCAAAAAGTGTTGCAACTGACCTTAAAGAAAAAGACAATATTGCCGTTTCTTATATTGCAAATGGAGTATCAATCCCACTACACCAGAAATTCAGAAAAAAGGATGAAATCAGAAAAACTTTAAATCTTGAAGATGGGGTAGTGTATTTTTTAAGTATTGGTAGATTTTCGCCAGAGAAGAACTTCCAATTTTTAGTAAAATCATTTATTGATGCCGATCTTGAAAATTCCAAATTAATTATTTTGGGAGACGGTAAAGACTACGAGAAAATCAAGATTATTGCTAATCAGAACATCATACTACCTGGATTCAAGTCTAATGTCTATGAATATATTAAAGCATGCAATTACTATATCTCAGCATCATTAACTGAAGGAATGCCTTTGTCAGTTTTAGAAGCTATGGCTTTAGGTCTGCCACTAATATTATCAGATATTCCTCCTCATAAAGAAATATTTCAGCAAAACAAAAAAATAGGTATTTTATTCCAAAATTCAAATAAAACAAATTTGATTGCTTCTCTTAGAGAAATATATTTGAAACAAAATTATAACATACTAAGCGACAATGCAAAAAAAATATTTGAATCATATTATACATCAAAAAGAATGACAACTGAATATACTGAATTATATAGAACTCTAATAAAATGAAAATAAAGATTATCATTACTGGAGCTTCTGGTTTTATTGGCGCTAATTTAGCTCAATATTATATTGATAGGGGATATGAAGTATTAAATATTGATCATAAACCCCCTCATAATAAGTTTCAAATAAAGTATTGGAATAATATTGATATTACTGATTATTCTAAACTTGAAGATACGATCGTCAAGTTTAATCCTGAATTTATTTTACACTTGGCAGCAAGGACAGATTTAGATGGCAAAAAACTTGAAGATTATTCTGCGAATACAACTGGAACTCAAAATATACTTAAAGTTTCACTTTTACTTCCCTCTTTAAAACGAGTCATCTTTACTTCTTCAATGTTAGTGTGCAAACCAGGTTATATTCCGAAACATCCAATCGATTATGCACCATCCACAACTTACGGAGAAAGTAAAGTATCAATGGAAAAAATCATTCGCGAATCGTCCCATAATTATGAATGGGCAATTGTAAGGCCTACTTCTATTTGGGGTCCATGGTTTGGAATACCCTACCGAACTTTTTTCGATATGGTTGTCAATAAAAAATACTTTCACATTGGAAATAAGTCTTGTACAAAAACATATGGATATGCTGAAAATTTGGTCTACCAGATCGATTCCATTTTAAATGCCCCGGTCGAAAAAATTCAGGGAAATGTATTCTATTTAGGGGACTACGAACCTACTAACATTCACAATTGGGCGGATGAAATTGGATCTGAATTGGGAATTAAGATTAGAACAATTCCATACAAATTATTAAGAATAGCAGCCTTCGGAGGAGATGTTCTAAAATCCTTAGGTGTAAATTTCCCCATGACCTCATTTCGTCTTAAAAACATGACAACAAATAACGTTTTGGATCTCTCAAATACCAAAGAGATTGCGCCAAATTTACCGTTTACAAGGGCAGAAGGAATACGGAAAACCTTAAACTGGTTAAAATCAAATTGATGAAAATCTCTATTGTCACAGCCACTTAAAACAGTGAAATAACCATTGAAGGTTGTAGCCTATCGGTAAATAACCAAAACCACCAGGATTATGAACACATCATAGTTGATGGTGCATCGAAGGATAATACAATTGAGATCATCAGAATTACGCTGAAAAGATCAGCTAAAGTCATTTCAGAACCAGACAAAGGGATTTATGTTGCGCTCAATAAAGGTATCAAACATTCAACTGGTGATATTATTGGCTTTCTGCACTCGGATGATATGCTGGCTTCACCGCAGACCTTCCAAAATATTGTTGCAGCATTTTCTTCCTTGCATCAACACTGAAGAAAACCTCTTAAGCAAATAAATCCCTCCAAATTGAACTGTTATAATGCAATCAAGTTTCAAATAACAAAAATTATCCGGATAAAATTGTCGAAGATATAAACGTAGGTTCCATCCCCAAATACTTCTTCTCCATCATACCGAATTTATAACTTCGATCTTTAAAATTCAATGAACCTATTTCTCGATAATATCATATTTTCACTTCAAAAATCTGGTGGTATTTCAGTAGTTTGGTATGAACTACTTCAACGGATTATAAACGATCCTGAACTTAACGCTCGCTTTTTAGAAGTCACAAATAAAAATATTTTCAGAGGAAACCTTACAATAAGCGAAGATAAGCTTATCAGCAATCCATATTCACACTTTCCAATAAGTATCCAAAGATTTCTGAATCCAAATCATATTAAAGAGAAAGGAATATTTCACTCAAGCTATTACCGTATCGCCAACAATCCAAACATAATAAACATAACGACTCTACACGATTTTACGTATGAGAATTTTGCACGAGGTTTCGTAAAGTTAGTACACCATCAACAAAAAGGAACTGCAATTAAGAATTCAAAAAGAATAATTTGTGTATCGCACAATACAAAAGAAGATTTATTAAAGTTCTATCCTAAGATTAATCAGAACCATGTAAAAGTTATTTATAATGGTGCTGATATTAATTATCAACAACTTGTAAATAAGAAAGATTCCGATCTTAAAAAATTCATTGATTTTTCTTCCATGGAATATGTACTTTTTGTGGGAGATCGAAATGATACATATAAGAACTTTAGAACCGCCGTCAGAGCCTGTCATATCGCAAATGCACCTCTGGTTTTAGTCGGCGGGGGTTCACTCAGCAATATTGAAAGTTCATATTTAATTGATAAACTTGGGGTAAACCGTTATATATTACTGCAGGAAATCAGCAATGATCAATTGAATTTAATTTATAATCACGCTTTATGTTTATTGTATCCCTCCCTTTCCGAAGGTTTTGGAATTCCAATTATTGAAGCTCAAAGAGCCGGATGCCCGGTAATTAGTACAAATTGTTCTTCAATCCCTGAAGTTGCTGGAAAAGGAGCAATTCTTTTAAATGAAGTAACAGATTACCAAATTGCAGATGTGATTAATCAAATTAAAAAAGATTCAAATATTGTGACCCACCTTAGAGAGGAAGGATTTAAAAACTCACAACGTTTTTCATGGGATAAATGCTACGAACAAACCAAGCAACTTTATAAAGATGTTTACGAAGACAACTTTTAAAAATTTATGAAGATTTCAATTATCACAGCCACTTATAACAGTGAAATAACCGTTGCAGGTTGTATCCGATCGGTAAATAGCCAAAACCACCAGGATATTGAACACATCATTGTTGATGGTGCTTCGAAAGATAATACAATTGAGATCATCAGAATTACGCCAAACAGGTCAGCTAAAGTTATTTCGGAACCAGACAAAGGGATTTATGATGCGCTCAACAAAGGCATTGAACATTCAACTGGTGATATCATAGGCTTTTTGCACTCGGATGATATGCTGGCTTCACCGCAAACCTTGCAAAATATTGTTGCAGCATTTTCATCTTCACTTCCTTCAGACAAGGTTAGTTCCGCCAATGATATTAAAAAAGAACAGGTCGATGTACTTTATGGTGACCTGGTTTATGTTGACAAAAACAATCCCGAGAATATAATACGCTATTGGAAAAGCCAGCCTTTTCATCCATCCTTGCTTGAGCGCGGTTGGATGCCAGCCCACCCCACTGTTTTTATGCGTCGTGAAGTGTATGAAAAACATGGCTTTTTCGATTTATCAATTAAAATATCTGCCGATTATGATTATTTACTTCGCGTTTTCAGCGACCCAACACTTCGATTTGTTTATTTGCCCGAAGTAATCACAAAAATGCGTTTGGGAGGGATAAGCAACAGAGGCTTTAAAAACATGGTTCATAAGTCGAAAGAGGATTACCAGGCCATCCTTAAAAACAAAATGCCTTTCCCAATCTGGGTACTATTTATAAAGATTGTTTCAAAATTACCTCAATATTTTGGAAACAGATAAAGCCTTGCTCGAAGATGTCACCAGCAGAGAATGCAAAATCCATTCTCAAAAATAATACATGAGGTCTTAAGCGCAAAGATTTTTCATAACCGTTCAAAAGTCAACATCCATTATAGTCGTGAACGAAACTATAATACATTAAAACATTAAGCAAGCGTTTCTCATGTCTTTCACAGGTGGGGCGCTTGTTTTAGGTTTAATCAATCTTTCGCCATCTGCTTGTGAGCAACAATTATCATTTTCTATTTATGGGGGTTGCAAAAATAAGCTTGTGTTAAACGAAAAATGCTTTGATATCTATTTCGGATAATTTCGTATGTTTGCATTCAAGAATAAATAATTAGTTTAAACCGGGATAATGATGAAAACAAAAGCTGCAGTTCAAAAAGATGAAAAGGATGTTATTCTGAAAGGCTTACGAAAATATGGCAGAAGAGCATATGATACAACTCTTGCTAATGGAGTCTCTGTTACAGTATTGAGAGGAAATAATATTTGCCGTATTGAGCCAAATGGTGAAATTGATATTGTCACACGAGTGGCGCAAACTAAATATAAGGTTTCGCAAAAGATATTTAAACTAAAATGAATTCAACGAAGAGGTTAAGAATCTTCGCGGGACCAAATGGTTCAGGTAAATCTACTTTAGTAAAAGTTGTAGAGAATCTACATATTGATTTGGGTATTTATATAAATGCAGATAACATAAAGATTTCACTCAATTCTGATAATTATTTGGATTTTAGCAAATTCAACTTAACCCTTAATCTTGAATACCTGAAAACATGTTTTCAAGATTCTTCCCTTTATAAACTCGCTGATGGAGACAATCTTTTGTCTTGTTTGTCGGTTACTGATAATCAGCTATTCATATCAAATCAGGTTTCAGTTAACGATTATTTCACCTCTTTTCTTTCCGGTTATTTAAGAAACCAACTTCTTAGCAGTTGTAATAAATTTACTTTTGAGACTGTTATGTCGCATTATTCTAAACTCGAATTTATTCAAAAAGATTTCAATTGTAAACACCGATTTTGCACCAGCTTGGTTTCAAAAGTATGTAATTGATAAACTTTGATTTGTATTTGAATTCAAGGTTCCAGCCTTCCCTTGCCTCCGTACTCAATAACTAACAATGTATTTTCAGTAGTAGAATAATGAAACCATTAATTCATATACAACAAAAATCAAACTTTATGCAAGCATACGCTGACTTTGTGTCGCAATCAGTGGTTTAGTGTACGCAAAAGCAATGATTGCAATTATAACCTGAAAATAAAATTGTGCCCGTTTGATAGCGCTTATAGTCCATAAAAATTCGCGCGGTTTTTAATGGCTGCTCCGAAGAAATTCAGTTTTCTTAAATTTATTCCTGTTTCCTTAACAAGTTTTGTATAAGTCATTGTACACTGTCTGCACGAGTTCAGTACAACCGCTGTACATAGGCAGTACAATTTGTGCACAAGTGCTTTACAATATGTACTATTAGTGTCTATTTAAGCTGTACTATTTGTGGCAATCGGAGTTTTATAATGGACGAGGCCGACAGATTATTCAATACCAAATGTTTCTGATAAAGTATTACGAATCATTATCAGCTACACCGATTATATTAACAGGGTCGTTTGGTCAAAATGATATTAGTTTTACTTCACAGCGTCAAATCGGTTGCTGAAAAACATTGTGTAACACTGCGTGAACTCTGTGAAACATTGTGTAACTTTTCCTTTAAACCATATAATATTAATAAATGATATAGAATATTGAATTCATAGTAAAAAGATATTACCCACATCAAACGTCATAAAGCCATAAATATCAATTAAATTCGTTTTATGGCATTCTGAAAACGAAAGTAAACTGACTTCAATAAATACGTTCTTAAAAAAAGCAACATAGGCAAATTCTAATAAACGGTTCTTCCATAAAGGCACGCGGAAAATGACACCAATTTTTTGTTGTGAATGAAAGCACTTTCTATAAATAGAAATTTAAAAAAGCGTTTCTCCTGTCTTTGACAGGAGAAACGCTTTTTTTGTTTTTACCAAAAATTCATTTTACAAAAAAAAACGAATCCAAATTAAAGGAACTTACGTATAACCACAACAAATAACCAGTTAAAGAAAAATATTAATGAATACCTTATGAGAATCCTAACTTCCAAAGTCCTGTATTGGTATACTTTGATACTTGCACTGTGTCTCCTGATACTATCTACGGGGATGGTTTCTGCTCAAACAAATATTCCTCCGGCCATTCAGGCACAGATAAACGCAGAATTGCAAAAGCGTGGTCTGACCGAGAATGAAGTTCGGGTTCGGTTGTTGCAAAAAGGGATTGATCTGGAAAACACTCCTCCCGCGGAACTACCACAATACCAGTCAAGAGTAATGGCAGTTCTGGACGAACTTCAGGCAGAAAAGAGAAACGCTTCTTCAGCACAGCCTTCTGTTTCTCAGCCCCTCAATATTAATGTTGGGAGTAATACTCAACCACCTGTAACAACTATTAATGCACCGGAAATTCCGGTTGAACCGATAACGACGCCTCAGGAAGCTGCGGCGGAAGCATCGCAGCGGGTTATAAAAGCGGCCATCGCAAAAAAGGAAGGTAAATCTATGATTTACGGGCACTCTCTTTTCGCTGACAAAACACTTGATGTCTTTCGAACCACAGATGGTGCACAGGCGCCCGAAACCTACGTTTTAGGTGATGGTGATGAAATTCGAATTTCAATCTTTGGCGCTTCACAAACAGATATTCAACAAAAGATAGCACCCGACGGATCAATACAACCTACGGGTGTTGCCAAGATTTATCTGAAAGGTCTCACATTGGCTCAGGCCCGTGAGGCTATTCCTCAAAGATTATCATCGGCTTATACTTTCAGACCAGACCAATTTGCGATAACCATTATAACTGCGCGCACAATCATGGTTAATGTTTTCGGGGAAGCTAACATAACTGGAGGCTTCAACATCTCAGCTTTGAACTCAGCGCTCAATGCATTATCTGTTGCGGGTGGACCGACCGAAATCGGGTCCGTGCGAAATATTCAAATAATCCGTGGAAACACGCGTAAAAACATCGATTTGTATGCCTTTATGAACGATCCTGCAGCACAGTTCCGGTTCGACCTTCAGAATAACGACATCATTTTTGTGCCAGTTGTCAAACTGTTGGTTTCCATCGAAGGAGCAGTTAACCGACCAATGGTTTATGAAATGCTTCCGGATGAAACACTTACCGACCTTATTAAATATGCAGGTGACGTACAAAAAGATATTTTCCCGGATTTCATACAAATTGAACGATATAGCAATGGTGAACCGCGTCTCTACGAATACAAACTCGAAGATGTACGCTCCGGGAAAACAAAAGTGGCGTTGAATAACGGCGATATCGTCCGTTTAAAAACGATAAGTAAACCAATGGATCAATATATTACAATAGAAGGAAGCGTTTATTATCCTGGGAGATACGATCTTTTATCAAATTCCAGGCTTAGCACACTGCTTTTGAATGCCAAACCTACCTTCGAGGCCAAAACTGACTTATTATTTGTCGAACGTTTTCGGTCAGATTTAACATCTGAAGTGCTTTCCTTGCCTTTCCCGGACGTAAAAACAGGTGCAAATGATTTTACACTTCAGCAACGCGATCGCATTCGGATCATGGACCTTGCATCATACAGGGACATTGACACGATTACAGTTGCAGGTCATGTACGTTCCCCCTTTAGAAAAACATTTGCCATTAACGACCGGATCACCGTAAAACAAGCCATCGATATGGCAGGAGGTTTAAAAACAAGTGCTTATCCTGTAGCCTATATCTTCCGCCGGAATCTTTTTAATCCATCAGAGATTAAATACATTCGGATTGAATTAAACGAATCGGACAAAATAGAATTACAGGCCGGTGATCATCTGAATATCTACGACAATACGACTTTTACAAATGTGGGTGAAGTGCGGGTTTTCGGAGCAGTAAAAAATCCAAACAGATTAACCTATGACCCAAGCCTTAAAATACGTGATGTATTAACCCATGCAGGAGGATTTACACCAGGTGCCGCCTTTAATCGGGTTGAAATTTTCCGTACCATACTCTCTCCCACCGAAAAAGCCAAACTCGAAATGATTACGATTGCGGTAGATTCAAACTACCAGGTTGTCAGCCCTATAAACTTTACGTTGCAACCTTACGACCAGTTAGTCGTGCGATTAACACCTGAATTCACCATGGGCCGTACGGTTGAAATTAATGGACAGGTAGAATACCCGGGAACTTATGCGCTCGAATCGAAACAAATTTCATTGAGTGAAGTAATCAAAATGGCAGGAGGTTTACTGGCAGATGCTGATCCCTATGGAAGCGGACTTTTTCGCACCTATCGAAAACGCGGAAACATCAGTATGAATTTGCAAAAAGCGTTACTTCACGACAAAAACCTGAAATATGACCCGATCCTATTCGAAGGAGATGTGATCAACATTAACCGGCTCGAAAATACCGTATCTATCCGTGGAATTGGAACACGCATGGCGCAATACTCAATTTATAATGACAGTTCCGAAGTCAAAAACGTTATTTTTCAGGGAGCAAAATCTGCCAAATGGTACATCGAAAACTTTGCAGGAGGGTTTGAAAGACGTGCTAACCGCAACAGCGTAACGGTAACCCTACCAAACGACCAGATGCTTTCAACCACGAAAACATTTCTTGTATTCCGAAAATATCCGAGAGCTAAACCAGGTACGATTATCAGTCTTCAGATGAAACCGCCAAAAGAAAAGCCGGCTGATGGTAAAGGGACCGATTGGGACAGTATAACCGGACGAACTACGGCATCATTAACCGCCGTGCTAACGCTTTATTTACTGATTCAACAGCTCAACAAATAAGCAGAAATTTGACTCAAATTATTGATCATTAATTTAAATCTCAAAGCATTAATAAAAATCAACAACTATTATCCATTTAATTACTTGTTAATTTTAATATTCACAATTCTCTGTTTTGGCATATTGAATCATAAAATACCCTACTATTTCAAAAGTAGGGATTGACGTAAATCTCAAAAAAAATCGCACTTATTAGCAGAAATCGATCAGCAATATGGGAGTGAAGAGGCGAAGCTGTAAATAAAAACCAACTAACAAAGTTCATATTGTCAGACTAAAATCAAACTGCTCAATGCATTTTGCAATTCGTGAATTCGTCTTAATCCGTGAAATCAATTCTTAAAATCTGCACGATAGCTGCTGCAAAAATAATTTCCCCATGAACGAACAACAAATCCCATTCCATCCAAAACCTATATCAGACAAACAAATCGACCCCCTCCTTTCCCTTGTTAAAACAATGTGGAATGGAAGAAAAACCATTGCCCGTGCGGTAGTTATAGGCGCAATATTGGGGGTTATCTTTGCGCTGTTTTCGCCAAAGGAATATACGGTATCTACGGTAATGGTTCCACAAATGTCCAGTGATAGTCAATCTAAGTTGGGTGGACTGGGAGGACTGGCAGCTCTGGCTGGTATCAACCTAAGTATGACACAGGAAAATGAACTGTCACCTATGATATATCCTCAAATTGTTAGTAGTATTCCTTTTCAGCTTGAACTTATGAACACACCTCTTAATTTTCAGGATTATCCAGGACCAATCACACTTTTGGATTATTATACAAAATACGGCAAACCTTCAATAATTGGAACAATAACAAAATACACCATTGGTCTTCCCGGAGTAATAATCGCTGCAATCAAGGGGAAATCCAAAGAACTGGCTCTTCCAGGTGACTCCGCGACTCAACTCATTTTGCTTACTGAAGAGCAGTCCCGAATACAAAAAAGAATGGATTATCTGGTGTCGCTGGATTTAAATGCCAAGGAAGGCTATATAACGCTTACAACACGAATGCCTGAAGCGCTGGCAGCAGCACAACTGGCGAAAAAAGCACAGATTTTAATGCAAAGTTACATCACCGAGTTTAAAATCGAAAAAGTCAAATCCAACCTCCACTTTATCCAGGGACGATACGATGAAACCAAATCAGAATTTGAAAAAGCGCAGGTCAGCCTGGCTTTAGTGAACGACCGCAATAAAAATTTCACAAGCGGTTTACCCCAAATCGAAGCTGATCGTATTCAAACCAGGTACACAATTGCGTTTAGCGTATTTCAGGAACTTGCCAAACAACTTGAACAGGCCAAAATACAAGTCAAGAAAGAAACACCCGTATTTACTATTATAGAACCCGTAATAGTTCCCTCAGAAAGATCCAAACCCAAACGCTTTACAATCCTTTTTATTTGGATCTTCCTTGGCGGCGCTATAGGTTCCGGAATTGTTTTTAGTAAGATCTACCTTAGCACAATTAAAAACCAGTGGGAAGAGAAGTAATGAAAGGACAGTTGGATGATAGCGAATTTTTAATTCTGTACTTTTTCTTCTATATCTTGTAAATCAAGATATACAAGAAAAAAATTGGGATTGGGTTTCTAAATATTTGAAATCCAATAAAAGAACTCACCGTGGGATTTCCCGATACAGATTCTATTTATCCAATGCATTTGAATCCTAATGTCCGCACCGCCATTACCTAAGTCTTCGGTGGTATCTAAAATTCGTTTAATCCAGAAGTATATTTCATCGAACCACTGGATTATCTCCCCTTTATCAATTTAAGGAACCTCTCCAACCTTGTTCTCACTGACTCCAGTGGCATTCAGTAAGAGGCTCCTGGCCTGAGAAAACAAGTTCTTGCAATGCGCGACTGCACAGAATGGCCGGAAGAATTAAATGCAGAAACTGTACGATTAATTGGAACAGAAAGACAACGAATAATAGATGAAGTTGCAGAATTGATCAATAATCACCTGAATCAAGAAGAAAAGTTGATGGCAATCAACCCTTACATTCATGGTGAAGCAAGCCAAAGGATTGTTAGTGCGCATTTATCTGATATATACACAATTAATTGGATCTTATCCACTCTAATATTATATTAACTTTTTTTATAGCTTTCTTGTGGAATTTAAAGGTATTCAATTATTTCTAAGAACGAAAATTAAACCATATTTAGGTTCAGACAATCGATTAAGAATAGCGAAAGGTGCATTTTGGGGAACTTTGGGTACAATTGCAACAAGAAGTATTACTATTATCCTCTCTTTTGCTTTAGCAAGAATTCTAGGAAAAGAGGGCTTTGGGGAGTATGGCATTATTCTTAACACTGCCACAATGATAAGTGGCTTTGTTGGATTAGGAATCGGCTCTACTGTAACCAGATACGTTGCAAACCTTAAAGTAAGGGAGCCAGAACGAGCAGGCAAAATAATTGGATTATCTTCAATTATAACCTGGTTCAGCGCAATTATCTATGGAGCTGTCTTTATCTATTTTGCGCCATGGTTAGCAAAAACGACTTTAGCAGCACCACATTTGGCACCCATGCTTCAGATTAGTTCAATTACAATTGGATTAGGGGTAGTAAATAGTGTCCAGATATCAACGTTAACAGGACTTGAATCATTCAAAGCATCTTCAATATTAAGTGCAATTTTTGGTATAATTCAATCCATGTTGGTAGTCTTGTTAGCATGGTATGCAGGGGTTAAAGGTGCAGTAATTGCACTTGCATTAACTACAAGTTTGACTGTTATAGCCTACTATATTGTTTCATGGAAGGAACTCAATAATGCAAAAATAAAAATTACTTTAAACGAAGCATGGAGCGAGTGGCGAGTACTTGTAAAATACAGTCTCCCGGCATTTCTCACGACTATTACAGTTGGACCTGTTATATGGGCATCAAACGCGTTTCTCGCAAACCAGCCAAATGGTTATGGGCAATTAGGAATATTTAATGCGGCCATTCAATGGCAAACATTTGTTCAATTTTTCCCTGCTTTAGTTTCTACAGCCGTTCTACCAGTTATGTCAGACTTGTATGGAAGAGGTGATATAAATGGAAGTATGAATATAATGTGGAAAATGATGCGCTATACAGCTTTTTTGGTAATACCATTGGCTGTTGTAGTCTCTCTTTTTAGTCCATTTATTATTGAACTTTATGGTAGTTCCTTTGCTGATGGATATTGGGTTATTGTAATTGTAGTTTTTACAACTGTATTATCATCCATTTCTGCTCATTTGGGTACATTTATTATTGCATCTGGGAAAATGTGGATTGGATTTGCAATTAATTGTGCCTGGGGTCTTTCATTTCTAATCTTTAGCTATTATTTTGTAAGATGGGGAGCTGAAGGACTAGCATCCGCCAAATTTTTAGCCTATTTGCTTCATTTGATTTGGTCCTTAGTTATTTGTATTGTTATCAGCAAGAAAATTAGCACAGGAACTAATCCAGACTTAACTTAATAAAAAACTCTATTTAACTAATTACGAAACAATAAGAAAGTAATATGGAAGAGAATAAATCTGAAAAAATAAAATTACCTCAATTAGATTATAGAATCCCCAAATGGAATTTTGATAAACTAAAAGAAAGGGTCTGCCCTATATGTAATTTTAATGATTCAAGTACCAGGCACATAAGACCAGATTTATTAACTGTTAAGTTCTGTAATATTTGCAATACCTTTTTTATTTCGCCAGCACCTTCTCAACAACAGTTGTCGTTATTTTATGTTAATTATGATGAAAACCACAGAAGGGATCCGCATATTGCTACAAAAAAACTTGTAAATTCTTATAAGCATATTAATCCACTTGCAGATTTTCGAATTCAGAAATTATCAAACTATATTTCATTTAAAAATTCAAAAATTCTTGACGTTGGATTCGGCAGGGCGAAATTATTATACTCATTATTGAAACTTGGTGCGATCACCTTTGGGATTGAACTAGATGAAAAAGCAATTGAATATGCAAAGGCATTGGGAATTCAAAAGGTAAATAAATGCAATATAGAAGATTTGAATAATGATACGAGATTTAATCTTATCATATTTGATGACTTAATCGAACATCCACTCCATCCAATGAGTTTAATTAAAAAAGCTTCTGACATACTTGAGGACAAAGGCCTTTTAATGATTTGGACCCCAAATGGCAAAACATCGATTAATGAAATATATCCAACAACATTTAGAGTTGATCTTGAGCATATGCAATACCTTACACCTGAAAGTTGTGAATTTATAGCTAACGAAGTTAATTTAAAAATTATTCACTTAGAAACACTAGGTTTTCCACATTTAAAGGGGCTGGAAAAGCCTTTGAAGACAAATCATAATTTTAAAATTAATCTAAAAAAAACAATAAAATTAATACCTGGAGCTATCGGCTTGTATAAACTTCTTAAAAAATTCAGGCAACAAACACCTTCAATAATCGTTGATGAAGAAAATAAAGGTGACTATCATCTTTTCTGCATAATGCAAAAATCAGTTCGATAAGAACAAAAGAATGAAATAAACTTGCGAAATAATCTTTTTATATATCATAAATTCAAATAATTAAATAAGTTTGATTGTATCATATTCTTCTTTAATTGGTTGTTAAATTAAACTGATTAATTACTGCGAATTTGACTAACCAAAAGAATAAAAATATCCATTCTCTTATAATGAGTTTGCAAACCTCAAAAATTAAATTTAATGAATATTGGAATTGTAACTACCTGGTTTGAAAGAGGCGCAGCTCATGTTTCAAGACAATTTGTAGATATACTAAAAGAAAAGCACAATATCTTTGTTTATGCCCGGGGTGGTGAAAATTATGCAAAAAATAATCCGGAATGGGATTTAGAATATGTCCATTGGGGCAAAGTAATTACATCTCCATTCGTTATAACGTTAATTGATAAAAGTGACTTTTCTTTCTGGATTGAGAAAAAAAATATCCAATTAGTAATATTTAATGAACAACATTGGTGGCTACCTGTTATTTGGTGTAATGCACTAGGGATAAAAACGTTAGCTTACATTGACTATTATACAAACCAAACCTTGCCATTTTTCAAAATATATGATGGATTAATATGTAATACTAAAAGACATTATTCTCTGTTTGAAAAATTCGGAAACGCACATTATTTGCCGTGGGGTACATCAATATCATTGTATAAACCTCAAAAAGAAAATATTGAGTTAGTAGACGACCAAAAAATAATATTTTTCCATTCTGCTGGAATGGCTCCCTTCAGAAAAGGAACTGACTTATTATTAAAGTCTTTTGAGGCAGCTAAAATAAACTCCAAATTAATTATTCATACACAGGTAAATTTAGCGAGTGTATTTCCACAATTAAAGAATCTCATTGATCATTTATTATTAGAATCAAGGCTTGAAATTATTGAAAAAACAGTTCCTGCACCGGGATTATACAAAGAAGGTGATATCTACGTTTACCCAAGCCGTTTAGATGGTATTGGTTTAACAATTACTGAGGCCCTTTCAAGTGGATTAGGCATTCTTGTGCCAGATAATGCACCAATGAACGAATTTGTAAACAAAGATACAGGACTAACCCTTAAAATAGACAAGTACTATTCTCGGGAAGATGGATATTATTGGCCATTATGCGAGATTTGTGAAAAAGACCTCACAAATAAGCTCGAATTTCTTGCAGAGAATAGGAATGAAGTTTTACGTTTGAAAATCAATTCCAGAACCTATTCTGAAAAATCACTCGATTGGAATAAAAATAAGGGAACGCTTTTGAGCATAATCGACATGACTGCCAATAAAGAAAATAATGCATCCTTAATAATATCCCAAATAATAAAATTTGAAAACACAGGAGTAAGGAAGTTAAATATCTCATATATTAAATATTTTAAAATTATTAAACTTTTATTGTACCTAAATAAAAAATTTAAATCATTGTCAACTAATACCAATTGACACTATAATCTGAGATGATAGAACTAATCATTATTCTCTTCTTTACATTCTTTGTAGTAATTCTTTTCTCTCAGTTTGGGGTAATTGTAAATGAGAGAGATATTAATTCCAATGGAGAGTTCCGATGGAACAGATATTATTTTGTATCGTTTATAATACTAACTTTATTTATTGGAACAAGAGAGGGTGTAGGCCGTGATTTCTATACTTATATTGAAAACTATTATACCGAAGGGCAAATTTTTGAAGCGATAGAATCGCGTGAGTTTGGATACATTTGGCTATCAAACATATTGCATTTTTTTAATTTAGACTATCATAGTTTTTTTCTGGCTACATCTTTCATTACAGTACTTCTACTTTTCAATAGTTTTAAAAATTTCTACCAATTACTGCCTATTGGTATTCTTTTATTTTTTATTGGAGGAATGTTCGGTTTTGTTATTAACGGCGTTAGACAAGGTATTGCGATGATGGCTTTCTATAATGCATTGAGGTTTATAAGCTGGGATGAAGTGAAGAAAAACGAACTGGAAAAATTTTTCTGGTTTTCTTTTTACATAGCTGTTGGAGCATTATTCCACTATTCAATTATAGCATTTATTCCATTTTATTTCATTTTGCAAAAAAGATTTTTGTCATTATTTAATCCACTGATTCTATCAATCATTGTAATTTCTGGATTTTTTATAAATGCAAATTCTTTTTTAGCTAATTTTTCGAATAGTGTAGTGAAATTAATTTCACTATTCAAAAATCGTTCTGACTTAACCTCCAATATTTTAGAGTTAGGTGGATTTCATATAGGAGCTTTCTTTATTTTATTGGTAAATCTCGCCCCTTTCTTGTTTTTCAATAAGGTTACAAAAGAATCTCCTGCCGCGAGACTATATTTTGTGCTTTTTGCTATTGGAACTGGATTAATGTATGCATTCTCACAATACCTATTGATTCATCGTATAATTCTATATTTATCTTTTTGTAGCATTTTTGTTTACCCCTATACTTACTTCTATTTTAAAAGACAAAGCCAGCAAAACTTTAATTATCTATTTTTAAATATTTCAATTCTATCTTTTCTATTAGTTAAATTTATATATTCATTACCAGAATTTATGGAATCAGATATTTTAAAAAATAATTTTTCTCTTTGGTTTATACCATTAATTAAATAATTATGCTGTCAATTATAATTCCGGTATTTAATCGAAAACAATGTGTTGCAGAAATGATAAAATGCATTATTTCGCAGACTTTTGCAGATTGGGAATTGCTATTGGTGGATGATGGCTCTACAGATGATACTTTTGAAATGATGCTTAAATACGCAACAGTCGATAAAAGAATTAAAGTTATCAGACGTGATCGATTGCCAAAGGGAGGATCAACATGCAGGAATATTGGATTAGAAAAAGCAGATGGTGAATATTTGATTTTTTTTGATTCAGATGATTTAATTTCTCTCACTTGTTTGGAGAATCGCGTACACTTTATGAATGAAAACAAGAATGTAGACTTTGGGATTTTTAGAGCAAGATCTTTTCAGAATTCTTTAGATCTCGAAAATGCACGTTTCTCCACATCCGATTATACATACGGAATAGATAAAAATGTAAAAAATCCAATATCTAAGCTTTTACGTGGTGAATATCCTTTTGTTGTATGCACAAATATTTACAGAAAAGTAGCCATACAAAATAAGAATATCAAATGGGATGAAAAAATGTCAGTTTTACAGGATATCGATTTTAACCTTGATACTTTATTTAAGGGGTTAAAGTATGCCTATGCTGATTACACTGACTTTGATTATTTTGTTAGAGTCTCTCATGATTCAAACTCAGTATCATCCAATCTATCAGATGATATTAAATATAATTCGGCTAAATATTTTATTAATAAAACTTTACTTAACATCAAACTATCTAAATCTAAGGAATATAAAAATGATTTTTGGGGTTTTATACTATTCTATTTCAATCGAATTATCAATGATAAAATCAAAGTGAAAGATTACTTATTATTTTGTAGTAACTATTATTCTAAATTTAGAGTTTCAAAATTAAATTTTATTTTAACATTTTCATACTTGTCTAATAAATATAATTATAACAAAAAAGTTATTGTTATACTACAATATTTCCTTTTCCCTAAATTATTATTTAAGAGAAAGGTCCTAATCCTAATTAAAAAATCCAATCTATTTTAATTACAAAGTAATTTCACCATATGTTACGCCTATTTTAGAATATACCAATGTGACTTTACATATACCTTTATGAAACAATACGATAAGATGAAAATAGTAAAAAAAAATTGTAAAGAAAATTATGGGAGAAAATAAGCAGAGAGTTATTGCATTTTATTTACCACAATTTCATCCCATTCCTGAAAATGATGCATGGTGGGGTAAAGGGTTTACTGAATGGACCAATGTTGGGAAAGCTAAACCTTTATTCAAAGGACATTACCAACCACATGTCCCTGCAGACTTGGGATATTATGATTTGCGAATGACAGAAGTACGTGAAGCACAAGCCGAAATGGCACGGTATGCGGGAGTAGAAGGATTTTGCTATTATCAGTACTGGTTTGCAGGAAAGCAGCTATTAGAAAGACCTTTTAATGAGGTTTTAACTTCTGGGAAACCAGATTTGCCTTTTTGTCTATGTTGGGCCAATGAAACATGGAGTGGAATATGGCATGGAAGCCCAAATAAAATATTGATTGAACAAACTTATCCTGGAATTGAGGACTATACCAAACATTTTTATGCAAATTTAGATGCTTTTCGTGATGATCGTTACATTAAAGTGGATAATAAACCTATATTTTGTATTTACAGCCCATTTAAAATCCCTGATATTAACGCATTTTTAGGCTGTTGGAAAGAACTAGCTTTGAAAAATGGAATAAAAGGAATTCATTTTATTGGTTTGGCATTTAAAGAGAATGAAGCTAAGCAATTGCTGAAATTAGGTTTTGATGCAGTAAATATTAGTTGGCAAAAAACGGTAATGATTGAAGATTATACAGCAAAATTTGTATGGAATAAGTTTTCAGAAATTCTTTTCAAAGGAAAATTGAAATTCTCAATCTGGGATTATAAAATGTGTGCTCAAAAATTCACGAGTAAATTAGATGGCGAGCTCAATTTCTATCCAACTATACTATCCGGATGGGATAACTCACCAAGATCTGGTAGAAGAGGACTAATATTTAAAAACTATACACCAGAAAACTTCGATATACATGTTAAAAAAGTATTGAACAAGACAATATTAAAACCTTATGAAACGAATATTATTTTCCTTAAATCTTGGAACGAGTGGGCGGAAGGAAATTATGTAGAACCAGATTTAAAATACGGTTGGGATTTCCTGAACGTTTTAAAAAATAATTTCATAGAAAAAAATGTACATTAAAAAAATAATGCTTGTTTTTGGCACTCGTCCGGAAGCAATCAAGATGGCACCTTTAGTAAAAGAATTACAAAAGTATCCGACCCAATTTAATACGATTGTATGTGTAACCGGTCAACATCGTGAAATGTTAGACCAGGTTTTAGAATTATTTGAAATAAAACCTGATTACGATTTAAATATCATGAAACAGGGACAGGATTTGTACGATATTACTGCAAGAGTATTATTGGGAATGAGAGACGTCCTTACACTAATAAAACCGGATATCGTTTTGGTTCATGGTGATACAACTACATCAATGGCGTCTGCTTTAGCGGCATTTTACCAACAAATTCCTGTCGGGCATATAGAAGCAGGACTTCGAACTCGTAATATATATAATCCCTGGCCGGAAGAGATGAATCGATTAATAACAGGACGCATTGCAACATATAATTTTTCACCAACGCAGTTAAGCAAACAAAACTTAATGGATGAAGGTATTAAAGAGGATACTATTTTAGTTACTGGAAATACTGTTATTGATGCTCTTTATAGGGTTATTGATAATATTCAAAACAATGAAAACATGCAAATTGAGCTTGATGCAGAACTGATAAAGATGGGATATAATACCAACCGGTTGGATAAAAACAGACGATTGATATTGATTACAGGCCATAGGAGAGAAAATTTCGGAGATGGATTTATTGATATTTGTAGGGCGATTAAGGCTTTGACAGATAAATATCCTCAAGTAGATTTTGTATATCCAATGCATATGAATCCGAATGTCCGTAAACCAATCCATGAAGTATTTGATGGTGCTATTAATACAAATATGTTTTTTATAGAACCTTTAGACTATTTACCATTTGTTTATTTAATGAGTAAATCTACATTTTTGCTCACGGATAGTGGTGGAGTTCAGGAGGAAGCGCCCGGATTAGGTAAGCCTGTTCTGGTTATGCGTAATACGACTGAAAGACCAGAAGCACTTGATGCTGGTACTGTCAAATTAGTTGGGACAGATTATAATAAAATTATCTATGAAGTTTCAAAATTACTGGATGATAAACAATATTACGATTCCATGAGCAAAGCAATAAATCCATATGGCGATGGAAAGGCTTGCGAAAGAATTGTGTTAAACTTACGTGAAATATAATTATGAAACATAAACAGACGATAATTTTTATTGCTGGAGGATTGAATCTCCCAGATATAATTAAACGGATTAAAACATTTTATAATTCTGATTATGAAATAGAGGTTTATGGTTTCGACAGAGAAAATTATATGAATATTAATTCATTACCTGATGGAATAAAACCGATTAATCTTGGTCGCATTGAAGATGGGAAAAACTATATAAGAAGTTTTTTTTTTCATAGAAAGAAATTGCTTCCTATTTTTGCAAATAACAAAAAAAAAGATGTAGTATATTTTTGTTTTGGATTTTTCCCAGCATTTTGGGCAGCACTTTACTGCAAAAAAAAATTTATTTATCAAGTGCCTGATTTAAACTATCTTAATCTTTCAAATTCGTTATTAGTGAATCTATTTAGAAGGATTGATAAATATATAATTCGAAAATCTGCGTTGACAATTTTTTCCTCATACGGGTTCAAAAATTATTTATTTGGAATTGGTTTATTATCTAACATATTAGTTCAACCTAACAAAATGAACGTATTTTTTAAGGATGTTCAGCGAGATTTAGAATCTTTGCCCCAAAATAAAGGAATATCTTTTGGTTTTATTGGAGGATTGAGGTATCCTAATACAGTATTTCGTTTTGCAAAGGTAGTCGGTACATATTTTCCAATGCATCGATTTCTGTTTTACGGTGACGGTCATTTTAGAGATGAGGTTGCTGATATTGCAACCACATATGAAAATGTTCATTTCTATGGAAAATTCAAAAACCCTGAAGATTTAATGGATATTTATACGAAAATTGATGTCGTTGTAGCTTGTTATGATACATCAACAATGAATGAAAGGATTGCGGAACCTAATAAGCTATACGAATCTCTTTTCTTTACTAAACCCATTATAGTTTCTGAAAATACTTTTCTTTCAGAACGGGTTAGAGATCTTCAATGTGGCTTTGCAATAGATGCAACTGTAGATCAAAATATTATTCATTTTATTAAATCATTAACTATTCTTCAAATAAACGAAATCAAAGAAAAAATATTTTCAATTAATAAATCAGAAATAATTGATGACCCACAGGCAGTTTTTAACTGTATAGATAAATTGATATAATTATATTATAAAATGGAAAATAACGATTTTATTCTTATTACAGGTGGCTCAGGTTTTATAGGTACTAATTTGATTGAGCTTTTTGAAAAAAAAAATTATAAGTTTCTTAATTTCGACAAAATGGGGCCAAGAAAGGAAAATCAATCTCCATATTGGTATGAAGGAAATATTCTGGATAAAAGTATTTTAGAAAAAGTATTTGAGAAATATAAACCAACAATAGTTATACATTTAGCCGCAAAAACTGACACATCAAGTGATAAGTTGGATGATTATATCGACAACACTAAAGGTACTGAAAATATTATTACTACGATTGAAAATTGTAGTTCTGTCCAACGAGCGATAATCACTTCAACACAATATGTTTATAAAAATAGCACAAAACCTTTTCCACTGAAAGATGATGAATATCTCCCCCATACTGGATATGGAATGAGTAAAAAGGTAACTGAAGAGTTAACTAGGAACTCATCAATGAAATGCATATGGACTATAGTTAGGCCTACAAATGTTTGGGGCCCCTGGAATTTACGCTATCCGCTTCAATTATGGAAAATAGTAGATAAAGGATTATATGCACATCCAACTAGAAGACAAGTAGTTAGAACATATGCATATGTTAAAAATTTAACGCATCAATTAGATGCCATAATAAATGCCAACGAAATTAGAATAAATAAAAAAACGTTTTATTTAGGTGATTTACCAATGGATTCATATTTCTGGGTAAATGAACTATCTATGCAACTAAGAGGAAAAAAAATTATTCATTTACCTCAAATATTCTTTCGTCTTGCAGCTCTTATAGGAGATATGCTGATGAAATTCAACATAAATAGTCCAATTCACTCGCAAAGATTTTATAATATGATAGTGGATTATTATGCTCCAACTAATGTGACAATAAAAGAGTTTGGTTTGTATTCAGAGGACTTAAGTCTTTGCATGAGAGAAACAAATGATTGGATAAAAGGAGAGGGAGTTGAATACTTTGATTATTGGAAAAATAAAAAATATTGATAGGACTAAAGCATTTTATTGAGCTTAATAATCTAAATGCAGTCGACCTATTTATTTTTTTATCGACTTGTAAAACTGTGTGAAAGCAAATTTCACCACTAATTTTGTTTGCTGTAATTCTATGAATAATTTTTATAAACCAAAATAAATACCTGATATTCATTTGATTTATAAATTTTTGACAGACTTTATTTAGGAGCGTGGCAAATGTGCATGTCTCATTTGTGTTATTCTTAATAATGATTAAATTGTCTTTTGAAGTTATTTTTAGATGTAGCTATTAAATTACCTACTAAATACAATTATGATGAAAATTCATCTTAAATTTTGTATAGCAGCAAAAACTTGTATTGTATTATTTATGTTGGTAATGATAACAACCGTATCAAATGCCCAACTAAAAAACTATGATGGTATAAAATTTCCAACAAAATTCTATCCTATTCTGCCTTGGAACAATGTTGATTCTGGAGATTCTTTAAAAGATATTGCTGACTGCAATTTTAATACCGTTTTTATCTTAAGACCTAATGATATACATCGAGTCGAAAAATTAGGCTTAAAGGCAATTATGTATATGGATTTTCATGTAAAACCAGACATTAATAATTTGAGGTTATTTCGTAATTTAACTGATCAAGAAATTGAAAATAAAGTTATAAATCTTATCAGCATAACAGGTAATAGTAAAGCTATCATAGGCTATTTTTTAATGGATGAACCTTCTGCTTTAGATTTTCATGCCTTAGGAGTTGCTGTCGCAGCAATAAAAAAATATGCCAGGGGTAAACTTATTTATATCAATCTCCTACCAAATTATGCAACTCTTTCGAAATTAAATCAAATAAATTCGCAGTTAGGTACAAAAACATACACAGAATATCTTGAACGATATATAAACGAGGTTAAACCTCAATTTATTAGTTATGATAATTATATGGTGCCATTTTCGATGAATCTAAAAGATAAAGAGAGTGCATCAAGTTATTATACGAATCTTTTAGAGATAAGACAGATCTCTTTGAAATATAATTTACCATGTTGGAACACGGTTTGCTCAAATCAAATACGGAAAAATACACCAATCCCTACATTGCACAGTTTGCTATTTCAGGCTTATACTTCCCTGGCTGCTGGTTATAATGGAATTTTGTGGTATACTTATCTACATACGGGGTATGATTACTGTCCGATAGATAAAAATAAAAATAAAACTGCAACATGGTATTCTCTGCAAGAAGTTAACAGGCAAATTTCATCCCTTGGCTCACTAATGAATCAACTTGTCTCGACGGGAGTATATTTCACTTCCCCAGCACCTGATGAATCACTTCCGCTGTTACCTGGGAACGTTGTAGAATCAGTAAATAGCGATGGGCCAATGATGATTGGTGAATTTGTAAATGACATTGGGAAAAGATATGTTATGATTGTTAACTTAAGTCTCGATCATTCGGTAAAGTTTGCCTTTTCATCAAAAATAGCTCAAGGAAATACATGGGTAATATCAATGAATAAAGATAAGTATCAAATGCCGAAAATGAAAAAAAGAGACATGAGCAATTACAAAAGTGGATATTTGTTGAAGGCAGGTGAGGGTGTTTTAATAAAGGCTGGGGAATAAGCTAACTTGTCAGTCTGAAACCTCGAATTTTTCATTCGAACCTTTTATGACCTCTTACCATTTTACATCTTTTAGCAGAATAAGCAGATTTTTAGGAATCTAATTTTCACAATTGAAAAAAGTATTCTTGTATTGTTTAATCCGATTGATGGATCCCATTAAAGAATACATTACTAATATTCAAAAGATTCAGCAATGATTAGTTTTAAATCAACCAATTGGATCGAATTACGATTCAGAAAGTTAATATAGTCAAAATAAAATAATCTCCTTGGTAAATCGTCTATGTGCGATCTTAAATAGCAATTAGCTTACTATGTGAAACCATCCCATACGTATATTGCACCATTCACCATTCTATGTGCGATCTTACGATGGTTTTGTGTCATGATTAGATTATTTTGTGACACCTACCCAAGGCATTGTGTCATGCTCCCAGTATTGCGCAACTTATCGATGCCACTAAATCATTTTAAATTGATTTTGAGCACCTTAACAATGAAATTGCGATAGCTTAAGTGCGCTCCTCAAAGTCATAAAAAAACCCTAAGCTCCCTGCACCGGAATTTTCAATTCGCATTACCTCAGAACAAGTAAAGAAGCACATGTAAATTATACAAATTCATCTCGAATTGCTCTTCTAATAGTCTGTTATACTTATTATTAGCCATATATACATATACGGAATTACTTTTGCAACTGCAGAAAATTACTTTATATCCTCTGTTGGAGGTTCCGTATACGTTTTGCTTTTTCTGCGACCAGTGTAACCTAAAATGATCCTTGCATTGTAATCTCGGTTACCTGCAATGCAGGAATCATAGCAGGAACAACAAGTTTTTGCCCTAGACAAAGTGCAGTAAGCTATTTCGTCGCTGAAATTGCCAATGCGACATCATATATTTGAACATTACCCTCAGGTGCAACCGGAACGAGCACAACAAACATCATCACCGTGAATTTTGAAACCAGGGCAGTCTCAGAAAATATTACTATTAAAAGAAATAATTCTTTTGGAGAGGGAATTAACTCAACTTTGGCGATCAATGTAAATGAACAAACTGAAAAGTCAGTTATTATTTCGGGGCCGGAAACAATTTGTCAGGGACAAACAGCCAATTATACAGTTTCTGATATTACGAATGCAACCTCCTACTCCTAGACAATACTTTTAGGAGTCACCGGAACAAGTATTACGAACAGTATTGAAGTAAATTTTGAAACTACTGCCGTTTAGGGCAACATTCTTATGAAAGGAACCAATTTATGCATGGAACGATCGGTTTCAATCTTATCTAATAAGGTGAATGAAAAGACCGCTATTCCAGTAATAACTTTAAAAAGTAAACTCTTACATTCTAATGCTGCAATCGACAATCAATGGTACAACCAAATAGGTAAGATTATTGGTGCGTTAGATCAAAACTTTATAGTAAATTCTGTAGGCGAGTATTATGATATTGTATCACTGCAAGGCTGTAAATCCGCTCCTTCAGAAACCGAACGAATCCTACAAACTGACACTGACGTGGCGAAAAATAATTTGCCAATTTATGTTTATCCAAATCCTTTTTCAAGTGAAATACTTTTTGAATTGGAAAGGAGTAAAGGAATTTTAAAATTCTTTTGGTCATGTCATTTTAAAGAGTAGTTTCTCTCATAAAGTCATTGTTGTGACATCCAATATTGCTCCTATTATTTATTTTTTTATAGTTGAGTCTGGAAATACGCAAGTAATTAAAAAGATAGTAAAAAATTGAATATCTGAAGGGAGGTTCTAAAAATTCCTTTTTTTAATATTCTTCAGTCAAATTCTTCTGATCAAACGGTAATTTGATCTTTCTGTATTTTATGCAATCTTTAGACTGCAATTAGAAGACCTAATTTGTGGTCTTTTATTGACAAAAATTATCTGATTCTTTCAATTTTCGTTTGCTTATATATTGTTTTACAGCTTTTAAGCAATTCTTCTGATCAATTGTTCGTATCTGAAAATATTGTATGTCAGATTAATTAGTCCTAAAATACCAGTTGCCCTGGGTAATCCGACAGACCAGATATACAATCCTCTCATGCTTTGTTCCATAAATCCAAAAACGTGTTCTACCCGGGCTCTTGTTTTTGATTTTATTCTGTTATTTGCTTGTTGTTCTGTAGTTAATGGGTTATTACGGTATCCTTTTTCGCATACTTGATTACTCATTTTGTGATCTATTATTGCTTGCTCCTGATTGGCTCCGGTATAAGCACTGTCTGCATAAAGTTGTTGATTTTCATCTTCTTCCGAAAGCAGCATATCCAGAACCTTTGAATCGTGTACAGAAGCATCAGAAACCATGTAAACGTCTATTAACTTGCTTTTCCCATCAATCTTGATGTGATTCTTATATCCATAGTAGTTTTCACCATTCTTCTTTGTCCAACGTGCATCAATATCCTTATGGCTTTTCTTATGCGGCTTGTCGTTCCAAAGTTCATCACCGTTATCTTCCTTAATCTGCTTGTTTTCATCCCTATTGTTGCGTTGAATTGGAACTTCTGTAAAACTGGCATCTATTATTTTACCTTCGTTAAATATCAGACCTTTGTCTCCCAGGTAAATACGGAACCTGATGAATAAATCTTCGACAATCCCCATTTGTGTGAGTTTCTCGCGAAAAGCCCAGATGGTCTTTTCATCAGGAACTTTATCACCGCTTTCCAGTCCCAGAAACTTTTTAAAGCTCATACGGTCAATTATTTGGTATTCCACCTGCTGATCTCCAAGATTATAATATCGTTGTATAAGCATGATCTTGAACATTAACAATACATCAAAGGGCTTGGCACCAGCATTATTCTTTTTATTGGTGTTTAAAAGCTTTTCTTCTAAGATCGGTCTAAAAAACTCAAAATCAACAACTTTACTGATTGCTTCCAATGGATTTCCCATTTCAGTAAGCTGTTGAGCCGCAAACTGTTTGTCGAATAGACCTATTTTACCAGTGGGTTTATACTTTTTTGACATTACTTGATGGTTATCGGGTTTTTCAATAGCCAAATATAATATATTTAATTGATATACTGATATTTAAATTATAGAACCTCCCTGAAGTGAAAATGAGGATCATTAAATATAACTCAACTACACGTGATCATTTTGAGAGTATCATCAGTGTTATGGACTAAATAAAAACGCACTAGAACCATACTAATTATTATATAATGCAAAAGTACTTTAATGTTTTTTTGGAATTCAATCATTGGGAAATTGATAATATTATTCAAAATACAATTAAGGATAGGAAAAAAGGTTATGTATGTGTTGTTGACGGTAACGTACTTACTACAGCCCACAAAGATATTAAATATAGAGAAATTATTAACGGAGGACTTGTCAATCTATGCGATGGAAGTTCAATCGCCTTATTAGCCGGGAAAATTCATAATCAAAAATTCACCACCTTTACAGGTCCAGAAATTTTTGCTACATATGTAAAAAAAAATTATAGACAATATTTTGTCGGTAATACAGAAGAAAATCTCGAACGTCTAAAATCTCGGTTCATCGAGTTTGGATATGATATCACAAGATTTAAATTTGACCCATTACCTTTTAGAAATGTTGAAGATTTTGATTATGCTTCAATTGCAAATCATATCAATGAATTTTCTCCTGAAATTATTTGGATTTCATTAGGAGCTCCGAAACAAGAAATCTTCATTAGTAAACTTTACCCCTCTATTGAAAGAGGGGTATTATTCGCTATTGGTGCAGCTTTTAATCTTTTTTTAGGTGATAAAGAAAACAAAAGAGCTCCAGAAATATTGAGAAGGATGCATTTGGAGTGGCTTTATCGTGTTATCCAAGACCCTGGAAGAGTGGGTAAAAGAGCATTGAATTATTTAATCCTTTTGCCAATATTAATTTTTGAAGAAATAAAAAAGTCAAATTTTAAATAATAAATAGTGAAACAACTAGTACGCAACGTTAAAATATTGGGAACCGGTTCATATGTCCCGGAAACAATATACACAAATGAATACCTTGAAACTATTTTGCCTACAAGTGCACAATGGATATATGAAAATGTGGGCATTAAAGAAAGGCATATTGCAGCCGCGAATCAGGCGACAAGTGATTTATCTGCAATTGCCGGTCAACGTGCAATTGATGATGCAGGGTTAAAAAATGAAGACATTGAATTGATTATTGTAGCAACATCAACCCCCGACAGAAAAGCTCCATCAACAGCTGCTTTTGTACAACATAAATTAAATGCCTACAACGCTGCGGCATTTGATTTGACAGCAGTTTGCAGTGGGTTTTTATTTGGGATGTCCGTTGCCAGTCAGTATATTGCTTCAGGCGTTTATCACAATATATTGGTAATTGGAGCGGATACTTTCTCTAAAATTACAGATTGGCGAAGAAGAGATGCCGTCTTTTTTGGAGATGGTGCAGGAGCCGCTGTTGTAACCTCCGCCAACGTCACCGAAGGATTCTTGGCATACAGATTATATACAGACACTACGAATGAAATGTTGGGTTTTACAATTCCAGGTGGTGGATCTGAAATCCCTTTACATGCTGATAATATGGACGAACAGTATTTTAAAATGAATGGGAAGGCTGTTTTCGCTTCAGCCACAAAAGCACTTCCCAAAGCAATTAATCAGGTTCTTGAGGATACCGGACTTACAATTGATGACATAGACATTATGATTCCGCACCAGCCGAGTATACGGATTTTACAAAAAACGGCAGAAATGATTGGCTTGCCTTTTGAAAAAGTGATGACCAATATGGACAAATATGCAAATACCTCAGGAGCAACCATTCCGATCTTATTAGACGAAGTCAATAAATCAGGAAAGTTGAAAAGAGGAGATATCGTTTTATTTGCCGCAGTGGGTAGCGGATGGACCTATGGAGCTTCAATCATTAAATGGGCATAATATGATTTTAATAACAGGTGCTTCGAAAGGTATTGGACGCTATTTGTTTACGCGTTTTAAACAGGAAGGATTAAATATTATCGGAACGTACAATTCCACAACTGATGGGTTGGATAAAGATATAAACTTCTACTACAGAGTGGATGTTTCGGATAGTAAAGCTGTTGAAGCAATGATTGCTTCTTTAACGGACTCACTTTCGCAAATAGTTTTATTGAATTGTGCAGGTATTTCGTACAACTCCTATGCTCACAAAGCAGACATAGCAATTTGGAGTCGTGTGATTGATGTAAATTTAAAAGGAAGCTTCAATGTAATACATGAAGTTCTGCCAATTATGCGAGAGCAGGGTTATGGTCGTATTATTAACTTTTCTTCCGTAGTTACGTCTTTACCTACTCCAGGCATTAGTGCTTATGCTGCTTCTAAAGCGGGATTACTGGGCTTGACAAAATCGTTAGCTGCAGAAAATGCATCGAAGGGAATAACGATCAACGCCATCAACCTGGGCTATGTCAATATTGGCATGGGTATAAATGATGTACCTGCTGCTTACCAGGAAAAAATGAAGGCGCAAATCCCTGCAGGTAGATTTTGTGAACCTGAAGAAGTATATAATACCGTGAGATACTTAATACAAACGGAATATGTAAATGGTGCGGCAATTGATATTAACGGAGCATTAATATAAAATCTATGGAACTTTCATTTGCACATTTCGACTTTACTAAGAATTTAGCTCAGCAAAGAACTCTATTTAAAGATTGCTTCCCTGAAACCAAAGGCGAAGTAATCCAGGAAGAGGTCTATTACAAGTGGAAATTTCATTCGTTCCCCCAGGCCATTACGTCGTATGAATTTGCTTGTTATGCCGATTCAGAAATGGTGGGTTATTATGCCGCCATCCCATATCGCTATAAAATTGGAACAAAAGTTACAGTAGTAGGAATGGTTTGTGATGTAATGACCAGTTCAAAGCAGCGTGGCAAAGGCATTTTCACCAAAATGGGAAATTATTCGACTAATGAATTAGCTGCTGAAGTTCCATTTACAATAGGTTATCCAATAAGAAAGGAGGTAATACCAGGGCATTTAAAAATAGGTTGGAAAATACCTTTTAATCTGCCTTTATATATGAAGTTTATTTGTTTGAATTCTTTGCTTAGAACCAAGAAGTTAGGATTTCTGGCTCCCTTGACAAATGGCTTAATTAGTATATATAATGGCATCGTTAAAACAAAATTAAATAAACGATACAGTTTTTCACTTACAACGAATATCAATTATGTAAACGGTTACGATGCTTTTGTGAAAGAATGGAGTGCGTCTGTACCGAATGCCTTGATTAAAGATTTGTCATTTGCACTTTGGAGATACAGCGCACCGGAAAGAGCATACAAATTTCTTTCAATCAACAGCATTAAAGGTAAAATGATAGGCTTTGTTTCATTTAGAAAAATCCTGAAAGAAGGGATTCCCTCCTACGGAATTCTTGATTATATGGTTTTACCGGGTGAGGAGAAATGCCATGGATTAATAAACAGCGTGTTAATGGAGAAGGCCAAAGAAGATAATGTGGAGGTTATAATGACCATGATGAGTCAAAAATCTGCTACAGAATATCAGTTGTTTAGAAATGGGTTCTTTAAAAGCCCTTATGTTTTTCAACTAATTATTAAAAATCTCACGAAAGAGTTTAGCGATGAAGAATTATTCATCGAAAAAAACTGGCATTTAATGTGGGTCGATTCTGATGATTTATAACTATGAACATATTAACATTTGATATAGAAGACTGGTATAATTGTGATTTTATAACAACTGATTTCAACTGGGATAAGTACGAAGTTCGCATATATGAAGGAGTGGAACGGATTCTCCAAGAACTTGAAAACCGGAATGTTAAAGCCACCTTCTTTTGTTTGGGCTGGATTGCAGAAAAGCATCCCGATGTAATCCGTTGGATTCATGCAAATGGACATCATATTGGCTGTCATTCGTACCAACACGAATTGGCATTTCGATTTGATAGAGATGGTTTCAAACAAGATACAGAGAAGTCGAAAAAACTCATTGAAGACCTTATTGGTGTGCCGATTAATGCATTCCGGGCTCCGGGCTTTTCAATATCTGAACAAAATGTGTGGGCGTTGGAAGTGCTTAGCGAATTGGGATTTGAGTATGACTGTTCGGTTTTTCCGGCACGGCACGACTACGGCGGTTTTGCAAGCTATGGTAAAGCGGAACCTGCTATCTTGAAATTGTCCAATGGGGCTCAATTAAAGGAGTTTCCGATAAATATTCAATATCTTTTAGGCAAAGATATCGTTTTTTCCGGTGGAGGATTTTTTCGATTCTTCCCATATAGATTGATCAGGTACTGGTCAAAGAACTCACCTTATATCATGACCTATTTCCATACACGCGATTTTGATCCTGGACAACCCATCATTGATTCACTTCCAATGATGCGTAAATTTAAATCATATGTAGGTCTGTCCACTTCCTTTGCTAAATTTCAGAATTTTCTGGGTGATTTTGATTTTGTAAGTGTAAAAGAAGCAAATGAGCTCATCGATTGGAATACAATGCGAATAATTCAACTTTAAGAAAGCAACCATTGCATTTCATTTGAATCGTTTCGCCATCAAAATATTATGCGCTAACCCTACTAAGTCTAAAGAATAAATGAACTATATTTTACTCTTCATCGCACTTTTTGTTCTTCAATTTGCCTACTTAAGGGTAGCCATGAGATTTCGTATCATAGACAAACCTAACGAGCGCAGCCTACATTCTTTCAGCACATTGAGAGGCGGAGGGATCATATTCTATGTAGGTATGCTGCTTTATTTTCTGTTTGATGGTTTTCAATATCCATGGTTTTTCCTGGGCTTAACATTGATTGCAGCAGTCAGTTTTGTCGATGATATCCGGCCCCAACCGGCACGGTTCCGTCTGCTAATTCACTTTGCAGCTTTGGCATTGATGTTTAATCAATTGAATTTGTTCCACTTCCCATGGTATTACACATTACCTGTCTGGGTGGTTTTTGCATATATACTGAATGCTTACAATTTTATGGATGGCATCAATGGAATAACAGGGGGTTATAGTTTAGTAGTAGCCTTTGCATTGTGGCATATAAATAATCATCAAATTTTATTTGTAGATAATGACTTAATATACACATTTATAGCTTCATTAATTGTTTTCAATTTCTTTAATTTCAGACGCGTCGCCAAGTGTTTTGCCGGCGATGTAGGAGCTATTTCTGCAGCATTTATTCTCTCATTAATGCTTGGTTTACTTGTTTTAAAGACAGGTGATTTAAGCTACATCGTTCTTTTGGCCGTTTACGGTATCGACACAGTTCTTACCATCATTTACCGGCTGATTCTAAAAGAAAACATTTTTAAAGCTCACCGGATGCATGTTTATCAGTTAATGGCCAACGAACTTAAAATGCCACATATTCTGGTTACTGTTATTTACTGCCTTTTACAAGGGTTGATCGTCGCGGGACTGATTTTAGCGAATGATCGCTACAGATATGCTTTTAGTGTAATTATTACGTTATCTGTATTTTATGTGCTATTTATGAAAAAATATTTTCACTTGCACCAACGGATTTGATTCCATCGAATCTACGTAGAAGGTGAGATTCAATAAATTTTTTGGATGGGATAAACTGGAGCAAATCACGTCTATCAATCTGATTATACATTTGACAGGGGAAAGGTGTTAAAATTGCCTCCAAAAATTTATGGAAATAATAGCATAGAAATTGAAACTGTCAGAGGACATTATTGATTTTTTCGAATACGACAATCTATCATTTCTAATACCTCCGCCAGATTTAAAGAATTAGCTTTAACTTGCCAAAAGCAGTTGAAAAAATAAGGCCAGTAAAATGAATATACTTATCACAGGTATCCACGGCTTCGTTGGAAGTAACCTGGTCTCTGCCCTCAAAAACCAGCACACTATTTACGGTTTGGACATTGTTTCACCACAAAAGAATGGGGTTAATAATACTTTTGGATGGGATGAACTGGGCAAGATTCCGCCAGTAGAAATCATTATCCACTTAGCCGGAAAAGCACATGATATCAAGAAACAAGCTGATTCGCAGGTCTACTTTGATATAAATACTGGCTTGACTCAAAAAATATACGATTGGTTTCTCGCTTCAGAAGCTAAAAAGTTTATCTTTTTTAGCACAGTAAAAGCGGCCGCCGATAGCATAGAAGAAGGCGAGGTATTGACAGAAGAAATCATTCCCAATCCCAAAGGTCCATATGGTGAAAGTAAATTGGCAGCTGAAATATACATTCTAAAACATGTTTCAGCCGATAAGTTGGTGTATATTCTTCGACCTTGCATGATCTATGGATCGGGCAATAAAGGCAATTTGAATTTATTGTATAAAATACAACAAAAAGGACTTCCCTGGCCTTTAGGTGCGTTTGAAAATAAAAGATCTTTCTGCTCAGTTGACAATATTTTGTTTGTAGTTCAACAATTGATTGATCAAAACATTGAATCAGGAGTATACCAGGTGGCCGATGATGAAGCATTATCAACCAATGAGCTTATAACGTTGATGGCATCGTCGCACAATAGAGAAGCCCGGATATGGAAAATACCTGTTAAACTGGTAACCATCATTGCACGGATTGGGGACCTTTTTCATCTCCCGTTAAACAGTGATCGATTAAAAAAATTGACTGAATCATATGTGGTCTCCAATCAAAAAATTAAGAGCTCCATAGGGGTGAAACAAATGCCCGAATCAGCCGTTAAAGGTTTAACAAAGACATTTAATCTCTTCGGAACATAAATAATACAATTATGCAATTCAATTTCAATACTGATGCATTCATTCAGAATCATGTAACGTTAAGGCAGGAAAGCCTTTTGAAGCCAGATCTTGACAGGTATTTTACATCTTTGAGGAGTCGAACCCAGAACAAATCAGTATTGGTCATTGGAGGAGCCGGAACCATTGGATCATCCTATATTAAAGCTATTTCAAAATTTGATATCAGAAAATTAGTTGTTGTTGATATCAACGAGAATGGATTAACGGAATTGGTACGCGACTTAAGAAGTTCAACTGAATACAATATTCCCGATGACTTCATAACCTACCCGGTTAACTTTGGTGACCGGGTATTTGAAAAAATATTTCGCCATCACGGACCATTTGAAATTGTTGCCAACTTTGCAGCCCATAAGCATGTGCGAAGCGAAAAAGATATTTTTTCAATAGAGGCAATGATCGAAAATAATGTACTTCGGGCCCGAAAACTCCTGGACTTATTGCTCGAGTTTCCACCAGAACATTTTTTCTGTGTTTCAACAGACAAAGCTGCCAATCCTGTCAACATCATGGGTGCCAGCAAAAAATTAATGGAAGAGTTGATTATGGCTTATTCAGATAAACTACCCATTAAAACAGCACGCTTTGCCAATGTCGCTTTCTCAAATGGAAGTTTGCCTTTAGGTTTTCTTGAACGTCTTAGTAAACATCAACCCTTGTCTTGTCCGCTTGGTATCCGGCGTTTTTTTGTTTCCCCGCAGGAATCAGGAGAGCTGTGTCTTATTGCATCTTTAATGGGCGAGTCGGGAGATATTTTCTTCCCTAAGCTGAATGAAAATCGTGATATGATCCCCTTTGATAAAATCGCTAAAGACCTGCTTAAAAGTCTGGACTTGGAACCGGATATTTGCCAATCAGAAGAAGAAGCGAAACAAAAGGCTTTATCACTCAATGAAAAGTCGAAAACCTATCCCATATATTTTTTCGATTCCGATACCTCAGGAGAAAAAGCCTTTGAGGAGTTTTATACCGAAAAAGAAGAGCTCGACAACGATTCATTTATTAATCTGGGAGTCGTAAAAAATTCAAAAAAAAGAAGTATATTTGAAGTAAATACAATCTTTGATCAGCTTCACACCTTATTCGAATCGCAGAATGTAACGAAAGCTGCGATTGTAGATGTTCTGAAAGGTTACCTGCCCAACTTTGACCATATTGAAAAAGGAAAACACCTGGACTCCCAAATGTAGTTGCGGAATGAGTTATTTTCGTACTTAAGAAATTGTTTTTTGTATCGTTTGTAATCCGAATTATTGAATAAATTAACGATATGTACAAATTATTTTTAAAAAATATTCTCGGGATTGTACTGGCATTGATTGCACTGATTGTCATTTCCCCAATATTAATTCCTGTATGTATTGGATTATTACTTACTGGTGAGCACTATGTATTTTATTTTCAGAAACGAATCGGTTATAAAAACAAGTATTTCAATATATGGAAATTCGCAACGATGCTTAAGGCAAGTCCTAATTTAGGTACCGGGCTATACACTACTAAAAACGATCCGCGTATAATGCCAATGGGAAACTTCCTGAGAAAAACAAAAATCAATGAATTACCTCAATTAATTAATGTTTTGAAAGGCGATATGAGCATTGTTGGGCCCAGACCACTTGTTGATAAGACTTTCGTCCCTTATTCTGACTATGTAAAATCTGTTATTTATAATGTAAAACCAGGTCTTACTGGAATCGGCTCTATTGTGTTCAGAAATGAAGAGCAATTGTTGTCGGAGACAAAAATGCCGTTAGAGGAGTTCTATGCAAAACATATTTCTCCGTATAAAGGGGAACTGGAGCTTTGGTATCAAAATCACCTTTCACTATACACAGATCTAATGCTTATACTCTTAACTGCCTGGACTATTATTTCCCCAAAAAGCAATTTAGTCTATAAGGTTTTTAAAGATTTACCAGAGAGACCTAAGATAATGAACAGTATACCTAAGAATATACAGCGTGTCAAAACCCATTTCTACAAACAAAATTCCCCACAAACCGTAAGGAATTAATCACAGCCGATTGAAATTTTAGGAGTGCTTTGATTGTTTGACCAATTAAACTTTTACCCCTTAACAAGCTATTCTTTCTATAAATGAGTCTAATGCATTTAATCATGCATTAGGCTCATTTATAATAACATATAAATTTTATCCACTTAAAAAATAACGGGATATCTCGCAGAAATACGAAGGTATGAAAAAAAGAGAGGATAAAGTTTAATAAAATATTGCATATTTAACCATTAATATTTATCATTTGTAAAATGACACAAAAAATCGCATTAATTACCGGTGTTACAGGACAGGACGGCGCTTATCTAAGTGAGTACTTATTAAAAAAAGGGTACATCGTCCATGGCATAAAACGCCGCTCCTCGATGTTTAACACCGAACGCATCGATCATATTTACCAGGATCCGCATGTCGAGAATCGCAATTTCATGCTCCACTATGGTGATATGACTGACTCGATGAATATCACACGTATTGTTCAGGAAACTCAACCGGATGAAATTTATAACCTGGCAGCAATGAGCCATGTGGCTGTAAGTTTTGAAACACCGGAATACACCGCCAATGCCGATGGAATCGGAACACTTCGGCTGCTCGAAGCTGTAAGATTACTTGGAATGAGCAAGAAAACACGAATCTATCAGGCATCAACCTCCGAATTATATGGTATGGTTCAGCAGGTACCGCAATCGGAAAAAACGCCGTTCTATCCGCGCTCACCTTATGCGGTTGCAAAGATGTATGCCTACTGGATTACAGTCAACTACCGCGAAGCCTATGGAATGCATGCAAGTAATGGAATTCTTTTTAACCACGAAAGCCCGATCAGAGGAGAAACGTTTGTAACACGAAAGATCACACGTGCTATAAGTAAGATTGCTTTGGGTATGCAGGATCGTCTCTTCCTGGGAAACCTCTCTTCAAAGCGCGACTGGGGTCATGCCAAGGATTATATCAAGGCGATGTACCTGATACTTCAGCAAGATGAAGCAGATGACTATGTAATTGCAACAGGCATTACAACTACTATCCGTGATTTTATCAAAATGGCTGCTGCCGAAATCGGACTGGAAATCTCTTTTACAGGCGAAGGAGCCGACGAGAAAGGTTTCATTACAAGCGTTGACGATAAAATATTCAACGAAACTGTCGGAGAACAATACCTTGCAGCAATTAAATCCCGCATCTCCCCGTCTCTCTCTCTCCCCCTCTCCTCTTCTTTCCCTTCCTCTCAGATAGTAGGTGTCGACCCAGCCTATTTCCGTCCAACAGAAGTAGATCTGCTGATTGGCGATCCGACAAAGGCAAATACTAAATTAGGATGGATACCACAATACGATCTTAAAGGTCTTGTCGAGGACATGATGCAATCGGACATTAAGCTGATGAAGAAAGACGCATGGCTCCGGGAAGGTGGATACAGAACACTTAATTATTTCGAATAGCAAAGATTTCACGGATTATTACGGATTTCACGAATTAAAAAGATGACACTACTTTTTGAAAACGAGACACACCGTATAATTGGGGCTTGCATGCAGATTCATAAACAATTAGGTTGCAGATTTTGTCTGTTACGATGCAATCATCCTGGAAATCAAAGCTGCAACCTTTTTGCACCAAATCAATTCAGATCAAGTCATCAATTATTTAAAAGCAACTGGGTTAAAAGTTGGTCTGCTTGTGAATTTTGGGGAATCAAGTCTGAAATGGAAGCGCTTC